>Ga0272446_1004563_pt1 | contig 16249 bp, 29 predicted proteins | sample YNPCB0061_FD_194587 | JGI IMG/M metagenome (GOLD analysis project Ga0272446, IMG submission 194587) | Hot spring microbial mat communities from Yellowstone National Park, WY, United States - YNP-CB-006-1 | ecosystem: Environmental > Aquatic > Thermal springs > Hot (42-90C) > Sediment | place... | reverse complement strand
ACGAAGGAACTCATAGAGACGTTTTCTCATAGTTATCCAGACCTTCATCAAACTAACGCCGCACGGAAGTCGTACAAACTTGAAGACCTTGTTCGTCACATGCGACGGTCGAAAGTTGCAAACTATGCCACAGACGAAGCCGGAAACGAAATAGACATACTGGAGCAGGTTCATAGCCCGTTCAAAACACCGGAGGCCGTAGCGATTGAAAAAGTGCACATGGACGAGTTCAGAAAAAACTTGTTTCACACGCTCAAAGATTCTTACGAAAAGAGCGGCTATAAGAATCCAGAGAAGCAGGCATTGCTCGCATCTCATGCTTTGCAGTTGCAACATCGCGTGGACGAGTCAACCACCGGTCAAGGGACATTCGGCGAAGAGTCGCCATACTACCGGGCCGCCACCCCTGCGACTGCAAGGAAGTACGAATCCCAATACAAAGGTAGCAACACAGCAGGAGCAGTCTATAAACATGGCGTGACTTATCAGGGTATGCGGACGTTTAAGGAGATTGGAGACATACTCGGAAAAAAACCAAAAGAAGTCGAGGCGCTAATTGCGGACGCCACGAGTCGCATCAGACATCAGTATGAGGCTGGGCAACAGAACGCGGTAGACCTGAAGCGGCAATTCTTTGGGAAAAGCTACGAACAGTTGTCCGACGAGATTCATAGTTATATGCTGAAGAGCCTTTTCCCAGAGAAGCGAGACATATACGCGGAGAAACAATGGAAGCAAGCCCATCGGATGGCAGTCGCGATATTTCTTGCAGCGTAAAGTGCCCCAAATGCGGCAAAGAGATCATGGCTGTCAATATGCACAAGTCTGAGGGCGGGCATGTGCTGAAGGCACGGCTTGTCTTTTTTGATGAGGCAAAGCAGGCCGTCATAGGCCAGTGTGTCCGCTGCAAAACTCCAGTGCCGATTCCTGTACGGATCAGCTTTAAGTAAAACGCAAAAAAACCGGGGGCTTGCGCCCCCGGACAGTAAATATAGTCGTAGTTTCGATGCTTGTTATTTTGTTACCATGTGGATCGAAACTCTAACCCCATGCTCGTCATTGTCGGCATCTTCCTCGTTGGCATAATATGAGCGATTATCGCTCATAGAGTCCTCTACGACAATAGGGTAGTCCTTTCGGATCCATTTGTCAGCAGTGGCAAGGTTTGAGTAAACCGAGATAGTGCCGAACTCGTCTACGGCGACCGCCACCTTATACTCACGAGGTTTTCTATTAGTAGTCATTAGTGATCCCTCCTATGCCCTTCGGCATACCTGCATTACGCAGGTTCGTTACTCGTCAGCCTGGTATATCCAATCGACAAAACCACTACGCGGTGCGTTAATTGTTCCCGCGTAGTAATAGTATCGGCAGTGGATTGCAAATCCACCGCGCACCCGTCGTATTGTATACTCTGGTTGTGAATACTCTCCATGATGTAGGTGGTAAACCCCGCGTGGGGTCCAAACCCCATCGCCGATATACATAAAACCGGCACTGCTAAGAGCATCCCTTACTTCTTTACGGCTTTTGTAGGTTTTTTTGTAGGTTTTCATTTTGTTGTCCTCCCCATGCCTTTCGGCATACCGGGCGTTTACCCGGTTCAAGTCTCATCAGCCTGTGGAGTTTTATCATCCCGTAGAGCCCGTATCCGGTTCTGTTCAGCCCGTGCCCGGGCGTTGACCATCTCTTCATACTCCTCTTCGGTTATGTAGTATGGATCGCATTCAAGACAACCGTCAAAAGTATCGTACAATGCTCCACAGAATTTGCAGGTCTTAATCATATTTTCATCCTCCCTGTGCCGTTTGGCACACCCGCCGAAGCGGGTTCGGAACTCGTCAGTGGTCAGTTTCTCGCGTATGTCATTGCCAGAGAGTAGAGTTCCTGGTTGAACCTCACCACTGACTCAACTTGTGTCAACCCACGCATTCTCCGGCCATGTATATCGAATACATGGCCATTTAGTAGCTTTTCTTGCAGAATGTTCATAACATTCCAGACGGAGACACCATCGTCCTCGGCGCGGCGCGGCTGAAGAAGGCGGGTTAAGTCGATGGGAACAGTTGCGTGATCCCACCGTAGCTTAACGGCCTCTTCAGCGAACGTGTGTTTTGCTTCAGGCGACAAGAATGATCTTTGCATCTGCTCGACAGACGCCATCACTCCCTCAATACCACTCGCAAACCTCTCAACGGCACGACTGACTTCAGACAAACTGTAGTGGATATGTTTGATCCGAATATCATCAAAGACAGAAGTCGCAACAATAAGCCCGTTCGAGCACACCAGCCGGTATAACCCGGCTTTTAGATTTAAGCTGCACAACCCGTTGTGCGAGTTAAGCAGAACAATCTCTGGTGTGATCTCAGCAGCTACAAACCCGTCGCGAGCAAACCGAATCATGTGTTTGGAAGTAGGGTTTGTCTTACTGCCGCTCATCACACGTGGATACCAACCAAACACCTTGAGATCATCAATTATCCGTGTCGTCGGAATAAACGTGTACTTGCTGGACACCCGTGTATCCGGTGCCTCCGCAAATACCGCGGGGATTTCCTGTACTGATGTTATCGTTGACATATTTCCTCCTTGTCCATTCTGGACAACCACAAACCTTACGGTCTGTGGTTCGCATCCTTGTCACATCTCCTTGTCACATCCATCTATGGGTCAGCCTGTATCCAGCCTTCTTGTCAGAGCCAGATTCGTACAGATAGTATGATAAACGGTGCACAAGATCATATCCCATATCCATCCCGCATCCATTGACAGGGATTCCGACATATCCGTGAACCTTTTTCACCTTACTGCCAATCACTTTGGCTACTGACATCGTGATGTTTATGATCTGATTATCACGTGCCACGTACAGGGCAATGACTCGGTGCATCCCCGACCGGGACACACTCAATAGCCGAGTGTATACTGTTCGGTCGGTGCTAAACAATTCGCGAAGCTCATTTTTGGCAGCCTCCGCTTCATCGCGCTCAACCTGAGCCTTAGATTTTGTTTTGGTATCGGTCATTGTCATATCAACCTCCTTTGCCTCTCCGGCCAATATATCTATGCCAGAGATGCCAACCCGCCGAAGCGGGTTTCAGTTCTTTTCATTTTGGCGGGAGTTGGACAATTAGATCATCTCCCGCTCTCCATGCCTTACACTTGTGGATAAAGCAATCCTCAATAATCAACGCTTGCGTTGAATACGATGGAATAATGGTTAGCAGCCCCTTGAAAGTGAATTTAGGCACAACCATGCCATTAACTTTCTCGCGCGTTACTCGGTACGGAAACAGTGTTGCTGTTGCACCGGGCACCCATCGTATATTGCTTCTCCGTGCAATTATCTTTTGGAAAAATTCTGCGTGCATGTACATCTCCTTGGCCTCTCAGCCCATATGTTCTATGGTTGATATGCCAACCCGCCGCACAGCGGGTTCAATGTCTTGTCATGTGTCATGCGGGAACCATTGGAAGCCAATCATACGTATCTATAATTTGATACTCAACTGTTCTCATGCCCCCCTTCTTCATCATCACTGTCGTCCAATGGCGCGTTTAAGTCAAATGGGTTTACGGGACGGTTTCTGGATGTCGTATTAAGAAACTCCTCACACGACTTACAGATGTCTTCGTAAATTGGTATATGACTTTCGCCACAGAACCGGCATACTTTTGTTTCCATAAAGCCTCCTGTCTTATGGCATGGGGTTGAAGCCCCATTCGTTACTTTTCATCGACATGCGGCATTCGCATATCCATCGCCTCAATCATAGCGTTCACCATAGAACCGCTATAAAAATGAGTGCGCTCAAGGTAGGCATATACTGCCCTACATGCGAGCGCATCGACAAGCTCATTTGCGTCATCAACAGGAACGTTGAGAAGCGCGCCTACCCACTGAAAAATCGTGTCTGCATCCAACCGCTCGACTTTTGCGTGCGTCAAATTCTCACGCTCTTCGTTAGTTAAGCCGGTTGGTTGAACCCAGACGCGCATGACATCCGGGTCTGTCGGGTTATGGTTAAATGACACTTCGTAGATTTTCATGGTAATCCCCCCGCCTTATGGCAACCCGGCTTTCGCCGGATTTCGGAACTTGTCAAGCTGGACTCACGGAACTCATCACAGACATCCACTCATTCCCAGCACTCTCAAGCAGGCCATTTTCCTGCCAATTGCTGCCGTAAAAGCCCCAACAAGAATCAACTTCCGCCTCGTCAATGTGTCCGCAGGCGTTGCATTTTTCGAGATCGAAAACGCGATACCCGTACACGTCGCCGGTGAGGTATTGGTCGTACACATGTACCTCATCTTTAAGGCTTTGGTTAACGCGATCCTTGATTTTAGCAGACAATTTATCATCGTCACCGATTATGAATGACTTTCTGACCATGGACTCTGTTGCAAATATGAAGCCTACCTGCCCAGAATCCCATATGTCACCATAACTCCATGTACGCATAGTGATTCCACTATGGTCGTACAGGTACAGCGGAAGAATTGCGACTATTGGGTCGCCATTCTCTCGGTAGTACGCGATTAGTTCATCCTCAGCGTTCTCCCATGAGCCAGCGTTGAGAATGATCTCTTGTTCTGCTTTCGTTGTTTCTGAATCACCAAGACGGTAGCGTCTATGGACACACACCATTGTTCCCAGATTGTCCCACTCACGTGGATCTGGTGGATCTTGGTCGTGGTAAATCCGTAGCACTTTGTTCCCGTTTTTGAACTCTTCTATATGGTTTTTCATGTGATCCTCCTTGCTCATTTAAGAGCCACCGGGCTTTAGCCCGGTTCGAGTCTTTTCATAATCTGCTTGTGTTGATACACTCGGCAACCCCGCCGAAGCGGGGCTCGACTCTTGTCACATGCGAAGATACTCACGAAGGAAGTCTTCGTCAGCCTGAGACAGCTTGCGACCGTCTAAGCGTTGAAACGAATCGAGGTTCCAATCGTCACCTCTCATTTTAGCTACCTCGATAGCCCTTTTGAGTAGTTTTGTGTTGGAACGCAGTGAGTGTTCTGCCATAATGAACTCCTTGCTCATTTAAGAGCTACGGGCTGACGCCCGTTCAAGTCTCGTCAGAAGACAATGTTGAAAGCAAGCTATGGCACTCAGCAATGGTTTGCTTTAACTTCTGAATAATCTGGCTGTTCACCAGAAGAGCCAGTTCCTCTTCCGGTGATATTGCAGGTTCATCCATGCGCTCTACACGCATGTGTTTGTGATCGATCTTGTATTTAGCCCTGTGGTTTTCGGCCACGAACGTTTCTTCGACGGCTGTTGCGATACCCCACAAGTGTCGAGACAGCAATTCGCGAAGTGGCAACCCACGTATATCCCAAGATCGTTCGTTTGTCATGTTCATATTCATAAACCTCCGGCCCATGAAGGCCATCGCTCTTGCGAGCGATTCAGTTCTTATCAAAACGCCTTTGCGATTAAGGCCCGCCGGCCATAACGCCTTGCGGCGTTTCTCTCTCGTCAGTCAACGGCGATTGCCATCCAATCGCGAGAGCAAGCGCGGCAGAAGCCGAGCTTGCCGAACACGAAGAAGTATCGCTTTTGGCAGCAGTAGCATGTTTTCATTGTAAACTCCTTGGCCTCTTGGCCCAATATATCTATGAATGATGTGCCAACCCGCCGAAGCGGGTTTCAGTTCTTTTCATTGGAACCGAAATCTCAAACCGAAATCTTAACAGATGCGTTATTCAGCAAATCGCGAACGATGTCGCGGACACTTGCTTCAAGGCTATCGTCTGTCTGATGTTCTATGTCCTCGATTCGAGACTCCAATTCATCAATCCGAGACCACAAATCATCAATCCGAGACTCCAACTGAGACTCCAACTTGTCAATCCGAGTCTCCAACTCCTCAAACCGATTCAGCAGATCATGCTCCTCTGTTGTAGCAGATTTGGCTGTAGCAGATTCGGCAATTGAATTGCGCACTGCTTCCAGTGCGGCAAGTACTTGTTGTTTCGTGTTATTGTCCATGGTGAACTCCTTGTACGATTAAGGCCCGTCGGCCATAAGCAGGGCTGACGCCCTGCTTTCGATTCTTAACTGTATACCACTTCGCCGAAATACCACTTCGCCGAACCGTTCGGACATATATTCTATGCCTGATGTGTAAACCCGCCGCAATGCGGTTGCCAGAGACAATCACTCAAGTCAATGAATGGAAATACTGTTTCATAAACCAATCAGGCGGAGCCAGCATCTGCACACCCGGTTCGTAACCCTTGCGGTTCATGCGGGTGTCGTACACGTACTTTTCGAGATCAGCCAGATACTGAGCTTTGCCTGCGGCGAGGTAGCCTTCGTCAAGCTCGTATGCCGCAACGCTGTACGGGGGAGTTGACTCCACCACGACAAAAATGAATTTCTCTACAAGTGGATTATGCTGCCGACATATCTCCAGATAAAACGCAGCCTGCACATAGTAGCGATAATTGCGCACAGCCTTGTCAAACTCTTCCTTACGTGCTGACTGGGCAGTCTTCAGGTCGAGGATCATTTCTGGGAGCAGGTAGTCAGGACGGCACTTTACGTCAATGTCAGTGTCGGCTGCGCGAATTTTGCCAAACAGCGGTTTCTCCGCAACGCCATTGTGAAACAGATTGAGAGCGTCTATCTTCTGCTTCATAATCTCAAAAGCTGCTAAGTCTTCTGGATCAAGAATCTGAAGACCGTTGCGTTCCATGTCCTCTTTATATTCTTTCCAAGCCTTCGAGCTTCCGGGTTTAATGTCCGCAGGTGTCAGACGATACCGTTTCTTAAACTCTTCAGGCTCAAGGTAGTAGCAATGAAAATCCGTTCCAAACTTTGTCGAAGCCGATGGTGGTTTACTCGCCTTGCGGGCCTCTTCAAAGTGTTCGAGATTGTCGTTGATGAGCGTTAAGTCGCTATTCCCAAGCGCGGGGTGTTTTCTATATTCTTCGTGTGTCATAGTGAATCACCATACAAAACCGGACGCCATGCGTCAATACAAAATACACGTAACCAGCAAATAGGCGTACATCCACTAAAAAGACGTAACGCATTTACAGATTATGTCTCATTTCAAAGATGCGGCCACTCAAGATAGCAGGCATGGAGGCCGGAAAATTTGGGTGGGGGTATTGTGGATTACGACAAGTTACAGCCAAACTTTTCGCAGATTCCAAATGTGATCTTTGATGAGTGGATGAGAGAACTGGATCACATCGAGTTCAAGATCGTTATGGTTATCGCCAGAAAAACCTACGGGTGGCACAAAGAGAAGGACAAAATTTCACTTAGTCAATACATGGAAATGACTGGTGCTTCAAAAAACGGGGTAAAGCAAGCCATCATTCGACTTATCGCGCGGGGATATATCCGGCAAACAGTTATGGGTGGAGGAAAAACTATTAGCGAGTACGAAATCGCATATTCTGATTCAAATGATTTGAGTAAAGAAGAGGGTCATTCCACGACCCTCAAGACAGATGTCAGGGGGTCGTCTGGCGACCCCCTGAGTATCGCCGCGCGACCCTCTGACCCCCATTCAGAGGGTCGTCTGGCGACCCCACAAAATAAATACTTAAATAAACAATCAAAAGAAAGGGTGCCTCCGGCACTCATTACAGAAATCAAGGCTATATGTGAAAAGGGTTACATGAGTATCGCAGGAAAGAAACTATCATGGGCTGGCGGGAAAGCTGCCATGTATCAAAAGTCAGTTGTTCAGATTGCGCTTCATGCGATAGATGTGCGGCCCGATAATCCTCTGGAAGAAGTCCGCGACCGAGCAAGAGTATTGCTGCGGAGAATACGGGAAGAAAATAGGCGTCAGGGAAGAAAATTCTATGCTGATATGGGGTTCACCCCGCAAACACTATACACACAATGGAACAAGTTGGTTGACCCGGTTAAGGGAGAAAAAGCAGTTGAGGCTATCCAGCAAAAGGAGCCACTGAGCATCCCTGATCTGCCAGAATCATGCAAGCAATGGGCCCCCTACATGAAGTTTGAGTCGCGATATGGCGAGACATTCTACTACACAGCAATCGAAACACTTAATACGAGCTTTGTCGAAGAGTGCTTCAGGAAAGCAGGTTACTCAATAAAGATACGCAGGAAGTGCTAAGTTGCAATGCTGAATACAAATCTGAATATAAATCTTAATAGGTCAAAACGAGAAAAAAATGATGAGTTCTATACTCAATACAGCGATATTGAAAACGAAATCACTGCCTATGTAGAGTACAATCCGAATGTCTTTCGGGGTAAAACAGTTTACTGCAACTGCGATGACCCATTTGAAAGCAATTTTTTCCGCTATTTTGTGCTCAATTTCAATAAATTTGGACTAAAACAACTGATCACTACCAGCTACAAACCTTCACCTGTCGCAAACGCGCAACGACAATTATTTGGCGATGATAAAACTCTCGCGAAGGTAAAAGACCGTCCGAAAATAACCGCAAATAAGTTTATTGTGAACGAGGTGAAAAATATAAATGAAAATGGCAAAGTTAATCTGAAAGATATTGTCAAACAACTAAAGGCAAATAAACATAATGAATGGTCTCCGCTTGATGGAAATGGAGATTTTCGTAGTCTCGAATGCACAGAGCTACTTAAACAATCTGATGTTGTCGTAACCAACCCGCCATTTAGTTTATTTCGTGAATATGTAAAACAGCTTTTTGATTACGATAAGGACTTTTTGATTATGGGCAACATGAACGCGATAACGTATAAGAGAATTTTCCCACTAATAAAAAATAATAAGATGTGGATAGGCCAAAGTATTATATCTGGAGATATAGAATTTCAAATCCCAGACTACTACCCATTAACCGCAACTGGGTGGCGAATAGATTATGAAGGACGAAAATTTGTTAGAGTTACGAGTGTGCGGTGGTTTACTAATCTTGATCATCACAGACGCCATGAAGTTTTATCTCTACTGACTATGGCAGAAAATCGACGCTTTAATAAAAAAGTAAGAAACAGTCCCGTCTGCTACAAAAGATATGATAACTACGATGCCATAGAGGTGTCTTTTGTCGATGCCATCCCAAGTGACTATAGTGGTATCATGGGTGTGCCAGTTAGTTTTCTTGATAAATATAATCCTGAGCAATTTGAGATTGTTGGTCTGTCAAGGCATGACAATCAAAATATGGACGGTGGTTGTTGGAAAGGTGGCCAAAAGGACGCAACCTTAAATGGGAAACAGGTCTATAGGAGGATTTTAATCAAACATAAAAAAAATCACGGTTAGAGATATTTACAAGCGTAAAATATCTCTAACCGTGATTTAGAAGTGATAAATCGGAAATCTCTTGACACGACAAGTTAAGAGATAAACGTCACATAGGTGTCCACCCTGTCCGGCTCTGTTGTCTCATCCGGCAGGGGATACCCCCCCCACGAAACGCAAAAAAACGGGGGGCTTTCGCCCCCCGTGCACCTTGTTTTCAGAAGTACACGCTCACGTCATCAGAAAGACGGACGCACCGCGTGCTTTTCACATAATCATAGGCGCGTCTACTATGCACTTTTGCCAGTAGCTCAAACAGTCGTTTAGCGCCTATGTCCTTCGGCTCTGACTTATAGTATACTCGGATCGGCCTATTATCTTCTATGGCACTAATCAATTCTACCCTCAAAGTCGCCGCAGTTACTTTACCTGTTTTTGTCGTTTTCATTGCTATCTCCTTTTTCAACAGCGTTTAGGTTTTGGGGCGCTTAGCACACCCCTCCCGCGCTTTCGCGCATCGAGCCGTAGCTCGATTCAAATCTTTTCAACGTCGATGAGTCGCACTTGATTACGTTCAACGTCTCCGTCATTTGACAGGAATGACGAAATCGCCTCGTGGACAGCGCTCCGTCTGGTTTTTGCCCAGACGAAACCAGCCCACCGCGGGCGCAATTTCCTGTTGGGCAATGAGCCATCCGATACGCCGAGGCGTAAGTAATACCGTTTTAGTGGTAATTTTTTTTGTTTTGATTTCATAAATCCTCCCGCGCTTTCGCGCATCGAGCCGTGGCTCGATTCAGTTCTTGTCAGAGTGCAGCCATGTCGTGAGTGTAGAACTTCACGATTTCAGCTACTTCGATTGCTGGCTGATTCTCGCGATATGCAGTATTGACCAATCTCGTCAAGAATCTCGTTGTTTCGCCATCGAGAGCCGCGAGCTGTTTAACCAAGTCTGCGTTTGTGAGGTTGTGGTAATGCGCTTTCAGCTTAGTAGCATACATAGCGCGTCTCGTCTGTTCATCCATGATAACCCCCCTTGCCTTGCGGCGAACCTGCTTTCGCAGGTATCGAAACTTGTCACACGGATCGAATTTGAACCACGAACCCCTCTCGCTCACGCTTATCGAGGGCGTCTCAGCTACGCATATCGACGGTGGTTATGGCTGGCAGTTTGCGTACCGCTTCGCAGTCGCTCGCATTGGTTCACGAGAGTCCCTCGTGTTCGTAAGCTCGTAACTGGTCTGCGCGTATGCGGGCAGCTCGGCCCACACCATGTACGGTGTGTCCGCCGAAGCGGATTCAGTTCTTGTCAGCGGCCATCCCGGCCAATATATCTATGCCGGAGGTGCCAACCCGCCGAAGCGGGTATCGAATCTAATCAACCAAGTCCTCAAACAGGTTTCCCTGAACTTGCGTAGAGGACTGCGAGGACTGCGAGGACTGCTCAAACAGCGGCCCCTGTGGGCGGAACAGAGACGCCCCGGCCATCAGGTGTTTGGCTGCTTGTATTTTAAGCAGCCATTTATTAAGCCCTGCTACAATCTTATCCTCGCGGGTTAGCTCGATCAGTTTGGTCTCGATCAGTTTGGTTTGCATAAACCCTCCTGCCCAACCGGGCAATATGTCTATGCCAGAGATGCCAACCCGCCAAAAGGTTCACCAATGAACCTTTTGGATAGACTGGATAGATTGGCAGCAACTACGCAACCCGTCTTTGCGCGAACAAAATTTACCTATTGTTATTTGAGGGTAGAGAGTCAATGATTCATTTTTGAGTCTTTTTTTGCTTGACGATATGAGCGTACTAAATACTTGTCGCCAGTACCTAATAGGAGTTAATATGTCAGAGGAAGCAGAAGATGAGAGAATCCGAACGATGGATTTGAATGAGCGACTATACGAGATAATGGCGTCATTGCCGCCCATGAAAAAGACCAAACATGCAAAGTTTGGGAACTATAGCTATGTGCCGCATGACGCTGTGACGAATGAGATCAGAAAGATGCTCGTTAAGTACCGGATAATGGCGTATCCATCGGTAACGAAGGTTGTGCGAGAGTCTGGTTTAACGTTGGTTGAGGTTGACTTGTCGTTAGTCAGTGTGGATGTTCGAGATGACAAGCTGGTCTTACATGGGGCCGGGATGTGTGCAATGGATAATGATAAGTCGTATGGGGCAGCGTTAAGTTATGCGATCAAGTATGCGTACTTGAAGCTGTTTCATGTCGAGACGGGGGAGATGGATACTGATGATAACGCGGACGACAAAGTGTATAACCCGTCAGAGATGGGTGATTATCTGATCGAATTTTTCGAGCGCCTGAAGTATGGCCCTGAGAAAATCCGTGCTGTATGGAGTAACAATGGCAAAGATTGGAAGGTGGTCGAAGAACGCGCTCGTAAAACCGAGGCAGATGCAAAAAGTAAAAAAGGAAACTAATAAGGAGAAGAGTATGAGAGTGTATGGACATTGCAAGGTCGTTGAGGCCAAGACTATAAAGATAGGCGAAGAGGACTTTCAGAGCGGAAAGATTGCTTGGCAGTTACCGAAAGAACGGGACGCGGGTGACAATTCGCCGCTAAAGTTCTCTGAGATTGGATTCATGATGCCGGGAAGGCGTGGCGAGAATTTCGTGAAGTACTCAAAGGATAAAAGCGGACACCCACGATATATGTTTATCGAGGGTGACTTGAAAATGGGGAGGTCGGCGTGGTTTATTTTTGTGAGGAATTTTGATTTCATTCCGTGGGAGCCGCGCCCGGAGCCTGTGAGCGGATCAGGTGGTGGCCTTGCCGGTCTATCGGAAGATGATGTTCCATTCTGAATATGACGCACGCTGAAGTTGTGGAGTCCGCGTATCGGTGGCTAAAGAGCTGCACGAAGTGTGGCGTTGCCTTGAAGGAGTATAAATCGTCGCGGTTTAGCGCTGAGTTGCCGGATGTGATTGGCTTTGATAGTGATGGGGTTTCATACGTCATCGAGTGCAAGGTGTCTCGTGCGGACTTTTTGGCGGATGCGGGAAAGTTGTTTCGACAAGACCCGGATAAGGGCATGGGCAGTCAGAGGTATTATTGCTGTCCAGAGAAGATGCTCTCTGTAGAAGAGATGCCGAGGTTGTGGGGGTTGATCTACGTGAACGATGAAGGTTGTGCATATATCGTTCACGACCCCTATGAGTCCAAAGATGGGTTTGTTCGACGGTTTGAGAGAAATGTAAGGGCTGAATATATGGTTATGTATTCAGCTCTTCGTCGATTGGATTTGCGCGGCAGATTGGAAGAGGTTTATGATAGGGTTGCTGTCATGGCAAGCGCTGGCGCGTTAAGGAGTGCGCGCGGTATAGGGCGTGCGTCAGTCGGTGAACTATGGTGCAAAAAGAGCAACCCAAGTCAGCAAGTGAAAATAATGTTCGCGGACGATTACCGGATTGAAGCAAAAAGCATGAAAACCGGAATTATGGACAGATGGAAGCCGGATAGATTCTATCGGGAGTACATGAAAGGGGAAGTATGAAAATCATTACAGTCGCCAGTTTGAAGGGGGGAGTCGGGAAAACGACTATCGCAGTAAATTGTGCAAACGCCTTATTGCGTCGTGGGAAAAGGGTTTTGGTTTGCGATTTTGACCCAAACAATAATCTTACGGATTATTTTTGCCGAGAGATGTCTGATCAGCAATTGCTGGATGCAAATACATACCATTTTATGACGAATCGCAAATCGGTCGATGCGTGCATTCATCGGTCTAATTCGGGAGTCGCGGTTATGCCAGCAACTGTTACGCTTCATAACGCGGGTGTTGAGATGGCGGGAGACCCGATGAACCTTATTTCTCTGCGGGATGGGTTGCGGTCGCTGAGTGGGCAGTATGATGTTTGCCTGATTGATACAGCGCCCTCGATGGCGTACACTACACGCGCGGGGATTTATGCGGCAGACAAAGTGATTGTTCCGATCAACTATAGCCGTTGGTCTGTGCAGGCTGTGCAGATTCTTGAGCAAGAAATAAATTTTGCATCAGACAGAATGGCGAAGTTTGCAAAAGCTAAGATCGCCATGAGAGTTTTGCCCTCGTGTGTATCTGCTGTCGAAGATGGGTTGATACGTAAGGTTAAGCCATTCGTTTTCACAAAGACGACAATCCCGCGCAAGGCGGTGTTTAGATCGGCTGTGGATCGCGGAGTTGAGCTACGTGCTGGCAGTGAGCCAAGCGATTTGTTTTTGAAGTTGTCAAAGGAGTTTGTATGAGTAAGAAGCGACATGATGCGATATTTTCAGGGAGTCGAGTAGGCGCGGTAGCTGCGGAGGTTGTTGAGGAGAAAGACGAAAATCTTGGGCCGGTGATAAAGGTCGATCCTCGATCGATAAAGTTTAACCCCAAAAACAGCGACTTTCAGTCTGACAAACATGTCGGGTGGGATGAATTTGTGGCAGATGTGAAAGAACATGGCATCCATGATGCTGTGATTCTCCGGCCAGACTACACGTTGCTTGCTGGAGAGAGGCGGACTCAGGCTGCGTTGATTATTGGTCTTAAAACAATACCTGCCAGAATTTACTATGGTGATCTTGAAGGGGAAAAAGAGCGTCGGTTCATAATTCGCGACAATCTACACCGCCGCCAACTAACAACTGAACGTCGAGCAGAGTTGATTAGGGTGTTGTATGCGAAGGAGTTGAAGGAAGACAATCGCGGAAAACGTGCAAAAGTCAATCTTGCTAAAATTGTCGCCAAGGATATGAATTTGACAGTCGGTACTGCCAAGAGGCTTGTTGCGGATGCCAGAAGAGCATCAGCCGGAAAAAAGCCTGTAATAGCTAAGAAGACGACACCAAAAGTTCAGAATGAGGTAAAGATGATCTCGGCAATGCTGGATAACGCATTGAAGTTTGCGCATTCAGCAAAGCCATCGGAAATCAAGGGCCATAAAGACCTTATACCGAAGATCGAAAAGCTGTTGACGGTGATACGAAATAAAAGTATTTAGTATGTCAAAAATGAGGGGGAGTCATGGAGATAATGGTTATCAAAAACGACGGCATAATGGAGCAGGAGGCTTTCACAATGATGGGCCTTTCGACAAAGCGAGAGGATTTTAGCAAAATTGGAATGTTTGGCACCGGTAATAAGTACGCCATTGCTGTTTTGTTGCGCGAAGGGTTTTCGGTGGGAATTTATACGCCGAAATACGTGGCGGCATTTGATGTGAAAAAAAAAGAGTTTCGGGGGAAGGAATATGAGCAGATTGTGATGACCACGACGGAGACTGGCGAGGAGTTGCATCGGGTCGAGTTGGGAATTACTACAGATATGGGTCTTCAGTGGACAACGGATCACGCCATGCGCGAATTTATCTGTAATGCGCGAGACGAAGGTGGTTTTGAGATTGAGGTTTTTGCGTCTAATGAGGAACTTAACAAAAAGCTGGACTCGCTCGGGTCAGGGATACCGGTAACGTATGTTATAGTAAAAAACAATAAAGGCGATGGTTATTTAACCAAGTACGCTAAAAACTTCGACACCAAGTATCTGTTTTACAGAAATCCGTTGTTTAGTAGTGAGCGGATTAGCGTGTACGAGAAACTGGGAGCTAAAAGCCCGCTGCGAATATACAGAAATGGCGTGCTGGTGTTGGAGAAAAACATTCCATCGGTGTATGATTACGAGCTGAATGGCGTCGACATTAGCGAGTCTCGCGATACAGACATGTGGCAGGCTCAATACGAGTTCAGTCGGAATATGTTTGGACTACCGGAGTCGATAATTCAGACAATTCTGGAATCTGTTACAGAGACTTCATTCGAGGCTTTGGGTACGGACTACTACATCCCCAGTGACGATAAAATACCAAATTTTCTGAAAAACGCTGTGATTCTTACGCGAGATTTATATGAGCAGTTCCCGGAAAAGTTTTTTGCGATGCCGGTACAATTTGTGCCGGAGAACTGGTACAAATACCTGAGAACCAAAGAATGCCTTAGAACTGCGCATAAGGTTGTCGGAGAGGCGGCGATGATGCCCGGTAAGGAGACAGCCTATGAAGACCTCGGGCAAATCGAAAAGATGATTGTCGATAAGGCGGTTGACTTTGTTTCAAAGGCCGGGTACAATATCTCGGTTAATGATCTTCACTTCAAAGAGCTTGACGCGATGGGTATGTTCAGAGATGGAAAGATATACATATCTACAAAGTTCATTACGCGCGGGGTATATGAACTGGTTAATACGCTTGTCCATGAGATCATGCACCGAGAGTCACGAGCGCATGATGCTACGTGTAAGTTTGAGGACTATCTGATCCATGAGATAGTAAAACAGTTGATGGTCAGAATGAAAGTTGCGTTATGATGTGTGGCAAAGATTGTTCATTTTTCGGTGAATTTGCCGTTCAATATCCCAGCGTTCAAAAATTCCCGCCAGATTCGCCAGAACAAGAAAACAGGAAAATACTTCATCGGGACAGATTTAAGGAAATCGGAAAAATTACGAGTACTCGTCCAATCGTTGCGCTCATCGTGTTCCGGTTCGACGACAATCGACGACGAGACGTGGATGGAGCTGTGGCGACAGTTTGTGATGCTCTTGTGCGAGCCGGAATCCTCGAGGATGATGACACTGTGCACCTTTCAGGAGTATGTGTCACGAGTGTTAAAGTCCCAAAAGGACGGGCAGGTGTAGATATAATTCTGAGGTATGAAGCGTGAACGGATACTTTATAGTGCAAAATTGGAATCAAAACAGGACTGTCTGGCGAGCGGAAATCACGCCAGATCAACTGGCTCACGCAATCCAGATGCGCGAGACGATCATCGACATTGTTGGGCGAAGGTATTACGACATCACGCTGAAGACATGGGTGCCGATATACCACCATTAGTGCTTGACGTTGCGAAATACAAATAACGTGTTGCAAGTATGGCGAAATTGTCGTTATCAGGAAAACCGGAAACTCTTGAGGATGTGAAGGTGTGCATCCGTGTGAAGTATAAAGATTATTCAAAGTTTG
>Ga0272446_1004561_pt1 | contig 16260 bp, 14 predicted proteins | sample YNPCB0061_FD_194587 | JGI IMG/M metagenome (GOLD analysis project Ga0272446, IMG submission 194587) | Hot spring microbial mat communities from Yellowstone National Park, WY, United States - YNP-CB-006-1 | ecosystem: Environmental > Aquatic > Thermal springs > Hot (42-90C) > Sediment | place... | reverse complement strand
TCTATCAGCACCCTACAGATTTTAAAGAAATCCCTTGATGACCTGTACAAATCGCGGTGGAGTAGAGTTTGGTACTGGCAGTAGCCTCGAAATTATGTGGATTTATGCTACAGGTGAGAAATGCGGGCTAAGCATACAGTCACCCCTCTTCTATAGGACCCATACCGGTGCAGAACTGGACCTGGTTTGGAAACAAAACGGAAAAATGTTTGGCATCGAGTTTAAGTACGCCGACGCGCCGCGCTTGACGCCCTCGATGCGTAATGGCGTCGCCGATCTGTCGCTCGAACGCCTCCTTGTGGTTCATCCCGGTTCGGACTCCTGGCCCTTGGCGCCCCGCATAGATGCGGTGCCGCTTCGGGGGTTATCGATTTGAAACAACAACGTCTTTCATAATAGGACTGCATTTCTCACAAGATAATTGAAAGAAGTCCCGTTTTCTGGTATAATTAATTTTTAGAAACAAAATGCCAGAGAAGCAAAGGATCTCTTATGAAAACAGAGTGTATACAGAACTAGTTGGAATTTTAGGACATTGATCCGAAAAAAATGATAATAAAAAAATAACAGCCAGGGCGAGTCTTCGGATGGCGGCCTTGTTCTCTTGATGTTGTTGGAGAAAAAATATCGGATTCTTTCAAGGTTTAGTCATTGTTTCAAAGATTTACGAAATCCTGAGCGTATTATTCATCCACTGCAACGATTATTAAAGCAACGTATCTATGGACTATGTCAGGGAGTCGAAAAGCAATTTCGAGGATATTATATCCTTGGTCTGCCAAAAAATAAACGATTGCTTCGTATCATTGGAAAGAATAAAACAATGTACGCAAAGCTTGTAAAGAAAGCGGGATAATCCCCAGACCAAGCGATGCGTCCACTGTGTTGTTCTTTTTATTGTTATCCATTCAATATCTTCTCTATTTCTGCGCGGATTTTTGACTCTGAAATCTTGCCGCCCGACTGGATGATCCTGTCGCCGACCAGAATGACCGGCATTTGCGCCGTTCCATCGCCTAATGCCTGGGCCACAAAAGGAAGATCGAAAAATGCTTTGCTGAACAGCGGTACAAATTCGAACGTAACCTTGCCCGGATACCTGGTCGTTAGCCTCGATGCAATAAGCTGGGTGGCATTTTCCCAGGTGTGCCCGCACGCATTCGGCGCAGCGGGCGGCGCGACAATCCGTATGAGAATTGATTCGCTCATATGGTTGAACTCTTTATTTATGATACATTTGCATACTTTGCTCGAAGTTCGCGCAAAGACTGTATGAGAACTTCCTTCGTCGGGAAGCTTAGAGCATCGAAGGCACACTCTCCAAGGCAAGAACTACAACCAACCACACAATTGAAGGGTTTTGCCACTTCCATGACTGTCGCGCCCATCTTAAATACACCATTGCTACAGAATGCCATACATAAGCCGCATCCGGTACATTTGTCTGCATCAATAAAGGGCCGCCACGGAATTTCTTCTCGTGGAATGCCCATATAGGTTTGGGTTGACATTACTCGACCTCATCGAGCGCTTTCTTTATGTCATTCAAAGCCTGTTCTGTAGTTTTGAACTGGATCGATACAGGCTTCCAGTGACCTTCCATGGGGATCCCCGCTCTGGCAAAACCATCGCGGAGAAGTTTTGCCTGCTTTTCTATCTTGCACGCAGCGGTAACATAAATGATACCTTCCTTTTTGAGAAGCTCTTCCATCAAAGCCTCCCCATTTGTTTCGCAAAGCCTTGGATGAATAAGCATATAATCCTCTGGCAATTCGAGTCGGATCCTCTCTGATAATTCCTTGAAGTCAATGCCCGTCATGCTGGGACATGCAAAACTGCAGCTGCAAAGCAGCAAAGCCTTTTTCATTCTGTTTCCTCCTGCTTGTTAACGGTATACCAATTCGCAGACATACCAAGGACGTTTGCGAAGATGTTTCAGTATCTGAAGGCGAACAGGGTTTGCAAGACTTTTGAATAGAGTAGCCATGTATTTGCGATATTCTTCGGTGATGTTCATCTGTACACCTTTGAATGTACTTTCTCGGAATTCATATTGCTCTAGAGCAATCCCGCTCAGCCGCACTTGGCCGGCGGAGCAGCGACTTGCGCATAATTGAAACCGAATAGTGTGCTTATTTCAGTGTTGCATTCGGTCAACACATCGAGGACTTCCGTACGAGCCTGCACAAAACGTTGCGTGATCGGATGGTTGCTCACATGCGCCTGGAGTTCCCTGATTGTGTTGAGTTCTTCCTGGGTCAGCGTTCCGTCATATTGCTTCTTGCGGGCAATGATGAGAAGTTCATTGTACCGCTTTCTGAGAGCCGCCAGTTCCGCGTCATTGAAAAATGCATCGTTCGCATTCCTAAAGCTATTCACTTTGGGATTATTCGCAAGGGTCGAGATAAAGCGGTCTGCGGCCTGTTGTAATCGTACTTCCATGGTTTACTCCTCAACCGCAGCATCCGGTCTGCGGTTTGGTCATATCGGCAAGATCAATGCCGAGTTTCTCCGTCATGTATCGGTTGAGCTCCTGTAGATCAGCGATGAGCATCTCTTGAGCTTCCAGAAAAGCTTTAATGGTAGGCTGTTTAAATGTACTATCGCGCATACGTTCGATATTCTTGTTTTCGCGTTCGGAAAGCCCGCCCCAGCTTGCGGACATCTGCGCTTTCTGTTCGGCAGCCTCCAGCTCATCGAGCATTTTCCGCGCTTCGACATCAGCACTGAGGCGATCCCGCGCCTGTTCGAAAGCTTTGTAATTCGCCGTAGTAGCAATAGCCTTTGCAAGCGAGTGAGATGCTTGCACATGGCTATCTACTTCAAGCACTATATCTGACATTTATTCCTCCATATATTTTAACCACAGCATCCCGAACCGGGATTAGAGCCGCAAGATACAGGACCACCGGTGCTACTTGAGCCACTTGCAGCTCCCCTGCGAAAAATGCCGATGCTGATGAATGCTTGCGCGGTATTCTTCGACGCACAATTTGGGCATACTGGACTGAGCCCCTTTGCCTTTTCTTCCATTGTGGCCTGAACTTCAAATACAGTCGAACAATTCCGGCAGCGGTATTCATACACCATATTGAAAGTACCTCCAGGCGCTCTTTATGCACTTTCTGTTTCTCGTTCCGAAAGGAGCAACTCTGATGCCTCGGCCACCATTGGCAAACCTGTTATTTCAGTATCGAGAAGTGGCATAATAGTGATTGGTTTGTTGAACAGCTTCTCAATTTCGGCTAGATACTTCACCTGCATTGCTCGGCGCTTTTTAAAGAACTCATTGGTACAGACTTCAGATGGCAGCACCTGGTTTGCGACGACGAACTTTGTCTCGATTCCAGCATCTTTCAGATCCAGCATGGCGCGGTAGGCTTCCACCACCGGCGTCGATTCCGGGTACACCACGAAGGCGAAGATGCTGCGTTCAGGATCTTTCATGCGTGCAATGATTTTTTCGAAGCGATGCTGGGTTTCGCTTTTCACACTCGCAGCTTCGGCGGTTGTCGCAATCATCATACCGACCTGGTCATCATAATCGAACGGTAGCTCGATGATCCTCAGGGTGTGCCCCGTGGGTGCCGTATCGAACACGACGACATCGAACTCGTCCGACTCCACATAGCCCATGAACTTGTCGAAAGCCGCCATTTCTTCGGTACAGGGCGATTCGAGTTCCTCGCGCACAGCTGCAATCATGTCGGGAGAATATTTCTTTTGCGCTTCGGCGACAATTCTGGCTTTGTACTCTTCCGCAGCCTGCTTCTGGTCGATCATGGTGGCCCAAAGGTTGTCGGCGCCTTCGATTCTTGAGACGCTGGACCCGACGGAGCGTTGAAGTACCTGACCGATGTGGGACGCAGGGTCGGTCGTCAGAAGCAAGGTTTTGTAGCCCTTCTGGCCAAGGCCATAGGCAACTGCGGTCGACACGGTGGTCTTGCCGACACCACCTTTCCCTGTAAAAAAGATTGCTTTTGTTTTTCCCGGCGTTGGATTGATGAGATCGAAGAGTGACGCTGCTTGGACAAGGGGACCTTGGGGTAGTGTTTCAAAGCTTGTGTAAAGACGATAACTGCCGGATGCTTGTCCCGCGCTGAATAAGTCGACCGCGACTGCCCGCAATGATTCGATGCCTTTTATTTCGCCATCTCTCTGGTACATGTAGGTTATGGATTCCTTGAAATCCTGACGGATCTGCTCTAGGTATTTCTGCTGCATTTCGTAGCGGCTTCGGAAGAAGGGGTGGGTACACACTTCCTGTGGCAGGATGCCATTGATAATAAAGCGAACACGCTGTACGCCGATGCCTTCGAGCTCGGCTTTTGAACGTTTTGTCTCATAGAGGGAGGTTCCCTCGGGCTGAAGTACGAACACAAAATCGGTTCGGGAGGGGTCACCCAGAAGGCGCGTCGCCTCGTCGTATTTCTTCTTGTTCTCCTGAATCGAAGCCACCGGCCCGATGCAGGTATTGCCACCACCTTTGGCGCTATCTTCGATATGCTTGCTCCAGTCGACCGGTAGTTCCAGAAGCCGGATGGTGTGCCCTGTCGGAGCAGTATCGAAGATAATGACCTCATATGGAATTTCATTCTCTGACTGTTCCATCACCATAAAGTCGACAAACCGGTCGAATGATGCGATTTCCGTGGTGCAGGGGGAATTGAACTGTTCTTCCATAACCTTCATGACACTCACAGGCATAACCGCACGCATGGGCGCGAGAATTCGTTCACGGTACTCTTCAGTGGCCTTGTCTGGATCTATTTCCATCCCCCAAAGATTTTTGACGCCCAGCGGGGTTATTTTGTGGCCAATTTTTATCTCGAATACATCGGCCAGATTCGAGGCTGGATCGGTGGTGATGATGAGTGTCTTTTTACCGCTCTCCGCGTAGTGGACTGCGGTGGCACAGGCCATGGTGGTCTTGCCGACTCCGCCCTTACCAGAGAAAAAGATATACTGCACGTTCATGCGGATACTCCTTGTGTAATTGATACAGGCTGAGATGCCCATTGCTCCAATTCTTTGTACGTTGGAAAAATCTTTGTCTTGACGACATGGCCGTTGACAGTTGTCACCGGCAGAATTTCAGTGCTATACTGTTGCAATAGCGCGAGCACTTCCGAATTCTCCATGAATTTTTTGCCTTGCTGGGAAATCAGGTAACGTTCCACCGAAATCCCTTTTTCCTTTTTCAGCTTGAGGATCGCTTCGTTGAGATCCAGAAGCGCAGGATCTATTGCCGGTCCACACAAGCCGCCGGGGCAGCACATAGGCGGATCGAAGAGTTCGATTTTTGAGGGCATATTTCTGTTCCTCCTATATATGCTTTTTGAAGCATATTATATATGAAAGATACTGCATGTTATAGAGTACGTCAATCCCTGCCCGTCATTTTTCAAGTATATTTCGCTGTACTTCGCTGCCTTGACCTCGCCAGAGGACTGCCATATCCTTTCAATATCATGAGCTGGTCATGGTCTGGCTAGGTTGTATGGATTACCGGTAAACGTCAAAATAACCACACCTCAACAATGAGCGAGGCAATATTGCTCAGGTAGGCGAGCGTTCAAAAAATTGCTACTGAATCCAGGGAGATTCGTGCGTCCTCGACGACGAGGTCATAGAAGGATTGTGGGTCCAGGTTCCAGGGGAGTAAGCTCTCAAGTTGATCTGTCGTGGTAGACAGATTCAGCACATACGACACAGCGTGTCCGAGAGCACTGGTGGGTAAAACCTTCTGGACCTTCGTATCAAGATAGGTCTTGATAGCATCCAAAACTGGTACAACCAGCGTCCGCCGTTCCGAGACAAAAGCCTCTGCATCACCGTTACCGCCATCGCTAGTGAAGCGTGGGGGCAATAAGTATGCGTGGCGGACTATCCGATAAACCAGGTTGTTTTGACAGATTGTCAAAACAACCAGAATAAAGTATACCCATTTTAGCGATGGAGTTCGCTGGGAACGAATCCGAACCGCCGTTATAAATGGCTAACAACTCCTTCTTATAAATCCACAATAAATCCACAGGGTTTTGGTCCGTGGTTTTACACGAAGGAGTGTCCGATGGTTGGTAAAAAAATATCCGGTTCACAGTCCGCTAAAGCCTTGGGTTCGGCCTACTTGTTTATCGTCCTTTTCGGGGTAGTAAGTCTTTTTTCCGACATGACCCACGAGGGGGCCCGGAGTATTACGGGGCCGTTCCTTTCGAATTTTGGACTTTCTGCGGCTGTGGTAGGGATTATTGCCGGTTTCGGGGAATTTATTGGCTATGGGCTCCGCTTTGTTTCCGGATACTTAAGCGATAAGACCCGCCGGTATTGGCTGGTTACCGGTGTCGGTTATGCTATCAATCTACTTTCTGTTCCCCTGCTGGCCCTAGCGGGGCGCTGGGAGGTGGTGGCCCTTCTTATGATTCTGGAACGGGCGGGCAGGGCTATTAGGAATCCTGCCCGGGATTCCATGTTATCCCATGCCACATCGGAAATAGGCCATGGCAAGGGCTTCGGAATTCACGAAGCCCTTGATCAGATTGGGGCTACTACGGGGCCTCTTATCATTTCTTTGGCCTTAATTTCCGGAGCCACCATGCGTCATGCTTTCGCGTGGCTCCTGTTGCCGGCCCTTGCGGCGTTGAGTATTCTGGTATTTACAAGAATACGCTATCCGAATCCCCAAACCCTTGAGGTGTCAAAAAAAGAGAGCCTCAAGGGTGCCCATTTCCCCCGGGCTTACTGGTTCTATCTTGTGGCGGCTTCCTTGGTGGCCACGGGGTTTGTGGATTATCCGTTATTGGCCTTTCACTTTCAAAAACAGGATGTCATGCAAGGTTCCCTTATAGCGATTTACTACGCGGTGGCCATGGGTGTGGATGCCATAGCGGCCCTGGTATTCGGTCTATTGTACGATAAGATTGGTATCCGCGCTCTTATGGTATCAACGTTGGTATCCTTTGCTTTTCCCCTGTTCGCCTTTGCGGATGGGCCGACCTTTGCTTTGGTTGGTGTAATTTTCTGGGGCGTTGGTATGGGTGCCCAGGAATCCATTATGCGGGCCGCGATCGCTACCTTATCCAGTAAGGAAAAAAGAGCGACCGCCTACGGGTTTTTTAATATGGTATACGGAATCACATGGTTTGTCGGCAGTTCTATTTTTGGTATCCTTTACACGATTTCTCTCCCCTGGGCGGTTGGTTTCTCCGTTATCATTCAGCTTTCGGCTCTGCCATTTTTCGCGCTAAGCGGTCGTAGCCGCCAGAAGGTTTGATACTCCACCGTGTTGGGGTTTTTACAAAAACATAAGGTTTGTAGGCCCCTCACCTCTTCTATTTTTTTTGTTTTTATATACACTAAGCAAAGTGGGAAGGACTTTTATGGTGTCCCGTCCCCTTTACTTTTTGGAGGAGGCCCTTGTATGTATCCATTTCAGACGCTGCGGGACGAAGCCTTTGAGGCAAATTTGGAGATACCCCGTCGCGGTTTAGCTATGTACACCTGGGGAAATGTTTCAGCCTTTGATCCGGAAAAGGGAGTTTTCGCGATAAAGCCTTCCGGTGTGGCCTACGACGATTTAAAACCCGCCGATCTGGTGGTGGTGGACCTGGATGGGAAGGTGGTGGATGGGGCCTTGCGGCCCTCTTCGGATACAAAGACCCATCAGGTACTGTACCGGGAATTTCCCGGTATTTTGGGGATCACCCACACCCATTCTACCTACGCGGTAGCCTGGGCTCAGGCAAAACGGGGGGTTCCGGTCTTTGGAACCACCCACGCGGACCATGGGGCCGAAACGGTTCCCTGTACCGAATTTATGAGCCCCGAGGCGGTTCAGCGGGATTACGAGTTGGAAACGGGGAATTTGATCGTCCAGACGTTCCGCCAAGGCTCTATCGATCCTTTGCACATGGCCATGGTTTTGGTGGCCGGTCACGGTCCTTTTACCTGGGGCGATTCGGCGGCCAAGTCGGTGTACCACGCGGCGGTACTGGAGGAGGTCTGTAAAATGGCGTACCTTACCCTTACGTTGAATCCCCAGACTCCCAGTTTGCCCGAGCATATCATCCGTAAGCATTGGGAGCGGAAGCACGGGGCGGGGGCCTACTACGGCCAAAAAATATGAAATACAAAGTATTTGTCGATGGCCAGGCGGGGACCACGGGGCTCCAGATCGAGGAACGCCTGTCCCATCGGCCGGATGTGGAGTTGCTGTCCATTCCCTCGGATAAGCGGAAGGATCCGGAGGCCCGTCGGGAGCGGCTTAATGGGGCGGATGTGGCCTTTCTCTGTCTGCCCGATCCGGCGGCCCGGGAGTCGGCGGCCCTGGTGACCAACGATAGGACCGTGGTTATCGACGCTAGTACGGCCCACCGGGTAGACCCGGGGTGGACCTACGGGCTTCCGGAATTGCGGGAAGAGCAGAGGCGGGCCATCGGGCGTTCCCACCGGATCGCCGTACCGGGCTGTCACGCCACGGGTTTCGTTCTGGCCCTCCGTCCCCTGGTGGACGCGGGGCTGGTTAGTCCGGATCTACCGATTTCAAGCCATTCGGTAACGGGCTTTTCCGGCGGGGGGCATAGGTTAATCGACGCGTACCACGGGGGATCCGGCGCCGGTCAGGGGATGGAGGCGGCTCGGCACTATGCTCTGACCTTAGCCCACAAGCACCTCCCGGAGATGCGTTTCCACGGGGGGTTACGGAATCCCCCTCTCTTTACGCCCATTATCGGAAACTTTGAACGGGGTATGGCGGTGGCGATTCCCCTCCATCTTTGCCAGCTTTCTAAAAAGGCGACCCTGCGGGATATCCACGGGGTATTCCAGGACCGATACCAGGGGGAGCGATTTGTTTCCGTGGCACCCCTGGGAGAACTGCCTGAGGAGGGATACTTTGATCCCACGGCTTGCAACGGGACGAACCGGGCGGAGCTGTTTGTTTTTGGCAACGAAGCCCAGGCCTTGGTGCTTTGCAGGCTTGATAACCTAGGGAAGGGGGCTTCCGGGGCGGCTTTACAGTGTATGAACATAGCCCTGGGTCTTGAAGAGGGTACGGGGCTTGTCTAAATAAAGTTCTCCCCTGTATACCTATAATTCAGGTCGTCTTGTAACTTAGGAAGTTACGGGACAGCTTCCTTAATGCCAAGGCTGTCTGATAATGAATAGAGTTATCAGATAGAATCAATTGTTTCTTTACATAGAAAAGGAGGTTTCTATGCCCACATTACGTTCCGAATTAACCACCACCGGCCGGACCATGTCGGGGGCCCGAGCTCTTTGGCGGGCCGATGGGATGAAAAATGAACACTTCGGTAAGCCAATTATCGCTATCGCCAACAGCTTTAGCCAGTTTGTGCCGGGGCATGTGCATCTGCACGAGATCGGTCAACGGGTAAAAAAGATAATCGAGTCCAAGGGCTTTTTCGCCGCGGAGTTTAACACCATCGCCATCGACGACGGGATCGCCATGGGGCACACGGGGATGCTGTACAGCCTGCCGTCCCGGGATCTGATCGCCGATAGCGTAGAGTATATGGTCAATGCACACCGGGCGGACGCGCTGATATGTATAACCAACTGCGATAAAATTACCCCCGGAATGCTTATGGCGGCCATGCGGTTAAACATTCCGACAATCATCGTTTCCGGGGGTCCCATGGAAGCGGGCCACGCGGTGGGGAAGGCGCTGGATCTGATCGATGCGATGGTCATGGGGGCCGACGAAGCGGTGAGCGATGGGGAGTTGGCGGAGGTCGAAGCCGCCGCGTGTCCCACCTGCGGCAGTTGTTCCGGTATGTTTACGGCCAACTCGATGAACTGCCTCACCGAGGCTCTCGGTATGGCCCTACCGGGGAACGGTACAGTTCTGGCGACCCACGAGTATAGGCTTAAATTGTTTGAACGGGCGGCGGAGCGGATCTGCGAACTGGCGGAGGAGTACTACCGGACCGGGAATCCCCGGCTCCTGCCCCGGGGTATCGCCACGAAGGGCGCCTTTATGAACGCCATGAGCCTGGATGTGGCCATGGGAGGCAGTACCAACACGGTGCTCCACCTTTTGGCTGTGGCCAAGGAAGCGGAGGTGGACTTTACCATTCGGGACATCGACGCCCTATCAAAAAAGGTCCCCTGTATTTGTAAAGTGGCCCCCAGTTCGCCCTTCCATCTGGAGGATGTCCACCGGGCAGGGGGGATCATGGGTATTATGGCCGAACTTGACCGGGGCGGTTTGTTGGATACCTCGGTGGCCCGGGTCGATTATCCGACACTCAAGGACGCGCTCCAACGCTTTGATGTTCGGTCTTCCGGGGCGGGTGGAAAACCGGGCCCGGGGGATTCAGCTCTGGGTACGGCGGACCAGTTTTACCGGGCCGCCCCGGGCGGAAAATTCAACCTGACCATGGGAAGCCAGCGGTCCCAGTACAAGGAACTGGACCTGGATCGGGAAAAGGGTTGTGTCCGGGATATCGCCCACGCGTACTATCCCGACGGCGGTTTGGCGGTGTTATTCGGCAATATTTCCAGCCGGGGTTCTATTGTCAAAACCGCAGGGGTGGATTCGAGCCTCTTTACCTTCGAAGGACCCGCGGTGGTCTTTGAAAGCCAGGAAGAGGCGGTGGAGGGTATTTTGGGGGACCGGGTAAAACCGGGGGACGTGGTGGTAATCCGGTACGAGGGTCCCAAGGGCGGCCCGGGGATGCAAGAAATGCTGTACCCCACCAGTTATATAAAAAGCAAAAAGCTGGGTAAGCTTTGCGCCCTGATCACGGACGGGCGCTTCTCCGGGGGAACCAGCGGCTTATCCATCGGCCATGTAAGCCCCGAAGCCGCCGCGGGGGGCGAGATCGCCCTTATCAGGGACGGGGACAGGATCAGCATCGATATTCCCCATCGTAAACTGGAACTTCTGATCGATCCTCAGGAGCTGCAGCGCCGTCGAAGGGAGGAAGAAGCCCGGGGAAAGGCCGCTTTTACGCCCAAACACCGGGATCGGCCCGTCAGCCGGGCCCTTCGGGCCTACGCCCTCTTTGCCCAGAGTGCCGATGTGGGGGCGGTACGGCGGCTTCCGGGGGAAGAGGATTAGGAGCCCCGAGGGGTTCCTCTGATGGGTTCCTCTAAGGAGCCCCTCTTATGATACCCGGATAGGGTCTATTTTCCAAATATCCCGGCGGTATTCGGCGATAGTTCGGTCGGTGGAAAAGATCCCCGACCGAGCTACGTTGAGAATGGCCATCCGGTTCCACGCTTCTGGATCCTGATATAGCCGGTTGACCTGCTCGTGGGCTTGCGCGTAGGCGTCAAAATCCGCCAAAACGTAATACGGATCGGGACGGGACCCCTCTACCCCGTTTAAAAGGGAATCGTAGAGTTCTTTAAAGGCCCTCTGGAATTCCCCCTCAAAGGTACCATCCACCAGTTGGTGTACCACCCGGGCTAAGGCGGGGGTTTTTCCCAGGTAGAGCCGGGGATCGTAGGCGTGGGTGGCCTCCATGGCGGCGATTTCTTCGGCCCCCAGACCAAAAATAAAGGCGTTTTTTCGGCCCACTTCCTGCACAATCTCCACGTTCGCCCCGTCCATGGTCCCCAGGGTTAGGGCTCCGTTCATCATAAATTTCATGTTTCCCGTCCCGCTGGCTTCTTTTCCGGCGGTGGAAATCTGTTCCGAAACCTCCGCCGCGGGGATAATCCGTTCGGCGGCGGTTACCCGGTAATCTTCCACAAAAACGACCCGCAGACGTCCCCGAACCAGGGGGTCCTTTTCCAAACGGGCGGCTTCACAGCAGATAAGGGAAATAATAGACTTGGCTCGCCGGTATCCCGAGGCGGCTTTGGCGCCAAAAATGTAGGTTTGGGGAGGGATATCGAAGGTCGGGTCGTCGTCCATCCGGTTATGCAGGTACAGGATGTGGAAAATATTCAACAGTTGCCGTTTGTATTCGTGGAGCCGTTTTACCTGAACGTCGAATATCGAGTCGGGGTTCAGAACCAGGCTTTGCTTTTTTTGTAGACACTCGGCCAAACGGACCTTGTTTTGACGTTTGACCTCGGCGAAGTGTTGGCGAAAGGAAGGATCGTCGGCGAATTGTTCCAGGGCCCGGAGCCGTGTCATATCGGTTTCCCAACCGGTTCCGACGGCCGATGTAATAAGGCTGGCTAAACCGGGGTTGGCGGAGAGAAGCCACCGCCGTTGGGTTACCCCGTTGGTTTTATTGTTGAATAGCTGGGGTTTCCACTGGTACCAATCGTGGAGTTCCCGTTTTTTTAGGATTTCCGTATGCAGGGCCGCCACGCCGTTCACGGAAAAACAGGCCACTAGGGCGAGGCGGGCCATGTGGATCATTCCCTCGGAAACGATGGACATCCTTTGCCGTTTTTCCCAATCTTCGCTAAAGGTTTGACGGAGTTCCTCCTGATGCCGCCGGTCGATTTCCTCGATAATTTTATAGATCCGGGGGAGGTTCGCGGAAAAGAGGTCTATGGGCCATTTTTCCAAAGCCTCCGCCATGATGGTGTGGTTGGTATACGCGAAGACCCGGGTGGTGATGCCCCACGCTTCTTCCCAGCCCAAATCTTCCTGGTCCATAAGGAGGCGCATCAGCTCGGGAATGGCAACCACCGGGTGGGTGTCATTGAGCTGTATCACCGCGAACTCCGGCAGACGGTTAAAATCGATGCCGATTCGGGATTTAAAACTTCTTAGGATATCCTGAAGGCTGGCGGAAACGAAAAAGTACTGTTGTTTAAGCCGAAGCGCCTTTCCCGAGGGTCCCGAATCGTTAGGATAGAGAACCCTAGACAGATCCTCCGCCTGGTTCGCCTTTTCTACGGCCCGGTGGTAGTGCATATCGTTGAATAATTGCAGATCAAACCCGTCGGGGCTGGAGGCTTCCCAGAGTCGGAGGGTGTTTACCGTTTTGGTCTGGTACCCGACGATGGGCATATCGTGGGGGATGGCGGTGATGACTTCGGCCTTCTGGATATCGAAGCGTTCCCGACCGTCGGACCCTATGGTCGCCACCACCTCTCCGCCAAAACGAACGGTAACCGCCAAATCGCTCCGTCTGATGGCCCAAGGGTCCCGATGCTCCAGCCAATTATCCGGTTTTTCTACCTGCTTACAATTTTCCAATTTTTGTTGGAACATACCAAACCGGTAGCGGATCCCGTACCCGTGGCCCGGTAGGTCCATGGTCGCAAGGCTATCGAGAAAGCAGGCCGCCAGTCGACCCAGACCGCCGTTGCCGAGCCCCGCGTCCCCCTCCTGTTCCTCCACTTCTTCGTAGGTGTAGCCAATTTCTCCCAGAACTTCCCGCACCCCATCGATAATTCCCAGGTTGATAAGGTTGTTGGTTAAAGCCCTACCCATAAGGAATTCGGCGGAAAAGTAAAACATCTGTTTCCCCGGTTGGGCGTCAAAGGCCTTCCGGGTGGCCATCCAATTATCTAAAATATACTCCATGGAAGCGGATGCCACCGCGTCGTATAGGTCGTGGTGCGAGGCTTCCAGGATTTCCTTACCGTAGCGGCGTTTTAAACGAAGACGAATGTGCTCTTTAAAGGCCCCTTTATCTATGGTCATAGGGATACTCCTTATTTTGCTAAACCGGTTAAATCTCTAAAATATAAGCGTACCGTACTTCGTCAAAAGGTGTCAATGCGCGTTTTAGCCTCCGGACCCTTGTCCAAGGGGCCACGGGCCGGGTATTCTTGAAGCCCTATCGGGTCCGATACTCGGACTAATTTCAGCGGAACAATTCTAAAAACCAATGTTTTAGAATTGTCTCAAGGATATTTACATGAAGATTTCACAGACCCTCATTCCCACACTCCGCGAGGTTCCCGCCGACGCGGTTATCGCCAGTCACCGTTTGATGATGCGGGCCGCCATGCTCCGTAAGCTGGCCAACGGTCTTTTCGCCTATTTGCCCCTGGGACTCAAGTCCTTCCGGAAGGTGGAAAATATAATCCGGCAAGAGATGGACGCCATAGGCGCGTTGGAGCTTAAGCCTAGCGTGGTAGTGCCGGGGGAAATTTGGAAGGAGTCGGGTCGATGGGATACCATGGGCGAGGGGATGCTCCGGGTGAAAAATCGCCTGGACGCGGATTTTGTGGTTTCCCCCACCGCCGAAGAGGCCTTTACCGCCCTGGTCCGGGACGAATTGAACAGTTACCGCCAACTGCCCCTATCGCTGTATCAGATTAACACCAAATACCGGGATGAAATTCGGCCCCGGTACGGGGTGATGCGGGGGCGGGAGTTTACCATGAAGGACGCCTATTCGTACCACGCCAACGATGAAAGCTTGGATAAGACGTACCAGGACATGGGCCGGGCGTACCGCAGAATTTTTAAGCGGTGCGGGCTGACGGTTATCCCCGTTCGGGCGGATACGGGGGCCATGGGCGGAACGGGATCGGAGGAGTTCATGGTGGAAAGCGAGATCGGCGATAATACGTTGATCCTCTGCCGGTCCTGCGATTACGCGGCCAACGTGGAAAAGGCGGCCTGTCAACGGGATTTTGCCGCCCCCGCTTCCATCGAAGCCGCGAAGGCCGCCGCGAACGCTACGCCGGCGGTGGAGAAAATTCCCACCCCATCGGTACGGACCATCGACGAACTCTGCGGCTTCCTTAAAACGGACGCTAAATCTTTTATCAAAACCCTGATCTATCGGGCCCTCAACGTGGAGCTGGACCTAAGCGCCGCCCCGGGGTGTGGGAAGTTGGAACGCCGCTCTCCGGCCCCCGACGCGCCGAAAATGTACCCCGAGGCTTTCTTTGCCGTGGCCATCCGGGGCGACCTGGACGTGAACGAAACAAAACTGGCCGCCACGGTCAAGGCCAGCGAGGTCCTGCTCGCTTCGGACGCCGATGTGGTCCGGCTGACCGGCGCGCCGGTGGGCTTCGCTGGTCCTGTGGGTCTGGCGAGCCTTCCGGTAATCGCCGACGAAACGGTGACCGCCATGACCGACGCGGTGACCGGCGCTTTGGCCCAGGATCTGCACTTCGCCCACGTGGCCTACGGCCGCGATTTTGTCCCCTTTATGGTCGCCGACCTACGGACTGTTACCGCTGGGGATCGTTGTCCCCTCTGCGGTGGGGAGCTGTACGAAAAAAAGGGTAACGAACTGGGGCATATTTTCAAACTGGGGTATAAGTACACCAAATCGATGAAGGTGAGTTACCTGGACGAGGACGGGAAGACCCAAATCCCCACCATGGGGTGTTACGGTATTGGGGTCGATCGAACCCTGGCTTCGATTATCGAGGAACACCACGACGACGACGGCATTATATGGCCCATGACGGTGGCCCCCTACCACGTGATCATCGTGCCCATAAAGTACGATGGGCCGGTCAAAGATGCGGCGGATCGACTGGCTATGGAACTAGAGGCCATGGGGATAGAGGTACTCCTGGACGACCGGAACGAGCGGCCGGGGGTTAAGTTCAAGGACGCGGATTTAATCGGTGTGCCCCTTCGGGTTGTGGTGGGGGATAAAAATCTCCCCAACGTGGAAATTAAGGCCCGTCGGGACAAGGAGAGCCGCCTGGTTCCCCTGTCGACGGCGGCGGCAGAGTTAACCCAAACGGTCCGAGGGGAGTTGTCTGAACTAAACGGATAATAGCTTAACAAACAGTAGTGGTACGCCCCTCAAGGCGATGATAACTTTTATTGTAATCATCGCCCTCAGCGTGATGACTTTTTCCTTGGCTTCTTCTCTTCTGGCCTTGCGGTCCATCAACCACGCCGCTTTGGGTACCTTCCTTTTTTCCATTGGACTGTTGGACGCGGCCTTTGTCTACGTTCTGGGGGACCGTTTAGTCACCAAAAAACTGTTAAGCCGGGCCATCGTTCAGTATCCCCGGGACTTGCGAGACACCCGACAAAAACGGAAAAACTTTATCATCCCCACCTTTATCGGGATTATGAGTATGCTTTTTGCCGTTTCCATGGCCCTTCTTTTTATGAGCGATCCCAAGGGCTTATGGAGACCAACAAGATCATCGCGACCATCGCTTCCCAGACAAACCTTTTGGCCATGAACGCCGCCATCGAAGCGGCCCACGCGGGAGACGCGGGACGAGTGTAGTGTTACGAAGATTAGTTCTCGAGCCTCATAACAAAGGTCCTCCCTGCCTACATAAACGCGAAAGCGGGGAGGGAGCCCCGTACCAGAGCTCCCTGTTGAGGACGCCACACTTCCTTTCGCCAGATCTTCAAGTCGATCGGCAATAAATCAAGAAAGGAAAGAAAGG
>Ga0272446_1004560_pt1 | contig 16262 bp, 14 predicted proteins | sample YNPCB0061_FD_194587 | JGI IMG/M metagenome (GOLD analysis project Ga0272446, IMG submission 194587) | Hot spring microbial mat communities from Yellowstone National Park, WY, United States - YNP-CB-006-1 | ecosystem: Environmental > Aquatic > Thermal springs > Hot (42-90C) > Sediment | place... | reverse complement strand
TCCAACATCGGAAGCTTTCCCCGCGCACAGCGGCTGAATCTGCTTCCATTGGTCGGGTGTCAATTCGTAACGATGCATTGGTCTCTTTTTCCAAAATTAAGCATCTCTATTTGTCAACACAACCTAGCAGTGCTTTTCTATAAAAAGAATTGCCACGCCTTTCTGCGAAATTCGTCTTCTTCATAAGCTAAATTCTTGGTGCGAAGACTGCTTCAGCGCAGCAAATACCGCAATTGTACCGCGGTCAGGCATAATCCGATGATGGAGCCAACAATAACCTGTGCTATGGTGTGTTTGCGCAAAACTACGCGCGAAAATCCTACAATTGGTACTAATACAAACCAAGGCAATGCAGTTGTGCCAAAGAGAAACGCCCATGATACCACTGCTCCGCCGACACTAGTAGCATGAATACTTACTTTCCACCAACGCGTGATAATTTGCACCAGAAGCGTATTAGTGATAAAACAAAACATCAGCCATGTAGCCAAAGGAGGCGCATCCAGCCAATAGACAAGTGTAAAACCTACACAGTTACTCGTAAGTCCGACAATAAATGGTTTTGTGCGCTCTTGGCGTAAATCAAGATCAAGCGAACCCACTGCGCCTGAGGCTTTCAGGTACATAACATATGCGGAAATAATGATTGTTGTTGTCAGAAGGCATATTCCCCAAATAAGCCACTTGCGGTCTGTCGGCAGCGTTGTGTCTCGCAGCACAATGGCGGAGAAGGTAAAGACCGGTAAAACAACCGGACTAAACACAGCAGAAGCCATAACCGATGAGTAATAGACAGCTTTTTGGAGAATACCAGCGTTAGGACTTGGATGAAGTAGCGTACTTATCATTACACAAGGACAAAAAAATGAAGAAAATCACTCATTTAGCAAATGCAGCATAACAATTTTTTCGGACATAGGGTTATGGCTGGTGTATTATCATTTCGTAATTTTATCCGTTGATTCCAAATCGGCAAAAACAATTTTGTGCAACGCATAAACTTGCTACGGGCGGCTGAATATAGCATAGCCAGCAAACGTGGAGAGCAAGGAGGCAAGAATAATCCCTACTTTCGCATCCATGACCAGTTCAGCCTCGGTAAAGGCTAAGCCCTGCACAAACAGCGACATGGTGAATCCTATGCCGGCTATACAGCCAATGCCCACAATGTGCTTCCAGCGAACGTTCTCAGGCATCTGCACCCATCCAAGCCGTTGTGCTGCCCAGCAAAACAGGGCAATGCCTAAGGGTTTGCCAATGCTTAAGCCCAGAATAATGCCTATCGTTACAGGACTCGCCACAACGTGTACTATGTCGCCTGATACACTCACCCCAGCATTGGCAAGGGCAAACAAGGGCATGATGCCAAAGGCAACCCAAACGTGAAGATTGTTCTCGAAGCGTGAAAGAGGCGTTTGCACGTTTTCGCAGACACATTCGAGTTCACGAACAGCACTTTGAGCTGCTTGGTTGGCAAGAATTGTTGGGCTTTCGCGGGTATGCTTCACAAATTCACTGAGAAAAAATCGAGCTTTCGCAGCAAAGTCGTCTGCGTTAATGCGCTGTGTGGCGGGTACGGCAATTGCCAGCACTACGCCCGCAATGGTCGCATGAATGCCCGACTGCAAAACGTACCACCAAAGTGCTATTCCTGTCAGCAAATAAAACATCACGCTTCGTATGCCCAAAACGTTGCCCAGCACCACGACTACCAGTACAGCAGCCGCAGCCATGAGCATTGTCAGATGAATCTGCGACGTGTAGAATATGGCGATGACTAATACCGCACCGAGGTCATCGGCAATAGCCAGTGCTGTGAGGAACACTTTTAGCGCAAACGGCACACGCTTGCCCAACAGAGCAACTACGCCCAGCGCAAATGCTATGTCCGTTGCCATCGGAATTCCCCAACCCGACGACGCTGCACTGCCCGCGTTCAAACTGGCATACAGCAGCGCAGGCACAACCATTCCTCCAAGCGCGGCAATAACAGGCAGAGCAGCTTTTTTGAGCGAAGACAGTTCGCCCACCAGAAGTTCGCGTTTGATTTCTAATCCCACCACAAAAAAGAAGATAACCATCAAGCCATCGTTTATCCAATGATGTAAGGAAAACGAAAGTTGTGCCGACCCAAAACCCAAGGTCAGTGGGGTTTCCCACCAATGATGATATGACTCAGCAAACGAAGAGTTTGCCCATATAATCGCTACCAGCGCACAGGACAGCAGCAAGATGCCACCACTGGCCTCAGCGTGGATAAAATGTTCAAACGGTTGTTTGAGTGTGTGTAGGATGCGAGCGGAGCGTGGTTCTTGTGAGTGGTGCATGATTTCTGTTTTTTTGTGTGTTAAAAGCGAGAATGATTGCAACAAGGAGTTATCGGATAAGTTATCGGATAACTGCTACCGAACACGTAACGTCCCGAAGGATGTTGCGTGTTGTACTTCCTATGGTGAGCATTTGGAGTTTGCTTTTTCCCGTAGCACCCATGACCACCATATCAACATGACTATCAGCGATGTAGGTCAGAATGACCTCAGAAGGCTTTCCCCACAACACTTTACACGAGTAATCGGTTGTGGGCAGACCCACACCGGCGATAAAATTCTCAAAGTCCTGCTGGCAGGTGTTTTTGCAGTGCGTATGGAGGTTTTCTACTTCTTCGGGCGACATACCGAGCGTGTTCACTTCGGGCAATTCGATGCAATGTATCACCTCCTTTCGTGATGATAGGTTATGAAGAACCATCGGCGTTCCTTGCTATCAGATAATTAACCGCACACCGCCTAACTCGCTAATTTTGTAAGGGAAACGGTCGCCCGGAGATGAAATGAACATGAAGTTTTTCGGAATACGCCATTCTTTGGAAAGTTCGTTGATAATCTCTGGACCGAACGTGCCGACACGAGTAACAAATTCGATGCAAATATGGGGATACGCTCTGTCCAACACTGCTAAATCGTCCAGAAAACTTTGCTCAATTGTTTGCCCTTCCTGCAAAATAGCCACAAGTTTGAGTTTATTCGTTACCTCGTTTGCTTGCACGTAAATCATCACTTGATTCAGTGTCGCAAGGTCGTGTCCTTTGGTAAAAAAGACAAATTCCTGATTTTGCAATTTATGGACACGCTGCCGAATAGCGATACGGCTGCGCAAGGCAAGGGCGCGAACGGCATCGGAAAAGGAACGAAGAACTAGCAATGCGTAGCTCATCAAGACTTGTCGCTTTAATGTGGCATAAATCAGGAGCATCGCCGGAAGAAAGTATTGCAAAAAGACCACCAGATACTCAGGATGAAGTTGGATGTTGCCGTACAGTGCGGTCACAACAGCCAGCAACGCTACCAGCACACTGAAGATGCTCGCATACACGGGGCGGGGAAGTTTTGCGCGTTTGCTTTTTAAGAGAAAATTCCCCAACGCAAAGTATGCCATGACCGACAGAAACGATATGGTGTACACGCCCGAAAGCGGACCAATCTTACCGTTAGTTAAAAAAAGAATGGACAGGCACAGCAGAAAGAATCCAGTTAAAATCACATAGTTCGAGCCGCGCCGCGTTTCTGCAAGAAAAAATTGCGGGTAGATGCGGTCAAGAGCCATACGTTTTATCAGCCCGCTCACACCCACAAATGATGTCAGAACCGCACCGCTCAAAACAGCAACGGCATCAACGGAAATCAACACGCCCAGCCACGCGCCGGCGGTTTTGCCGCCAAGATGCGAAAGGAGTGCTTCTTTGTGCAGACCGACTTCCGTTGTTGTCAGCACACCCAGTGCTAAAAAAGCCAACAGAGGATTAAACACGCTGACGACAATCCACATATTGCGGAGTGTTTTCGGAAATACGCCCGCAGCTTGCTCTTCCACAAAATTTGCCGAACTCTCAAAGCCCGAAATACCAAGCATAGCGGCACTAAAACCAAAAAACAGTGCCGCACTTGTGCTGCCGCCTTGCACGGGAAGCGCGAAGTTGCTCTGCAAAACACCGATACCGTTCGTTGCAAAATACCATACCGCCGCCGCCACGAGCAGCGTGAGAGAAAACAGATGAAACAGGAAAATGACCACTGCCGTTTTGGCAGATTCGGAAATACCGATAAGCGTCAGACCCAGAAATACTCCCAACAGGGCAACGGTAGCTTCAATGACCGGCAATTGCGGAAGAATATGATGAAGATAGTGCATTGCTTCAGTCGCTGAGAGGACGGCGGTTGCCATGTAGGACAGTATCGTTAAACACGCGGCAACAGAAGCATTGCTTTTGCTGGTCGTGTTCAGCAAAACGTTATATGCACCGCCATTCAGAGGCAAAGCACCGACGACTTCACCGTAAATGTTGCGAAAAAGCCATAGCACGCCTGCTACCATCAGCAAGGACAGCCACGCGTATTGTCCGGCATAGACAATCGCCAATGCCGACACATACAGGCACGACGAAGAAATATCATTCCCGCAAATAGCCGTAGCTTCGAGTTCCGTCAGTTTTTTGGTCATGACGTCATTGTAACCGTGAACGTGAGTATTCCGAACTATTGTAACTTGGACACGTTGCTGCTGCTTATGGTAACTTGAGTTGAACCGTCGCAAACCGAGTTGTGCATGGGGCTAAAGCCCCGTGCTGACAAACTGACAAAAGTGTGATGTTGCGAAAGTCCTGTCTGCATAGCTTTATGGTAGTGCTGCGAGCCGCTCCACAAGTTTGTCGTCAGCCCATTTACCGATAACTTTAACCTCTCCGTTCTTGTCATATACTGTGCCTATGCCATTGCGTTTGCCTCCCTGCCACTGCCCGACGTACTTGTCGCCGTTCTTCCAATAGTATGTACCTGTGCCTGTGCGGTAGTCTTCAAGGAACTCACCTTCATAGCGCACACCGTCCTTCCAAAGGTGTGTGCCTTTGCCATGCCGTTTGTTTTCCTTCCATTCACCTTCGTACACGCTCCCGTTTTCCCACACTCCAATGCCGTATCCCCAAGCCGTATTATCTCGGATATGACCTATGTAGATGATTTTTTCGTTGCTTTTTGCGCTCTAAAATCGTAGGCTGCCCGTTGGTGTGTGCTGTGTTGATTCAATTATCTGCTGTCCGAGTGCGAAAATTTTTTCCCTATACTCTCGTTCTCGACTATGCCACGTGTGTAGCGAATCCCGGAGCATTTGCCGAAGGTTCTGTGTTTGTGCGTTTGTTGTTCGTATTGCTGCTAATGCTTGGCGATACTTGTGTTGCAGGGTATCAAGTTTTTCAGCAGCCCGTTGAGATGATGCCACTGCCGAGTCGCGGTCGCTCTTGAATGCAGTGTTCTCTTGTTGTAATCGAAGAATCTCGTGGCGATGACGCTCTGCTGTGGCGTACTGCTCTGCTGAGATTGCTTGCCGCTGCCGATACCCGTCGAAAAGGAAGGCGGCACAGCAAGCAATCACCAGCCCGTAGATGATGTGTACTTTGCCTGTGTTCATTTGGCGTACTGCATAGTTAGGGTGTGTATGTGGTTGTCGTCGCAACAGTTCAGTGTAGCAGTTAGTGTAGAATACCTCATGTCTTGACCTATGTCTTGGCGGCGAAGGTTAGTCGTAAAATCGTACTGGCAGAGCGTACTGTTCCTGTCCCAAACTCGAGAGTTGGTCAATGTACACCGCAAGCATAAGCCCATGCGAGGCATCAAATTCAAAACCGGTCGCACCGCGTGTACGGTAGTGGTTGATGTAGCGCAGCTCAATGCGAAGCGCGTTCAGCATACGCATGCCGATTCCTGCGTACAGGCGGTTTTGATTGAAGGTATTCCAGACAACACCTTCACCGAAATTTAAGCCAAATTCATTAGAAATAGCGGCATAGATAGTATTGTCCTCATAAAAATCTTGGGTGTTTATCATATATCGCAACCGATAGCGAAAAAGGAATCGTTGAAAAAAACGATATCTGTCCGCAACGGGATTGTACTGCAACCGCAGTTCGTGCCTGTACCGCCATGTGTGCATGATGCGTCCGTCTAATTGCTTAAGGTGATGAAAAAACTGGGATGTTGTGCGAAATTCGTGATATTCTGGTCTATTCCAGTCCTCGGGCTTGCCGATAAACTCGTTCGTTACAAAGTATCCAAGAGGAGAGAAGGAAAATCGAGCAAGTGATGAAAATTGATAATGCACCCATGGTCGCACGCTTTCGCGTAGGCGGTAATCAATCATTGTACCTTGATTAAGTGCATTTTTTCTGCGTATGACCACATCCAGCCCAAGACCAAGCGTATCGGTCAGCATTTCATTGACTTCAACCTCTGACCAAAAAACAGTATGGGGGTATTCTATTTTGCGTTGTTGTGCTTGCAGCGTTGTTGCCCTCAGAAGAAGCACGAGAATAACCGTTGCTCCGAGCAGGAATTGCTGCAGGCTTGAGAAAGCCGCGCTTGAAGAAAATGGGTACATATGTGTTACAGCACTCATTGCATCTGAGCGCGAAAGAATTATTGTGATATTGCCCTGCACGCAGCGGCTGCATGTTCGAGCAATTATTTGCTCTCGTTACGGAATTGCGGTTTGGTGCTGATGCGTTGATATCTACCGTTAAACGTAACATTCATACCGCCGCAGTTGCCTTCGTCGCCGAAGACCGACAGCACAGCATTGCCAAAGGTGAGTTGCAAGCGGCAATCGGGCATCGTCGTGTCGGCATACATTGCCACGATGCCCTCAAGTTTGCACGTACCGCCAATGTCGCCCGTGTGAATGTTGTCATTCTGTCCGACCCAAAAGGCTTCACCTTCAATGCGAAGAATGTTATTGCCAATATGCTGCACATTGATTTCGGCACCATGCTTACCACTGCGTTTGTACCGACCTGTGGCAGCTTCGGCAGTGCTTGGCTGGCTGGTGCTACCCGTACTTCGCAACGTAAAGGGCGTAGGCCTTGAACCGTCGGGACGCGACCAGATGCCGACAATAGATTCTATCTTGGTCGCAGAGCCTGCATACCGTCCTTTAAACAACCCCGTTTGCTGTTCGCGTTCGTCGAATTCTTTGAGGGTGATACTGTCTTTGCCGTGCAGTGTGCCTTGTACTTCGAGGTCTTTACCGACTTTGGTGTATTGGTATGTGCCGATAACCACGTCGCCTTTGGGCTGAAGCGTCATTCGTACGGATGCTTTGCCGATAGTGCCTTCGTAGCGCGTTCGCACAGCGTTGGATTGAGCGGCGGCTTTGCCACAATCAATAACAATGAGCAAGAGGAGCAGCAAATACGCGCTCACCAAGTGCCGGGTTGGAGAAAGAGTAGGCATACAACGTAAGTAAAAAGTGGGGTAATATTGACATGGTAGCATAGAGTGTACAACTTTTGCCTCACCAAGGTCCCAAAAAACCTTCGGGATTTTGAGAGAAGGAGTTGTTTACCAAATATGTGCCGTCCGGCTGTTCTGCCAGTTGAAACGCCATTTGGAGGTAGTATTGTTTGGCGTTGTTCTCCAGCGTACAACGAACACCGATTTGCAAGACTTCTGAGCCGTCAATCAGGTTTTTGGACTGCTGTTCAATCTCGAATCCGGAATATATGATTGTGCCTTTTTCGGTACGTATGCGCCGATAGCTTTCCAAATAGACCTCCAACGGGTACTGCTTTTTGAACCGTTCGCTCGTGAAGCGGTGGTATGCCTCCTTTTCTTTGCCCGCGCCAATGAGTGCCATGTAGGGCTTCACAAAACGCTCTTCCAACCCTGCTTCCAAGGCTTTGTGCGCCGCATAGCTTCTGTACGCAAGATAGCCCACAAGAAGGAGAATCGCCAAGATAATAAAGGGAACAAAGCGTGTCATAGCGGTGAGAAGGTTGCGATGAACGTGAACTCTTTCAAGAAAATGTGCCATATTTTAAGCAGTGCCAAACCCAAGAAAAACCCAAGAACTATGCCCGCCAAACGTGCTGCTGAACAGGTTATTGGGTATCATGGCGCGAAATCACGTGCCCACAATGCGGACACGTGGTAGATGGCGGCACTTGTGCATTCTGCAAGTCGTGCGAATGGTTGCGTGCAGCAATTGCCTCAGCAAAGCCTGAAGCTAAAATACCAGCAGGCAAGGCGAATAAGCCAACACCGATAATGGCAATCAATCCACCGAGCAGTTTTCCTAAACCGGTAATCGGATAAATATCCCCATAACCAACAGTGGTGAGCGTGGCAATGCCCCACCACATCGTTTCGGGAATGCTGGCGAATTTGTCCGGCTGTGCTTCGTGTTCAACGTAATACACCAACGACGAGGCTATCAAGAGCAGGAAAAACGTAAAGACCAGTGAAATAGTCAGCTCTTCGCGCTTTTGACGCACAACCTGCGTAATAAGAGTCAAAGCACGAAGATAGCGAGCAACTTTGAACAAGCGAAAAAGCCGAAGCACACGCAAAATTCGCACTACGCGCAAATCCACGCCAAAAAACGGCAAATAAAACGGTACAACGGCAAGAAGGTCAATCAAGGCAAGGGGGGTCAGGGCGTACCGCAGATTACCCCAAAATGGTTTGGCAAAACAGGGATTGATGTTCGCCGTCCACAGTCGCAGAAGATATTCCACCGAAAAAATTGCTATCGAAACAGTTTCAAAAAGATGTAATTCCGGTTTGTAGATCTCATAAAACCAAGGAAGCGACTCCAGAATCATGGCGAGCGTGTTCAGTCCGATAAGCCCAATAATGAACATATCAAAATACCAGCTCGCATCGCCTTTGTGGTTAGACACGGCAAGGATAGCATAGATGCGCTGTTTGAGTATGGTTATCACAAATTTTCCGTTGAACACTGCATGAATACTTGTTGCTTTGGGTACATCACCAAACCTCATCCGAGTTCTTCTGCGAGTGTATGCTTTTGGTTACGGTGGAATATCCAAAAAATTATCGGAAATACCAACAACGTTAAGACCGTTGCCGTTACCAAACCGCCGATAATCACCACAGCGAGCGGCTTTTGCGATTCTGAGCCGATACCGGTGGAAATGGCAGCAGGCAGCAAACCAATCGAAGCCATCAGTGCCGTCATCACCACGGGGCGCGTCCGCACTTTAATAGCAGCAAGAATGGCATCATCAAGCGGCATTGCGGCTTTGATGTTGGTGTGAAATTCCGTTATCAAAATCACACCGTTTTGAATACAAATGCCGAACAGTGCTATAAAGCCCACGCCCGCCGAAATCCCGAAGTTTATGCCCGTCAGATGCAGCGCGCAAATGCCGCCGATAAGCGCAAACGGGACATTTGCCAGCACAAGAAGCGCGTTTTTCATATTGCCGAACATCACAAAAAGCAGCACGAAAATAGCGATAAGACTTATCGGCACCACTTGTGCAAGGCGGTTCGTGGCGCGGACTTGATTCTCGAACTCGCCCGTCCACCCGATGCTGTATCCTTTGGGTAATTTCACTTGCTTGTTCACGTTTGCCTGTGCCTCGGCAATGGTACTTCCCAAATCGCGTCCCCGCACGGAAAACTTCACGCCGATAAAACGCTTGGTGTTGTCGCGGTAGATAAAGGCCGGACCGGTAATTTTTTTGATGGTACAGATTTCCTTCATGGGAATTTTGTTGCCACTAATGGTCGGCACTTTCAGATTGGTAATATCCCGCTCGTCTTTGCGGTAATCGCGCTCGTAGCGAATGCGCACGTCGAATTTGCGTTCGCCTTCGTATTTCTGCGTTGCTGTTTTGCCGCCAAATGCCATTTCCAGCACCGCCTGCGCATCGGCTATCGTTACGCCATAGACTGCCATGCGCTCCTTGTCGAGAATAACGCTGATTTCGGGCTGCCCCACGTTCCGCAAGATACCCACGTCTTTGATGCCGTCAATATGTTCGATATTTTTCAGGACGACATCTGCCAATTCGTCTAACTTTTCCAAGTCGTCGCCGTAGATTTTGATAGCGTTTGCAGCTTTAATTCCCGCAGCAGCTTCGGCTACATTGTCAATGATAGGTTGCGAAAAATTATAAGTGATGCCTTGATAGTTCGAGAGCTCTTTCTCCATCTCACCGATAAGCTCATCGAAGGTAATTTTCCGCTTCCATTCATCTTTCGGCAGCAAATTCACTTGGAATTGGACAAAATAAAAACCGTTCGGGTCAGTACCGTCGTTGCTGCGTCCGGTCTGCGAAAGAACCGCATTGACTTCAGGAAATGTTAGCAATTTTTCGCGCAATTCTTTTGTTACGTTCATGCTTTCAGGCAAGGAAAAACTCATTGGTAACTCTGCTGTTACCCAAAGTGCGCCCTCGTTCAGTTGCGGCAGAAACTCCGTTCCCAAAAACGTCGCCGAAAAAAACGTTGCCAGAAGCAGCGCGAGCGATGCAAGCAGCGTTTTCTTTTTATGGCGAAACGCGAACACAAATCCCCGCTCCACAAGACGATTCCAGAAATTGACAAAGGGATTGTGCTTCTCGCGGACGTTCTTGTTGAGCAAAATATGCGACAACACCGGCACCAGCGTCAGCGTGAAGAGCAGCGCACCCAAGAGCGCAAAACCCAGCGTGTAGGCGAGTGGCGAGAACATTTTGCCTTCGACTTTTTCAAACGAAAAAATGGGCAGAAGTGCGGTGATGATGATGAGTTTGGCGAAAAAAATTGCCTTGCCCATCTGCGTGCCAACGTTTTTGATAATCCCGGCCTTCGCAAGCGCGTTGAACCGCTCCATTCCTCGTTTGTGGGCAACGTGGTCGAGCGAAACGAACAGCCCTTCGACCATCACCACCGCACCGTCAATGATGATACCGAAATCCACCGCGCCGAGCGAAAGAAGATTCGCGCTCATTCCTTTGAGTTTCAGACACAGAAACGCAAAGAGCAGCGAAAGCGGGATAATGATAGAGACAATCAGCGTTGTGCGCCAGTCTGCCATAAACAAAAAGACCACCACCGTAACGAGAATAATGCCTTCCACAAGGTTGTGCATGACGGTTGTGGTGGTGTAGTTCATCAAATTATCGCGGTCGTAGAAGGTCTCCATTTTCACGTCCGATGGCAGAACGCCGGTGTTCAGTTCCTCAATGGTTGCTTTGACGCGCGTCAGCACTTCTTTGGGATTTTCGTTTTTCCGCATGACCACAATGCCTTCCACAACGTCGTCATTGTCGTTCAGCCCGACCTGCCCGACGCGCGGCAGCGAACTTTCGTGAACGTGGGCAAGGTTTTTCACCAAGACCGGATTGCCGCCGAATTGGTCAACGATGATGTTTTCGATGTCCTCGACGGATTGCAGAAGCCCGATGCCGCGCACGACGTAGGCTTGACCGTTTTTCTCAATCACATCGCCGCCGACGTTGAGATTGCTCGCGCTCACGGCGCGAAAGACTTCCAACGGCGTAATATCGTACTTTGAGAGCAATCCGGGGTCAACGCTGATTTCGTAAATTTTTTCTTGTCCGCCGAAGGCAACCACATCCGCCACGCCCGGCACAGAACGCAGGCGGCGGTCAATGACCCAGTTCTGGATGGTGAGCAGCTCGCGGGTGTTGCGTTCAGAGCTTTTGAGGACGTAGCGAAAAATTTCGCCCGTCGGACCGTAGGGCGGCTGCACGTCCGGTTCGACACCTTCGGGCAGCGACACGCCGCGCAGTTGGTTGTTGATTTGCTGGCGGGCAAAAAAGTCTTCCACATCGTCTTCAAAAATGACCTTAATGACCGACAAGCCGAACATGGTGATGCTGCGGACGCTGGTTTTGCGTTGCACGGGATTGAGCGCGATTTCGATGGGTGTGGTAACGAAGCGTTCGATTTCTTCGGCACTGCGCCCGTTCCATTCGGTAACGATGATGATTTGTGTGTTGGTAACGTCGGGGAAGGCTTCAATCGGCATGGTGCGAAAAGCAATAATGCCCGCCGCCACCAAGACTCCCACCCAAAAGAACGTAAAGGCGCGGTTCTTAAGCGAAAAAGCGATGATATTGCGAATAAATTTTGTCATAGAGGGTGTTGGGTTATCAGCAATACTGCGTGGTGCGTAGGAGTGATGCTTCGTCGTGGCACTTAGTCATTGAGCGCGTCGTAGATAAGTAACTGCCCTTTAGTAATGACCCTCTCGCCGAGCTGCAATCCGGCACGGATGTACGCCGTCTCGCCGACTTGCCGAAAAACTTCCACTTGGCGCGTTTCAATGTGCGAACGGTCTTTGAAGACCATAACGAAGTATTTACTTTTGTCGAAAATGACGGCTTTAGCGGGAACAGTAAGCATCTGTGTGCCTTCGGTGTGCGTAATGCGGATAGTGGCTCGCATTTCGGGCTTGAGCAAAAAGTCGGTATTTTTGAGCTTGATGCCCACTTTCATAGCTTTGGTTGTGGGGTCAATAATCGTGTAGATTTTGTCCACTTTGCCGCGAAAAACCTTGTCGGGATAGCTCAAGACCGACACAAATGCGTCCATACCAAGACCGATTTCGGCAATATCGCTCTCGTTCACGTTCGCAATGGCAGAGACCTCGCTGATTTCGGCAATGTCAAAGATGTTGTCGCTGCGGTCGCTGCGCAGTTGCATATCTTGGTTGATTTTTTTCTCAATCACAAAGCCGCTCATGGGTGCGGCGACTTGATAAATCGCCCCCTGCTTCATGTTGTAAATGCGGTAGGTTTCCTTGATACGATTCAGCTGTGATTCTGCTTTTTCAAGTTGGCTTTTTGCCTCCAGAACATCTTTTTCGGCATTGAGCTTGCCGGCGAAGAGTTCCTGTGCCACCCGAAGATTATTGCTTGCTACTACAACGTCATTTTCTGCATCTTTGAGTTCTTTTTCAAATCCAGCAACTTCCGTGCTGCGAATCGTCGCCAGAATTTGACCTTTTTTGACGTAATCGCCAAGCCCGACATAGACGTGTTGGACGTTCCCGCCAACAATAGGGAACACCTCGACTAATTTGTTGTTATCCACTGCAATTTTGCCGTAGAATTTGAACTCGCTGCGCAGCGAATCGTAGCGCACGGCAGCAGTGTCCATAGCCCGAAGCATTGTGTCTGTGAGTGTGAAAGTCTCTTTTGCGCTACTTACGTGGGGTTTGTCGTGGCAACTCAGCAGACTCATCGAGCAAAGAATCGCAAGAAGAATAAGGATGCCGGGCGTGTGTTGTCTCATGAGTTGTCGTATTAAAGCCGATGTTGATGGTAAACTACGTTGTAAAGGGGTACGGTGTATCATTGTATGATATTGGCAAAAAATGACTTAAAAAATGCCGGATGCAGTTGCCAGGTTGAGTTCTTCGCAGGCTTCCGCCAGCTTTTTGCGAATTTCGGCGATTTGCACAATGCTCGTGGTATAGCTTTCAACAAAGTCCGTAAACTCCAGCATCGAAACATTGCGTTTCTGAAAATTTTGCAGCATACCAGCGTACACCGCATCGAAATTCTGCTCCATAGCAGGACTAATGCTTTCTATATTGCGTCGTGCTTCCTGATACTTACGATATGCCCATTCGACTTCATTTCGCACGGCAATAGTTTGGGCGGTGCTGAGGGCTTTTACCCGCGAAAGTTCCGCACCTGCTATAGCGATATTTCCTTGATTTCTGTTCCACAATGGCAACGTTACGCCGAGCGTGAGATTAACTTGGTTTACAAATGCTCCGCCGCGCTGGTCATAGCTTGCGCCCAGCGTGAGGTCGGGCACGGCGAGAGATTGCTGCAAGGAAAGGTTCGATTCGGCAGCGCGAACGGCGGACGCTGCCAGTGCTATGTCGGGGCGATTCCGCAAAGCGATAGCTTGGAGCGTATCAACGCTTTGCGTAAGCTGCTTTCGGTATTGTTCCAGTTCCGACGCGAGCGGAACGGCGACAATATCGGTCGTGGTGGCGAGCAAGGTTTGAAGTCTTTTCTGTTCCTCGATAACGTTGGTGTTGAGCGTCGTGCGGTTGTTCTGCAATGCCAGATACAAGGCTTGCAAGCGCACCAAATCTTTGTAGGGCAGATTGCCTTTGGCGGCTTGTTCGTTGTAGGCGAGAATCAGCGTGTCGAGTTGGCGGAGTTGGTTGGTAACGCTCTGCAACACGATTTGGTCGTAGTAGAGTACGAAGTACCCCGTGCGAAGTTGATACCGCAGATTGCGCAGCATATCTTGAAACTGCAATCGGGCGAGTTCGGCGTTTGCACGAGCAAGGACTACTTCGTTTTCTTTTTTGCCACCGAGGTAGAGCAGTTGCTGGAGAGCGAAAGATTTTTGCCCCGCCTCGCCAACATCAAAGGCGCGATTTTCTGAGGGGTTCACGAGATTCAGTTCAGCAGAAAACGAGGGATTTTCCCAGAGTGCAGCCTGCAAAATCCGTGCATCGGCAGCTTCTATGGAGAACTGCTCTGCCAAGAGCAGAAGGTTCGTCCTTAAAAACTGTTGTTCACAATCCCGCAAACTCAGGCTTTGTGTTTTGGTCGAGGCTGAAATGGGTGGTTGCGTATATGCTGCTGCTTGAGCGATAATGAACATCACCACAATGACCGCAGTGCTGCGGAGCGTCGTATATGTATATCGGAAAATTTCTACACGGTTGGGCATACATAGTTCATGTTTTGTGTGCTGCCCACAGGGCTTAGGCGTTGTTCGTCAACATTTCTCAACAACAATGCGCACACCGGCACTTATCCTGAAACTTCACCCGAAGCATCAATGGTGTAGGCTTTTGGTCGTACTTTGTACCCGTGATTGGGTCAAGCAGGACAATATTACTAAAAAATGCCAAAATACCAGTTGGCAAAATCACTGTACTTCCCTGAGTACGGGTCGGAGCAAAGCCCTACCACGACGCGCACTCCACTAACGGGACGATTGCGCGTGCGTAAGAAGTTTAAGAAGGACAGTACCTTACAGCAGGTGATGGAGCAATTGCTGTAAGAGTTTGTGGGGTGTGCGATGTCGGAAGACTTCCAGAACTCATTTCCCAGCCTGCCTGAGCAGGGCATGGAAAGCGGTGTTGAACTCTTCGGGTTTTTCCAAATGCGGTACGTGACCGCAATCCAACACGAGTTCCTGGTATGAACCACCATTGGCTTTGTAGCGTTCCAGTACAGCGCGAATTTGGTCTATCATGGGTTGTGGGGGAAACACATCATTGCCCGGATAGTTCGGCAGCACGCCGCGCATCCCCAGTGTGCCAGCGTCGGAGGCAGCCGCGTTCGACACCGCCCAGTCCGCCGAACCGCGCACCCACAGCACAGGTGGTTTAGGTGTGGCGCGGATGATGTTTTCTACGTTGCCAGCATATTTGCCAGAAATAGCATTGACCACGCCCCATTTGCCGGGTGCAAATCCGGGCCAGTGCGGCGACGGAGCGACATCGCCAGGCATGGCTTTGTCGCCCAGATGGACGCTGAGCATTGAAGAAAGCAGTTCTTCCTCGCGCTTGGCAACAAATGGCTGTTTGCAGAGCAGACGAATCACCGAACGTGGCGTAAAAGCGTTGTCCAACGAACGGTCGCCTTTGGCAATGTATTGCAAGAGAACCTTATTAGCCAGCCCCGCGCCTGCGCCTGCAAAATCTGGGAAACACGGTGTTCCCTGTGCATCCTTTGTGCCGCCAAAACCGTAGGGCGAACCTGCTGCATCCAGCGTTACACTGAGCAGACGGTGCGGGTGTTCCATCATCAGCCGCCACATCACGTTGCCACCCAGTGAATTACCTACCACGTGGGCTTTTGCAATGCCAAGTTCGTCCATAAGCGCGATAGCATCATCTGCTAAATCGCCCAGTCCCCGTGTGGCATCCACGTATTTGCTGCTGTCAGCTTCGCCAAAACCCCGTTGGTCGGGCGCAATACCGCGAAAGCCTTTCGGCAACGCGAGCATAGTCTCTTCCCACCACGTGGCAGAACTGAGATTCCCATGTAAAAACAGCACCGCTTGGGCAGTATTGTCGGTTTCATCACCCGAAAATAGCACCCGCGTTGCTATGCGGTTTGTGGTAATGTACCGTGCTGTAATGCCTGCCATGACGGGGATGCGAGATTGATAAGAACTCATACTTGCTCCTTGCTGCATCTGTGGTTGAGTGTGTATTCGCGTACTTGATGTGCCTTTTTGCGCCTGAGCATTGACGCTGCCATGCTGGCACAGCACTACGACAATAGCAAGCGCAGCCCAAAAGGCTGCGCTCAAACGATGGTGCATTTGCTGTAAAGAATAGACGGTGTGCATATAGTTCGTAAAAGCATAGACAAATAAGTCAAGCTGCTACTTTGTACGGTGTAAGGCGTACCGGGCGAACTACAACGCCCTGTATCCCATCGGCGAAAGCGTTTGGGAATACTTTTCGGAGAA
>Ga0272446_1004559_pt1 | contig 16264 bp, 13 predicted proteins | sample YNPCB0061_FD_194587 | JGI IMG/M metagenome (GOLD analysis project Ga0272446, IMG submission 194587) | Hot spring microbial mat communities from Yellowstone National Park, WY, United States - YNP-CB-006-1 | ecosystem: Environmental > Aquatic > Thermal springs > Hot (42-90C) > Sediment | place... | reverse complement strand
ACGATGACGCCCAAAGCACGAGATCTACCCTGGTACTCCAATTTCGTTCCGCCCAGTCCAGGTTGATGAGCCCCCAGGACATCCTTATGTCCCGGTATACCGTTTCTGCCGCCGGGCCTGAGGGCCGCAGCCTGGCTCAGACAACAAACCAGGCTTCGCTGGAACTCGACCTTGTACCAGGGACCTGGACCTTTACCATAGAGGGATGCAATACAGCGGGGGCGGTACTGGCCCGGGGCAGTCTTGTCTGCACCTTGGGGGCCGGAGAACGGCGAGTAAACCCGGTACACCTCTACCCCTTGGAAGGACTCGGCAGTCTATCCGTCACCTGGACCATTGCGGGTGAATTATCGGGCAATCTGGAAGTACGGGGCACCCTGCACTCCGCCGCCCTTAGTACACAGGATAGGCCCTTTACAGCTCCGGCTCTGGATAAGACCCTTACCCTTTCAAACCTGAGCGCCGGAGCCTATGAGCTCGAAATAGCCCTCTGGCAGGATGATGGCCGGCTCTGCGGAATTCGGGATTCGGTACTCATCCTGGCAAACCAAACCAGCCTGGGGACCATCGCCTTTACTCCACCAAGTGCGAGCCTTAGCATGCAAATGACCATTCCTGACTTTACCGGGACTCCCGTGGCCCTGCTGCCGACTCGGAGGCGGGTGGCTCCCGGCATCGGGGCCCGCTTTACCGCACTAAAAAGCCCTACCGGAACCCCTGAAGGATCCGCCAATCAGGAAGCCCCAGGGGCCTGGTACCTGGAAGGACAGCACCTGGCACATACAGTAAGCTCAGTACAAGCAGCAATTTCTGAAGAAGGTACCTATCGCCTGGATTGGATCGGCGACTCGGGCGGCATCGCACATCAGTCCGCCACAGCCCAACTTGCGGTACAGACCGGAACCGCCCTGGGCCCATTCGGTTGGGCGGAAATTCTAAGAGCCGAGGATCTGCCCACAGGTACCGCCAAGGGCCTCTCTGACTGCCGGGACCTGGCCCGCTCTCCTTCGAGTACCTATCTACTTGCGGCGGGAAAAACGACGGCGACCCTCACCCTCTTTAGCATGACGGGACCGGGTACCATAGGCCCCGTCGCCAGCCTCAACACTGCCGCCATAGCCAACCTTGGAAGTCCCAGCCGTATCATCAATCTGGAAGATGAAAATTCCTGGCTCGTACTCTTTGATGCCTCAGGGTCGGCGGCCCTCATCAATTTTGACCCTGCAGTACAGCGTCTCAGTGTTGCAGGTTACCAAAGTTCGCCGAGCCTTGTCGGCCTGAGTGCCGCGGTCTATCAGGCCGATCTCGGACGCTGTATCGTCGCCGTACCGGATCAGCAGACCCTGTTCGCCCTCTCTGTTTCGGGGGGAACCCTCTCGGCCCCTATTCCTATTGCCAGCCAGGGCCAGGGCGGGCTCGAAGCCTTTAGCCGGCCTGCAAGTCTTGCCTATGATCGGGTGACCCATCGACTCGCGGTGGGAACCCTGGGGGATGATGGACTATACGTTTTTAATGCCGCTTCTGCAGATGACCTGACCTTACTCGCCGCCTTGCCCAAAGAAGCCTTCTCCGCCTTTGGTTCCTTCTCTGACCCTATATGCCTGGCCTTTTCCGCAGAGGGTCAGGACCTGTATGCCCTCACCTACTATGGCAGAACTCTCTTCCGCCTCAGGGCCGATCCACAAACAGGGGCCTTTGCGCCTATTGGGGGTATCCGCAGCGGCTATAATGGGGCCAGCGGCTTTGATTATCCGAAACGGATGGCCCTGGCGCCGAACAATGCATGGATTGCGATTACCGGAAGCGGCAGTAACGATGGATTAACGCTTATTTCGTTGCAAGGCAACGGCGCTCTAACCTATACAGCGACCCTTCGCAACGGTCTGGACAAAGGGGCGCTCGGAAAACCGGTGCCGGTGCTCTTTAGCGCCGACAGCCGGCTATTGTTGGCAGGGTCCAGCGAGGAAACCTCGCTGGTTCTGTATTATTCCGGATTGTGATAAAGGAAGCAGGCAACCTGATGTTCCCCGTCGGTGTTTTTTAGTTTAGGTATGGAATGCTGACACTTATCCATCCGTTTCGGACAGCGGTCATAGAAGTAACAGCCTTGCCGTTCCTTATCAGGTGAGGGCACATCGCCGGTAAGGATGATCCGCTGGCGCTTCCGCTCCACCACCGGGTCCGGAATGGGTGCGGCAGAAAGCAGTGCCTGGGTATAGGGGTGCAGGGGTTTTTCAAAAAGGTCGTTGCGGTCCGCAATTTCCACAATAACACCCAGGTACATGACCGCGATCCGGTTCGAAATATAGCGAACCACCGCCAGGTCATGGGCAATGAAGAGATAGGTTAGGCCCAATTCCTGCTGCAGGTCCTTAAAGAGGTTCAGGATCTGGGCCTGGATAGACACGTCCAGGGCAGATACGGGCTCATCGGCCAGAATCAGCTCCGGATTTAACGCCAGGGCCCGGGCGATACCGATTCTCTGCCGCTGGCCGCCAGAAAATTCATGGGGATAGCGGTTCCGGAAGAAGCGGGAAAGCCCCACCTTCTCCATCAGGTCCTCGACCCGGTCGATAATCTCGCCCCTCTGCATATTGATGAGCCCCCGCCCGTTATAAATTTTAAGCGGCTCGGCGATGATGTCACCGCTGGTCATCCGGGGATTTAACGAAGCATAGGGATCCTGAAACACCATCTGCATATTCTTGCGGGCCCTAAGCAGGGCTGAGGAATGAAGCTTGGTCAGATCCTCCCCCTTAAGGACCACCGAACCTGCTGTGGGCCGGTGCAGTTGGGCTACGGCCCGGGCGGTGGTGGACTTACCGCAGCCCGATTCTCCGACGAGGCCCAGGGTCTCGCCCTTTTTAATCTTAAAGGAAATCCCATCCACCGCCCGGATAAAGCCCTTGTGGGAAGAAAAGGGCCCGCCGCCGGTGGGAAAGTGCAGTTTTAAATTCTCCACATCCAATAAATATTCGGTATTCATAACTAACGAGCCTCCCGGGAATAGAGCCAGCAAGAAGTAGAACAGCCATCATCAAAACCAGTCGAGGCGGGATACTTTTGCTTGCAAATATCCATGGCCTTGTCACAGCGAGGATAGAAGGGACAGCAGTCGGGCAAATCGATCACATTTGGCGGCTGGCCCTGAATAGACTGAAGCCGTTCATTGGTAAACTTATCGAGCCGGGGAACAGACTTGATGAGCCCCTGGGTATAAGGGTGCCGGGGATGGGCGAAAATCTCGTCCACCGGGCCCCGTTCAACAATTCGGCCGGCGTACATAACACAGATGGTATCACAGAGCCCAGCCACCACACCGAGCGAGTGGGTAATCATGATAACCGCCGTGCCGAGCCGGGCGGTCAGGTCCCGGATAAGGTCCAAGATCTGGGCCTGAATGGTGACATCCAGGGCGCTGGTGGGCTCATCGGCAATGAGAATATCGGGGTTGCAGGAAAGGGCCATGGCGATCATCACCCGCTGACGCATACCACCAGAAAACTGGTGGGGATAGTTATCGATCCGCTTTTCCGCGGCAGGAATCCCCGCCAACTTGAGCATTTCTATAGCCTTATCCCGGGCAGCGGCCTTGGAAAGCCCCTGATGCAGAACCAGGGTTTCTACCATCTGGGTAGAAATTTTAAGAAAGGGGTTCAGGCTCGTCATGGGATCCTGGAAAATCATGGATATTTTATTACCCCGGATATCCCGAATCTGGTTCGGCGTCATCTTTAAAAGGTCCTGCCCCCGATAGAGCACTTCACCGCCGGCGATACGCCCCGGAGGAAAGGGGACCAGATTCATAATGGAAAGATTGGTAACGCTCTTTCCCGAACCGGATTCTCCCACGAGGCCCAGGGTTTCCCCCTGGTGGAGATCGAAGGTTACCCCATCGACCGCTTTTACAATACCTTCATCAACATGAAAATATGTTTTCAGGTCCTTAACCTGTAAAATTACTTCATCGGTCATTACCGTTACTCCTTAAGATACCTAGGTCCGGTTTTTACTCTGGGGGTCCAGGGCATCCCGCAGGCCGTCACCCAGAAAGTTCATGGCGAACAAGAAAATAGTCATGGAAATTGCGGGAAATAAAAGCCGCCAGGGATACAGTTCCATACCCTTTACACCATCGGCCACCAGAGTACCCCAGGAAGCACCGGGGGCTGAAACACCAAGACCAAGGAAGGAAAGGAAGGACTCGTTCATGATAAAGCTGGGCATCTGCAGGGTCGCAAAGATGATGATAACCCCCAAAGAGTTTGGTAAAAGATGCCGGAAAATGATCCGGGCCTGGCTGGCCCCCATGGATCGGGCGGCTTCCACAAATTCGGAGTTTTTAAGGCTGATAATCTGGCCCCGCACAACCCGGGCTATGGTAAGCCAGGAAACCATGGCTATGGCGATAAAGAGGATAAAGATGGAATTGCTGCCCGATGGCACTATAGACATAAGGATAATAACAATGAGCATGTAGGGCAGTCCGTACAGGACATCCACAAAGCGCATCAGGAGGTTATCCACCCAGCCGCCAAGGAAGCCTGCAATAGCACCGATGATGATACCGATGATGACCGCCGTCAGGGTACCCACCACACCAATACCGATAGATATCTGTCCGCCGTAGATGATACGGGCCAGCATATCCCGACCAAGGTAGTCGGTTCCCAGGATGTAGACCTTATTGTAAGACGGATCGTGCTGAACCTCTTCTTTAACCTTAGCAAGTTCAGCCTGCTGGGATTCCAATTCCTTTTTAAGGTCATCCCGATCCTGGGTTTTCAGAACCTCGGTAAGCCGCTCGATACGCTTTTCGATCTTTTCTACCGCCAGTTCCCCTGCGGTCTTAAAGGAAGGCCTCAGATTGATATGCATAAGATTCTGCTCATTGGGGTTGTAAATCGGCAGAATCGGCGCCACCAGGGAAACCACCATATAAAAAATAACCACATACAGGCCAATCAGCGCCATCCGGTTTTTCCGTAACCGCTTCCAGGCATCGGCCCAGAGGGATACGGGCTTTACCTGCTGATTGAACTCATTCACCATATTTTTAGCAGTATCTGCCATGAAGTACTCCTATTTATACGCAATCCGCGGATCGAGCAATCCGTACAGGATATCTACGACAAAGTTCATGACCACAAGGATTGCTGAATATACGATAATATCACCCATGATCAGGGTATAGTCCCGGTTAAGCGCCGACTGAACGAAAATTTGCCCCACGCCGGGGACAAGGAATACGGTTTCGACCACCACTGAACCGGTAATAATACCGGAAAAAGCGGGGCCCAGATATGAAACCACCGGAAGCATTGCGCCTTTAAGCACATGCTTTACAATAACCACCGATTCCTTTAAGCCCTTGGCCCGGGCTGTTCGGATATAGTCAGAACGCAGCACTTCGAGGATGGAACCCCGGGAAAGCCGGGCTATATAGGCAAAATAGGGGAAAGCCAGGGTAATCATGGGAAGAATGATGGTCTTCCAACCCGAGCGGCTGTTAATCCAGCCAGAAGTAGGGAGCCAACTCAGCTTCATGGCAAAAATCAGCTGTAATACGGGACCAATAACAAAAAGGGGCACCGAAATACCGATTACCGCTATGGACATGGCAAGATAGTCTGGCCACTTATTTTGCCGTAAAGCACTGGTAATTCCCGCCAGGGTTCCCAGGAAAAAGGCTAGAGCCAGGGCAAAACTTCCAAGAAAAATAGAGGTAGGCATGGTAGCTCCGATAAGCTCATTAACCGTCTGGTCCTGATACCGGAACGAAGGGCCTAAATCACCTCTTAAAATATCCTGCAGATAGCGCCCATACTGTTTAAGCAGGGGCTCATCCATGTGATATTTTTTAAGAATATTTTGCAATACCGCCTCAGGAATTTTCTTTTCCGAAGAAAAGGGTCCCCCCGGGGCAAAGCGGATTAGAAAAAAACTGAGCGTCACGATAATAAACATCGTGGGAATAATACTCAGCAAGCGACGAATGATGAACCTGGCCATCATTTCCTCCAGTTAGATATATTTGACGAACTCGCCAAATAGATAGATTCACCGGGGTTGTAAATGTATCTATTTGGGGAGTTCTGCCCAGAAAGCCGGCAACCCCTGCCGGGTACACAAAACAGAAAGGCGCCCCGAAGGGCGCCCTTCCAAATTCAGAGACTAGAGCGCCTTATTTTTTCTCGGAAATGAACTTCCAGTTGTGTGCGCCCAGCGGGTTTCCATACCAGCCGTCCCACTTTTTAAGGTCGATCAGATCAAGAGAAACATACCAATAGAGGGGCAGCATACCCTGATCTTCGGCGAAGATCTTTTCAGCGTTCATCAGTACCTTATTCCGTTCGGGGCCATCGGGCATGGTGGCGGCCTTTTTCACCAGTTCATCAAACTTGGGATTGGAATAGAGACCGTCATTATTTCCGCCGCCGGTAATAAAGAGCTCCAGGAAGTTCGAGGGATCCATGTAGTCAGCAACCCAGCCATGTCGGGCCACATCAAAGTCATGTGCGTTGGACCGGGTATCCAGGAAGGTCTTCCATTCTTCGTTCTTTAACTCGACCTTAATACCCAGGTTATTCTGCCACTGCTGCTGAATAAACTCGGCAATTTTCTTGTGACCTTCGCTGGTATTGTACTTAATGGTCAGTACCGGGAAGCCCTTACCATCAGGATAACCAGCCTTAGCCAGGAGGTCCTTGGCCTTTGCTACATCATAGCCAATCCCAGGCTGGGGAGTAAATCCTGCCATGGGAGGTGTAAATGCATCAGTAGGAATCTGTCCAGCCTTGGTAACCTTTTCTACAAGGGCTTTTTTGTCGATAGCAGCAGCCAAGGCCTTCCGAACCAGGGGGTTATCATAGGGCTTGCGCTGGTTATTAAAGCAGTAGTAGTAGGTAGCGAGCTGGGGATTGGCCTGATAGTCGGGGCGGAGTTTGACTTCATCGATAATATCGGTGGGAACACCCGTATCCCAGTCAATTTCACCCTTCAGGAACATATTGTACGCGGTCTTTTCATCGGTAACCGCAAGGATCTTAATGGAATTCAGTTTTACATTATTGGCATCCCAGTATTTGGGATTCTTTACTACAAAAATGTATTCCTGGGGCTTCCATTCCTTAAGTGTATAGGGGCCGTTGCCAACAAAGTTACCCGGCTTTACCCACTGGTCACCGTATTTTTCGATGATATGCTTGGGGAGGGGTGCAAAGGCATAGTGGGCGGTCATATCGACAAAATAGGCCGCAGGACCAACCAGTTCAACCTGGAGGGTATAATCATCGAGGGCCTTTACGCCAACCGTAGAGGGATCGGTAGTTTTTCCCTGGTTGTAGTCATCGGCACCCTTAACGACCATGCCGATCATGTAGGCATATTCAGCGGCAGTTTCGGGCTTCAGGGTCCGGAGCCAGCCGTACACAAAGTCTTTAGCGGTTAGCGGAGTCCCATCGGACCAGGTGCTCTTGCGGAGCTTAAAGGTAACAGTTTTCCCATCGGGGCTGATGGTCCAGGATTGGGCAATACCGGGAATAGCCTTGGATGTTTTGGGATCATTAATAGTAAGACCCTCAAATAGAGCCATATAGATCCGGTGCTCGGGGACACCCTGAATCAGGGACGGGTCCAGAGTCTGGGGCTCTGCGCCATTGTTTACAATGAATTCGGCTTTGTCTGCGGTCAGCTCCTTTGCAGTACAGGGGAGCACGAACAGAGTAGCGAATCCAACGATGAGAGCGGCTAAAAGTACACTCTTTTTCATGTTGTCTTCCTCCTTGGTCTGAAATGTCAAGTAACAGACCCTTTTTTTATACATCGCAAAGCCAGTTTACGCAACTGTTTTGTGTATATTTTCTGTAAAAACATACAAATTCTTGAATACAGTTGACAATTTCGCAAAATTCGTCGCAATTGACAGCCCCTTTACCGTAATTGTATACTTACAGTCTATGAAACCAATCAGTGCAGTTTATCGCGACAGAATCATGCAGATGATGGGCAAGGCCCGGCTAGAATCGGTGGTTACCGAACAGAATGTGTACCAACAGGCCAATAAGAATGTACTTCCTTATATTGATGGAATGCTGGAGGAACTTATTTTGCCCGGCTCCGGAGTCGATGGGGCCGAACACCTCCGGGACTTGCTGAAAAAAGCCAAGGAAGGCCATTCCTGCCTTTTACTCGTTGAACATTACAGCAATTTTGACCTGCCTGCCCTCAGTTACCTGATCCGCAGGGAACTGCCCGATGGGGAAGAAATCGCCGATGCGATTGTGGCTATTGCGGGCCTTAAGCTGAATGAATCTAACCCGGTAGTATCTGCCTTTACCGAAGCCTATACCCGGATCGTTATTTATCCGAGCCGCTCCCTTCAGGGCCTGGACCCCGAAAAGGACCGGGCGGAGCTTATCCGCAGTAATGCCATAAACCGGGCGGCCATGAAGGCCCTGAACGAAGTAAAGGTATCGGGGAAGCTCATCCTGGTGTTCCCCGCAGGCACCCGGTTCCGCCCCTGGGATCCGGCAAGCAAACGGGGAGTTCGGGAAATCGATTCCTACATTAAATCCTTTGATTATTTCTGCCCCATTGCCATAAACGGCGAGGTTCTGCGGATTCAACCGGGGGACATGGCGGAGGACCTGGTAACCCAGGATGTGGTCCGCATTACCGTAGGGCCCGTTACCAGCTGTGCCGAATTCCGGGAAAAGGCCCGGGCCGAAGCAGAGGCCGCCGGGGTGGAAGATAAGAAACAGGCCACCGTAGACAAGATCATGGAATTGCTGGAACAGATGCACCAGGAAGCCGAAAGCCGGCGGCCGAAGGCCTAAGCAGAATATCGAGCAACAGGCTAAAAGTGCGGTAGGCTTAGCGGCCGCGGCGCTTCCAGCGAATGTAGACCTGCCTGCCGGGCCCGTTTTCCTGGGCCCGCTCTTCTATTTCAAACTGGGGAATGGCCCGGAAGAGGTCCCCCAGTTTCTTAAAGCCATAATTTCGGGGATCAAACTCACTGGACCGGTTGGTAATGTTTTGACCTACCGAGCCCAGGTAGGCCCAGCCCGATTCATCGGCCAAATCATCCACCGCATTGCGCAATAAGGACAGGAGCCGCCTATCAACCTTAAAGTCCTTCTGGCTCTTGGCGGCGGTTTTTACCTCATCATCCTCAGTTTCTTCCTGCTGTTCCTTAAGGATTTCCGTATAGATGAACTTGTCGCAGGCCGCCACAAAGGCCTTGGGGGTCTTTTTTTCGCCGAAGCCGTACACGGTTCGGCCGCTTTCCCGGATCCGGGCGGCCAGGCGGGTAAAATCGGAATCGCTGGAAACGATGCAGAAACCATCGAGCCGTTCTGTATACAGGAGGTCCATCGCGTCGATGATCATGGCGCTGTCGGTGGCATTTTTGCCGGTGGTATAGGAAAACTGCTGGATGGGTTGGATGGCGTATTCCAGGAGCCGATCCTTCCAGGACCGGAGGTTGGTGCTGGTCCAGTCGCCGTAGATCCGTTTTACGCTGGCCACCCCGTATTTGGCGACTTCGTTCAAAAGACCGTCGATAATGGCCGGCTGGGTATTATCCGCATCGATGAGGACCGCCAGTTTTGCCTGGCTTGGTACTACTTGATTTGCTGAAAAGGGCAATAAGGGCATAGGTTTATTCTCCAAAAATAGTTCGTTTTAAGCGCCGCAGGAGACTTATTTTCCCGATGGAGAGGATAAAGAACTCTCCTTCGGGATAGTACGCACCCCGTATCATAAGCTCTGTGCCAGATTTTTCAAGGGCCAGGGGCCGGGCGATGGCCCGGTTCGGCTCTCCCTTGGGGCCGCGCCAGAAAAGCTCCACCAGCGAGCCCTGGGCTAGGGCCTGCTCCACCAGGCGTACCTTGCCCACATAATCGAGGCCCCGGGCTTCCAGTTTTTCGTAACGCACCGCCGCCGCCACCAGCTGACTTTCATCGAGGATGAGCCGCCGGTCTATACGGGCAGAAAGTTCGTCCTTCTGTTCCTTGGTAAAGGGTTTCGCGTCTAGTTTTGTGTGGAGCTCTGCCAGCAATTTCTTTGCATAGTCCCCTGGAAGCGTTTCAGTGCCGGCGGCGGCGGCCAGAGGGGTTGAGCTCTTGGTGTGCAGGCCGGGGATGGCAGGTTCTTCATCAATTCGGAGGCGGCTGCTCGAGCGAGAGAAGGGATTGAGCCGGGCAAAGGCGGGGCCGGCCGATGGGAAGCCAGGGCCGGGGTGTCCCGAAGGCTCTTCTCCCGTGCGGGAAGGTTCCGGCCTGGCCAGGGTGTCCAGGCCAGCCTTTTCCAGCACGTCCGACAGCCGGCCTTCATCCATGCCGCGCAGAAGATAGACCCCGGGGGCGAGTTCCCGTTCAATAAAGTTCCGGACCATATCCAAGTCGGCGATATAGCGCCGTTCCGGTGCGAGGACAAGGACCATCCCCTTATAGAGGGCCGCCGCGTTATACCGGCGGGCCCATTCTTCTAAGGACCAGGCGAGGCTTTGGGGAATCGGTTTGGCAGAAAGGCGCTCTAAAAGCCCCAGAATTGCTTCCAGGCTCAAGCCCCTGTCCAGGGCCCGGACAACACCTTCCTGGGAAAGTTCCAGCTTAAGGGTCTGACCCAGTTCCTGAAGCCTGCAGAATCGGGCCAAGCGGATGAGTTCCCCAAAGGGTATTTCGGGGTATACGATAATGGAAAAGCTCGCATCGCAGACGATGCAGGGCCGGATATTGTTGCCGGCTACTGAGGCTTGGGAAGCGCCACCTTGGGAAGCGCCACCAGGGTTTTTAGGTTTCCACATCTGACTGTTCAGCATATAACCTTGCTCTGCAGGAATAATGAGGGACGCCTTTTCCATGGCCGTAAGAAGGGCCCGGAAAAAGTCCAGAGCATTCACCCCGGGGCAATGAACAAGTTCTGATGGTGAACCCTGGTCCCGTTCGCCAAAACGGCGCCGTTCCACAGGCCGCCGCGCTTCCACGAGCCAGAAACGGCGGAGGCTCTGCTCGCCATAGACCCACCCATCCTGCATAGAGTGCAATAGTCGTTGAATCAGCCCAGCCCAGCTTTGCAGGCGCTCCCGGGAAAGGCGGCGGCTTGTACTTTCCAGGTCCAACTCCACCGCAATAAGGGCCGCCGCGAGGAACTGAAGCCGCTCAAAAGACTCAAGGGAAGCAAAAGCCTCCAGGCGATCTTCATCAATATGATGGATTCCCTCTTCGATATGGAGGAGACTTAAGTATTCCAGGGCATGGATAAGGTCCCCTGCCGCGGCGGCACCGCCAGAGCGGGCAAAGCGGCTCTCCAATTCTTCCTGGGACTTTTTCTTAAAACTGCCGTCGGCTTTAAAAACCTGCCCTGCATTGGATAGCCAGGCGATAAGGGCGCCCAGGATAAGTTCCGGTGCTACGGGCGGTTCAGGCGCACTGGTACCTAAGGGGAGGGCGGGGAAGAGGATAGCAGGGTCTTGCAGGAGGGGGGCCAGGATTGGCTCGAACAGGGGGTTCAGGTTAAGCCGGGGCCGGCCTTCTTCCATGGTTCTAAAGATGATGAGCCGTTCTTCCAGGTTCAGGATGATGCCGTAGAGGTCCGCAAAGCTATAGTCGCCTTCGAAAAAGGCTGCCAGGTCCTGCAGGGTTCCGGAACGGAGCAGGGCTACTGCGGCAATACAGCGGCGGTCCGTTTCATCTAAAAGGGCGGCGATACGGCGCTGAATTTCCTGCCGGGAAAGAAAGGCCGCCAGGTCATCGACCAGGCGCTGTTTGTTAAAGGGGGTTTTAATGTCCCCCAGGTAACTGCGGAGCATGTCGAAAAAGGGGCCTTCGGGAAGCTGCATCAGGGCGGCTTTCCAGGTTTCGATGGGGGGGAAGATGGATGGAGACGCGGTTTTAGCTGAGTTCATCTTCGGTCCAATGCTGAATGGTGTATTTATAGCCCTGTTCGGCCAGGAATTTCTGGCGGTTGGCGGCGAATTCCTCTTCTACGGTAAAACGGGATACGATGGTATAGAAATAGGAGTTCCGGTTTTTAGGCCTCAGGATTCGGCCGAGCCGCTGGGCTTCTTCCTGCCGGGAGCCGAAGGAACCGGATACCTGGATGGCCATGGAGGCATCGGGGAGGTCTATGGCAAAATTCGCCACCTTGGACACCACGATGAGCCGGAGCTCGCCCTGCTTAAAGCGGTGATAGATTACTTCCCGTTCTGCATGGGGAGTTTGGCCTGTAATAAGGGGCGCCTTGAGTATCCGGGCGAGCTCCGTCAGTTGGGACAGGTACTGACCGATTACGAGGATACGGTCTTCAGGGTGATTTTCGATTAACTGCTGAACCACGGTGATTTTTAAGGGATTTTCGCTGGCGATTCGGTACTTGGAGCGCTGGTTGGCCACCGCATAGGGAATTTTAAGGGGCTCCGGCAGGTCCAGACGAATTTCGGTGCAGAGGGCCTCTGCAATCCAGCCCTTGGCTTCCAGGTCCTTCCAGGGGACATCGTAGCGTTTCGGGCCTACCAGGCTAAAGACCGCATCCTCGGCGCCGTCCTCCCGGACCAGGGTAGCGGTGAGGCCCAGGCGCCGCACAGCCTGCAGTTCTGCCGTAACCCGGAACACCGGTGCGGGGAGCATGTGCACTTCGTCATAAATGATGAGTCCCCAGGGCCGTTCACGGAAGAGCTTAAAGTGGGGAAAGTCCGCATCCTTGTTGGGTCGCCAGGTTATAATTTGATAGGTGGCCACCGTTACGGGGGCTACGGATTTTTCATCCCCCGTATATTCGGCAATCTGCTCAGCCTTCAGTTCCGTTTTGTCCAGGAGTTCATCAATCCATTGATGGACCGCTGCCACATTGGTGGTGAGGATGAGGGTGTTGGTTTTGAGCATGGTCATTACCGTCATGCCTACCATGGTTTTGCCCGAACCGCAGGGCAGGACCACTACCCCAAAGCCTGAGCCGGGGCCGCCGTCGCCGACCACGGACCTGGCCGCTTCTACCTGGTAATCCCGGGGTGCAAAGGGTTTGCCGCCGCCGGTGGTGGTCCGGAAGTTTATTTCCAGAGGCTCACCGGTGGCAAGGGGTGCCAGGTCCTGTACGGGCCAGCCTAATTTAATAAGTTCCCGTTTTACGGTTCCCCGGTCGACCAGTTTTAAACGGAAGGCGGGGCCATCGGGAATGAGGTATTTTGCAAGGCTTCGTGCGGCGGCGACCTCGGCCCGTATCGGCTCGGATTCGCAGATTAAGAAGAGGGTGTCTGATTGAGATGGTACGGTGGTGTCGGCAGTTATTTCGGTATTTTCGCTGGGGACCGGTCCCATCTGGGAGTCCGCCTGAAGACCCGACGGGGAGCTCGCCACCAGTTTAATTTTTCCGTAACGGGCCATGGTATCCGCAAAGCCTTCGAGGATACTTTTGGGCACCGGATAGCGGGAGTATTCTTCCAGGACCCGCTGTATATCCTGGGGGCTCAGGCCTGCGCTGGCCGCATTCCACAGGGAGAGGGGAGTGATTTGATAGGTGTGGATATGTTCAGGGGACTTTTCCAGTTCCGCAAAGGGCATTATGGCCGAACGGGCTGCTTCGGCCCCTTCGGCGTGGACGTCCATGAGCAGGGTTCGGTCACTCTGTACTATTAACGGATTTGCAGGGTTAGCCATATCCGGTCTATTGTACCGGAAGGGCTTTAGCTCTGCAATGCAGGAACGGGCTCAGTTGGTCATTCTATAGAAAAATTAAAGCCCGACATGATGGTTAAAGCGGGTTTAAAGTTATAGTTCGGTATCTGAAAAGCCACATCAAAGGGGATATAGACTCCGTTGGTAACCAGGGTGTAGCCCACAGCCACCACCACTCCCATGCCGCCCAGATTCACCAGGGGGCCTGCGCCAAACTCCAGCCCGCTGTGATGCCGGTACCCCATGAGGAGTGCCGCAGAGGGTAATAAAATTGATTGTTCAACTCCCATAGCAGTGAGGAGCACCTGCAGGGCAAAATGGTCGGAGCTCTGGCCAAGGAGGTACCGCCACTCAATATTAAAGCCGAAGACGCTGTAATAGGGATAATAGGGGCCGCCCTGAAAAATGTTTTCTATTTTTTTAGAAAACTCTGCCTGGTCCTGGAAAACTCCGCCAAAACCGAGCCGCGGACCGAACACCACATAGGATGTTATCGGCTTAGGCTGGGGGCTAAAGCGGCCCTCTGCCTGTTGGGATTCCTGGGAAACCACAAAACCAGTTAGGATACCTAATAGAAACATAAGACAACCTGTTTTTTTTGTATTCATACACGCCTCCTGTCATTAGTATACAGTACATACTAACAAAAACAGACTCTTTTTTATTTGATTTGAGTATCTATTTTGATTATAACTATACTACAACCTATGAAAGAAGCCCTTCGCATTACCCTATTGTATATAATTATCGCAGCCCTATGGATCTTTTTTTCAGATTCCGCACTGGCCTTATGGAACCTGGATACACAAACCCTCGTTAGAATTTCCCAATATAAGGGATTTCTCTATGTTCTAGTTACAGGCGGCTTATTATACCTCCTTATAAAAAAAGAGATCACGCAAAAGAATGAAGTTATACAGGTACTAAAGACGACTATAGAACAAAAAAATGGGGTACTGCGCGAATTACATCACCGAATTAAAAACAACCTGCAGAATGTTATTAGTATTATAGGTCTGGAAACGGGCGAGCATGGTTTTAACACACAAACCGAGGAAAGAATCCTTAATAAACTCTATGCTTTAAGCGCGATCCATGATCTGGTATACAATTTTGCAAGTTATTCTCAAATTCCCTTAAAGGAGATGCTGGAAAATTTCTTTTCCTATCGTTCCATATCGGTGCACAATGAGATGATCCATATAAGCGATGAGGTACATTTTACATTAGAAGAAATGGTTCCCCTTGGACTTGCCTTTAATGAATTATTTGAAGAACTGGCAAACCTTTCTGTGGAATACCGCCTTAGTATTGAGGCTCAACGGAGGAATAAGATTGATATTATCATTTCTCATCCACAAATAACGGCAAAATCTATAGACTTACGATCAATTACCCTGTATTTAACAGGAAGCAAGGCGATTGCTTCTATTCAACAAAATAATGACGCAATCACCGTAAGCTTTCATTTTCCAGAATAATACAGGAGGGACCCATACTTATTACCAGCTATTCCAGTGCACCACCTGTTCCAGAGGCTTCCGGTCCCGGGGCGCAGTCTCGGACTTAATCTGCCAGCTTTCCAAATCTTCTGCGGGGCCCGGCTTTCCGATAACCAACAGGGTCAGGACATCATAGTCCTTGGGGATATTCAGCACTGAGCGGACCTTTTTAGGGGTAAAGCCCGCAATAGGATGGGCGATCAGGCCCAGGTGGGTCGCCTGCAGCATGATGTTCATGGCGCAGAGGCCCGTATCAAAGTGGGCATAGTCCCGGCCTTCATCGAGCCGGCAGTCATCGCAGGGTCTTACCGCCAGGGCAATAATGAGGGGGGCCTTCTTTGCCCAGCGATTTCCCTCCGCCAGGGCATCCTGAAGTTCCAGGAGCTTTTCGCCCTGGACAGGAATAAGGTGCCAGGGCTGGTTATTATAACAGGACGGCGCCAAGGTTCCAGCCTGGACCAGTTCCTCTACCATCTTTTGTTCAAGCGGTTCGGGGATGAGACCCCGGCGGGCCCGCCGCTGTTCTATTTCTTGCATAATCATATAAACCTCCTGGATTAAGTTCCAATTACGATACCTTGTCTTAATTTGCATTAATTGTATACTCATAATAATATATAGATATCAGAGCCATTTTCCAAATGGCTCTGTATGGCGAAAGAAGCTTTTAATCAGAGCCACTTTTTAAAATGGCTCTGCATGGCAAAAGAAGCTTTTAATTATGACCATGCATACTAAATTCAATATGCTTGCAAGGAGCCCCTATGAAACTATCGATCCAGCAGAAAATGTATGTGTATATACTTCTGCCTCTGGTTGGTGTACTCATAATTATTGGTGCTGTTGCTTTTATCAGTACCAAACAAACCACCGGAGCCCTGATACAAGAAGCATCCATGAACAACGCAAAGAGCACGGCCCACACCATCGATATAATCTTTGAATCCTACCGCACCCGCTCCCAACAACTGAGCCGGGACAACCGTGTATCTTCCGCGGTTTGGGAATGGGCCAAGGAAGCCTTTCAGGAAGAAAAGGCCTACGATCCAAACCTGGATTCCCTTTTGTTACTATACCCTGATGGCAAAG
>Ga0272446_1004557_pt1 | contig 16267 bp, 15 predicted proteins | sample YNPCB0061_FD_194587 | JGI IMG/M metagenome (GOLD analysis project Ga0272446, IMG submission 194587) | Hot spring microbial mat communities from Yellowstone National Park, WY, United States - YNP-CB-006-1 | ecosystem: Environmental > Aquatic > Thermal springs > Hot (42-90C) > Sediment | place... | reverse complement strand
AACGATGGTAGCCCAATAATCGATATTGGCCGCGGACCCGACATTGTCGCCGAGGGCAGCCAGAAACCCCGGACCACCCACGGCATCCAGGAGCTGGCGGTCAGCCAAGAGGGCGGTGACGCTCACTAGATCCACCGGTTCGCGCCGGCGATACAGCTCCAGCATGACGGCATAAATCTTCTCATGGGCCTCATGATAAAAATCTTCGGGTGTCAGGACATCGGCGATAACATCCAAGGCTTCGGACCTGAGGAGAATCCCCCCCAGCACGGCCTGTTCCGCCTCCAGATTGGCCGGCGGCACCCTGCCTTCCACCACCATCAGTTTTTTCTCCCGGGCAAATTTGGGGGTCATACGAGCCATGGACACCGCTGTGAATTAATTATGAACTTAGGTTGAGAAAGGTAAACCTTGCGAGAAAAGATATTTAAAGTTTATAGTTTGTAGTTCATAGTTCGTAGTTTTCTAGGGCGGGCCGTGCCCACCCAAGTCAGCCACAGGCAATCACCTTTACTTTCATGGTTCGCGGGTGACCTTTATAAGTAATGGCAATTACCAAGAAAGAAAATCATTTCGTGGCGCCGGTCTCCAGACCGGCGAACCAGCGGCAATATTCCGGCTCAGCGGACCTGGAGGGACGCTCTATGAGGGCTCATCCTGAACCAGGCAGATACAGGTGGTAACCCCCGATTTTCATGGTTCGCGGGTGACTTTTAGAAAGCAAGCCGTGCCCGCCTGAACCTCGCCAGGTCGTGGCGCCGGTCGGCAGACCGCCGAACGAGCGGCGCTATCTCAACCCAGCGAACCCGGAGGTTCACGCCACGAGGGCTTCCCATGAATCAGGAAAACAAAGCAGGCAGAGGGCCGTTGCCATTTGCCGGGGCAGGCCGGTCGGTCCGCCCCCTCCAGGGCACCACCCCGCCTAATTTTCAAGCTTTGCGGGTAACTTGTGTAATTAATGGTAATTGATGAGAAATTTGTCGATTGGCAAGGCGTGGCGCCGCCGGCTGAATGTTTTTATCATTACCCGGCGGCCGGGAAAATAGCAACTAAAAACTGAAAACCTACCTCGGACCATCGGGTTAAAAGGAGTTGGCGGCAGGGTCACCGCATCCCGAAAAATGGCTTGCCCCACCTTTGGCCTTGGGATACAATGGCCAAAAAATGGAAACGACACCTGTTTCCTGGTGGTTGTACAGGAGCCTGAGTATGAACATCTTTATCTCCGGTTCATTGGCTTATGACCGGATCATGGATTTTCCCGGCCGGTTTGCCGATCATATCCTCCCCGATAAGATCCATATTCTCAACGTCTGTTTCATGGTCAACGGCCTGACCGAAAAATTCGGCGGCACTGCCGGGAATATCGCCTATAACCTGGCCTTGTTGGGGGAGCGCCCCCTGATTCTGGCGACGGCCGGCAAGGATTTCGGCCGCTACCGGGAATGGCTGCGGCAACACCAGCTGCCCGTGGACGGCATCCGCCTGATCCCCGAGGAATTTACCGCCGGGGCCTATATCACCACTGATCAGGCGGACAACCAGATCACCGGCTTTAATCCCGGAGCCATGAAATACCGCTCGTTGTATTCCTTTGACGGGGTTGATCCGAGCCAGACCATTGCCATTGTTTCCCCCGGCAACCTGGACGATATGTTGACCTACTGCCAGGTCTACCGGGAAAAAAATATCCCTTACATCTTTGATCCCGGCCAATCCATACCCATGTTTTCCGGCGAACGCCTGGCAGAGATGCTCACCGGCGCCAGCATTACCATTTCCAATGACTACGAACTGGAGATGATCCTGAAGAAAACGGGGTGGCGTCTGGCAGATATTATGGCGCGCTGCCAGGTCTTGATCACGACCATGGGCGACAAAGGCTCGCATATCCGCCGTCAGGACGAAGAGCGGCACATCGCCGCCGTGCCGGTTACGCAGGTGGTGGACCCTACCGGCGCCGGCGACGGCTACCGGGCTGGGCTTATCAAAGGGCTGGTGCTGGGCAAGGGTCTGGTGGAAGCAGCCCAGATCGGCGCCTGCTGCGCCAGCTATGCCGTGGAATTTTACGGCACCCAGGAGCACTCCTTTACCCTGGAAGAGTTTTGGGCCCGCTATGAGACCTGCTTCGGGCCGTTGTCAGGGACCTGAGCGCCAGCCGACCGCTACCCACCATGGCCGCTGTTGCCCCCGAACAACTCCTGGAATTGACCACCGAAGCCCTCCACCAACTGCCGCCGTCCCAGGTTTTGGCCCTCGTCCAGGAGCTGTGCCGGCGCTGGGGGATTTATGGCCGGAGCCTGACCCTGCGTCACGAAGGGGAAGAGTATGTGGTTGCCTGCCAGGAGATGGCTTTTGCCGTCTACCGGCGGGTAGCAGCTGCCGCCACGCCCCACACCACCCCCGGCTGGCCGGTCTGTTTGGTAACTGCTGACCATATCCTCGATGAATGCACCCCGCCCTTTGAAGAGAAAGACTATTTTGCCTGCCACCTGGGGCTGGCCGATTGGCTGACCCTCATCCAGCAGGCCTGCGGCGCCGACTAGCAGGTCGTGGCAAAACCCCCTTGATGCCCTTTCGGTGCGAGAAATCCCCTGTCCCGGTTTTTGGGCGCGGCCAAGCGGCCGAGGTCAGGCCATCTGGCCGATGATCTTGAACAACGTCATGCCTTTGTGCAGGGTTTCTTCGTATTCCGCCACCTCCTCAGAATCATAGACAATGCCCCCGCCCACGGCAAAATGCACCTGCCCGCCGGTGCGGATGGCGGTGCGGATGGCGATGTTCAGGTCCAGGTTGCGGTGCAGCCCCAGATAGCCGATGCTGCCGCAATAGACGTGGCGCACCACCGGCTCCAATTCGTCAATGATCTCCATGGCCCGGATTTTGGGACAGCCGGTGATGGAGCCGCCGGGGAAGGTGGCCCGCAGGATATCCACGTGGCTGCACTCCGGCCGCAACCGGCCCGTGACGATGGAGACCAGGTGATAGACGTTTTCGTAGGCCTCCAGGCGCTTGTGCTCCCTGACCCGCACCGACCGCCCCTGGCAGACCCGACCCAGATCATTGCGCAAGAGATCGACGATCATGGACAGTTCGGCGTCTTCTTTCACCGAGGCCTGCAGCTCCCGGCGAAGGGCCTCGTCCTCCACCGGGGTGCGGCCCCGGGGCCGCGTTCCTTTGATGGGCCGGGTCTCCAGATAATCACCCTGCCGCAGGAGGAAGCGCTCCATGGAGGTGGAGAGGATCTGGAAGTCGCCGCAGTGCAGATAGGCATAGAAAGGCGCGGGGTTGCGGCGGAACAGCTGCAGGCAGAGGCGATAAAAATCCCCCTGGAAAGGGAAGCTGAAGCGCTGGGACAGGTTTACCTGATAGATATCCCCCTGGCGGATGTATTCCCGGGCCTGGCGCACCGCCAGCAGATAACGCTCTTTGGTAAAGGTGCTCTTGAGCTCACCCACCCGATAGCCCGACAGAGCCGGGGCCGCGGCCGCCGCCAGCAGGTCCTTCCAACCCAAATCCGGGTGCCGGGCATCGGCCAGGATACCCCCCGGCGGTTCATATTGGACCTCGATCTGGGTGGTGCGCTCTGTCCAGCGGTCCTGGACGATGAGGTGGCGGGGGAAGGCCAGGACCATCTCCGGCAGGTTGAGATCATCCTGGACCGTCACCGGCAGCCGCTCCAGATGATTTTTCAGGTCATAGGCCAGAAACCCCAGCGCCCCGGCAGAGAATGGCGCCACCGGCGTCTCCCCGGGCAGGGCCAGGGCACCCAGACAATCCGCCAGGATGTCGAAGGGGTTGCCGGTCGGCGCGCGGCGCCAGCCCTCCCCCTGGATGACGACCCTGTTCCCCTTGGCCCGCAGCACCAGGAAGGGGTCCCAGCCCATGAGCGAGTAGCGGGCCGAATCCAGCTTGCCGCCGCTCAAGAGCAGCATGGCAAAGGGCCGCGCCCGCAGCCCCACGAAAAGCTGCTCCAGGCCGGCGACCTCTGCGGGCAGGTCCCGGGGGGTGATTTTCAGATCAGTGATGCGTCCCCACATGTAAATAGCCAGTCCCGTAACGCTGCATAAAACCATCACATTCCAGAAAATTCGCCACCAGCTCCCGGCCGTACTCCGTTAAAAAAGATTCCGGGTGAAACTGCACGCCGTGCAGGGGGTAGTGCCGATGGCTGAGGCCCATGATGACGCCGTCGGCGCTGCGGGCCGTGACCACTAAATCAGGGCTGGCCGGCTTGACCATGAGGGAGTGGTAGCGGGCCGCGCCGAAGGGGCTGGGAAGCCCGGCGAAGAGGCCGGCGCCGCAGTGATAGACCGCATGGCGTTTGCCGTGCACCGGCACCGGCGCCAGGACGGTTGTGCCGCCGAAGACTTCGTTAATGGCCTGCATGCCCAGGCAGACGCCGAGAATGGGGATTTCCCGATAAAAATGGGCAATGACCGCCTTGCTGATGCCGGCCGCGGCCGGGGCTTTGGGGCCCGGGGAGATGCAGAGCCAATCGGGGGCCAGGGCGGCAATCCCGGCCAAGTCAATGGCATCGTGGCGCCGGACGATCACCTCCAGGTCGAATTCATAGAACAATTGCACCAGGTTATAGGTGAAGGAATCGTAATTGTCGATCATTACCAACCGCATGGCAATGCCCTCCAAAAAAACAAGCCACCCAGAGCGAGTCTGGATGGCTGGCGCCTAGAGCATAACTCAAATTTAATTTATCATAATGACTCTCAGTTGGCAAGATCTGCGGGAAATCCCAAAGCCACCGCCTCCCCGGCAGCAAACTGCGAGGGTTGGCCGAAGAGGTCCCCGGGGTCAAGAAGGCCTTGCTAAGTCATAATGTCTCGATATACCAAGAGAATATGGTTTCCGGTTTCCAGTTTCCAGTTTCCGGAAAAAAAATTTCTTATTCACTGCGGCGGGCCTCCGCGCCCGCCCAACCTGGCAAGCAACGGCCGACCTGGATACTCATGGGGTGCGGGGGCGTTCGATAACTCGTGGCAATTATGCCATTTTTGGCCCCGTTGCAGAGGCAGGCCTCGCCCCTTCCGTTAGCGCGGCCGTCGGAAGTTTTGCCGGATGTCGCTGAAGGTCAAAAGGCGCCAGAGGGGGCGGCCATGGGGGCAATGGGAAGAGATGGCCAGCTCGTCCAGTTGGCTGAGGAGATGGTGCATTTCTGCTGGACGCAGCGGTTGTCCGGCTTTGATGGCCCCGCGGCAGGCCAGGGTCAGATGCAGCCGCCGCCGCACCTGGTCTGCCTCCTCCCCTTCTTTGGCAACAGGGGCCAGTTCAGCGATGAGGCCGGGGACCAGGGCCGCAGCATCCTGTTGGGCCAGGCAGGCAGGGATGGCTCGCACCAGGAAGGTACTGCCGCCGAAAGGTTCCAGTTCCAGGCCGGCCTCCTGGAGGGTGGGGAGGTGTGCCTCTACCCAGGCCGCCGCGTCGGGAGCCAACTCCACGGTCACGGGAAAGAGCAGGGTCTGGCGGGGTGCCGGCTGACCAGCGCTCCGGGAGAATTTTTCGAACAGCACCCGCTCGTGGGCGGCGTGTTGGTCGATGATGAGGAGCCCCTCCGGGGCCTGGGCCAGGATGTAAGTATCCTGCAGCTGGCCCAGGAGAGGGAGATCTGCAAAGCGCCAGGCCGGGCCGGCTGCCGCCGGACAGACCTGGGGCTCCGGCGCCGGCACCGGCGTCTGGGGTGGCAGGGCCACGCCCCCGGGCAGAGGTGGGAGGTCTGTAAAGAGGGCGGCCGGCCTGGCTTCCTGGACCGGCAGGGCCGGCGCCGCCATCCAGGTGCCGGTGAATTCCTGGCGACCGGGCCGTTGCGTAAGCTCGAGGGCTTGCCGGACGGCGCTGAGGACCGCAGCGAAGACCCGGCTGCTGTCCTTAAACCGCACCTCGGCCTTGGCCGGATGCACGTTCACATCTACCTGGTCCGGGGCGATCTCCACTTCCAGGAGCACCACCGCATGGCGTCCTTTGGGCAGCAGCCCCTGATATGCCTGGCGCAATGCCCCGGCCAGCAGCCGGTCGCTAACGATGCGCCGGTTGACCAGCAGGAATTGATAGCGGGGGCTGGCCAGATGCTGATCCGGCGGGGAAGCCAGACCCCGCACCCGCAGTCCGGGCATGGCCAGGTCGAGCCCCAGCATGGCCTCGGCCCAGTCAACCCCCAAGACTGCGGCCAATCGTTCCCGGGCGTCTCGGTGCGCCGGCGCCTGCAACACCGTCTTGCCCTGAGCCTGGACCAGAAAATGCACCTCCGGGTAGCCCAGGGCCAGATGGCGCAGGAGTTCCAAAATGTGAGCCTGCTCGGCCGCCTGACTGCGCAGGAATTTGCGGCGGGCCGGGGTATTGTAAAACAGATCGCTGACCGTCACCTGGGTCCCGGCCGGACCGGCCCACGGGGCCTGGTCCCGGAGAACGCCCCCCTCCACCAGCAAGCGGCAGCCCACCTCCCGGTCGGGGCTGCGGGTACAGAGCTCCAGCCGGGCGATGGCGGCAATGCTGGGCAGGGCCTCCCCCCGAAACCCCATGGTGGCCAGACGGAGCAGATCGTCATCCTGCCGCAGTTTGCTGGTGGCATGCCGCTGCAGGCTTAAGGGGGCCTCTTCCGGCCACATGCCGCAGCCGTCATCCGTGACCCGCAGCCGGCGACAGCCGCCGTCCACCACCTCAACGCTGATGGTGCGGGCGCCGGCGTCCAGGGAGTTCTCCACCAATTCTTTGACCACCGAAGCGGGGCGAGTGATGACCTCGCCGGCAGCGATCTTGTCGGCTATCTCGGGGGGCAGAATACTGATGCGTTTCATGGAATTACCCTTGCCAGCCGTTAAAAAATCCTCTACACTAAAGGGCTAAGGAGGGCTGTGACCCGGTTCTTCTTAACCGGCCCGCCGGTCTTGTTGCGGCCTTCTTCAGACCGGCGGGTTTCATTTGCCACCGGGGCCCATCTTTCTCAGAGTATAGCAGATTTCCCAGGTCAGAGGGAAGGAGGTTCGCATGGGCGGCGGCAAAGCCAAAGAGATCGGTCTGTCTGAGCGGGAAGAATTGATCCTGAAGGTGACCAAAGAGATTATGGTCAAATTCATCGAGATCGGCCGCATTTCCACGTCTAATTTTGAGGACACCTTTAAATTGGTGAACGACACCGTCCGCCAATCCTTAAAATCTTCGTAAGATGGCCGGAGCAGCAAACCGCGCCGATGGGCGCCGGCCCGAGGCACTGCGGCCGTTGCAGATTACCCCCCGTTATCTGACCCAGGCCGAGGGCTCCGCCCTCATTACCCTGGGCCGCACCTGGGTGGTATGTACGGCCAGCATCGAAGCGCGGGTGCCGCCCTTTCTGCAGAACTCCGGGCAGGGGTGGATTACGGCGGAATACGACATGCTGCCGCGGGCGACCCATACGCGGCGGCCCCGAGCGGCCAACCTTGGGCGGCCGAGCGGCCGCACCCAGGAGATCCAGCGCCTCATCGGCCGCTCCCTCCGGGCCGTGGTGGACCTGAACGCCCTGGGGGAGCGCAGTATTATCCTTGATTGTGACGTCCTGCAGGCCGACGGCGGCACCCGCACGGCCGCCATAACCGGCGCCTTCGTGGCCCTCTGCGAGGCCCTGGCGCTGTTGCAGCGGCGGGAAGAGATCGACACCATCCCCGTCCTGGATCAGGTGGTGGCGGTCAGCGTCGGCCTGGTCCACGACCGTATCCTGGTGGATCTGGATTATCAGGAGGATTCCCGGGCCGAGGTAGATGCTAATTTCGTCGTCACCGGCCGCGGGGAACTGGTGGAGGTGCAGGCCACCGGTGAGAAGGGCTCGTTTCCGGCCAATCTCATCTTGGAAATGTTGCACCAGGCTCAAACCGCCCTGGCTCACCTGCGCCAGGCCCAGGAAGAGGCTTTACGGCCATGGCTGCCCCTCTCCTGGTAATCGCCACCCAGAATCCCGGCAAGATCCGGGAACTGGCGGAGTTGTTAACCGGCCTGGGATTCACCCTGAAAACCCTGGCCGACTACCCCCATTGCCCGGAGGTGGTGGAAGACGGTGCCACCTTTGCCGCCAATGCCACCAAAAAGGCCGTGGCCGTGGCACAGTGTACCGGTCTGCCGGCCCTGGCCGATGACTCCGGCCTGGAGGTGGACGCCCTGGGCGGCCGCCCCGGCGTCCACTCGGCCCGCTACGCCGCCGACCGCACGGCCCCGGCCCGGCCCCGGGATGAAGACAACTATCGAAAACTCCTCGATGAATTAGCCGGTGTGCCTGCCGCCCAACGCACGGCCCGCTTTGTCTGCTGCATGGTCCTGGCCTTTCCGGGCGGCCGCACGGTGCAGGCCCAAGGCACCTGCGAGGGTCTGATCCATACCAGACCCGAAGGCCACAGCGGCTTCGGCTATGACCCGGTCTTTTGGCTGCCGGCATATCAGGCCACCATGGCCCAGCTGGGGCTGGCGGTGAAAAACCGCCTCAGCCATCGGGCCAAGGCCCTGGCCCAACTGAAAACCATTTTGGCGGAACTCCTCCGCCAGGAACCCGACCTGTTTCAACCCGTCCAACGCCTCGGGACGTAGCGCAGCCTGGTTAGCGCGCCTGCCTTGGGAGCAGGAGGTCGGCGGTTCAAATCCGCCCGTCCCGACCAGTTCTCTCAGAGATTGACGTCCGGAGAGTGATTCCCCTTTCCCGGTTGTGCGAGACTTTGGTTGAGAGTGGGCACCTGTTGCTCAACTTAAACCGTTGTGGACCGCGCGGCTTTCTGCAAGCTGGCAAGATGGCTTGCAATGGTGCGGCAATCCGTCGGGCCGAAATTTTGGCATTGTTGCGATTGACAGTCGCTTGGCAGGAAAGATGGAGGCGCCGGCATGCCTGGCAGAGAGCATCGCAAAGATTGCAGCCCTCTCTTTCCCCAGAGTTTTTGGGTATATGGCTTTGGCCAAACGAGCTGTGAGAATGAATCTCGCGGACCATAAGCTTCAGGAACGGCTTCTCTCGTATTCAGGTATTTTTAAAAGGAATTATATTACGGTTGCAGAGAATCCGGCAACGGCAGGTATGGCCTCGCCGGGGAGCATCTTAGGGGCCTCCCTCTCTGATAACAGGCCACCAGCCCTGCCTAACCCTTAAAAAAAGCGCGGCTAAAATATGCCATGACCAATTTGCAGAACTTGACATACACAACTGCTGTCCCCGCTTCACGGTCGGTAGTCGACCGGGGGCCGACCTGCGCGTCCGCCCCCCACGGCACCATTTCGCCTTATTCTCAACGACAATCCTGGCTTACTGCCAGTGGCGCAGCTGGCCAGGCCTGCGGCCGGTCCGGCATCATCCGGCCGTCGGATGCATTTGCCCAGGAACAGACGGCAGGCCTCGTTCTTCAGGACAGCAATTTATAGGTCTAGTGTCTTTTGGCGGGAGCGTTCCTGGACTGTCGGAGTAGGCCCCAGTTTGGCTCCTGCTTGATTTTCTCTGCTTCTCGTAGTAAAAGGTTAACGGGGGCGGGAGGTTTGCCGAAAAAAGTCGCCGGCGGCCACAGGGGAGATTGGCGCGGGTAGGCAAAGCAGGCGGCCGCGCCCCGCCGGTTTTGCCGAAAAAAACGCCGCGGGAAACAGTTCATCAGACAAGCATTGGCATCACGGAGAGGAAGATATGCTGGGGGGGAGGAAAAAAGTTTTCATATTGATTATTTGCGCCTGCCTGTGGGTGCCCCTGATCTGGGGACCGGTTGGCCCTGCCGGGGCGCAGGCACGCCACGCTGACAATGTCCAGAATGCTGCGCCGGCCATAAGTGAGGCGCCTTCTTATCAACTTCTCACTGATCTCATTGCCGGCAATCCGGTCAAGGACCAGGAGCTGGCCCCCTATGTCAATCCGGCCGGCTTTCAGGACTATGTGGCGGGAATCAAGCAGGTCTGGCAGCGCTTTGAGAATCAGCATCTGCAGCCCATCCGGCAGTGGGCGGCCCGGGAAGTGGGCCGCGGTGGGGGGGCCACTGTCTTCTACCCTTTCAGTGGTCCGGACCTGGCCAATCTGCTGGCCTTTTTCCCCGACGCCAGGACCTATGTCATGCTGGCCCTGGAGCCGGTGGGCACCCTGCCGGTTTTGCGGCCCGGCGCCAACGAGCCTTTTTACCAGAGTTTGGAGTATGCCCTGAACGAGCTTCTGCATTTTAATTTTTTCTTTACGGAGCGCATGGCCAACGATCTGCGCCGCCGGGAACTGGACGGCGTCCTGCCGCTGCTGCTCTTTTTCCTGGGGCGGGAACAGGTCCAGGTTAACGAGGTTACCTTCCTGCGGCAATCTCCCGACGGCCAGATGCTGGCCCAACCGGCGCGGCCGGGAGAAAAGTTTGCGGACCCAGGCATCCCGGGAGTGAAGATTGTCTTCCAGCGGGGTCCGGCCGCTCCGGAGCAGACGCTCTATTATTTCAGCTTCAATCTGCAGAATGCCTCCTGGCGCCGGTCGCCCCACTTTGTCGCCTTTCTGCAGGGGCTGGCGCCCTTTCAGACCCTGGTTAAGGCGGCCTCCTACCTGATGTTTAAATCGCATTATAGCGATATCCGTCAGTTCATTCTGGACCAGAGCCAGATGGTACTGCAGACGGATGAGGGCATTCCGGTGCGCTTTTTTGCCGCCGATCAGTGGGACCGCCGGTTCTATGGGGTCTATCAACAGCCCATTGCTCTGTTCCGCAACTGTTACCAGCCTGATCTGGCTGGCCTCTACCGTCAGCAGCCGACCCCGGCGTTGCCCTTCGGCATCGGCTACCATCACCGCCGCAACTCTGCCAACCTGATGCTGGCCCGGCGGGTCTCGCGGCTGGTTGAGGAGAAGGCCGATTGAGAGGCAGACCGCCTGCCACGCCTCTGGCCCTGCTGGTTCTGGGGCTCCTGTGGCTGGGCAGCCATGGCCTGGGGTGGGCCGCCACGGACCTGCCCATCAACCTGCCCCCGGCCCAGTGGCGGCCCCTGGAGGACTGTCAGCACGCCCCCTTACAGGCGGCTTTGGCCGGGGCGCTGCGGCAACGGCCGGGCTGGCCGGAACTGCTCGCCGCCCAGAAGCTGGCCGTCGGTCTGGTGGACCTGGCCGAGCCGCGGGCGCCCCGGTTTGCCCAGGTCAATGGCGATACCATGTTATATGCCGCCAGTCTGCCCAAGATCGTGGTGCTGCTGGCCGCGTTCCACGCCTTGGCCGACGGTCGCTTGCCGCCGACGCCGCAGATCCGTCAGGAACTGACGGCCATGATCCGGGAATCCAGCAACCCGGCAGCCGCCTCGCTCATTCACCGGCTGGGCCTGCCGGCTATTCAGTCGCTCCTCTTTCAGCCCCGCTACCGGTTCTACCGGGTTCGCCAGGGGGGCGGCCTCTGGGTGGGCAGCACCTTTGCGCCGGGCGGTCCTCAGTATCCCGAGCCTTTAAAGGACCTGACCCAGGCGGCGACGGCCACCCAGGTCTGCCGCTTCTATTATCTGTTGGCTTATGGCCGCCTCCTGAATCCCACGGCCTCCCGCCAGATGTTGGAGATCATGGCGCACCCCGGCCTCCATGATAAATTTGTGGCGGCCCTTGGAGGAACGGTACCGCCGGACCGTTTGTTTCGCAAAAACGGCACGTTCGGCATCACTCACTGTGATTCGGTCCTGGTCTGGGGGAACGGCTGGCGTCGCTATATCCTGGTAGGTCTGGTGGAGGATACCCGGGGGGAACAGCTTCTCAGGGAGCTGGTACCGTTGGCCGAGCGGCTGCTGCGGCAAACTCGGGCTCGGCGGTAGCGGCCGCAAGTGATGGATTCGGCCAACCGCTCCTGGTGGGGTTGGCGGGGCTTTTTTTACAACCTGTGGAGGCGCTGCCGTATGACTTCCCTGTGGGCCGCCGTTATTCAGATGCAGAGCAGCGGCGACCTGGCGGCCAATGAGGCCCAGGCGCACCGCCTGATTGCCGAGGCGGCTGGCCGGGGCGCCAGCCTGGTGGCCCTGCCGGAATACTTCCTCTGTCTGGGGCCGCCGGCGGCCATCGTGGCCCAGGCTCTGGCCGTGGACGGTCCGGTGGTGCAGCGCTTCTGCCAGCAGGCTCGGGAGTTGGGCCTCCATCTCCTGCTGGGCACCATCCCTGAGCCGGCGCCGGAGACCGGCAAGGTCTATAACACCTCGCTGCTGCTCGGCCCCGACGGCCGCATCCTGGCCCGCTACCGGAAGATCCATCTTTTTGATATCAACATCCCGGGAAAGGTCAGTTTCCAGGAATCAGCCCATATCGCCGGCGGCCAGGAGGTGGTGGCCGTGCCCCTGCCGGACCTCGGCTGGACCGTGGGAGTTGCCATCTGTTATGACCTGCGCTTCCCGGAGCTGTTTCGGGCCCTGGTGGACCGGGGGGCCGACCTTATTATTGTGCCGGCGGCCTTCTCCCAGGTCACCGGCCGGGACCACTGGGAAACCCTGCTCCGGGCCCGGGCCATTGAAAACCAGGTCTATATCCTGGCGCCGGCCCAATACCCCCATCCAGACCAGAGCATCAAGACCTACGGCCGCTCCCTGATCATCGACCCCTGGGGCCTGCCTCTGGCTCGGGCCGCCGATCAGCAGGACATCATCTACGCCCGCCTGGACCACGCCCATCTCCAGAAGATCAGGTCTGAACTCCCCTGCCTGGCAAACCGCCGCCTCTAGACCCAGCAGCCCCACTGGACCCAGCGGACTTGGCTTGCAGAGAGATACCCGCAGCACCGACGCCTGGAAACCGCGTCGGTCCGGCGCTCGCCGGGGCGCTCTTGGCTTCCGGACTTGTTGCCCTCTCTTCCCTGAGCTTAACACGAGACCGAAACACGGAAATGCCCGGGGCTAATATTGGCAAGGCATCTTGTGCAAAAGACTATGGCCTGCGCTCTAATATTCTCCAGGTAGATCTTGGCCACGAGAGGGCCTCAGAGGGAAAAACAAATTATGACCTGCGTTGATTTAGGCATCTTATCAAAGATGAGTTGTTTCTGACGTGTTTTCCCATAGGAATGCACTGCTGTCCGGCAGACGATACTTCCCAAATAGCCGTATTTTCTGACTTCATTGCCATGACCTGGCGGTCACCCGCGCAGCATGAAAATGTCTTGCCCCCTCTCACTCCACCCCTCGCCCCCTGCCAGTGGGGGGCGAGGGAGTTTCGACGGCATGGTGGACTCGCCCGCCACCAACTTGATCAGAACCCCCTGACGGATCATGTCTTTCATGGTAAAGGTCACCTCTCTGTTCATAGCACCCATCCTCCCTTGGAGATAGGTGATATCTTTTTCTTATCCAGAGGGGTGACATTTTCCGGTTGCAGTGAGGGGGTGACATAATCATATGGCGATCACACAAAGCTAGAAAAAGCTTGACGGCGGGGCGAGAGAGCAGTATATATTAAGATTGTTATACTAAACAAATTGTTTATTTTTATTAAACCGGATAGCGTGTGAAGATTGGTGAAAAGCTGAAGCGCTTGCGGCAGGCAAATTCATTAACCCAGGAGGAGTTGGCCAACCGGGCCTATCTGACCAAAGGTTTTATTTCGCAGTTGGAGCGGGATCAGACCTCCCCCTCCATTGCCACCTTGAAGGATATTCTGGATGTCCTGGGGGTATCGTTGGCCGATTTTTTCCAGGATCACTCCCCCACCAAAGTAGTTTATCCGGTGAGTACCCGGATCACCACCTCCAATTCAACCCCCGCCTGCCGGGTGGAGGTCTTGGTGCCGGACGCCCAGAACCGGATGATGGATCCGGTCCTGGTGACTTTGGCCAGCGGCGCCGAGGTGCCGCCCCAGGAACCCCATGAGGGCGAGGAGTTTGGTATTGTCTTAAGGGGGGTCATCCAGCTCCGAGTGGATAATCGCACTTTTAAGGTGAAGCAGCAGGAATGTTTTTATTTCCGGTCCAATACCCAGCATGCCGTGGTGAATGCCGGCAGGCAGGAGGCCCGGATCTTATGGGTCGTCACCCCGCCGATTTTCGGCTAAGGAGGGTTATGCTGTCTCGTGACCCCAAACGTTAGGTGCATGACAGAAGCTTGACAGCGAAGGAGGTAGTGTGAGTTGGAAAAATTTGAAATGGGTTTTGGCCAGCACCTGATGCTGGACGGTTATGGCTGTCCGTACGACCGCCTGACGGATCTGGATCGGATCTACGAGTTCCTCAATCAGTGTCCCGATCTGATCCAGATGACCAAGATCATGCCGCCCTACGCCTTTAAATATTCCGGCAAAGTCCCCGAGGATTGGGGACTTTCGGGTTTTGTGCTGATCGCCGAGAGCCATATCAGCGTGCATACCTTCCCGGAAAAAGGCTATCTGAGCATCGATGTCTTTTCCTGTAAGGACTTTGATGTACAGACTGCGGTGGATTTTGCCACGACGGTCTTCGGCATCGCCAGCAAAGAGATCAAGATTGTGGATCGGGGCCTGGAATTCCCGCGGGATATCAACGCGGTGACCCGATTCATCCGCAATGAACGGCAAGAGCTGAGGGTCTAGTATGGACGACAGCGACAGTAGCAGGCCTGACCTCTGGACGAGAATCTGGCGGCTTTTCCGCCGGCGGGAGATTCAACACCCCGACGATGTGGAAAAGGAAATCCAGAGCATTCTGGAGGCCGGGGAAGAACGCGGCTTCATCACTCGCCAGGAAGGCGAGATGATCGAAAGCATCTTTGAGTTTAAAGATACCCTGGCCCGGGAGATCATGGTCCCGCGCGTCGATATCACCTGCGTTGCCCTGGATAGCTCCATTGCGGATATCATCGAGGTGATCCTGGCGCGGGGCCACTCCCGGCTGCCGGTCTATGAAGATAATATCGACAACATCAAAGGCATCCTGCTGGCCAAGGACCTGCTGGTCTTCTGGAACAAACCCGATGCCGAAATTGACCTCAGGACGGTGCTGCGGCCGGCCTTTTTTATCCCGGAGGCCAAGAAGATCAGCGACCTGCTCCGGGACTTCGTGGAAAAGAAGATTCAGATCGCCATCGTTATTGATGAGTACGGCGGCACCTCCGGCCTCATTACCATCGAGGACATCCTGGAAGAGATCGTCGGCGAAATTTACGACGAATACGACACCCAGGAACCCCGCCTGCACCCCCAGGAAGACGGTTCGGTTATCGTCGACGCCCGCCTGGAGATCGAAAACCTGGCCGACCATTTTGGCATTGAAGTGCCGGAAGGCGAATTCGAGTCGGTGGGCGGCCTGCTCATCCATCATTTGGGCAAAGTGCCGCAGGTGGGCGATACCGTTGTCACCCAAGACCTGGAATTCACTGTGACTGCGGCTGACGAACGCCGGGTCAAACAGATCCGGGTCCGTTCCCTGGCAGAGCCGGCGCAGACCCTGGCCGCCCAGACCTCTTGAGGTTCCCCTCAGCCCTCCCCCTTGGGTAATTCCGCCACCCAGCCGATATATTTTTCCACGTTGAATTTGCGTTGACAGCCGGCACGGCTCATATAGCGGATCTTGCCGAAGACGGGCCGCTCCCCCCAGGGCCGGTCGTGGACGCCGCCGATGGACCAGGCCACGCCCGTGTAGCCGTTGGGGTCCCGGCCGTCCAGTTCATAGCGGTCGTTGAGATAAATGGCCGTGGCCAGGGCCTCTTCGGGGGTGGCGCTCCACTCGAGGATCTTTTTGGCCCAATACATCCGCAGATAGCCGTGCATTTTGCCCCGCCGCACCATCTCCAGCTGGGCCGCATTCCACAGGGCATCATGGGTCCGGCCCGCCTCCCAGGCGGGCAGCTCATAGAGATAGTCCCGGGGGTCCCGGCGGTGCTGGTCCAGGGTCTTCTGGGCCCACTCCGGGAAGCCGGTGACCTGGTCATAGGCGGGATTATAATAGCAGAAGTTGTCGGCCAGCTCCCGGCGCACGATGAGCTCTTCCAGGAAGGCCTGTTTGGCCTCCGCCGGGGCCTCGGCCCGGCGGACCTCCCAGGCGACCCGCTGGGGGGCGATCTGACCGAAATGGAGATAGGGAGAAAGGTCTGACACCCCTGGCACCGTGGGATCGTTGCGGTCCAGGTGGTAGCGGGGCAGCCTTTGGGTCAGAAAGGCCTGCAGGCACTCTTCGGCCGCAGCGGCCCCGGGCCGGCACCACTGCACCGGCGCCACTGCCCCATCGGCCGTAATCCCGGCCAGCAGCCGCGTCCAATCCACGGCCGGGGGCGCACCGGGCCACGGCACCGGATGCTCCCGCAGGGGCGGCAGGTCTGTGAGGAAATCCGGCAGGAGCCGGTGGATCTTGGGCCGCAGGGTATAGGCGGCAAA
>Ga0272446_1004556_pt1 | contig 16271 bp, 12 predicted proteins | sample YNPCB0061_FD_194587 | JGI IMG/M metagenome (GOLD analysis project Ga0272446, IMG submission 194587) | Hot spring microbial mat communities from Yellowstone National Park, WY, United States - YNP-CB-006-1 | ecosystem: Environmental > Aquatic > Thermal springs > Hot (42-90C) > Sediment | place... | reverse complement strand
AGTCTCACGATCAGCACTTCCTTTCCTTCTTTAGTCAAAATTTGGAGTATCTTTATGGATGATTTCCCGCACTAATCGGGCGGGATCAGCCTCTAGTTCTTTGTTGCCTTTCGAGATGACCAATCCAGCCAACGATATCGTCAAACAAGCCAGACAGGGAAGTGTGGCGGCGATTATTCAAGTCCTCAATGAACAGTTGGCGGATGATGGGGTCCGCACTCGCGCCTTCTTTGCCGATGGGGTGTTGCAATTGCTGTGTGAAGCAGCGGATGCCAGCCAGTTGGAGCAAGCGACGATGGTTCCTCGGGTCCAGAGCATTTTGGAAAGCATCTCCCCGCACAATATCCGGCGAGTCAATGTTAATAGTCGGATTATCTGTGAACAACAGTTGCTCTGGCTGGCCGAAATCACCCGTGACCCCAAAACGCTACTTTGGTCCCAGGAAATCAGCCTGAAACAACCCAGTCTGGTTCAGAAGCTAACGCGGGTCTGGCGCGATCGCCAGGAGGAAGACTATCAGGCCAGTAACCCCCTGTCTAAACGGACCTGGTTGAATGCGAAGGAACGGCGACAGTTTTGGCGCGGCTTGGCTGGGGGGGCCGGATTAACTCTGCTGGCCCTGGCTGGCTGGGGCCTTTACCAGAAATTTGGCGGGTCTTCTAGCCAAACTCCCACTGTTGTGAATGTGCCCACCCCCCGTTCCGTTGTACCGACTCAGGCGACCAGCAGCAACTCACCAGGAAACCTGGCCCCTGTGCCCGTGAGTGCCGATCCCTTTGTAACCGCTGTGCGTCTGGCCGAACAGGCATCCCAAGCTGGGGCGGCGGCCAAAACCTCGGCGGAGTGGCTCGATCTGGCCGCCCGCTGGCAGAAAGCCTCTGACCTGATGGCCCAGGTGCCCGCTCAAGATCCCCGCTATAAAACGGCCCAGGATCGGGTTGCCGTATATCAAAAAAACAGTGAACTAGCCCTGGCAGCCGCCAAGCAAAAATAGCATGCGTCAGCCAGACCCATTTGAGAATGCGGACCTGAATCGTCTCCGGCTATTCCTTTATCTGCTGCCGGTGATTGGCTTTTTCCCAGCTTTGTGGACGCTGTATCAGGGCCAGAGCAGTCGGCAGGAGCGTAACCTCAGTCGGCAGGTGGTGACCCTGGCTCTGGTCTGGCTGGCTGGCTATGTCCTGCTGGGCCTGGGCACCCAGGCCAGTGAGTCGCTGGAATTGCCATTGCTAATTACCAATAGCCTGTGGACTTCTGGCTATTTTCTGGTGCATCTCTGGATGATGGCCCGCCTGTGGCAGCGCAAGTCTCTGCGGTTACCGTTGTTCGACCGCTTGAGCGATCGCCAACCCTAAGGCACTGGTAAACCAGTCAAGCCCGACTGTCATTGCTGCTGAGGCGAGCATCCACATCTGACTGGCGACTTTGATCGGTATCTGATTTCAAACCGCATTCCCCAGAACTGCCCTATTCAATCAGACCAGCAGGCGGGGTAATTTCAATGCGTCTGATTTCCAGATCCACCACCGGCACAATGGCTTTGACAAAGGGGATCAGCACGATCGCTGGTAGGTGGCCAGAGGGACGCTTCACCTCCAGCAAATCATTACCGGCCTGGATCAGACCGACCACTGTGCCCACTACTTCTTGCGTAAGCTGATTTACCACCTCCAGGCCAACTAGATCCATGACATGAAATTCATCCGCTTCCAAGAGCGGCCGGTCATCGGCCGAAACCAGCAGCACTGCATCTTTTAAGGCTTCCGCCTGGGTGCGATCGCCCACCTGGGCAAACTTCAGCACATATAAATGTTTGCCGGTCAGATAGCGACCCTGGACTAGCTCAACCGGCTCAGGTTCCGGTTGTCCGGGACGCAACAGCCAACGGCTGCCCGGCTGCAAAAAGCGCTCCGGAAAATCCGAACTGGGGTAGACTCGGACTTCTCCCTTTAGCCCCTGGGCGGCGACAATACGACCGACCTCCAAAAATTGGGAGCGGGGCAGTTGGGGCAATTGGGAGCTAGAAGGGCGGTGGTTTTTGGGGTTTGCCATGGGTGTTGTCCGACCATTACACCGCAATGGGTTGATAGACCTGTTGCACCACAGCGGCGAGTCGCTGCATGCCTGTCTCCAGTTCTGCATCACTGCCAGTCAGGCTAATCCGGAGGCACTGGTGGGTATGGGACCAGTCATCTCGCAGACCAGGGAAGAAAGAGTGACCAGGAACCACAATCACACCCACCTGTTTCAGTTTTTGATAAAACTCCCAGTCGGTCATGGGCAGATCTTTTAACCATAACCAGGCAAAAATGGCGCCCTCTCCCCGGTGCAGGAACCAGGGCACATCGTCTGGCATCGCCTGATCCAGGGTGGCTGCTACAATTTGAATCTTGTTCTGATAGAAAGGCCGAATTACCTGTTCAGCAATCTCTGCCAGTCTGCCAGATTGGATAGCGCGGGCGGCGATCGCCTGGCCATAGCGGGAAGAATGGATACACAGATTGGTCTGAAAACACTCCAGGACATGGATCAGACGTTCCGGGCCAATAGCAATGCCAATCCGTTCGCCAGGCAATCCCACCTTGGACAGACTCATGCAATGCAGAATATTGCTGCTGAACAGGGGAGTCATGTCGGTAAAGTTCAAAGCTGGATAGGGAGGAGCATAGGCCGAATCAATGAGAACCGGAACCTCATAGACCGCAGCCATATCGGCAATCTTCCACACTTCCTCATCGGTCAAGACATTGCCAGTGGGATTGCAAGGACGGGAAAACAACACGCAGCCAGTCTGCTGGTTAATTTCCAGTTGGTTGAAATCTGGCCGGTACTTAAAGCGGTGGGCCTCCGGATCTATGTCCAGAGCTGGTTTATAGGCCAGCAGTGCTTCCTGAGTCAGGGTCACGCCGCCATAGCCGGTGTAGTCAGGACTGAGGGGCAACACAATATGTTTTAGCTCCCCCTCCCTGGTGTGCCCCCCAAACACATTAGCCGCATAGAAGTACAGACTTTGACTGCCAGGGGTAATCAAAATATTGCGATCGGTTAAAGTCAGACCGTAGCGCTGGTTAAAGTCCGTCACCACAGCTTCAATCAACGGCTGATAGCCCTGGCTGGCCCCATATCGACAAACCACTTCGCCATACTCCGAACTGGCCAGCAAATCCGCTGTGCAGTCGCGCCACAGTTGTTCGACCTCTGGCAAAATTAGCGGATTTCCAGCACTTAAATTAATAAATTCGTGTCCACCCCCAGTCCGTAAGGTTTCGATGATGTCTTTCATAATGGCCCGTACTCCAGTCAGGCGGGACATATCGTGACCAATACGGCTCAGGGCAAGATTCATAACGCTAATTGAAAACAGAAAACAGATTGCAAAGTGATGTTCAGTTTAACGCGTCTGCGACTGGATTGATCCGATGACTGATGGGAAGCCTTGGCCCGCGATAGGGCTAGCAATTTCAGGGAAGCAGAAACCGTCGGCAGGCAGGCGAATAGCAGCAATGCCGCTCTGAAAAAGGGGAGCTACATCGAACAACGGTTTCAGCAGGCAGTTAAAATAAAGACCCACCCCAGCATCAGAGTTGGTCAAACAGTTCTTGGATTCCTTCCCTCAGCGCTTTTAGAGAAGGGCAATTCTGATGGTTGATCAGGTTACGTCAGACAGGACCATAACCATAGTTTTTGGGAAACCTGCAGCCAGAACCCCGTTGAACTAAAAACACCCTGCCAGTTGGAGCAACAGCTAAAACAGTCCTGATCTGGCGATCAGGACTGTACTGTAAACAGATGTGAGCCGATTACTTAAAATAGTCCAGTCGCGCCCTGATGGGTTGGCCAAGCAACCCAAGAAGCCAGAAATGCGAGGGTCGGGTAATTGTCCAAGCCGTCCTAGTGCAGCGTCAACTCTAGAAATTAGGGTTTGTAGTCAGCGCTTCAGCGCTAAAGCGCCGACTACGAGCCAATGGGTTCACCTTAAAATTAGGGTTTGACAGAACACTAGCCCATTTAACCAAACTTGCGACTTACACTTATGGACAGTCCCTTCTGTAGAGACGATCCAAATTCGTAATCACACTGTCAAGGCTAAGGCCGAATTTTTCAGCATCCATCCTATTGTACGCATTCACCATGCTACTCACGGAATTAGACAGCGCTGGTTCGTTTTCGACGTTTGCAAGCATCGTTAAAGCCTGAACCAACTTGCCAATGCTCCTGTCAAGTTGACTTCCTTCTTCGATGGTTCCGGTTGAGGCGAAGGCTGAGGCAACCCCATCGAGATCATCAGCCATTACCACTAGATCCTCGCAGGAAGGCTTTCCTGCTGCAACTGTGACTGAACAGAAAAAAGAGGAAACAAGCACAACACACAGGACATACAAACCTCTTTTCATGTTTAGATTCCTTACTTTTGGAGTATTTTTTTGTCTGTTGGTTTTGAATGATTTAGACAGTACCCAATGCGGTCTAAATCCAACTGAGCCATGAACAAAATTCTGGTAGTGCCTGAATTCTGGTAGTCCTGATTACGATGGAATATACCATATCCTATAGGTGCTATAGCCCAGAATTCTCTGACAGTCAGGATCTCCGAACAGATCACCTAAACATGCAAATAATCTGAAGAAATGCCACTCACGGCCAAAAATCCTGACAAAATTTATTATTCATAGACCAAATTATTCTGCTCCGAAAAAGAAGGGAACGCGGGTCTGTAATTGGTCTAGTCTGGGGTTTGAAGTTGGAATAGTTTGGAAATTCTCCAGACAATGAAATCGCTTCCTGACTGACACTATATTTGAATCAGGTTGAGAGTCTTAAATTATGGTGAATACCCTCGCAGCATCTCCGGTTGAACGGTTGAGAGCAAAACTGCCGCGATCGCTAAAGCGCCTGGCGGATCTGGCTTATAACTACTGGTGGTGCTGGTTGGCCGATCAGGTGTCGTTGTTTGAGCAGGTGAATCCCGACGAGTGGGAACGGTGCAACCATAATCCGGTGGCGTTACTGGAATCAGTTTCCTACGAACGGCTGACCCAGATGGCCATTGATCCCATCTATCTGAAACGGGTCAAGGCTCTGGTAGAAAGCTTTGATGCTTACATGGGCAGTGAGGAAACCTGGGCCAGCCAGATTGCGCCGCAAATTTCCAAAGACCATCCGGTGGCGTATTTCTGTGCCGAATTTGGCATCCACGAGTCCTTGCCCATCTATTCCGGTGGCCTCGGCGGGCTGGCCGGAGATCACCTCAAATCCGCCTCTGACCTGGGGGTGCCCATGGTGGGGTTGGGACTGCTCTATCGCCAGGGCTATTTCCACCAACGCTTGAACCGCCACGGCTGGCAAGAGGACTATTACCTGGACAATCCGTTTGATCACATGCCGCTGGAACTGATGCGGGATACGGCGGGAGAACCCATCACCATTCAGGTGCTGGTGCGGCATCGCAATGTCACGGTTCAGGTCTGGAAAGCCCGGATTGGACGGGTCGATCTCTACTTGCTGGACACCGATCGTCAGGATAATGATCCTGTGGATCGCTGGCTAACGGGGCACCTCTACGGCGGCAATCAGGAGACTCGCATTGCCCAAGAAGTGGTGCTGGGCATTGGCGGGGTGCGGGCCCTTAATGCAGTGGGAATTGAGCCGGGAATCTATCATCTGAATGAAGGCCATGCAGCGTTTTGCTTGCTGGAAGTCGCCCGCCAGGAAATTCAGCGCACCGGCCAGTCTTTTTATGATGTGGAGGCATCGGTGCGCGATCGCTGTGTCTTCACCACCCATACGCCGGTTCCCGCTGGTCATGATGTCTTCTCGGCGGACCTGATGGACTCCTACTTTTCCCAATACTGGCAAGAGTTGGGCCTGTCCCGCGAGCAGTTTCTGGCTCTGGGGGCTCGTCGTCTGGGCGATCCCTGGGAGCCCTTTGGCATGACAGTGTTGGCCTTGCGCCTCTGTCGCACCGCCAATGGCGTCAGCGAACTGCATGGCCACGTTTCCCGACAAATGTGGAATATTCTTTACCCGGAGCGATCGCTGGATCAGGTTCCCATCGGCTATGTCACCAACGGCGCCCACGCTTCCACCTGGGTGGCCTCTCTGATCAGTGATCTGTACACGGAATATCTGGGGCCAGACTGGGATGCGCGGGTTGCGGATAGTGATCTGTGGGCCCAGGTAGACCAGATTCCCGATGAAGAAATTTGGTGGCGGCATCTGGTGCTGAAGGAGCGATTGATTGCCTTTACGCGTCACCGCACCCGGCAGGCCCGCATCGATCGGGGTGAGGACAGTGGCTACATTGAGGCGGCTAACCACATTTTTGATCCCAATGTGTTGACCATCGGCTTTGCCCGCCGGTTCAGTCGCTACAAACGGGGCGATTTATTGCTGCATGACCCAGACCGGGCCCTGAAGATTTTTTCCAATCCCGATCGCCCCGTGCAGATTGTCTTTTCCGGCAAAGCCCACCCAGCCGATGAGGAAGGCAAGCGGATCATTCAACGCCTGATGGAATGGTATAGCAGCCATCCTGAACTATGGAACCGGATTGCTATCATTGAAGACTATGACATGCACGTTGCCCGCAAATTGGTGCAGGGCGTCGATGTCTGGTTGAACAATCCCCGTCGGCCGCTGGAGGCGTCCGGCACCAGTGGTCAGAAGGTTTGCTTCAATGGTGGTCTCAACCTGAGTGTGTTAGACGGCTGGTGGTGTGAGGGATATCAGGCCGATGCCCAGGGCAATGGCTTGAACGGCTGGGCGATCGGTGAAAATGCCAACACCAGTGACCAGAATCTGCAAGACACCATTGATGCCACCTCTCTGTATCGCCTGCTTGAAGAGGAGATTGTTCCGCTCTACTATGATCAGGATGAACAAGGCATTCCCCATGCCTGGGTGCGGATGATGAAAGCCTCCATGAAATCCAACATTCCAGCCTTCAACACCCATCGCATGATTGCCGACTACGTTACCAAGGTCTACGCACCGGGAACGGTCAGCAATCTCAGTCGGAGTCTGGCCAGTGTTCCAGTTTAAATGCCACTATTGATTGATCACCCTCAAGTTTGAATGGATATCAATTCTCTATTAACTGGCAAACTGAAAGCCCTGCCGGGTGCGGACCTGGAGGATGAGGATTTGTCAGGTCAAAACCTGCAGGGTGTCAATCTGGCTGGGGCTCGGCTGACAGGCGCCAACCTTTGTGGGGCCACATTGTCGGGCGCGACGCTGGACGGCGCTAATCTGATTGGGTGTCAGCTTGTGGGGGCGGATGTGCGGGCCAGCCTGATGGGAGCCAATCTGATGCAGGCTGATCTGACAGAGGCCGATCTGCGGGCTGCCAACCTACGAGGAGCCAATTTGATGCGATCGTGCCTGAACCGGGCCACCTTTGCGGGTGCGTTCCTCAGTGGGGCCAATCTGATGGGGGTTAATTTGCAAGGGGTAGACCTGCGCGGAGCCGACCTGCGCGGAGCGAACCTGAATGGGGCCAATTTACATGGGGCCAACCTGAGTCAGGCAGATTTACAGGGGGCTTCCCTGGCGGAAGCCAACCTGGAAGAAGCCGATTTACAGGGGGCTAATCTGGCTGGAGCCAATCTGGCCGGCGCCAATGTCCTCTGTGCTGACCTGGATCAGACCAACCTGGAAGGTGCGAACCTGATCGGCACCTGTCTGATTGGGACAGAACTGGCCCCGGTGACTGGGCGGCGATCGCCCTGATCCAGTTGACCAACCCATGCAACAGTTTCCCCTGCTCGGATAGTCTCTGCGGTTGGCCCTCTGCCACCCAGCTTCAACCACTTGATGCAAGATCAACCGCAGCAACCCAGCGCAATGCTTTCGGGTTGCTGCGGTCAATCCGGCGATCGGTTACCTGCACGTAACTGGCAGTTCAACCAACGGCAACCATCAGGAGATGTTGAGCACCCAGTTCACCAGGGTGCGGACACCAAATCCAGTTGCACCGGCGCTGTTGTAACCATTCTCCTTGTCGGTCCAAACTGGACCAGCAACGTCCAGGTGGGCCCAGGGGGTTTCCTTGACAAATTGCTTCAGGAAAAGCGCAGCCGTAATGGCGCCGCCCGGACGGGGACCCGTATTTTTCATGTCGGCCACGATCGACTTCATACCCTCGAAGTACTTTTCCTCAAACGGCATACGCCAGAGCTTTTCCCCAGCTAGCTCAGAAGCCTGGGTCAGTTGCTGGGCGATCTCGTCATCGGTGCTCCACAATCCGGCAATGTCATCTCCTAGAGCAATGACACAGGCTCCGGTGAGGGTGGCCAGATCCAGAATGGCATCGACGCCCAGTTTTTCAGCAAAGACCAGAGCATCGGCCAGGGTGAGACGGCCTTCCGCATCGGTATTGTTGATTTCAATCGTCTTGCCGTTGGAAGCCGTCAGGATATCGCCGGGATGGATCGCATGACCGCTGATCATATTTTCAGTGGCGGCGGAGATGAAGTGAACTTCCACATCTGGTTTCAGTTGACCGATCGCCTTGGCGGCCCCCAGGGTGGCGCCAGCTCCTCCCATATCTGTCTTCATCATTTCAATGCCGCTGCCAGCGACTTTGATGTTGAGACCGCCGGAGTCAAAGGTAAGACCCTTGCCAACAATGGCCAACTTGCGGCGGGGGGTGCCGCTGGGTCGGTAGGTGAGGTGGATAAACTTGGGCGGCAGGTCCGATGCCTGGGCCACTCCCAGATAGGCACCCATCCCCAACTTCTGGCAATCTTCCCGTTCCAGGATTTCGACTTCCATGCCGTGGTCACGGGCGATCGCCTGGGCTGTTTCCGCCAGGGTCACGGGCGTCACCACATTGGCAGGCGCGGCCACCAGTTCCCGCGCCAGGATCACGCCGGAACAAATCTGGCGGGCTTTGGCAATTGCAGATTCCTGGTCGCCCAGCCCCAGTAGTTCAACCTGTTCGACTGAAAATTTTTTCTCCTCTGGGTCGGACTTAAAGCGGGTGTCCTCATACAGGGCCAGCTCAGCCCCTTCTGCGATCGCCTGGGCTGAGAGATCGGCCTGCCCCTGCCAGACCGGCAACCAGATGCCCACTTTCTTGCATTTTTCCTTCTTTGCCACTCTGGCACTGGCGGCACCAGCTCGTCGTAGACTGTCCAGTTTCAGTCCGTCTGGCCGACCCAGCCCCACTAAAATCACCTTACGCACAGCACTGCCACTGCCGACCCGAGCCGCTACACTTGTTCCTTCCTTGCCCTTAAACTCTGCTTCTGCAATCAGTTCTTTCAGGGTGCCAGCTAATCTCTGATCCAGCGCTGCCAATTCACCTGGCAGTTCCACCTGATCATCAAATAGTCCGATCGCTAAACCATCCCCCGACCATTCCAACAGGGGAACGCTGGTCGTTCGTAGCTCCATTCAGGTTTCCTCTTCAGATATTTCTTTTCCAGTATCTCTTTTCCAGTATTGCTCAAAACCAGAATGGCGGCTGGCCGAACAGCCGCAAGGCTGACAACCCAAAAAGTGGTCAAAAATTACCGACCAATTTGAAATAGAAGTGCTAAATTTTCAAGAGATCGGGCTGGATCATACCAAGGGAAATCATGTTGAAGCAACGTAAGAAGCTGCTGTTCTTCGCTTCGGGAGTTGGCTTATGTGCGCTCCTAATCGGTGGGGGAGTTTCCGTTTTGCGCTGGAGTCTGCTGGCCAACCGTCCACAAAGCGCAACGATGAGCCCTGCTAGCGGGGATGCGACCCCGGATGCGATCGCAGTCAAGCAGATTAATTCCCTCAAGTCGTTGCCGCCAGAAAAGCGAACTGCCCGTCTGGAAACCCTGGTTCGCAAGGAACGGGACAGTCAGGCCCGCAACCGAGCGCGTTATTTACTGGCCACCGAACAACTGCAGCAGGGACAGCCCCAGAAAGCCATTGAACAATTGCAGGGGTTGGAAACCGACTATCCGGTAATGGCGGCCCAGGTGATGTTGAAACGCGCCAAAGCCCTGGAGCAGATGGGAGATGGGCAGGCAGCTGAGGCCACCCGACAGGAACTACTGAAACAGCAGCCCACCAATCCAGCAACGGCGGAAGCGTTGGTTGATCTGGGTCGTAATGACCCGAAATATTGGGATCAGGCGATCGCTCAGTTTCCCAGCCATCCCAAGACCCTGGAAATTGTCCAACAACGGTTGCAGAAAAATCCCAACCAACCCGATCTGCTGTTGATGGTGGCCCGTCATGGCCTGTACCTGTCGGGCTATACGGACTACCTGGATCGGCTGACCCAGCAGTACGCCAGTCGTTTGACCCCGGCTGACTGGGAGGCGATCGGCTTCGGCTATTGGGAAAAACAGCTATACGGTAAAGCGGGGATGGCCTATGCTAAAGCACCCTACACAGCCCACACAGCCTATCGCACTGGTCGGGGCATGCAACTGGGCAATCTTCCCGGTGCGGTGGCGGCCTATCAGCGATTGGTGAATGACTTTCCCAAGGCAGAGGAAACGTCCCTGGGTCTGATTCGGATGGCCCAAATGCTGGACCCCCAACCGGCGATCGCCGCCCTGGATCAGGTGATCAGTCGCTACCCGGACCGAGCCGCCCAAGCCCTATTGGAAAAGTCCCGCTTGCTGGACAAACTCAACAATAAAACCGCCGCGGCTCAGGCTCGCCAGACCCTGTTAAGTCGCTACAGCCAGTCGGATGCCGCCGCAGAACTGCGCTGGAGCCTGGCGCAGGAGCAGGCCGAGGCCGGTAATCTTCAGGCTGCTAAGACCTGGGCTGAACCGATTCTGAAACAAAACCCAGACAGTGAGTACGCCCCTGAAGCTGGGTTCTGGTTGGGCAAATGGGCCAGCCAACTGGGCAAACATAAGGATGCCCAGTTGGCCTACGAAGCCGTTTTGAGCCAATATCCAGAGTCCTACTATGCCTGGCGATCAGCGGCCATGCTGGGTTGGACTGTAGGCGACTTCATGACCGTCCGAGAACTCAACCCAGCCGTGGAACGGCCAGCGGTTCGGCCTGAGTTGCCGGTGGGTTCAGCCACCCTGCGTGAACTGTATCAACTGGGACAGGATCGGGATGCCTGGGCCCTGTGGCAGACCGAGTTCCAGAACCCGATGCAGCCAACTGTGGCGGAGCAGTTTACCGATGGCATTATGCGGCTGGGGGTAGGCGATTACCTGGATGGCATTTTCATGGTGTCCTATCTCAGCCAGCGGGAAGATCAGCAGGATCGCCAGCAATATCACCAACTGAAGCAACAGCGGAGCTACTGGCAGGCTCTTTATCCCTTCCCTTTTCTGGAACCAATTGAACAATTCTCCCAGGAACGGCAGTTGAATCCCTTGCTGGTGACGGCCTTGATTCGGCAGGAGTCGCGATTTATGCCCGGTATCCAATCCAGTGCTGGAGCCGTTGGCTTGATGCAAGTCATGCCAGATACGGGAGCCTGGGTGGCTAAGAATATTCAACTCAAGGAATATAAGCTGAATGACCCAGAGGACAACATTAAGCTAGGCACCTGGTATCTAGACTATACCCATACAGAATTTAGCGGCAATTCCATGCTGGCGATCGCCAGCTATAATGCTGGACCCGGAGCAGTTTTAGACTGGGTGGCTCAGAAGGGGATAACGGACCCCGATCAGTTTGTGGAAGCGATTCCTTACGATGAGACCCGGGGTTATGTGAAGTCCGTCTTTGCCAACTATTGGAACTATTTGCGGCTTTACAACCCGGAAATTTCGCAAAAGTTGGCCCAGGTTTCCCAGCATCATCCGTCAGATCAGGGTTCCTGACGGCGCTTAGCACCAAACACCAAAGCTTCAAAAGCGATTCTCTGCCAGCCTCTCGGCAGGTGCGGACTCTAAAGTGAGTACGCATCACTGTTCGATGTGCGATCGTGAGTCTACTAATATAAGTACATCTAATTTTTCTCCGACCTTGTCTGACTGACAAGGCAAATGTATAAGGCAAATGTATCAAGATTAGGCTGTAATCAGTTTGAGTAATTTCCTTGCGCCAAACTCATTTACGATTCCGGTATGAAATGATAGCGCGGCTCATCAACGCTGAACCGCAAGCCCTATGGACTCAACTTCAACCCTAACCTCCCACTCTCACAACCAAACCCCAAGCTCTTACCAAACTTGTTCCCCGACCAGCATTGGTTGAGACGAGGCACTATCCAGGGGAACTGACATTCCAGACATTCTCGCTGCAGTGGGAATCGACCAGCCAGAGGCCAGCGGAGATTTTGGGCAGACTGACGGGCAACTCGACTCCCTGTTGCAAGCCACAAACCAGAAGGGCCAGGGTATCCACCAGTTTGGGATCCCAGCGATCGCCCTGGTGTTGCTGACAGGCAACCAGCGCCGTTTGCAGGCAGCTTTGCAGATCTGGCAATTGGCCATTGGCATCAGGAGTGGCGCGCAGTTGCACCAGTCGCTGCTGGAAATCAGCTACCAGACCCAAAATGCGCGACTCCAATGGAATTTCATCGCCGGACAGGGCCGCCGGTTGGCCACTGCCATTCCAGTGTTCGGTCTGGTGGGTAATGATGGTGGCGATCGCTCGGATCTGAGGCATGATTCGGAGAATCTGGGCCCCTGGGATCAATGGACAACTGGGCGCAGCATTCGAAGTCTCGTCTCCATAGCGAAAACTGCCGGGGCTGAGTTCACTGGCTATCTGCTGCAAAGGCGCTAGCCGATGCAACAAACCAGCCAACCGTAATCGATGCAGTTGCCAAGCTGGCAGATCCAGCAGGTTCCCCATTGCCTCCGCCAGGGAGGCCACTTCTGCCGCCGCCGTTGGATTCAGGCCATCCGCCTGATCAGTTAGCTGGGCCATCCGCAAAAACGCCTGCACCTCATTGGACAGCAGATTATGATCCAACAGGTCTGGATGCAAATCGGGGATATCCCCTTGCTGTAACAGATCGCGATGACCGGCCTGCAAATAGTCCACCACGCGAGCCACAATCTGGCCCAGATCATCCCGTTGTTCCGTCTGGGTTGAACCAATGGCCTGCAGGTGGGTGATTAAACGGTCTGCCAGTGCTGGGTTATAGCCCCGGATATGGGCGATCGCCAGTTCCGCGGTTTCTTGTACCAGACTGGCCTCAAAAGTCCAGAAGCCGTAAAATTTCCGTTCCAGGTCTTGTGTCGGCGGCCCCTGTGGCCCATAGTCCCGTTCAGACAGTTCCTGACACAGAACCATCGCCGAATAGGTTGGCGACAGAATAATCAGATGCCATTCCTGGGCTACCGGATCAGCCGGTTGCAGGTTCACCAGTTCCACATTAGCTAGTTGGCTGGTGGGATGGTCCGCAAAGCCAGCCTCTGGCGCAGCCATAATCACTACCTGACGAGATCGCTCCGCCAGTTTGCCATAATGGTCGGCTTCTTGCAGATACCATTTACCCCGCTGAAAAGCTGTAATTACCAACGGCTGACTGCTACAAGACAGAATGCAGTCCTCCAGGGCATGACAGAGGGCAACCAGGGTATTTTTGTAATAGACCCCAAAATTGAGAGGTCGCTTGCCCACCGTTCCGGGCTGATGGGCTTGCTTTAAGCGACAAAGAATCGAACCTTCCAGCATGCTAATTGTACAGTCTGTCCAGCGCTACACCAAGGCTCAATACCTAATCAGCAGTGTAACAGTTAAGCCGGACGAGTGGTAACCCACAGGTGCAAGAAGGATGCGTTTAGAACAGTTGCCACTCTGGCGAGGTCAACATTTTCAGTTGTTCCATCCGATGGTTGAAGTAGCTGTCATCCAACCGACTGTAGTTATGCAGCCGTTCATGGCTCAGGCCGATGGACCAGGCCCAGATATGAGCAGCCTGGGTCAAATATTGCAAGGAATTCAGTTCCTCTTCCGTCAGCGGTTGCAAACTTTGATAGCCGCCGATAAAGGCATCGCGAATTCGACGACCAATGCCAGCACTCAGGGCAACCTGCAAAAACTTGCCAATCTCAAAGGACCGCCAACCATAGCCACACTGATCAAAATCAAACAAGGTGACCGCATTTTCCGCTGTGAAATGGGCATTGCCGCTATGGGGGTCGCCCCAGCAAACCACCCAGAAGGGTGGTTTTTGCGATAAATGGCGCAACTGGTAGCGGATCTTGTCGATCACCGTCTCGATATAGGTTAGGTCCTGAGGCCGATGCTGCAGAAATGGCGCGATCGACACCAGCGAGTCGTCCAATAAATAATCCAGGGTCAGCGGTTGCCGATGGGAGCGGGGCCGGAACTCAAGGCTGGCTTGATGCACCTGGGCCACCACCTGCCCCAACTTAAACCCCTGTTCAGGATTCAGATCACCCAACGCCACTTTTCCAGGGGCATAGGGAAACAGAGCCGCGTAGCGCTTACCTTCCAGAGCATCAATTTCAATCGCCAGACGGCCATCCTGACTGCGGAGGGGGTTGGCCACCGAAATTCCTTTCTGATAAAGGAAATCCAGCAACTCCAACTCGAACTCAATATCTGCTTGAGAACGCCAGTGGGAATGGGAGACCCGCAGAATGTAACGATTTCTGGTGGTCTCCACCAGATAAATGTCACTCAAACCACGGTGCCAGAACTGGCAATAGGTCACTTCTTCAATCCGATAGTGAGGCAAAACACGAGTCGTCAGAGCCTCACAGTCAAGGGTTGAATAGACAACTGGAAATACATCAACCGACATCAACGTTTTCATGCAGAGTCGCCCAGGCGCAGGAACATTCAGACAAAGAGGAGGATAGATGCCATTTCCTTCCAACAGAGCGTCAATGTTAAACAGAAACAAGGAATGAAGATGTCAGATTTTGATAACAACCCACCAACGTGATCACAGCGGACGTCATCAGCCGACAACCATTGCCTCCGCCCGAAGAGGGACTTAACTCAGAATATTTAAGATTTATTTAGCCGAAGGCGACAGGTCAATCAGAATCCTGTTCGTCCTGCCTGTGTATATAAGAGGGAGAAGGTGCCCGCATCAGAGAGCCAGCCGAGGGTTTGACTGATTCCTGAAAGGCAGGAAAAAGAGATTTATTATCATAGCCACTCACGTTATAGGTTCGATCAGATCAGGCTTTCAGTTCTGTAGTTTCAATTACCAAACTGGTTACAGGCTCTATCAATCTGGCTGCGACCGGCTCGCATGGCTCGAGCTTGGATGTTGCAACAGAAAACTTATGCTGGTTGTGGATGAAACGACGCATAATGCAGGTGGGAGGGAGAATAGGTCAGTCCCCTGTTCTCGTCCGGGATAGCTGGAGATTTGACCATGGTACAGTTTCACATTCAGCCGGACAGTGACATTCCAGCCTCAACGCAACTCTATAACCAGATTTTGTTTGCGATCGCCTCTCGCCAGTATCCCCCCGGTCACCGGCTCCCCAGCACCCGCCAACTGGCCATGCAGACCGGCCTGCACCGTAACACTGTCAGCAAAGTGTATCGCCAGCTAGAAGAAGCCGGTGTCGTCGATGCCCATGCCGGTTCTGGCATTTATGTCCGGGACCAAACTTACGAAACTACCGCAAAAGTCAAGTCTCCCCTGCTGGAAGAACATCCGGAGGCCCACAAAATTGTCCAGAACAGTCTGGATAAGCTGGTCAAAATGGGCTGTTCTCTGAGTCAGGCCCGCGAATTGTTTTTGTCAGAAATTGATTGGCGGCTGCGGTGTAGTGCCCAGGTGTTGGTGACGGCTCCAATGCACGACATTGGGGCCGGAGAAGTGCTGGTGCGGGAGTTGCAACGAGCCCTCAATATTCCGGTGCAGTTGGTGCCCCTGGAGGAGTTAGAACAGGTGCTGGATCAAACCCGCTCTGGCACGGTGGTCACTAGCCGCTATTTCATTGCCCTGGCAGAGGCGATCGCAGCCCCCAAGTCGGTGCGGGTTATCCCAGTGGATATTTACGACTTCGATGCTGAGATTAAGCTGATCCGCAAGTTGCCCAAAGGCACCTGTTTGGGAGTTGTCAGCCTCAGTACGGGAACGGTTGGAGTAGCGGAAATCATCATTCACAGCCTGCGGGGAGAGGACTTGCTGGTCATGACCTGTCAGGTGGGCGATAGCTTCAAACTCAAGGCCATGGTTCGCAGCGCCCACACCATCATCAGCGACCAGGCTAGTTGTGCCGAAGTCAAAGCCGCCATTTCTGCCGCCAGAGAGGATATCATCCGCCCGCCCCAGTTAATCTGCTGCGAGAACTTCATTGTTAGCAAATCCATCGACCTGCTGAAACGGGAACTGGGTCTGGAATAGTTCTCCTTTGCCCAATCAT
>Ga0272446_1004555_pt1 | contig 16271 bp, 15 predicted proteins | sample YNPCB0061_FD_194587 | JGI IMG/M metagenome (GOLD analysis project Ga0272446, IMG submission 194587) | Hot spring microbial mat communities from Yellowstone National Park, WY, United States - YNP-CB-006-1 | ecosystem: Environmental > Aquatic > Thermal springs > Hot (42-90C) > Sediment | place... | reverse complement strand
GTGGGCATAAATAAGCCGCTGGTTGCGTGTCACGTGTTGCGTAACGAGACGAAACACGCAGCACGCAACACGTGCACTATTGGTCTGTTCATTATTGGTCTGTTTAAGCCCACGTGTACGAGCTATCCGTAGCAACACCACTTCAAAGCTGAACACAAAACAGAAGCGCAGAGTGTTTCCATGCTCTGCGCTTCTACTTCCTTTTCCTTGCAATCATCCGCCTGCGCCAGCGTGAAGCCGCGCATACACGCCAACGACTGGCCCCTACTTGCCCAGCCGCTTCTTGAACTCAGCTGTCAGCGCGGGCAGCACCTGATAGAGGTCGCCGACAATGCCGTAGTTCGCCTTCTCGAAGATGGGCGCCTCGGCATCCTTGTTGATGGCGACGATGATCTTGCTGCCACCCATGCCGGCGAGATGCTGGATCGCGCCGCTGATGCCGGCGGCGATGTAGAGATCGGGCTTGACGGTCTTGCCTGTCTGCCCCACCTGGTGCTTGTAAGGGATGTAGCCCGCATCGACGGCGGCGCGGCTGGCGCCGACGGCGGCGCCGAGCACGTTCGCCAGTTGTGCGACCAGCTCAAAGCCCTTGGCCGGGTCCTGCTGCACGCCGCGCCCGCCCGACACAATGATCGAGGCGTCGGTCAGGCTGACTTCGCCGGTGTCGGTGGATTTGACCTCGACCACCTGCTCCTTGACGTCGCCTTCGCTCAGACCGGCATCGACGGCTTTGACTTCGCCGCTGGCTGCGCCTGGCTCGGGCATGGGGAAGGAACGCGGGCGCACGCTGACCACCTGCACCGGGCTGCTGAAAGTGACATCCGCCAGAATGTTGTTGGAATAGACCGAGCGCACCGCCACCAGTTTGCCGCCCTCGACGCGCAGGTCGATGGCATCCGGTGCGTAGCCCGCCTCCAGCTCACTGCCCAACATGGCGGCGACTTCGCGCCCGCGCACCGTGGCCGCCATCAGGACGACCGTGGCGCCCGCCGCCTCAACCGCCTTGCGCAATGCTTTCACATACGCGCTCAAGCGATAGCTCGCCAGCAGCGGGCTGGTCACCGTCATCACGACATCGGCGCCATAGCTGCGCACCTTCTCGACATTTGCGGTGTCGCCGCCGATCAGCACGGCCACACTCTGTGTTCCAAGCGCAGCGGCCACTTCTTTAGCCTTGCCCAACACCTCGAACGAATTTCCAACCGGGCCGTTGTTGTTCTGTTCAATCCAGACCATTACAGACATGATGCGTCTCCTATATCACCTTTTCAGCCAGCAACGCGTCAGCCAGTTTGGCGGCCTTTTCCTCAACCGTGGCGCCATCGATGATGACGCACTTGGTCTTACGTTCCTCCGGCTTGCGGATGTTGGTCCATTGGGTCTTGCCACTGCCCGAGGCGACGCCCAGACTGGCGGCTGGTGTGGCAGGAATGTTGGCTTTGCTCGCCTTGCGAATGCCCATGAAGCTGGGATAGCGCGGCTCGTTGATCTCCTTGCCAACGCTGATGACGGCGGGCAGCGGCACGCTGACGGTCTCTTGCGCGCCTTCCACCATGCGTTCGACGGTGATGCGCCCGCCAGCGATCTCGACCACCTTGCTGACAGCGCTGACCAACGGCCAACCGAGGCGCGCGGCGACACCCGCATAGACGGCGCCGCTGTTGTCGTCGACGCTCTGCTTGCCGGTGATCACCAATTCGGCGCCTTCAGCCTTCACGGCAGCGGCCAGCGCGGCGGCGGTCGTCCACATGTCGGCGCCGGTGACGCCACTGTTATCGACCAGCGCCGCTGCGCCAATGCCCATCGCCAACGCGTGTTTCAGCGCATCGACGGCATCGGGCGATCCCATACTGATGGCGACCGCATCGACATCATAGCGATCGCCCAGGAGAATGGCCTCTTCAGCAGCAAACTCATCCCACGGGTTGATCACCATCGTGGCTTTGACCTTGCCGCTGCGGACATCGTCAGCCGAAATCTTGGGCAGTTCGGCTGTGTCCGGCGTCTGTTTGACTAATACTGCTACTTTCACGTTTTGACCTCCTGTTGGGTCTGTCAAAAAGGAATCTGACAACGCATCAAGCATTCAAGGATAGGAATTGTTTGTTTGACACTATGCACCCGAATTCACGCCAAATGCAGGGGCAAATGTCATTCTATCGCGCCCGTTTCGTCCTTGAGAAACCCAATGCAGCTCATTCATCGCCAGGAAAAGATGCTTTCCCAGTATAGGCGGTTGCGTTTCACGGCTGTTGAGAAGCTGTTGCGGCAGGCGCCCGCAGGAAGGCGGCGCGCCAAAGAAAAAGGCGAGAACGCCGTTGTCCTCGCCAGCGAGAAGACGCTGTCTTCTCAGATGAAGCGATTCTAGCACAGGCGCACGGGATTGGCAAAGCACGCTCAACTTCACGTTTGGGCAGGTCTCCGCTGCAGCAACTCCCTGGCTGACAGCCAAAGTCCACTTGCGTGGGCTGACCCGACGCGCCCCGTGCAGGTCATCGCTCTCCGGCGTGACGGGCGCAATTCAAGTTGAGGGCATCCCATCGCAGGTCATCGCCTCCGGCGTGACATCGCACTCCGTCGCGCCGGAAGCGATGACCTACGGCAACAACTTTGCCCGCCAGCGTGAAGTAGTCCTGGCGTGACATGCGACTGGCGCCGACTTCAGCTTTCAGCCTCGTTTGAGGCGAAGGCGGCGCGCTCAGGCTGTTCAGGCGCGGCGAAAGAGATTCACTGCATCGCGCAACATCGCCGCCGCCGTCGGCAGTGGTTCGCGCTCCCAAATTTTGTGAACCATGTAGCCGTACAGGTCGCTTTCAATCTCGACGCCCATCTCCCAGCCGTCGCATTGACCAAGAAAGCTGGTCGCTGGCAGTTCGGTGGGCTTCACCGTCAGCGCATAACCGGCGGTGGTGCGTTCGGCGGTGGCGAGCAGCTTCACCGTATTGCCGTTGGCTGCGGCCTGCGCCAGGTCGGTCGCTGTCACGCCTGTGATGCCTGTCACGGCGACGTCGGCCAGCGCAACGTCGCTGCCCAACACATGGTTGGCGACGATCACCAGCTTGTTCGCTGTGTCCCAGCCCTCAACATCGAGCGTAGGGTCAGTCTCAGCGATGCCGCGCCGTTGCGCTTCAGCCAGCGCGTCGGCGTAGCTGCGCCCTGTCGCCATTTCAGTCAGGATAAAGTTGGTGGTGGCGTTGAAGATACCGCGTAGCCGCAGGATTTCGGCCGCGATCAGGTCGCGCTGACCAATGTTAAGCACGGGCAACGCGCCGCAGACCGTGGCGCTGAACGCCAGACCTGCGCCCGACGCAGCCGCCAGTGTATGCAGTTGGCGGTAAGCCAACACCAGCGGCGCCTTGTTCGCCAGCACGACAGCTATGCCGCGCTGTAGAGCGGTGCGCGTGGCGCTCAGTCCTGGCTCGCCTGTCGTCAGGTTCACCGGCGACGCTTCCAGCACAAGATCGCACGTCAGCGTCGCCAGCACGTCGGCCGGCGTGGCGTCGGCTACGAAACCGGGCAACGCGCAGACGCGTCCACCCGCTTCCTTGAAGCGGCGCGTCGTCGCCGGATCGAAGCCAGCCGGATTGACGGCGACGCCGCTGCTGTCCGCCACGGCCACGATGCGAAACGTCAGCCCGTAGCGGCGCGCCAGTTCAGCCTGCTTCATCTCCAGGATGCGCAGGAAGTTGCGATTGACGTTGCCCAGGCCGATGAGGGCGGCGGAAATGGTGCGGATGGCGAGCGGTGTGGTCATGATCGTTTGTCTCCCAACGCCGCCAGCACTGCGCTGATCGCGTCCACTGCTTGCGGCAACTTATAGATTTCGATCTCCGGCGGCAGCCAGCCAGCGGCTTTGAGGCGGTCGGCGATCAGCGTCACGTCGGGGGCGTCCAGCCCCAGCGCGCGTAGCTCCGCCGCCCGGTTGAAAATCTGTCCTGGCGCGCCGTTCATAACAGAGCGGCCATCGCTGATTACGTAGAGGCGGTCGCAGATTTCCGCCAGTTCCTCCATGTTGTGCGAGACGATGACGAGCGTCATGCCCTGGTCGTGCAGCGCCAGAATATGCCGCATCAACTGGCGCCGCGCCTCCGGGTCGAGTCCGGCGGTCGGCTCGTCGAGCACCAGCACCTCCGGCTGCAACGCCAGCACGCCAGCCAGCGCCGCGCGCCGCATCTGCCCGCCGCTGAGGGTGAAGGTCAGCCGGTCTTTGAACTCTTCGAAGGGAAGACCGACCATCTCCATTGCCTGGCGCACGCGGGCGCGCACCTCCTCGCGGCTCAAGCCTGACTTGCGTGGGCCGTAGGCCACATCATCGCCCACATACTGCTCGAAGAGTTGCGCCTCCGGCAGTTGGAAGACCAGCCCCACGCGACGCCGCAGGGCGCGCAGGTCGATTTCAGGTGCGTTGAGGTCTACCCCCAGAATGACAGCCCTGCCGGCGTGTGGGCGCAGCAACCCGTTGAGGTGCTGAATTGCCGTCGATTTGCCAGAGCCGGTGTGGCCAATGACGCCGACAATCTCGCCGCGCCGCACCTCCAGCGTGATGTCGCTGACCGCCTGCACCTCCAGCGGCGTGCCGCGCATGTACCAATAGGCGACGTGATCGAGGGAGATGGAGAGATTGGAGGATTGGAGACCGGGCGATTGGGGGGGTGGAGGGCTGACAGGAGCCTGCGCTTCTGGCCTGCCCTGGTTGTTCCCTGCCTTGTTGCCTGGTTTCTCCGTCTCGCCTGCGCACGCCTCACAATAGCTGATCACGGCGTCGGCCACTTCCGTCGGGGTGAGGAGGTTGGACGGGAAGGCGGGAAAGCGGCGACGCAAGGCAAGCGCCAATTCGCTGACGTGCGGCGCGTCGAGATGCAGGCTGCGCAGGCGCTCCACCTGTTGAAAGATCGCGCGCGGCGGACCAGCCAGGGCCACGCGGCCTTGATCCAGGATCACGACGCGGTCGGCGTCCACTGCTTCGCGCATGAAATGGGTGACCGCCACGATCGTGACGCCCTGTTCGCGATTCAGCCGCCGCGCAATCGTCAGCACCTCGGCGCGCCCCAGCGGGTCGAGCATCGCCGTCGCCTCGTCCAGCACCAGCACGTCCGGCTGCATTGCCAGCACGCCCGCAATGCAGATGCGCTGCTTCTGCCCCCCCGAAAGCTGATGGGCGGCGCGTTGGCGATATTGCTGCATCTCCACACTGTCGAGCGCCCAATCGACGCGCCGCAGAATCTCCGGGCGCGGGATGCCCAGGTTCTCCGGGCCAAAGGCGACATCCTCCTCGACGATTGTCGCCACGATCTGGTTGTCGGGATGTTGGAAGACCATACCGACGGTGCTGCGGATATCGCGCAGGTGGGCGCGTGTCCTGGTGTTCCACGTCTTGACCCAGACGTCGCCGGTCGTGGGCAGCAGCAGCGCGTTCAGATGCTTCGCCAGCGTCGACTTGCCGGAGCCGTTGTGCCCCAGCAACACGACATACTCGCCCTGCTCGATGGTCAGATCGACGCCGCGCAGTGCAGGTACAGTGCGGCCGTCGCGTTGATAGGTGTAATGCAGATTTTCGATGCGGATGATGGCTGGCATTGGCGTGCGGTTGGCAAGCGAGAGCGAGTCGCTTGATCAGCTTTCAGCGCTGCTCCTGGCCGGCAGTTTGTGCACGCTTGACCACTCTGCGGCTTCGTGGCGCCGGCATAGCTCAGGAATTCAACGCTCGTCGATGGACAGTATACCACACGCCCTGGCGCGCCCCGGCGGCGAGGTCTGCTTCACGCCGAAGGCCGATGACCTGCGATGCATGCCCGCAACTTGAATTGCATCACAGCCGCGCCGTTGCACTCGCCAGCAGTGGGATGTCAGTCCGTCAACAAAATCAGGTCGTTGCGATGCACCGCTACATCGCCGTAGGTGTAGCCCAGCCGTTCCTCGATATCGTCGGAGCGACAACCGGCAATCTTGCGCAGGTCGGCGGCGGTGTAACCGGCAATGCCGCGCGCCAGCTCATGCCGGGCGTCGTCCAGGATCAACACCGTATCCCCGCGCAGGAAGTCGCCCTCCACTTTGCGGATGCCCGCAGGCAGCAGGCTGCGCCCTTTGTGACAGATCGCATCCGCGGCGCCGTCATCCACGATGAGGCGCCCGGCGGGCTTGGGGCCGGCGAGAATCCAGGCTTTGCGGCTCTCCAGGCGCGTGTCGAGCGCCGGGAAACGCGTGCCGACCGCTTCACCGCCTGCCACGCGCAGAATCACATTCGGCTCCGTCCCGGCTGCGATCACTACATCCACCCCGGCGTGACGAGCTGTGTTGGCGGCCTGGAGCTTGGTCGTCATGCCGCCAGTGCCCAGCCCACTGACGCTGCCGCCCGCCACCCCCAGCAACGCATCGTCGATCTTGCGCACTTCAGGGATGAGTTGGGCGTTCGGATTGCGCCGCGGGTCGTCGGTGAACAGCCCCGGCTGGTCAGTCAGCAAAATCAGCAGGTCGGCGCTGACAAGCGTTGCCACCAGCGCCGAGAGATTGTCGTTGTCGCCCACGCGAATCTCCTCGGTGGCGACGGCGTCATTCTCGTTGACGATGGGCACGATGCGTTGGTCGAGCAGCGCAGTGAAGGCGTCGCGCGCGTTGATGTAGCGCTGGCGATTCTCCACATCGCTGCGCGTGAGCAGAATCTGCCCGACGCGCACCCTGTAGATGTCGAAGAGTCGCTCCCACACGCGCATCAACTGGAGCTGACCGACAGCCGCAAAAAGTTGCTTGCTGGTGATCGTGGGCGGTAGCGTTGGGAAATTCAGGTGCGCGCGACCTGCGGCCACGGCGCCCGATGTGCAGACGACGACATCCTGCCCCTGCGCGTACAGGCTGGCGCACTGACGCGCAATCTCGACCATGCGCGCCTGGTTGAGCTGCCGGCCACCGCCGGTGAGGACACTGGTGCCAAGTTTGACGACAATCCGCTTGTACATGCCGAAAAGTATAGCGGATGTGGGGCGGGTTTGGTCAAAATGAGCAGAAAATAAGCAAAATTTGGGCTGGAAGGCAGCGGGATGAACGGCTTATCCTGGATGGAGCAGTAGCCACCTCTGACCGCCAGGTTGGGCTGCACATCTTCCCGGAAGCACTGGAGCTTCCGGGAAGATGCAACAGAGATGACGGTCGTTACAACCAGCATACGTTCACTGAGAGGAGGTGTCGCTTATGTCCATTCCAATGCACAGCGCAGACAATCAAGCCATTCTGGAACAGGCACGCCGCTATTTCAACGCCGGCGATATCGAAGGCTATATCACAACGCTCTACGCCCCGGACGCCATCGCCCACTTTCTGCCGCCGGGTCTGCTGCAGGGACACACGGGACTGCGCCTCTTCTACGCCGCCTTTCTCGCCGGTTTCCCCGACGTGCAGTTGCATTTCGACGACATCATCGCCGAAGGCGACACGCTGGCCGTGCGCTACCACGTTGCAGGCACGCATCTGGGCGAGTTCAACGGCATTCCCGCCACCGGCAGGCAGATGGCTATCGGCGGTGCAACCATCTTGCGCTTCGCCGCCGGCAAGGTGATCGAACGCTGGTCTGAGGCCGACTTTCCAGGGATGATGCAGCAGCTTGGCGTCATCCCCTCCCTGGCAAGCGCGTAATCCCAATTCACATTCCGTCAATAGAGCAACAGGAGGCTTCACCCATGTCCACTGAACAAAACAAGGCCACCGTCCGTCGCTGGTATCTCGAAATCTTCAACCAAAACCGACTCGATGTGGCTGACGAAATTCATACGCCGACCTACACCAACCACGATCCTTACGCACCGCCGGGTGGCTTTGGGAGCGGGCCGCAGGCAACCAAAAATATCGTTGCGCTTTACCGCGCCGCCTTTCCCGACGTGCACTTTACGATTGACGGGCAGGTTGCTGAAGGAGACAGGGTCGCCACGCGTTGGACGGCGACGGGCACGAACACAGGCTCGCTCAACGGCATGCCGCCCACCAATCGCCGCGTCACGATCTCCGGCATCAGCATCGAGCGCTGCGAGGAAGGCAAAATGGCCGAAACCTGGAGCAACTGGGACTTCATGGGCATGCTCCAACAGCTCGGGGTGATCCCCACGGCTGGCTAAAGGCGCTGCCGATCAGATGACGCCTTCCGGCGAGATCGGAAGGCGCCCCTTGCACAAGGAGATGAAGCGATGCGCCCATCGAAGCCGCTGACTGTTGGCGTTTTGGCGGCCACTGTGCTGATGCTCGTGATCGCGCTGGTGCAACGCCGCCCCCCTTGCACCGCCTTTGCGCCTGACCGGATTGCCTATCTCGAAAAGGCCGGTTGGGAAGCCTATTACGACCGTGACTGGCCGCGTGTGCTGATGCTCATGGTGCAGATGGACCGCACGCAATTCTGTATGAGCTGGTTCGACGCGACGCTTGCCGCGCTGGACATTGTGCGCGCTGCGGCGGCCTTCGCTCCAATCGACAATGACATCTCGACGGCGACAGCGCATCTCGCCAACTTCTACACCAAAGCGCGCACTGCGGCGGCTCTGCGCACCGACGCCGCCACGCTCGCCGCGCTGGAAATGAAGTATTGGGTTGTGCATCGGGAGATGGCCGTTGCGCGCAAAGCCGCGCCCGACCACACTGGCGACATCGCACCGATGACCGCCTCCCTGGAAGCGCTGCACGCTGCGCTCTTCGCTGCACCGCCAGCCGCCATCCGTCGCTCCGCCGAACTGCGCGCCCGGGCCGCCGCCACCGTCGACCGCATCACTGGCGGCTACTCGGACGATGTGGCCGCCGACTGGCGAGCCGTCGAGCAATTGCTCCAGGAAGCCTATTGCGCGGTCGGCCCTGTGCCGGTCGCCGCAGACCAGTAGACGTGGGCGTAAAAGAGCTGCGTGTTGCGTGTTATGTGTTACGTGTTGCGTGTTGCGTGTTGCGTGTTGCGTGTTGCGTGTTACGTGTTACGTGTTGCGTGTTGCGTGTTGCGTGCTGCGCAACACGCAACACGCCCTTCCTGCGCAATCGAGCGCTTCAACTTTACCTGTATACACCAGGAAAGGATCAACTATCATGGCTGACTACGCATTCACTACCATCTGGCGTCTGGACGCTCCAGTCGCCGCCGTCTGGACTGCGATTACTGAGGTCGAACGCTGGCCGCAGTGGTGGCGTGGCGTCGAGGCGGTTGTTCAGCTCCGTCCCGGCGACGCCACGGGGGTGGGGGCGCGCCATCGCTACACCTGGAAGAGCAAACTTCCGTACCGACTCGTCTTCGAGATGGAAACGACGTACGTCGAACCCTACCACTGTCTCGAAGGCAACGCACAGGGGGAATTGCAGGGCGTCGGTTGCTGGAGCTTTGCGGAGAGGCGCGGCGTCACCACCGTGCGCTACGACTGGAACGTACAGACCACGCAGGCGTGGATGAATCTGCTGGCGCCGGTGGCGCGCCCGCTCTTTGCCTGGAATCACGATGTCGTGATGGCGTGGGGTGGGAAAGGGCTGGCGCGCTGGCTAGGGGCGCATCTGCTCACACACACCGCCGGGAATGAGCAGCGTGAGCAGCAACTGAGCAACGACTGAACGACGCCTGGCATGGCGACTGCACAGGGCGCAGGACTAGAGTAGAGTTATCACTATCATGGATGGGGCGGACGCCCAACTTCTACCAGACAGGAGAAAACCGATGACTCGCTTGACTTCCACCAATGCCCACGCCATCGTCCTCGGCGCCAGCATGGCCGGCTTGCTGACGGCGCGTGTGTTGAGTGAACACTTCGACCAGGTGACGCTGATCGAACGTGATCCCGTCGCCGAACGGCCCGAGGCGCGCAAGGGACAACCGCAGACGCGCCATCTCCACGGCCTGCTCGCCAGTGGGCTGGAGGTGATGAGCCGCTACTATCCTGACCTCATGGAGGCGCTCGAAGCAGGCGGCGCCATCGTTGTCGATTTCGGCGAGAGTATGCGCTGGTGCACCTATGGCGGCTATCGTCAACGTTTTACACTGGGCCGCAAAGCTGCGCTGATGAGCCGCCCTTTCCTGGAATACCTGGTACGCGTGCGTACGCTGGCGCAAGGCAACATCGCTCTGCTCGACAATTGTGCGGTGCGGCGGCTGGTGACGACCACAGATCACTCGCGCATCGTCGGCGTTGAGGTCGAGCGTCGCGCCCAGGCGGGCGCAGTGGAGGCGCTCACCGCCGACTTCATCGTGGATTGCACCGGGCGCGGCTCACGCACCCCGCAATGGCTGGCGGAGCTTGGTTACGTCGCACCGCCAGAGAGCGAAGTCAAGGTGAATGTGGGCTACGCCACGCAGATCTTTCGGCGCAACCCTGGCGATGACTATGCCAGAGAGTGGATTCTGATCACGCCGGAAGCGCCGCGCGAGACGCGCTTTGGCGGCATGTTCCCCATCGAGGGCGACCGCTGGATCGTGTCGATGGGTGGCTGGGCGGGCGATCACGCGCCGACCGACCCGGCCGGCTTCCTGGAATACGCCCGCACCATGCCAACGCCCGACATCTACAACATGATGCGCAAGGCCGAGGCGCTGACAGAGGTCTATCCACACAAATTTAATAGCAGCCTGCGCCGCCACTATGAAAAGTTGACGCGCTTCCCGGCCGGTTACCTGGCGCTCGGGGACGCCATCTGTAGTTTCAACCCCACCTATGGGCAAGGGATGACATCGGCGGCGCTGCAGGCGGCGGCGTTGGACGAACTCCTGACCCAACGCCGCGGCGCAGTAGCCGGTGTTGCGCCGGTTTTCTTCAAGCGCGCGGCCAAAATCATCGATACGCCGTGGCAGTTGGCGGTCGGCGAAGATTTCCGTTACCCACAGACGACCGGCCCCAAACCAGCCGGCGTCGATCTCCTCAATCGTTATGTGGCGGCAGTGCATCGCGCCACGCTGGTCGATCCGGAGGTCGGGCGCGCCTTTGCCAGAGTCATGAACCTGATGACGCCGCCTGCCAGCCTGATGACGCCCAGGATCATGGTGCGCGTCTGGAAGGCAAACCGTCAACTGCGCCGTCGCCAGTCCCAGCCGCATGTCAGCACCACTTCGGTCGCAGCAGACTGACTCAACAAACGCAAGTAGCCAGGTTGGGGGGATGGCGGCAGCGCAGTCTGTGCACAGTCGGTGCAGCGCCATCTCCAATCCTGGTCACCCACCTTCCCGGAAGCTTCAGGCTTCCGGGAAGGTGATGTTTCACGCCCAACTCTCACCCGCAGCGGGGCTCTGGTCCCAGTCACAAACCTGCGATCTTTTAGCCGTCCGATTTCCCAATCTCCCACACCGTCATCGTGCCGCTGAACTCGTTGGCGACCAGGAGCAGCGGGGCGCCGGTGGGGCTGTCGGCGGCAGGCACGAAGACGATGCCTTCCGGCGCCAGATCGCCAGCCGCCTCGTCGGCGACAGTGAAGTCGCGATTGTTGGCGTACTGCACGAAAGCCGGCGCGTGCGGGTCGGTGATATCCCACACCATCACGCCGCCGATGCGCTCCAACCCGACGAAGGCGTAGGTGCGGCCATCGATCTCGCCTAACGCCAACGCCTCCGGTTCAGGTCCTTTGTCGTCGCTGCGGCTGTCGAAACTGTCGTTTTCGCCGCTACTGTTGAAACCATCTGGCAGCAGCTCGGCGGTGATGCGCTCGATGGCGTCGCCGCTGTCGAAGATCAGATTGCCCGCTGTATCCCAGATCGAGAACGAGCGGCCACCGTAAGCGGCGATGCGATCCACCAGACCATCGCCGTCGGTGTCGGTGCTGGCTGTGCTTACGCGCAGACGACCGAGATTCTCCTCACGCTGGAGTTCCGCAGCGTTGGGAAAGACGGCGGCGTCAAGCACCAGGTCGGCCAGCCGTTTCTCCTCGCTGTAGCCGTCGTAATCACGTGCGTCGCCCTCGTTGGCGGTGACCAGGTAGAGTTCGCCCGTCGCTGCGTCATGGGGAGTGTATGCGGCGATAGCGTCTGGCATGTACATACTCTGCACCGGCCAGTTGGCGATGTTGACGCCGCCGTCCTTATCGCTGGCGTCCAGTCCGTTCGTCGCCAACCGCACGATGCCCAGCAAAGTCGGCGTGGGGTTGGGGTTCTCCTCGATCAGCCCGGTCGCCGGATCGAAGGCGCCGCCAACGCCGAAGTCGTCGTCGTTGATGACCGCCAGCGTATCTGCGTTGATCAGCGCCAACCCCTCCGGTTTATCCACCTGATCGTAGCCGATGGCGCCCAGGTCCACGACCAACGTCTTGGCAACTGGCGTGATGCCCAGTGCGGCCAGGCCGGCGTCGCTCTGCAACTCGACGCCACGGGGCAGATCGTAGCCCAGGAAGTTGGTGGCTGCATCAATGTCGATGCGGTAAATTAGCTTGCGAGCGCCGGCGCCGGTGGCGTCATTGCGTTCCATCACCAGCAACGACCCATCCGGTGCGACCACAGCGTCAGCGATCTTGTCGACGCCGTCGCCGTCCAGCCGGTAGAAATACTCACCGACCGTCTGCGCCGCATTGGTGTCGAAAGCCAGGATGCGCACCAGAGTGGAGGCCTTCGAATTGCTATCTTTCTTGCTGTCGGGGTTGTCGATGGGGCTTTGGATGAAGGCGTACAGGATGCCATCGCGCAGGGCGACCGCCTCAAAGCCACGATTGGCGCGCCGCTGTGCGTAAATCGCGGGCAACGCCTCCTCACCGACCGCCACACCGGTTTCCTCATTGTTCGATCCTGCCGGCACGTAGCGAGTCATCAACACGCCGTCGGCGTCGAAGTGATAGATGGCCGGCCGATATTCATCCACCATCCAATAGGCGCCATCTTCCGCGCGCACAATGCCTTCCAGGTCGGCGCCCAGCGGGTCGAGCTTCAGCGGATTGCCTTGCAGATCGACCGGCTCCTCGTCGGCGTAAGCCATGCCCGGTTCGCCCGCCAGATTGGGCAGCCCGGTCAGTGGCGCGCCGTCCGGTCGCGTCAACCCGATCTGCTCCAGAATCTCCACGGCGCCAGCAACCGGGTCAAACGCCAGCCGAACGATCACTGGCTGGAAGTCGGGCAGAGCGAAGGGGCGTTCGTTGACGCCGTCATTGTCCACATCCACCGGTTCAGGATTTGGGCCGCGATCGGTGTGCGTCACAAAGATGTGACGCCCCGCATCGTCCATGCCCTCGTAGAAGAGGCCCGAAAAGCCGCCTAGCAGAATCTCCTGACCAGCGGCAGTCGTCCCCAGCAGCGGTCGGTCGGCGACAGGGTAAGTTGTCAGCGTGGCGACCGGTGCGTCGAAGTGCTTGAAGCCAAGCGGCAGCAGCGCCGTCACTTCGGCGTTAGCGAGATCGACCACCGCCAGCGCATTGTTTTCTTGCAGCGTCACGAACGCGGTCATGCTGTCGGGTGCGATGGCGACGTACTCCGGCTCCAGGTCCTGCGCAACCGTGGCGTTTGGACCGTAGATGCGAATTTGCGGGTCAAGTTCGCCGTCGTTGAACGCGCTAAAGTCAGCGGTGCGCACGCTGGCGTCGCTCAACGTCGCTACACCGCCACTCACGTCGATGATCGAATCGACCCCTCAGGATCGACCGAGTAATCGTCGTTGGGTTCGCCCTCGTTCGCCGTCACGACATAGCGACCGTCCGGGGTGAAGGTAAGCATGTCGGGCAGCGCGCCGACGGTCACTTGCGCCAGCACCGTCCCTTCTGGATCGAGGAAGACGACGACCCCTGGATCGGTCTTCTCCGCAGCCGGCACGGTGACAGCCAGCAGATCGCCGAAGACATCTACGCTGGTGGCGGCGTCGCCAAATTGCGTCATATCCACCTGCCCGATCAGGGCGGGCGCAGTCGGGTCACTCACATCGAGAAGATCGAGCGTTTTGTCGCCGCCGTTGACAACGTAAGCGCGCTGCGTCCCGGCGTGATAAGCGACGATCTCAGCGGCGGCGGCGTCAAGTTGGCCGGTGCTGTACGTGCCAAGCGGGCGGATCGTGATGGGCGGCGGTGCATCTTGCGCCTGCGCCACGGGCGCAACCAGGACAGAAGCCAGCATAGCAACGGTCAGTGCACCGGCGAGCAAATGTTTCCATACCTGCATATCGATTCTACACTCCTTTGCATGGTGGAGGGGCGGAAATCAACTTGGGTGCTCCCCTTTGACAGGATATGCGAAGCGTTTTAACGGGGGATGTGATGCGTGTAAAGGGGCTGTTAACAGGTGCGGTGCGCCTGGCCTGAACTTAGAGGCGAGGGGCGAGTTGCAAGGGGCGGCGTCTGCTCGCCATTTTCATCGTTTGTGGCGCCGACAGGGCACGGGCGCTGGCCTGAAAGTTCCAGCAAGTTCAATGTTGCGATCACCGCATCGAAGATAAACTCCACGGTCAATCCACGTGCACGTGCGCCAGCCGACGTCCGGCCTGGTGGCGCAACCCGCTGACCGTCATCGCCACAGCAAAGGCCGCCGCCTGCAGCAACACAATCGTGGCGCCGCTGGCGACATCCACGTAAAAGCTGAGATACATCCCCAACGCACCGCACGTCACCCCGATGGCGATGGCGTATGCCATCATACGGCCAAAGCTGTCGGTCAACAAGCGCGCCGTAATCGCCGGAATCACGAGCGCCGCAGCGATCAGCGTCACACCGAGCACCTGCATCGAGGCGATAATGGCGGCAGCCAGCGCCAACGCAAAGAGCGTGTCCACCCACTGCGTACGCACGCCATAGACCTGCGCCACCTCGGCGTCGAAGGTTGTAAAGAGCAGCTGTTTGTAAAACAGGAGAATCACCAGCGCAACCAGCAGCGCAATGCCACCCACCACCGCCACCTCGTCCCACGTCACGCCGAGGATGTTGCCAAAGAGCGCCGCGTCGAAGGACTGCGTAAAGCGACGATAGCGGCTGATCAGCGCCACACCCACGGCAAAGCTGGCGGTCGTGATCACGCCAATTGCGGCGTCCGCGCCAATGCGCGTGCGGCGCACCGTCTGGTTGATCAGCACCGCCGTCAGGAAGCCCCACAAGCCCGCACCGAGGTAGAAGTTCCACTGCATGACATAGGAGACCACCGCGCCGCCAAAGATGGCGTGCGACAACCCATGCCCAATATAGCTCATGCCGCGCAGCACAATATAAACGCCGAGCAGCCCGCACAGCGCACCCGCCAGGATCGCCACGCTCAAGCCGGTGCGAAAGAATTCATATTGAAAAGGCTCAACGAACCACTGCATAGGCTGGCTCCTCGTTCACTGCGCCGGGGTTCACCGCGCCAGGCGCCCCTGCGTCGATAGCTTCTGAATCCCCCGTCGCCCGATTGGGATGCCCCAACACCGGCGTTGGCAGAATGTCGCGATGGGTGTGCGGGTGCGGCTTCTGCGCCACCAGCAACATCCCGGCCTGACGAACGACGATCATCTCGCTGCCATACGTACGGCTGAGAATGGCATCGGTGAAGATGTCTTCGGGCGCGCCCTCCGCAATCACAGCGCGGTTCAGGCAAATGATCCACGGCGCATGCGCCGCCGCCGCATTGAGGTCGTGCGTTGTCATCAAGATCGTCATGCCCTGTCGGTTGAGCTCCGCCAGCAGATGCAGGATATTCTCTGCCGTGCGCAGGTCCACGCCACTTGTCGGCTCGTCGAGCACCAGCAGGTCAGGTTGGGCGATCAGCGCCCGCGCCAGAAAGACGCGCTGCTGTTGCCCACCCGACAGCGCCCGAATATGCCGCCCTGCCAGGTGATCGATCTCCAGCCGGGCGAGGACGGCGCGCGCTTCGCGCTGCGCGGCGGCGCCATGCCACGGCCCCCAGCCCGCCTGCCGCGCGCGCCCCATCAGCACGACCTGCTCCACCGTCACCGGGAAGTTCCAGTCCACCGTCTCCAGTTGCGGCACATAGCCGATGCGCGCAGTTTGCCGACCGTCGATAGGCGCCCCGTTGAGCAGCACCGCGCCGTGCGTTGGCTGCAACACCCCTAGCACCAGCTTGAGCAGGCTTGTCTTGCCTGCGCCGCTCGGTCCGACCAACGCCGCAAACTGACCCCGGTGCAGGTGCAGCGAAACGTCACGCAGCGTCGGCGTGGCGTCGTAGCCAAAGGTGACATTGCGCATTTCCACAAGCGGTTGCATGGCTCTCCTTCGCAAGCAACCAGGTTGCTTGAAACAACCTGGCTGCCGACTTAATGCATTGGCTAGAAATTAAGGATTTGCGGCATTTGTCAAATCCAAGAGAGATGCAAACACGGATGGCTTGTCCCGGTTTCGACGCCGTTTGATGATGCCGTAGCGTTCAGCGTTGGCGGCAAGAAAAG
>Ga0272446_1004554_pt1 | contig 16281 bp, 12 predicted proteins | sample YNPCB0061_FD_194587 | JGI IMG/M metagenome (GOLD analysis project Ga0272446, IMG submission 194587) | Hot spring microbial mat communities from Yellowstone National Park, WY, United States - YNP-CB-006-1 | ecosystem: Environmental > Aquatic > Thermal springs > Hot (42-90C) > Sediment | place... | reverse complement strand
GTCGCTACGCGACGATGGGGATTCCAATCCGGCGGGTGTGGCGGTTGCCCGTACGTGACGCGGCCGATACGGGGATGCCCGGGATTCGTGGGTTGAAACCCACGCCTCAATTCAACCGTCGCTACGCGACGGGGGACGATTGCGGGGATGCCGCGATCCGTGGATTGAAACCCACGCTAAATTCAACCGTCGCTACGCGACAGGTTTGAGGCGCGGGCATCCCACATCGTCCTACGTCGCGTAGCGACGCCTGAATTTAGCCCGGCATTTCAATGCCGGGTAAGGTGTCACCAAGTCGTTCCGTCGCGTCAGCGACGGTTGAATAACATCCGGCGGACATGCGGGCGGATGCCCGGTTCTCCAGCAAAAGATGCGGGCGAGACGCCCGCACTCTCAGGAATTTGGGACGCCCGTGCTCCCAGCGGCGGCATATTCAATCTCAAACACATAGACCGTGCTGGGGCGGTAGTTCGACACCCACACGTATTTGCCATCGGGCATGGTCGTCACACCAATCGGGTGCACGTCGGTTTTGACCGTAAAGAGCTGTTTCATCTGTTCGAGATCGACGACGCCCAGATTGTTGTCTTCGTAGTTGCACACAAAGGCATAGCGATCATCAATGGAAAGCGAGGTCGAACGTGCCTGCGTGCCGGTTTTGGCGCGCCCGATAATGGTTTCCGTCGCGCGGTCAATTTTGATGAGTGTCCCGGAAGCATTGAGGGCAACGTACAACAGCCTGCCATCCTGGGAGACACAGACGTGACGTGGGTTGTAACCGGTTTCAATGTCGCGGACCTTCTGATGTCCCTGTTCGACATCAATGACCGCCAGACTGTGCCCGCCCATGATGCAGACGTAAGCCAGCTTGCCATCGGGCGCAAAGCAGATGCCACGGGGAACCCTTCCAACGGGAACATCCTTGACCCTGGTCAGTTTTTCGGCGTCCATGACCGTAATGGACTCGGAGAGCCAGTTGGCGGCATAAACCCACTTGCCATCCGGGCTTTCAGCAACGACCTTCGGTACCCGCCCGGCAGGAATCCGGGTGACAATCTGGTAGGTTTCGGTGTCAATGACCACCACGACGCTCGTCGCCCCGACCCGCTCGCTGCCGTAAAGTGACACCCAGGCATATTTGCCGCCTCGGGTGAAGGTGCATTCGACCGGCTCGCCGCCGACGGGGACTTTGCGCAGAATTTCATAGGTTTGGGCGTCAATGAACGTCACCTGGTAGCCGTAGAGGTTGCACGTCATGACCCGCTTGCCGTCCGGGAGGACACGCAGCGACTTGGGCCCCGCCGGAACGTTCAGCTTTTTGACCAGCTTGAGTCCGGTAATGGTTCCGCCGGTCGGCCGGGTGTCCGTCCGGGTATCAGGCGTGGAAGCCAGGTTAGGTGCCGAGGGCGAGGGGGTGGGAGCGGCAAGAGAAGTGGATTTGGGCGTGGAACAGTCCGCCAGGATGATGAGCAGGACAGCCAGGGACAGCGGGCTGAAGCCAGGGCGCATAGGGAGGATTCCTTCAGGGGCGGTTGAATTATCTGTGTGGAATATCTATTTCGGTGTTGGCCGTGACGGGGTGGAGGGGTGTTTCTGCGAGAGCCTAGCGTAAAGCCGGCTGCGAGGCGAAGGCAAAGGTTATTGAAGATGGAAGCTGTTATGGAACAATCGTCTGATAATGCAAGGCAGGGCGCAGAACTGCCGGGGAAGACAATATGGCGGTGATCTACGGTATCTCGCCGGTTCTGGAAGCCCTGCGCAGCGGCAAGCGGCGGGTGAAGGAAGTGTGGCTGGCGCACGGCACAAAGCCGCACCGGTTGCAGGAACTGCGCGCGCTGGCCGGACAGGCCCGTGTCCCTTTGTCTGAAGTCGAACGCAGTCGGCTCGATGCCATCACCCGCCGGGCCAATCATCAGGGCGTTGTGGCGTTGGTGTCGGCGGTCGGCTATGCCGATCTGGAAGAAGTGCTGTCCGGCATCACGGGCAGTCCCCTGCTGGTGGTGCTCGATCAGGTCGAAGACCCGCACAACCTGGGGGCAGTTATCCGTACGGCGGAGTGCGCCGGCGCGCACGCCGTCATCATCCCGGAACACCATGCTGTCGGGTTGACCGATACGGTTGTCAAAGCCTCCGCCGGCGCGACGGAATACCTGCCGGTTGTGCGGGTCGTCAATCTGGCGACGACTCTCGACAGCCTGCGGCAACGGAACATCTGGATTGTCGGGGTGGAACGGGACGGGGAGCGTCCGTACGTCGGCTGGGACTTTACCCTGCCAACAGCGGTGGTCCTGGGAAGTGAGGGAAAGGGCATCCGGCGGCTGGTGCGCGAGCGGTGTGATCTGGTGGTGACGCTGCCGCTTCTGGGCCACATCACCTCGCTCAATGTGTCGGTGGCTGCCGGCATCATCCTCTACGAGGCCGTCCGGCAGCGCCATCCCGTTTCACCGGCAGGCGGCTAAACCTGGACCGTCCCGCTTACGGCTCCCGTGAATCGCCGCGTCGCAGCCGCCGTTTGCGGCGCAGTTCGTTGACTTCGCCGATGAGTTCGCGGGCTTCCGTCAGGGCTTCGTTCAGTTGTTGGCTAAACAGCGATGCCTTTTTGGCCGCCGCTGTAAGCGCGTCAAGGGTTTGCTGGGTGGCGGCCAGAAGGTGTTTGTGGGCGTCTTCCGGGTCTGAGGTGGACGCTGGCCCGTCAAACAGGGACCGGAGTTCTTCGCGGTGAAACTCCAGTTCACCCCGGAGGCGGTTGTGTTCGGCGCGCAACTGCAACAGGGCGCGGTGGGCGCGGTGCAGTTCAATGCTCAACCGGGCCCCGGCTTGACTGTAGCGGTTGCCTTCCTGCTGGATGAGTTCCCGCAGGTGTGCCAGACGGCGCAGCTCCGTGATGGGTTGATCGCCAGCGAAAGCCGCAAACTCGCCACTGATGTCGAGCGGCGGCGGTGTGGCGTCAATTGCCCTGGCCTCCGCCGTTTCAGAGACCGGTGGGGGGAGCGTCGTTGGGGTTGGGGGGCTGCCCGGTGATGGCGCGGCGGAACCGGCCGGCGGTGCGCTGGCCCCCACCCCAGCCCCGGTTTCGAGAATCGCCCGAAAGGCACAGGCTTTGACCCGTTCGGCCACGGGAACAGGGATGCCGGCGGCTGTGGCGAGTTCGTAGGCCGAAGCCGTGCCAATGTCGCCCAGGCGGGTAATGCCGGCGGCATGCAGCCGCTGAAGGTTGACCGGGTCAATGGTCTTGAAGTACGCCGCAACATCTGAAATGTGAGGCGTGGCTGCCATGGCATCGTTGGCGTCCTGGCTCGGGGACGCCGGTTCCGCCGCCAGATTCTGCCGGATGAGGCGGCGGAGTTCGTTGAAATCACGGGTAAGGTTTTTGGTGTCGCGCTCGGTCAGGGTGCGTTTGCCCATCCGCACATCGAGGAGAGGACGCTCAATGCCCTTCAGCACATCGAGAATGTCGTGGTACTGAATCGTCTCCGAAGCCTTGATGAGCGGGCGCAGCGCTCCAATACAGGCATCTACCGTCCCCTTGACGACCCGGCTCTGGTCCGAGCCATTGCCGGCGCGGGCGACATAGTCCGCCAAGGTGTAGAGCGACAGTCCGACGGGTTCCAGGAATTCCCACACGATGGAGCCGAACATGCCCTTGAGTTCGGCTTCCGTCCGGCGTTCGGTAGCAAGCTGGTCTTCGATGGAGGGCGGCGCAAAGGCGCCGGTCGGGTGGATGAGTTCGTCAATGGCCGCCGCAATGTCGTCGTCACTTTCTTCGGGCCGGTGGGGCTTTTCCCCGACAGGGCTGCCCAAGCTGGGGGTGCGTGTCGTATCCGTGTCAGGTGGGTTGGCATCGCGGTTGGGCATAGACGGTGACGGTACTCAGACAGTACTCAAAACTGAGGGGGCGTTGGTGGGTAGTTGCTCCGTGGTTCAAGCGTCACCGAAAGCATCGTGATCTTCTGCTTCGGGCGGGACGTTCCTTCGACCGTGGGTGCATTGGAAATAATATCCACGACGTTCATTCCCGCAATCACCCGGCCAAAGATACTGTACTGGTTATCCCATTCAGGATGTGCCCGGCAACAGATGAAAAACTGGGTCGTGGCACTGTTTTTGTCATTGCCGACGCGCGCTGCCGACACCGTGCCGCGGACATGCTTGAGCGCGCTGAATTCCGCCGGAATCTTGGGCAGGTCGGGGCGTCCCATGCCCCAGGTGTCTTCGCGCCCGGTTTTGGAGTTGGGATCGCCGCCTTGAATCAGGCTGCCCGGCTCGACCCGATGGAAGGCGGTTCCATCGTAAAAACCACTACGGATGAGGCCCTGAATCTGGGCTGTATGCTTCGGAGCAATATCGGGAAAGAACTCAAAGACGATACTGCCAAACTCGGTTTTGATGACCGCCACCGACTGGGCCGCCGATGGCCGACAGGCGGTGAGGGGAACAGCGCCCATCAGCAGTATCCCCATCACCGGGAGGAAAAAGGTTATGGATCGGGTTACAGAGACAGGAAAGGAAAATTTACGCAGCTTGAACGGACGATTTGGCATCGGAGGTGGAAGTTGCCGTCCCGGTGTCTGAAGCCGCTTCTGTCTGGCTTCCTTCGCGCCGGGAGGACGTGGAGGTGTTTTCCTGGCGACCCTTGGCACTGTAGTCCGTAATGTACCAGCCGGAACCTTTGAACGTAATCGCCGGAGCGGACACCACACGACTCAGGGCGTCGGCGCCACAGGTGGGACAGGTAACGAGTGGCGCATCCGAGAACTTCTGGATGACTTCCACCCGTGCGCCACAGCTTTCACACGCGTATTCATACAGAGGCATGGCTTGAACGCTTCCTTGACCTGGAATCTAAAGCTTTTGCCTTCAAAGGTTACGGAGCCATCCCCAGAGGAGAAAGTATGTTTGGAAACATTTGGGCCAGCGTCAGGGTGTTCTTTGAATTTCAACCTGCGCTTCATAGCTCCCACTGTTGTCCGACAGGTCACCTTCATTGACGCCCAAGTACAGCTTGCCGCTGCGTTGCGCCACAAATTCCCGGGCACTGCCGATAAAAATGTAGTCGTCATTGTCATCGCCGATGACGGCAATGAGTGCCCCGGTGGGGCGTCCCGGCATCAGTTTCTCCGGGTCATCCTCGGCGATGCCGGCCGGAGTGGACTGGCGGCGGTTATCAAGCCGGATCGAGCCACGGGCTGAGATGCGCACCCGGTCGCCACGGCGCACATCGAGTTGGGTATAAGTCCAGTCGTCGCGGGCGATGACCTGTACCGTCCGGGTCAGCGCCGGGCTGCCGGTCCCGCTTCCGGTACTACTGCCGGTTGCCGGAGGACGGGTGGCCGGGGGCGTTGTCGGGCTGGAAGGTCCCGAAGCCGAGCCGGATGAAGGGGGCATCGTGCGGGGTGGGGGCGTACTGCTGGCGGGCGGGCGCGTGTCTGGTGGACTTGTGCTGCCGGTGCTGCTGCCATAGCCAGGCGGCAGTGGGCGTCCGTCAAACTCGACGCTTTCAATATCCTCAAGGGCAATGATGGCTTGGGTTCCGGGCGAAGACCGTTCGTACACGATGATGAACCGCCGGTTTTCATAGCGGACGATCTTGCCGACAACCGTCTGTCCGTTTTTGAGGCGGATGGTGTCGGCCTGTGCCGAAGCTACCGGCCAGATGACAAGGCCGCCCAGGAGCGCAAGTGCAAGCAGAGGTTGGTGGTTCATGAGGGTTCACCCAACTGGCATGGAGCCGCGCCCTTGATGCACCAGACAGATGCCATCAGGCGGTTCTGGTGCTGTCCCGGCGGTTATTTCACTTCCGTTGCCAGCGCACCCGGAAAGTAGCCCCGCCGGGTGAGAACACGTGCGTCCCGGTGCTTGGGAATGCGCACTTCAATTTCCCGGAAGTGTTTGGTGTTTCTGTTTTCATTTGGTTCATAGACGAGGAAATACTGGTTGCGCAAGTAATCTTTGGCCAGGTCGAAAGCGCGTTTGGTCTGTTTGGTATCACTGGGGAAAAAGACATCCCCGCCGGTTTCCTTGCACAGTCGCTTGAGGTTGCGGTCGTCCAGGTTGAAGTAGGGGTTGCCTTCAACGCGAAACACACCGCCGCCCTTGGTACTGATGGCATAGATGGTCACTTCCGCCCGCTGGGCAATGGCGATGGCCTCGTCCAGGGTTGTGCTGCTGCCCGTATCGCCCCCATCGGTGACAAGCAGGATGGCGCGTCGCCGCGTGCTGGCCGAAGGCATGTGTTCCAGGCAAACCTTCCTGATGGTGTCGTAGAGCGCCGTGCGACCGTTGGCGGTGGTGACGCTGTTGACGACCCGGGCCAGTTGCTGGAAGTCGTTGGTAAAGCCGGACCGAATCCGTGGCTCATCATCAAAGGTGACGAACGAAGCCTGGTCCCGGCGGTTGTCCAGCAGCTTGCCCAGGAATTCCGTGATGGCCTCACGCTCAAAAGCGAGGCGGTAACGGACACTCGTGCTGGTGTCCATCAGGATGGCCACGTTGAGCGGGAGTCCATCCCGGCGCTGGAAGGCGATGATGGGTTGCCGGCGCTGGTTTTCAAACACCTCAAAGTCGCTCTGCCCCAGGTTGGGGATGAAGCGCCCCTGACGGTCAATGACCGTCACCGGCAGGGAGATATTGATCACGTCGAGAGTAAACTCTTCCTCACCGGTGGCGGCCGTGGCCGGCTGGGGAAGGTTCTGGGCCGCGACACCAGGTGGGCGCGGCACGCAGAGCAGCCCCCCCAGAAGTCCAAGGCAGCAGAGTATGAACAGAAAATGGCGCATCAGTACCTCGTAACAGAACCGCCGCGATGGAGGGATGCAGCGGGGAGTTGCCCGGAGGGCCGGCGGGCTAACCATAACACGCGGCAAAGTCGTCCTGAGAAGCCCAGAGAACAGGAGAACCCACGGGTGAACCTGCGAAAGGGTTTGACAGGAACCGGATGGTGTGTCCCTTGGTTGGTAAAACCGGCTGGCAGGTTGGCTCGCGAAGGGCGGTGTTCCCGAAGGACCGGGCCGTTGCCTCCGTCCGCCTTCCTGGACTGGCGCTCGCTGTTTCCCGGCTTGAACCGGGATTTTTCAGGCGTGGAGAATTTTCGCCTTAACCGGCTTGTGCAGCGCTCAAAACCAAAGCACAATCACGACCGTCGAGTCACCAGTTTCCTCGATACATCTGGTCGTTTGACGGTCAATCCCGGCTCAAGTCACAGACATTCGACTTTGGCCTTGCGCCCTCGGCATTTTTCGTACGCTGCTTTTGGGTACTTCCATGAAGGGCACGCTTTCACTTATCAACTTCGCCGACATTATCCGTGACTTACATCTGACACGGCGGACGGGCCTGCTGCGCCTGACCCGCGACCGTGAGCTGCGCGCCGTCTTTGTGGAGCAGGGTGATCTGGTGTTTGCCCTCTCCAATCTGCCGCACGAACGGCTTGGCGACTTTCTGCTGGCGCGCGACCTCATCACCCGCGAGCAGTATGAAGCGGCCGTCCAGAAGCCCAATGCCAAACAGCGCTTTGGGCAGGTGCTGGTCGAAATGGGCGTCATGTCCCGTGAGACCGTGGAGACCCATGCGCACCAGCACCTCACCGAAATCATCCTGGCCGCCTTCGAGTGGGGGAGTGGAGAGTTTGTTTTCGAGGAAGGCACGCGCGCCGCCCACGATGTCAAGCTCAATTTGCTGACTCCCAATCTCATCCTGATGGGCGTCCGCCGTATGACCAATGATGAGGCCGTACGGCGCGCGCTTGGGCCAACCACGCAGTTCATTGAGTTGTCGCCCGATGCCATGACCCAGCTTCAGCGCGCAACGCTCGATGGTACGGAAGGCTTTGTCCTGTCGCGGATCACCGGACGGATGACGATTGACGAGCTGGTGCTGATCAGTGGCGTCCCAGAGGCAACCATCCTGCGGGTGGTGTATGGTCTGCTGTGTGCCGGTATCCTCGTGGGAAGTCATCCCCGCCCAACCATGGCTAATCCCCAACCGGCAGCTCCGGCTGCGCCGCCACCAGCAACACCACAGCCAGTGGCGACACCGCCCACCCCGGTCGGCACGCCGGAACCCGAAGCCGTCAACCCCGATGAAGCCCGCTTCGAGCTTCAGATGCTTCGTGAGTTTCTGTCGCTCAAAACCACGACCTACTACGACATGCTCAACGTGGGGCCGACGGCGAGTGATTCCGAAATCAAGCGTTCGTACTACCAGATGGCGAAAAAGTACCACCCCGACCGCTACCGGCCGCTGGGGATGCCGGATGTCCTGGAAAGCGCCGAATGGATTTTTGCCCGCATCAGCGAAGCCTACGAAAAGTTGCGCGACCCGGATGTCCGGCGACGGTATGATGAGTTCATTGGGTTGATTCCAGAAAATACGGTACAGACCGAAGCCAAAGTCGCTTCGGTCACAGCGCCCAGTCCGCCCTCCGCGCCACCGGTCAGTAAACCCGCGGTCGGCACCCAGACAGGGCAGATACCCACGCCGCCAATCCCACCGGTCGGCGCTGGCACAACTGGCTCACTCGCCTCTTCCACACAACCTGTTGGCAGCCGAACCGGGTCTTCCAGCCAGGGGTTGGGACGGCAGACCGGGGCGGCAACCACCGGCTCTGTGTCGGCGCCAGCCGAGACGGCGGCTGAAACGGCCGCGCGAAGCTATGAGATGGCCTGTGCCGCCATTGAGCGCAAGGATTTCATTACAGCCATAACCTACCTGCGCGAAGCCGTGCGCCTGGCACCGGAGGTCATCCGCTATCGCTCGCGCCTGGCTTCGTTGTGCATGCAGAACCCGAAGCTGCGCAAGGAAGCCGAAGATCAGCTTCTGGCCATCCTCAAAATTGATGGAACTTACGTGGACGCGCACCTGGCACTGGGGCACATGTACCATCAGGCCGGCATGGAAAAGTCGGCGCGCAAGCAGTTTGAGGCGGCGTTGGCCATTCAGCCGGACAACGCGGTGGCCAAACAGATGCTATCCCTGCTGAAGCCGGAGACCGAAACCAAGGCGGCAAAGGCTGCACCCGTGCCACCCAAATTGCCCACCAAGCCGCAGACACCAGCGGCGGAGTCCCCGGCCAAGACGGAAAAACCCGAAGAACCCAAGAAAAGTCTGCTACAGCAGGATGTCGGTGAGCTGTTTGGCAAGCTCTTCAAGCGTTGAGCAGGTGGTGGTGCCATGAAAGCCATGCTCCTGGCCGCCGGGTTCGGGACACGGCTGTTTCCGCTCACGCTGGACCGTCCCAAACCGGCCCTCCCCGTACTGGGCTGCCCGCTCATTGCCTATGGCGTGGACTACCTCACCCGCTTTGGCTGCTGTGATCTCGTGGTGAACCTGCACTACCGGGGGGAAGCCATTGTGGCCGCCCTGGGGGATGGTGTGGCCTTTGGCTGCCGCATTGCCTACAGCCACGAGTCGGATGAGATTCTGGGGACGGGTGGTGCGCTCGACCACGCCAAGCCGCTCCTCAATCCAACGGAAACCTTTGTGGTCATGAACGGCAAGCTCATCACCACGATTGATCTTCAGGCGGCGCTGGCGACGCACCGCCGCCAGCAGGCGCTGGCAACGTTGATTCTCAAGCCAAACCGGCGGTGGGAGCGGTTCAGTGTGGTCGAAGTGGATGACACAGGAGCCATCCGGGGCTTTGCGCCGCCGCCAGATGCCGCTGCACCTGATCCGCCGCCGTTGTTTTTCACGGGCATTCAGATTCTCGAACCGGAGATTTTTGACTACATCCCACGCGCCCGGTTTTCGCATACGACAACTGATGTCTATCCCCGCGCCATGGCCGACGGGCAGCGCGTTGTTGCCCACGTGGCAGGGCCGGATGAAGACTGGTATGAGTTCAGCACGCTGGAGCGATACCTTGACCTGTCCTGTCACCTGGCAGGCCATCCGCAGGCGGTCATTCGCGGCCAGAATTGCCAGGTGGCGGCTGATGCCCGTCTGGCGCGCACCATTCTCTGGAACCACGTCACCATCGGCGCTAAGGTGGAGTTGCACGAGGTCATCGTCGGAGACGGTGTGACCATCCCGGAAGCAACGACACTGTCGCGGGCCGCTGTCGTGCGGGCCGATCTGCTGGAAGTGTCGGAACGGGCGCGCGCCATTGCCGAGGGCAGAGGAAGGCAGGTTGGGGAAAACTTCATTGTCCATTTTTGATGTTCGTCCAGGTTCTGAGGATCCCAGATTCTGATGGTCAACGTGAGCCGGGTTTTCACCGGCGTCCGTGGCCAGGTTCGATGTGTGCGGTGAATGCGTCATGAGACGCCGTGAGTTTCTTCAGCATCTTGCGCTCAGTTGCGGTGGGGTCTTGTGTCCGGTCGGGACTGGTGTGGCGGGACCTGTACTGCACCGTTTGGAAGGGTGGGTTGACGCGCCGGAAACGCTGGACCGGGACATTCCGCGCGTTCCCCGTGAGTTCCGGGGCGTCTGGGTGGCCACGGTCGAAAACATAGACTTTCCTTCGTCGCGCCGCCTCACCCCGGAGGAGCAGCAGTCCGAGTTGCGCGCCATCTTCGACCTGGCTCAGGCGCTTGGCTTCAATGCCGTGATTTTTCAGGTGCGGCCCATGTGTGATGCGCTCTATGCGAGTCCCTATGAGCCGTGGTCGGAATATCTCTGCGGGGTGATGGGGCGACCGCCAGTGCCGTTTTACGATCCGCTGGCCTACGCCATCGAGCTGGCTCACGCACGCGGACTGGAACTGCATGCCTGGTTCAATCCGTTTCGGGCGCTGCACCGGGCGCGACAGGGGGGCGTGGACCCGCAGCACATTGCCCGGCGGCGTCCCGACCTGGCCAAGCCCTACGGGCGCTATCACTGGCTTGATCCCGGCGAGCCGGAAGCCCGCGCCCATTCCTGCCGGGTCATTCTGGATGTCGTTGAACGTTACGACATTGATGCCGTTCACTTCGACGACTACTTCTACCCGTACAAGGAACGGCTGGTATCCGGCTACCTCATTCCTTTTCCCGATGATGACAGTTGGGCGCGCTATGGTCAGGGCAAGACCTGGCGCGCACGGGACGACTGGCGGCGGCATAACATCAACCAATTCCTCGGCGAGGTTGCGGCCGGGATTCGTCGCCTCAAGCCCCACGTCAAGTTTGGCATCAGTCCCTTTGGCATCTGGCAGCCTGATCATCCGCCCGGCATTCAGGGACTGAACTCCTACGTGGAGTTGTGTTCCGACTCCCGCCGGTGGTTGACCGAGGGACTGGTGGATTATCTCGCGCCCCAGCTTTACTGGCCCATTGAGCGTGAGCGGCAGAGTTATCTCCGGTTGCTTGAATGGTGGCTGGCGCAAAATCGCCAGCGCCGGCACGTGTGGCCTGGCAGCGCCGCGTTCAAGGTGGCTGATGGCACGCCGCGCGCTGTTCCGGCGCAGGAAATTACGGCCCAAGTCCGGCTTTCCCGGCGGCTCAATCGGCAGGGCGGCAACATTCACTTCAGCTTTCGGGTGTTCCGGCACAATCGCGGCGGACTGTCAGATTTGCTCCAGCAGGAAGTGTATTCCGTCCCGGCGCTCGTTCCGGCTTCGCCGTGGCTCGATGCGACCGTTCTCCCGGCGCCGCATCTGGAAGTCGGAACAACAGCAACACTCCGTCGTCCGGTGGCGATGTGGCAGACCGACGACAGCCGGCCGGTGGCCCGCTGGTGTATTGCCATCCAGACCGGTGAAACCTGGGAGTTGCAGATTCAACCCGCCGCACAGCGCCAAGTGGCCTTGCCGGAGTCTGCGCGCGCCGTTGCCGTCTGGCCGGTGAGCCGCAGTGGAGTCGAAGGTCGCCGGGCAATTCTGTGGCGCGCATAGCCGGGTGGTGGATTGCTACACCGAATTTTTGAAATCCCTGCCCGGAATCATCCAAAAAAATGAAGGTGTTTGAAGACTATGTGGCTGAATGTATTGCGTTCCTGCACAGGGTCTGGCTCTTTATTCGGTTTTCTGCCCCGTCAGATGGAAATCCGACCTGGCAGTTCGGCACTATGAACGGTTTGTAAATTTCGGCACGTTGTTTGCATTGCTGTAGTAGTGCCCTCTGGGCAACTTTGCAAGTGAGGAGTCAACGAAGTCTATGGATAGGCCTCGTTACATGAAGAACATCCGGCAACTTCTGGTTGCCATGCTTTGCATCCTGACCGGCTGGTTGGCAACACCCAGCTTGGGGCAGGTGACGAATGGAAACATCCGTGGGATTGTCCAGGATGCAACCGGCGCTGTCGTTGCCGGTGCCAAAGTCACCCTGACCGACAAACAAACCAACAAGGTGACCACCGGACAATCGAATGACAGCGGCGAGTTTTTGTTCGTCAACCTGCCGCCCGGACTCTACGAAATCAAAATCGAAGCCACGAATTTCTCGACGCTGCGCCTGACAGATGTGCGTGTCGAACTCAACCGTACGACCGACGTGCTCGCCAAGCTGGAAGCCGGCGGCGCTACGGATGTCATTGAAATCACCGCGACGAGCGTGGGGCTGGTCCAGACGAGTTCCAACGATCTGGCACGTTCCTATGAATCCCGCCAGGTCGTCGAGCTTGGGCAAACCACTGTCGCGGGAGGCGTCTATAACCTGGCGCTGACCTCGGCCGGGGTATCCAGCAGCGGCGGTTTGGGGGTTGGCACCGGCGGTTCCGTCGGCGGGCAGCGCCCCCGGAACAACAACTTCACGGTGGACGGCATTGACAACAACGACAAGTCGGTGACGGGTCCGCAGATTTACATTTCCCCCGAAGCCGTTGCCGAATTCACGCTGCTGACCAATCAGTTTGGCGCTGAGTTTGGCCGGTCGAACGGCGGGCAGTTCATCACCGTCACGAAATCCGGCACGAATGCCTTTCACGGGACGGCCTATTTCTTCCTCCAGAACCGCAACCTCAATGCGCTGGGCGTCCGGGAGAAGGAACAGGACATCACCCGTGACACCCAGCCGCGCTTTGACTACTCCCGCTATGGTGGGAATGTCGGCGGCCCGATTGTCAAGGACCGGCTGTTTTTCTTTACCCAGTATGAAGGCCAGCAAACGGGTTCGTCCGCAACGGCCGGTGGCATCATTGCGCCGACCCAGGCCGGCTACACCCTGCTTGGCAGCATTCCCGGTCTTTCGGCGACCAATCTCAACGTGCTGCGCACCTATCTGCCCGCCGCACCCGTGGCTGACCCCAGCCTGGCGGGAACGTTGGTGGTTGCCGGGCAGAACATTCCTGTCGGGTTTGTGGCCATCGAGCGTCCGTCGTTCAGCAACCAGCGCAACCTTGTGTTCAATCTGGATTTTGTTCAGAGCGAACGGATGACGCACCGGACGCGCTTCATCTTTGACCGCATTCGCGCCATTGATACCGGGGCGGGCCTGCCGGCCTTTTTCACCTCTATTCCGGTAGATGGGCGTCTGTTTTCGTACACCAACGTCTTTGCCATCCAGCCCAACCTGACCAATGAGTTTCGTTTCTCGTTCCGGCGGTCACGAAGCGACACTCCAGTGCCGGATATTGCCTATCCGGGGCTGGATAGTTTCCCCAACATCGAACTCAACGATCTGGGGGTCAACATCGGCCCGAATGGGGTTGCCCCACAGTTCGGGATTGAGAACAACTACCAGCTCATCGAGAACCTGACCTGGACGTTGGGCAACCATACGCTCAAGTTTGGCATTGACACCCGGCGGCTGATTGCGCCGCAGTCGTTCGTCCAGCGGCAGCGGGGCGATTACTCCTACCTGGCAACGGAGTCCTTCCTGCGCGACCTCAGCCCGGAGTTTGGTGAGCGCACGGTTGGGGTTTCGCCCTACTACGGCAACCAGTGGCTGTTTTTCGGATTTGCGCAGGACAGTTGGCGGATTCGGCCGGAGCTGACCTTCAACTACGGCTTCCGGTATTCCTACCAGCAGGTGCCGTTTACGGCCCGTTTGCAGCGGCTCAACAGCGCCGCTTCCGTGCCGGGCCTGATTTCGTTCAACTCGCCCGCCGAGCAGACGACCAACTTTGCGCCGGTCATCGGACTGGCTTACGCGCCTAACTTTTCGTCGGGACTGATGAACCGCATCTTCGGGAATCCCGGAGCCAGCTCCATCCGCGCCGGATTTTCGATGGGCTACGACATCATCTTCGACAACCTCTACATCTTGTCGCTGCCGCCCCAGTTCAACCAGACCCGTAACGTGGAAGACCCCGGTGTGCCGGGCTTTCTGGCCGGGGGTGGCCTGCCGCCGACACCGGCACCCGTCACAGGAACTCCGGCGGAGTTGCGCGCCATTACCTCGTCGTGGATTCCCGACCAGAAAGTGCCCTACTCCATTACCTGGACGCTGGGCATTCAGCGCCAGTTCCTCAAGGACTGGGCGGCCGAAGTCCGCTATGTCGGAACCCGTGGCGTCCACCTGCTGACGCAGAACCGCATCAACCGGCAACCACGGGTGACACCGCAGAACTCGCTGCCGACGTTCCTGAGCAACCCGACGCCAGCGCAGTTGGCCGGATTGCCGACATTATCCCAAGTGATTGCGGCCCGGTCGAACTTCGTCCCGGCGTTTGCCGCGGCCGGTTTCAATGCTGGCAACCTGGTGGCGTTTCTCTCCAACGGCAACTCGACCTACCATGGCTTGCAGTTGCAGGTGCAGAAGCGGCTGACGCAAAACTACAGCGTGAACCTGGCCTACACCTTCAGCAAGCTCATTGACGACACAACGGCGGAACTGTTCAGCACCGTGTTGTCCTCGCGCCGGGTACAGGATTTCCAGAACCTGCGGGCGGAGCGGTCGCTGTCCCTGCTCGACAGCACGCATCGGTTGGCGATTACGGCTAACTACGATCTGCCGTTTTTCCTCAACAGCCCGAACCCGTGGCTGCGGTCCCTGCTGGGGGGCTTCAGCATCTCTGGTACGTACAGCTATGAGACCGGCAAGCCCTTCACGGCCCGCAGCGGTGTGGATTCCAACCTCAACGGCGACAACGCCGGCGACCGTACCATCCTCAACCCGAACGGGCAGCGGGGCACTGGAAGCGGTGTGCGTGCTGTCAATGCGGCTGGAAACACCGTGCCAGTGGGCAGTGCGACGGCGGTGGCTTACGTGGCGCTCAATCCCAACGCGCAGTACATCGTCGCCGGCCCCGGCGCGCTGGCCACGGCTGGACGCAACACCCTGCGGACGCCGGCCATCAACAACTTTGACATCTTCGTGCGCAAGAACTTTCGGATTACGGAAGGCATCCGGGCGCAGTTCCGGGCTGACTTCTTCAATGCCTTCAACCATCCGCAATTTGTGCCGGGGTCAGTCAATGGCGTCAATCCGGTGAGCACGACGGGCACGGCTGTCAATCGGTTCACGATTGCTTCGGACAGCTTCTTCAACCGTCCGCGGGCGACATTTGGAAGCAACCCGCGTGTCATCCAGCTTGCACTGCGGATTGACTTCTGATCGGCGGCCAAGCGTCTGGCGGTCGAACGGCGACGGTCGTTTGACCGCCACACGTCTGGCGCTGGTCTCCATTTTTCCTGAAGGAATGATGCGTATGAAAAAGCAACTGTGGTTTGTTCTGCTGTTTGGCCTGTTTGTATGTGGCCACACGGCCTTTGCCCAGGATGTTCCCCAGGGCGAATTTTTTGCCGGTTTTACCTACACGCGCCTCAATGACCTCACTCCCCGTGGCCCCAGCCAGGATGCCTTTGGCTTCAATCTGCAGGGGGTGTACAACGTCAATCGCGTGCTGGGCATTGTCGGCGACTTTGGGGCGCACTATGACAACGCGACCAACCTGTACACCTTCATGGCCGGCCCACGGGTGAGCCTGCGGAGCGACCGGGTGACGCCTTTTGCCCATGTGCTGTTGGGCGGCGCGCGGGCCAGCCGGGTGCCGGTGTCCAATACGACGCCCCTGCGTTTTGACGGCGATGGCGGTTTTGCCATGGCGATGGGCGGGGGCCTCGACGTGAAGGTTTCGGATTCGGTTTCCCTGCGCGCCATTCAGGGGGAATACATGTTTACGAAAATCGGTGGCTCCGGCAGCGTTCTGCGCGACACCCAGAGTCACCTGCGCCTGAGCTTTGGCGTCAACTTCACGTTCGGCAAAAAGTAAGCTTCGGCAGAAAGTAAGCGCCATCGTCGGGTGACGCACACTTTTGTTACACCGGGAGCTTTCGGCTCCCGGTTTTTTGTTCCCGGAAAGAAATTCAGTGGCCGCCTGAAGGCAGAACGTGGATCACTAGGCAGCACTGGCGGGACATGTCATGGTTTACACCATTGCCTGCGGCTTGCAGCCGGAAAGTGCCTGCGGCTTGCAGCCGGAAAG
>Ga0272446_1004553_pt1 | contig 16283 bp, 19 predicted proteins | sample YNPCB0061_FD_194587 | JGI IMG/M metagenome (GOLD analysis project Ga0272446, IMG submission 194587) | Hot spring microbial mat communities from Yellowstone National Park, WY, United States - YNP-CB-006-1 | ecosystem: Environmental > Aquatic > Thermal springs > Hot (42-90C) > Sediment | place... | reverse complement strand
GCAAAATTATCGAAACGGTGGGTATTCCGACGAATAAGCGTCTATCGGTTTGTGTTTCTACCCAAGTGGGTTGCCCTATGGGTTGTACATTTTGTGCAACGGGCAAGGGGGGCTGGCAGCGGAACCTCGCTAAGCATGAAATTATTGACCAAGTGCTGACCATCCAACAGGAAATGGGTCGTCGGGTAAGCCATCTTGTGTTTATGGGGATGGGGGAACCCCTCCTCAACTTCGACGCAGTGATTGGGGCAATTCAAAGTTTCCACCAAGATATGGGCATCAGCCAGAGACATATCACCCTTTCTACGGTGGGGGTGCCGGATAAAATCCCCCTCCTGGCGACCTATGACCTGCAAATCACTCTGGCAGTAAGTCTCCATGCCCCAGACCAGGAGTTACGCCGCCAGTTGATCCCTTCCGCCGGGCGCTATGACCTCCCCCAGTTAATGGCAGATTGTCAAGAATATGTCAGACTGACGGGCAGGCGGGTCAGTTTTGAATATACACTTTTAGCGGGGGTAAATGATAGCCCAGAGCAGGCAATGATGCTGAGTAGGCTCATTCGGGGCTTCCAGTCCCATGTCAATTTGATTCCCTACAACCCGATCGGGGAGAAGGACTTCCAGCGCCCTACCCCCAAACGAATCCAACAATTTTTACAGATATTAGAAGCAGAAAAAATCGCTGTTAGTGTCAGAAGGACTAGGGGACTAGAAGCCGATGCCGCCTGTGGTCAGTTGAGGGGGAGGTATGTTGCCCCCCAAACTTAAATTGCTTCTAAGTCCGTTTCCCCCGTCCGGATGCGAATGACCCGATCGATCGGGGAGACGAAGATTTTGCCATCGCCAATTTCCCCAGTGCGGGCAGAATTAGTAATACTTTGAATCACTAGATCAACTTGGTCGTCTTCCACCACAATTTCCACCTTGAGCTTTTGCAAAAACTCTACTGTATATTCCGAACCCCGATAACGCTCAGTCTGTCCCTTTTGTCTGCCAAAGCCCCGCACTTCCGAGACGGTCATACCAACCACACCGGCGTTTACGAGGGCGATTTTGACTTCATCCAACTTAAATGGGCGGATAATTGCTTCAATTTTTTTCAATTTCTTGCTCCTGTAAAATCTAGCTATTTCTACTATGAATTTCTACCCTATAACGGTAACAACCGCTACTCTTGGGAGAGTTCCTGTAAACGCTCCTGCTGGTCTTGACTAATACAGCTTTGAATTACATCCTCTAAGTCCCCTTCGAGGACGCTTTGGAGGGTAAAATTTTGCCCTAGTCGATGATCGGTAACCCGGCTGTCTTTATAGTTATAGGTACGAATTTTTTCCGATCGGGAACCCGTACCGACCTGGGAGCGGCGCATAGAGCTGACAGCTTCTTGTTGCTCCTGGAGTTTGAGTTCATAGAGCTTAGCCCTTAAAATCTGCATTGCCCGCTCTCGGTTTTTGAGTTGGGAGCGCTCCTCTGTGCAAAATACCCGGATGCCAGAGGGTTTATGGAAGAGGTCAACGGCAGTCTCTACCTTGTTGACGTTTTGTCCGCCTGCTCCCCCCGATCGGGCGGTGGTAATATCTAGGTCCTTGGGATCGATTTGTACTTCAACTTCATCTACTTCCGGCATTACCGCCACTGTAGCTGTGGAAGTATGAACCCGACCGGATGCCTCCGTTGCTGGTACTCGCTGCACCCGATGGACTCCCGATTCAAACTTGAGCTTACTATAAACCCGCTCCCCCTGCACTTCGAGGATGACTTCTTTATAGCCCCCCATCTCGGAAGGGGACTCACTTAAGAGCTTCACCCGCCAATTTTGGGACTCGGCATAGCGGGTATACATCCGCATTAGATCGGCAGCCCAGAGACCGGCTTCATCGCCCCCTGTACCGGCACGGATTTCTAACATGATGTTTTTGTCATCGTTGGGGTCCCTGGGCAGGAGCATTAGGCTCATTTGTAACTCTAGGCGGGCGGATTGCTCCTCTAGGCTCTTCACCTCTAGGAGTGCCATCTCCCGCATTTCTGGGTCCTCTGCTTCCCGTACGAGTTCTTGGGACTCTTTTAACTCTGCCTGCACCCTCTGCCATTGCTCAAATATATTGACGGTTTCTTCTAGCCCCGATCGGGCTTTGGCAATCCGCTGTAGTTCCTCTGGGTCTGTGGCTACATCGGGGTCACCGAGGCGGCGGGTTAGTTCATTGAAGGTCACTTCAACGGACTTGAGCTTTTCTAGGACGTAGGGAGCGGGCATAGTCTATTTACGCTTTTTGGTGGGCTTAGCAGGCGCAGCATCTTCTGCTTTTTTGGTGCGGACTCCACGGCGTTGGAGTTTTTCTCCTTCCCCCATGCCGTACTTGCGGTTAAACCGATCGACTCTTCCTTCCGTATCGATAATTTTTTGGGTGCCGGTAAAGAAGGGGTGATTTCCTGACCAGACATCCACATTCAGTTCGGGCTTAGTAGAACCGATCGTGGCAACGAGTTCGCCGTTACAAAAGACCTTTGCTTCTGGGTACCAGGTAGGATGAATATTGGGCTTAGGCATAGATTAAATAAAATACGCAGTCTCCTATAATAAAAGACTTTTAGATAAAGAGCAACTTAATTTCTTAAAGTTCTGGGTCTATACTCTTAGGTTGTCACTTACATTTTGCTTTTGGAATCATTTAGGTATGAGTAAATCTATTAGAACTCGAATTGTTAAAATTGGCAATTCTCAAGGTATTCGTATACCTAAACTGCTTTTGGAACAAAGTGGTATAGAGGCAGAAGTTGAAATTGAATTTCAAGGCGATCATCTAACGATCCGCCAAGCAAAACGCCCCCGGGCTGGATGGCATGAAGCCTTTAGAGCAATGGCTACCCAACAGGATGATATTCTGCTCGATGAAGTCCAACCGACTGATTGGGATCAATTTGAATGGGATTGGTAGTCAATCGTTTCGATGTTTTTCTGGTTGGCAGTGAAATTCAGAAGACCCGACCCTGCGTTGTCATTTCACCAGATGAGATGAATCGTTGTATTGCTACAGTCATTATTGCCCCAATGACCAGGCAAGGGAAAGCCTATCCTACTCGCATTTTTTGTCGGTTTCAGGGGGGCAAATAGTTTTGGATCAAATCCGCACCATCGATAAAATTCGATTAGTTAAAAAACTCGGTCAAATTAGTCCAGAAGAGCAAAGGGCAGTGCTTGACACGCTGATAGAAATGTTCGACTAAAATTGGATGGAATTAGCCAACTAGAAGGGTTTCTTCGGGATATTGCACCATTTTGGGTTTAGGCATTTTCATTAGGGCTGCCATTAGTAATAAAACCCCTACCCTGCCGGTATACATGGTAATTATTAAAACGATTTGCCCGATCGGGGATACTTGACTGGTAATACCCATAGAAAGACCGACTGTGGCAAAGGCAGAGGTTGATTCAAACAAAATTTCTATAAAGCTAAACTGGGGGTCGGTTACTGATAATAAAACGGTGCAACAAATTACCGTAAATAGGGAGCTTACGGCTACACCAATCCCTTTGACTAGCAGGACATGGGGTATCTGTCTGCCGTAGAGATGGATTTCTTCTCCGCCTTTGAGGGCTGTGCCTGTGCTAGCAAACAATATCCTGCCCGTTGTGGTTTTGATGCCCCCTCCTGTGCCGCCAGGGGATGCCCCGACGAACATCCAAGCCAGGGTGATGAATAGCCCAGCAAAGGAGAGTTTGCCGTTATCGATCGTGTTGAAACCGGCGGTGCGAGTAGTTACGGACTGGAACCAGGCTGCCATCCATTGTTCCCAGTTGCTCAATCCCCTAAAGGCTTCTGAGTTAATTTCTGATAGGCGAAAAAAGATGGTGCCCAACAACAAAAACACGATCGTTGTACTTGTCGCCACCTTGAAGTTGAGGCTAAAAATCATCGGTTCCCGGCGCAGTTTATTTTTACACCATAAAAAACCTTCTAAAATAACTTGATAACCAATTCCGCCCAAAATAATTAACAAAGGAATAGTCAGATTGACAATAATCGATCGGTTGTAGCTAATTAAATTATCAGAAAATAAACTAAAACCGGCATTATTAAAAGCGCTCACACTATGGAAAATAGCTAACCATAAACCCCGATCGATCCCATACTGGGGACTAAAAGCAAAAAACAGCAAAAATACCCCCGTAATTTCAACAATTAGAGTAGTGGCAATGATAGACTGCACGAGATTAACGGCTCCCCTAATCCCTGGAATATCGAGGGCTTGTTGGAGGGTAATTTTATCTCTGAGGCTAAACTTACGCCCGATAATTTGTAATAAAAATGTAGTTGTCGTCATATAACCAAGCCCTCCTATTTGGAATAACAATAACAATACTGCCTGTCCAAAAGGGCTATAGAATTTGCCTACATCAACAACGGAAAGACCGGTAACACAAACAGCAGAGGTAGCCGTAAAAAGGGCGGTAATAATATTACTCCAGGTTCCATCTATTGTGGCGATCGGTAAAGATAATAGGCAAGTCCCAAGGGCGATCAGTCCAATAAAACCTAAACAGATCGTCTTAGCAGGGGTCATAATCAGAATAGAAGTTGGACATGGTTGATCTTACCTGTTTTTACCCAAACCCTATTCAATATAGAACAGCTAAGATGGAACTATTTATATTTAGGGTTAAATCTATGACTAGATTCAAGTCTTTGATCCGCTCGATCGTGGCGGTATTTTCCCTTGTCATTTTAGTAGGTACAGTTATCTTTGGCTCTGGGGAGGCAGCTTGGGCGAAGCGCTCTAGTGGCAGGATTGGGGGTAGCACTTTTCGTGCCCCTACCCGATCGGTGCCCCGTTCCCGCAGCAATAACTATTACTCCCCTGCTCCCAGTTTTGGCGGCGGTTGGTTCCTTTTACCCTTTCTGTTCAGCGGCGGCGGCGGGAGCCTCCTCTCTCTGTTGGTCTTAGTCACGATCGGGGGCATTTTAGTCCAAGCCTTCCGTAATTCTGGCATTACCAGCCTACAGAGTAAGGTAACGGTGGCAAAAGTCCAGGTCGGTTTGTTGGCAAGCGCCCGCTCCCTGCAATCTGACCTCAATCGTTTGGCAATGGAATCCGATACTAGCTCCCAGAGTGGTTTAGTGCAAATTTTGCAAGAAACTACCCTCTCCCTCCTGCGCCATCCCGAATATTGGGTCTATGGCACAACTAAACAGGAAACTACAGCCCTCGATCGGTCGGAGCAGGTCTTTAATGCAATGGCGATGGCAGAACGGGGCAAACAGGAACTCGAATCCCTCTCTAATGTCAATAACCGCAAAGTGCAAAGGGAGGCACTCCCCAGCCAGACTACTGAAGACCCCAGCGAATATATTGTGGTGACGATCATTGTGGCAGCGGGGAAAGATGGACTACCCCAGTTGCCAGCCATCCGATCGGCTGCCGATTTACGCCAAGCCCTCACCACGATCGGGGCGGTAGGTACCAACAACCTATTGGCATTAGAGGTAATTTGGGAACCCCAATCCCCCGCCTACACTCTCACTGCGGGGGAGATGGTGGCAGCCTATCCCGATTTAGTTAGGATTTAAGGGCATAGACCTTTACAATAGTGCCATTGTTGCCAGTAAAAGTTGTGCTTCCTCTTGCTTCTATTGTGATTGCGACTAAGGATCGTGGTGCAGAAATTGTTACCACGATCGATTCTGTTTTAGCCTTAGACTATGACAATTTTGAAGTTATTTTAGTTGACAATTGTTCTAACAGAGAAAATCAACAAATCCTGACCGGTCTGCAACAGCAACATCCCGATCGGTTAGTTTACATTAGAGAAAATAAATTAGGACTTTCTAACGCCCGCAATTGCGGTATTCATAATAGCAAAGGGGAGTTTATTCTATTTTTAGATGATGACGCGATCGTGCCCTCCCATTGGCTCAGGGTGATGATCCAGACCTTTAACAACTATCCCAATGCCTATGCCCTTGGTGGCAAAGTAATCGCTAAATTTACTACCCCTCCCCCAGACTGGCTCGATCGGAAATTGGGGGTTTATATTAGTAACTTTGATCATGGTGAACAAGTTATTCCGCTCCATTACAATGAATACCCAAGGGGCGTAAATATGGCATTCCGCCGCGCAGTTTTCGATCGGGCAGGCTACTTTTTAGACTGCTTTGGACGGAAGGGCAAATCTCTAATGGGCTACGAAGAAATTGAACTATGTTATCGAATTGAGCAACAGGGATTAGGAATTTTATATGTGCCCTACGGTGAAGTTTACCATTGCATCCGGGGCGATCGGCTCAACTATGAATGGTTCCAACGGCGTTTCTATTGGCAAGGACGATCGGAGGGCTTATTTGAGTTAATTCATTTTGGCAAGGATCATATTTTGCAAAACTTAAAATCCCACCTCAAACAGGCATGGCGGGGGGACAAGTTAGACCAGCAATTCCATCGGGGCTATCTGGTGGCAATCTCCCTCAACTGGTGGCGCTAACCCATCCCTCCAAAGCTCTATTTTGCTCTTTGATAGAATACCTTTGCCCCTTCATTGGGTACAAAATGGCAGTTCAAGTAAGAGTTAACAAAACTTTGCCAGACCGGCTCACTGGAAGAGCGGTAATATTGCCCCAAAACGGGTTTAATGCTCTCGGTTGCTTCCTTTAGATAGTAATGGGGAATGCTCAGAAAGATATGATGGGCGACATGGGTGCCAATATTATGATGAATTTCGTTGATAAAGCCATAGTCCCGATCGATGGTGGAGAGAGCGCCCTTCAAGAAATACCAATCCTCGCTACGGTACCAGGGAATATCCGGCTCAGTGTGGTGGAGGTAGGTGACAAGATCGAGCCAAATTACAAAGCCTAAATAGGGCATCCAATAGAGTTGAACCATCAACCAACCGTGGGTAAAGGTCATAAAGCCCCAAAATAAAGCCATCAGGAGCCACAAACCCGAACTGGTCAGCACGTCCCACTTCTCAGAGGGACGAAAAAGTGGGCTGTTAGGCAAAAAATGGGAGCCTTCTTTGCCAGGGGAACGCATTACCAAATAAATTGGATAAGCTAAAAGGGGTAGATAAAAACGAAATAGCTTCTCAATCCAGGGCATGGCTTGATATTTTGCTTCTGTGACGGGGTACCAACTTTCGTCTGTCTCAATGTTGCTGGTGTTGGCGTGATGGGTGCGGTGACTGATGCGCCAACCATGATAGGGAACCAAAATCGGAATATGACTTAAATGCCCAATTAGGCTGTTGAGCCAGGGATAGGGGGAAAAAGAACCATGACCGCAGTCATGCCCCACCACAAATAATGCCCAAAACATGGTGCCCTGTGCCAGCCAGTAGATGGGGTAAAACCACCAGGCATCTAACCAATAGGCAAGCCCCGCAAGAGAAGCAATCACTGTAACGTCCCACACAAAATAAGCTAAAGAACGGGGCACGGATGGAACAAAGCAATGGGCAGGGATAGCAGCTCTCACATCCTGTAGCGTAAAGGGGAGCTTCTCGATCGGGGGGGATGAATTCAATAACACAGATAATTCCAGAATGACCTCAATTACTATACCGTAAAGATTTGTTACTAAAACTCAATCTGCCCCTTAAATACCCGATCGGCGGTTCCGGTCATAAAAACCCGCTCTGCCCACTCAATCTGAAGGCTTCCCCCAGGCAAGTCTACACGACAGACCCGATCGGTTAGATCATTCAACACCCCTGCTACCACAACGGCACAGGCACCCGTACCACAGGCTAGAGTGGCTCCTGCGCCCCGCTCCCATACCCTCACCTTTACATGGCTCCGCTCGATGACTTCTACAAATTCGACATTAGTTCGGCGGGGAAATAGGGGATGATGTTCAAATTTTGCGCCCATTTTTGCTAAATCAAGTCCATCGACCCGATCGGTAAAAGTAACGCAATGGGGATTGCCCATACTGACGCAGGTAACTCGCCATGCCTCTTCATCTACTTTTAGGGTCTGGTTAATAACGGTCTGGTCTTTGTCTACCAAAGTAGTAGGAATCTCGCCGGCTAATAGACGGGGCAAACCCATATCTACGGTAATTAGTTCCTCTTTGAGGTGTAAAACCATCTCCCCCGCCAGAGTCCCTATCCTATATTGCCCCCCGGTCGGTTCGATGCCCTGGTCTGCCATGAACCTTGCCAAGCATCTAATGCCATTACCACACATCTCCGGCTCCGAACCATCACTGTTGATGATCCGCATCTGATAGTTTTGGTTTTGATCCTGGAGCAAAAAAATAATGCCATCTGCCCCAATCCCAAAATGACGATCGCATAGAGAACGCACCCGATCGGGAGAAATTAGCAATTCCGATCGGTGACGATTGTCGATCAAAATAAAATCATTACCAAGTCCGTGATACTTACTAAATTCCATTTCAATTAATATCCACTAACCAACGCCCAAGGGTCTGAAATAGAGGATTTGCTTCCGTTCCTAAAGCCTGGACAACTAATTCATATACCCCAGAATTACGGGGATTATTAACACCTGAAAGCCTAATTGTTAGAGTTTGTTTATTACCAGGAATTACCTCGGCAAATATCAATCTAACCCCTCTGCCATCCCGATCGATTTTAATTTCTTTGAGGGGAATCGACTTGCCACTAACCCGATCGATTACCTCTATACTATCTTCCTGAAAAATACTACCAATACCCTCTGGATAGGCAATTTGTAATTCTGCTATACCCTTATTAGGTAACTTAACAAACAAATTGTAATTATTTAATCTTGCCCCTGCCCTTTTTGTCCCGGTTGTATAGGCTAGGGGAGGGGAACCACTCCCAAACAAAATAATATTATTCTGCCCCCAAGTAGGCAAATTTAAGCACAGGGACAGGCAAAAGAGATAGAGAAACTTCTTCATCTCATTACCAACGAAGCAAGTTAAATTCTTCCATATCTACTGTGTCCCTACTGCGATAAATTGATAACACAATTGCCAATCCTACAGCCGCTTCTGCCGCTGCTACTGTAATTACAAATACAGCAAATACTTGACCCCTAATATTGGCAGAATCAAGGTAGTTGGAAAAAGCCAAGAAGTTCAAATTAACTGCATTTAACATCAACTCGATCGACATCAATACCCTGACTGCATTTCTACTGGTAATTAAGCCATAAATACCAATACAAAATAGAGCAGTAGCTGTAACTAAAAAAGCATCTAAGGATACTTGCATTATTCCTCTCCCACACTGACTAACTGTTCTTTCGGGCGCTCTAGTAATTCTAAATTTTCCTCTTTCCGATCGGGTATAAATTCTCTTCTAGCCAGAATAATCGCCCCAATCAAAGCCACCAATAATAATATGGAAGCTAACTCAAAAGGTAATAAATAATCACTGAAGAAATGTTGACCCAAGGCAACGATCGTGGAAGGTAGGCTCTCTACTTTGGGGGTTAACAACCAAATTGTATTTAAGTTAGTCAGCACTAACAAACCAAACAAAGCAACACAGACTAAAATAGCTACAATACGGCGCAATGCTCCCAATTTAACTTCCCGGTAGGCTTTGCGGCGATTGACCAACATAATGGCAAACAAAATTAAAACATTAACCGCACCTACATAAATCAAAACTTGGGCGGCTGCCACAAAGTCAGCATTTAATAACAAATACATTCCCGAAATAGAGAGAAATACTAAACCCAACAAAAATGCAGAATAAACAATACTGGGAATTAGCACTACTCCCATCGCAGAACTAATCAAAATTACGGTCAGCACTAATAGGCTAACTAACTCAACACCTTGGGATAAATTCATAATTTAATTCTCGGCTTGCTCCTGCGCTGCTTCAATAATTTCTACAGGTAGTTTACCAGCTCGGCGCTCGGTATGATCCGCCCTATGTCCTTCCATTACCCCTTTGGGCAGATAGGCTAATTCCCTGATGGGAGTAACCATAGCATCATCAGTAACTTTGCTTGGCAACCTACCTAAAGCAACATTGTCAAAGTTTAATTCATGACGATCGAAGGTAGAAAGATCATATTCTTCGGTCATGGAAAGGCAGTTGGTTGGGCAGTATTCTACACAATTACCGCAGAAAATACAGACCCCAAAATCAATACTATAATGCTTCAATTCTTTCTTCTTAATCTCAGCATTGTATTCCCAATCTACTACCGGCAAATTGATCGGACATACCCGCACACAGACTTCACAGGAAATACATTTGTCAAATTCAAAATGAATTCTACCCCGGAAGCGCTCGGAAGGAATTAATTTTTCGTAGGGGTACCTGACCGTAATTGGTCTTCTTTGCATATGGTCAAAGGTGACCGCCATGCCCTGCCCAATGTATTTAGCCGCTTGGACTGCATCCCTAGCGTAATCACCCACCTTACTTAAAAATTTCATCATGACTTTAACCTCCAAATGCAACAGGAAATGCTAGCTTTAACGCCGCTGTAATTAACAGATTGACTAACCCGATCGGTAATAGGAATTTCCAGCCTAAATCTAACAGTTGGTCAATTCGTACCCGTGGCACAGTCCAACGCAACAAAATTGCCAGAAAGATAAAGGCAAATGCCTTCAATAAAATCATCGTCACTCCCAAGAAAGCGGCAACAATTTGCCAAATAGTGGAGCTTTCAGGGATTCTAAATATCTCTGCTACCCGATCGATTGGGAAGGGCAATTCCCAGCCACCCAAGTACAAAATCGCTACCAACAAAGCGGACAGGAATAGGTTGGCGTAGGAGGCTCCGTAAAACAACATGAAATTTACCCCCGAATACTCGGTTTGATAGCCCGCTACTAACTCCTCTTCCGCTTCCGGTAGGTCGAAGGGAATCCGCTCACATTCCGCTAAAACCGCAATCATAAAAATAACAAACCCGATCGGTTGTCGCCATACATTCCAGGACAAAATCCCTAATCCGGCTTGCTGATTAACGATATCGATCGTGCTTAAATTGTTAGACATCATCACCACTGCCAGGGCAGCCAAAGCTAGTGGAATTTCGTAACTAATTGATTGTGCTGCGGCTCTAAGCCCCCCCAAAAGGGAGTATTTATTATTAGAAGAATAGCCCGCCATCAACAAACCGATCGGGGCAATACTTGAAATCGCAATTACTAAAAATACCCCTGTGGTTACATCAGAAATAACTAAATTCTGCCCAAAGGGAATCACCAAAAATGACAAAAAGACCGAAATAAAAACGATTACTGGTCCTAAAACAAACAATAGAGGATCGGACTGGGCTGGAACCGTCGTCTGTTTAATTAACAACTTGACCACATCAGCCGCTGGTATTGCCAAACCAAAGGGACCAGCATATTCTGGACCAATCCGTTGTTGGGCAGCCGCCGAAATTTTACGCTCCAGCCAGGTAGAAGCCAATGCTCCTACGGTCACCACTAACACCACCAGTAACATGGGTAAGGGCATCCATACCGCTCTGGCTACCCCTTGAGTCAAACCCAAACCAGTCAATAGCCCAACAAAGGACTGCTGTAAATCAATTCCGTTCACTACCGATCGACCTCCCCCATAATGATGTCCACACTGCCCAAAATTGCCATGATGTCAGCAATTTTCATACCCCTTACTAATTGGGGTAAAACTTGCAAGTTGATAAATCCAGGGGGACGAATCTTCCAGCGCCAGGGAAAGACATTATTTTCGCCAATCAAATACACCCCCAACTCTCCCTTCGGTGCTTCTACTCGGACATAATTTTCGCCGTTTGGCACTTTGAAAGTAGGGGAAGGTTTCTTACTAATAAACTGATATTCAGGACTGTTCCATTCGCTCTTGGGACCCCCTAAAACTCTCTGTGCTTCTAGGTTTTCGTAGGAACCGCCCGGAATTTGTTTGATACATTGGAGAACCATCTTGCAGGACTCCCGCATTTCCCTCACCCGCACAAAATAGCGGGCTAGGCAATCTCCCTCCGTTGCCCATTGCAATTCCCAATCTAGTTCATCATAAAGTTCGTAATGGTCTACTTTCCGTAAGTCCCATTTCACCCCAGAGGCACGCAACATTGGACCCGAAAGCCCCCAGTTAATCGCTTCTTCCTTAGAAATCCTACCTATCCCCTCTACTCTCTTCCGAAAGATGGGGTTATTAGTCATCAGTTTTTCGTATTCTTCAATTTTGTCTAACTGATAATGACAGTAGTCTTCGCATTTTTCCAGCCAACCATAGGGTAAATCCGCTGCCACACCACCAATGCGGAAGTAGTTGTGCATCATCCGCATCCCCGTTGCCGCCTCAAACAGGTCATAGATCATTTCCCGTTCCCGAAAGACGTAGAAGAAGGGAGTCTGGGCACCAATATCAGCCACAAAGGTACCAAGCCAGAGTAGGTGGGAGGCAATGCGGCTCAGTTCTAGCATGATCATCCTAATATAGGAAGCACGACGGGGTACGGGGACATCCGCCAGCTTTTCGGGGGCATTGACCGTGATTGCTTCGGTGAACATGGTAGCGAGATAGTCCCACCGCGTCACGTAGGGAAGATATTGAATGATGGTGCGATTTTCGGCAATTTTTTCCATCGATCGGTGTAGGTAGCCTAAAACCGGCTCACAGTCCACCACATTTTCACCATCTAAAGTCACAATCAAACGTAAAACGCCGTGCATAGAGGGGTGATGGGGACCCATATTGATCACCATCCGTTCCGCTTTTGTTTCGATCATGACCATAGGAATTTACCTGCGCTGTTCACACTTCTTAGTATAGATGGATAAGCCCTAACCTAGCATCAAAATTTTTAGGGTATAAGGATAAAAAAAACCCCCTGTTGCCAGAGGGAGGGGGAGATTTGGTCAATATTAAGAAATGTCTCGGTATGCTCTAGCCACTAGGCGATTGCCCAAGAAGGTGCCATTCAGGGTTCCTCCCTTGCCGTCAGACCAACTCACGATCGTGGCGACCTGCTCACCGACAGATTTTTTGCGATTGAAGAAGTTAAAGAAACCGGCATTTTGGGGCTGGGCGAGGAGTTCTTTGGCTTCCTTGCTATCTCTGCCAAACTTAGGATCGATGCCAAGGACTTTGCCTTCTCCTCCAAGAATCTTTTTCACTTGGTTGTAGCTCATGCCCGCACGGAGGCAGACGTAGTTCTTGCGAGTCACGCCACTAGGACCACAGCTATAGCGGGCATTGGCAAAGTAGCTATCGTAATGCTGGGGAGGCAGGGCAGCTAAATTCAAAGAGGGTCCTGACAGGAGGCGACCACCAAACAAAATAAAGAGGACAATTAAACCGATGAAAATTGCATCTTCAATGAGGGCTTTAAGGGGATTGCGGCGGTGGCGGCGTTGTTGCCACTGTACTTTCTGTTCTGCCCATTGCTCCCAGGGGAAGGTATCGACCCAGGTGAGGGCTTGGTTGAGTTTTTGTTGGGTGAATTCCCCGGTTGCCACGATCGCTTTTTGGGGACGGCGCACGATCGTTTTAGTTGCCGTTTGAATTGCCCTGCCGAGTTCGGGGTTAGTTAAAAAGCCCTGGATACGACGAACCAGGGAACCACCACGCCGACGGGACTGGGGAGGCTGGGCAGACCGCACGATCGCTGCTGGTGCAATGTAGGTAACGGGGAAACGATGGGTCAGGAGGGCATTGTCATCGGTGACACCATAGAAAGCCAATTCAATGTGACTTACACCCGCCAGAGGCAAGCGCTTGAGAAATTCCTCTAACTGTTGGATGAACTGTTCGACGGAGCGGTCATCTACACCTTCAGAAAGGAGGGTAAAACCAAGGAAGAGGGTGTTTTGGTCATAGCGAATATCTGCTTGTTCAGGAGCGAGTATGTCGATATAATCAGTGATAAAGCTGGTTAAAATACGTTGAAATCGTTGCCACGACTGTCTATCTTCCAGATTTAAGTTACCCATTTGCTTCGCCTCTTGCGCTAAGTGCCCTATTATTTGGCATTATGTTTTACAAGGTGATATTACCCATTCTTTTAGGTATTATTTCATGGGTTTTGCGAAGGATTTTGAACTGTTATTGCGGGCAAGGTATCCTATCTTGGGAATTGTCGCTCTGGAGGAGGAGCGGTTGGAGGAATCGATCGCTCAGGTCTGCCAGGGTCTAAGCAGGAGTGTTTTTATTTGGGATTTTGTGGAAGGTTATCAGGGCAGTCCCACTAATCAGGGGTTTGCCAAACGAAATCCCCTCCAGGCTCTGGAGTTTGTGGACAAAATCAGCCAGGGGGCGGTATTTCTCCTAAGGGACTTCGATCGGTTTTGGGAGGATGTGGCAGTTAGTCGCAAGCTCCGCAATGTGGCAAGGCAACTCAAGGAGTCTTCCCAAAATTTAATCCTTTTGACTACGACTAGGTTAGTACCTGAATTTTTGCGGGAAGTGGTCACGATCGTTGATTTTCCCTTACCCACCACCGATCGGATTAGGGAGGAATTAGCAAATTTTGGGGTCAAGGAACCGGCTGTACTGGAGGAGTTGACCCGTGCCTGTCAGGGGCTATCTTTGGAGCGCATTCGTAGGGTTTTATCTTTGGCAGTAGCAGACCACGGGGCATTGGCGATGGGGGATGTGTCCATCATTTTGGCAGAAAAGCAACAGAGTATCCGCCAGACCGAAATCCTAGACTTTTTCCCAGACACAAAGGGAATTGAAGACATTGGGGGCTTAGATAACCTAAAGGAATGGCTGATGCGACGGGGCAATGCTTTTACCGATCGGGCAAGGCAGTATGGCATTCCCTACCCCAGAGGGCTAATGTTGGTGGGTATCCAGGGCACGGGCAAGTCCTTGACGGCAAAAGCGATCGCCCATCATTGGTCCTTACCCCTCCTCCGTTTGGATGTGGGGCGCTTATTTGCGGGCTTGGTAGGGGAAAGTGAGTCCCGCACCAGGCAGATGACCCAACTAGCAGAAGCCCTTGCTCCCTGTGTGTTGTGGGTAGATGAAATTGACAAGGCATTTAGCGGTGATAGTAGGGGGGACGGGGGCACTACCAATCGGGTATTTGGCACTTTTTTAACCTGGATGGCGGAAAAGACTGCCCCTGTATTTGTGGTGGCAACTGCCAATAATATCCGGGCATTACCGCCGGAACTTTTACGGAAAGGGCGCTTTGATGAAGTCTTTTTTGTGGGTCTGCCTAACCAGGAGGAGCGGGCGCAGATTTTTGCTGTCCACCTCGATCGGGTGAGGGGCTACAACTTAAGGAATTATGACCTCGATCGGTTGGCTTACGAAACCCCCAACTTTTCGGGGGCAGAAATTGAGCAGATTATCATCGAAGCGATGCACATCGGGTTCAGCCAAAACCGAGACTTTACCACGGAAGACATTTTAGAAGCTGCTAGTCAGATTGTTCCCCTCGCCCAGACTGCCAGCCAGGAGGTGGAATTTCTCCTCGAATGGGCTAAGTCCGGCAAGGCACGCCTAGCTTCCAGGGGGGGGCTATTAGGCAATTAGTTGTTTGAGGTAGCGCTCGATCAAAATGAGGGCGACAATATCATCTAGGTCTCTGGGAGGAATGCGTAATTTTTGGGGCAGGAATCTGACTAATCCTTGGGGGGGATATAGTTCCCAGTAGCGCTCTCTGGCTTCCAGGGTGCTAAATTTTTCATCTACCGTAACTATCCTGATTTGATTTTGTAATTGTTCCTTCCAAAACCTATTGCCTGTGCCGTTCCCCAAAATTAGTAAAGATATGGGATATTGACGCAAAATTTCCCCTATTCTATCGATCGTTGCCGCGCTAGGCACTATTTCTTGGAGCCAGAGCTTCCGATCGATGCCTAGCACTGCCAAACCACACTTACTTTTACCTGGATCGAGACCTAAAAACACTTTAATTGTTCCCTTTCTTCTAATCTTAAAGAGAATTTTGAGGTACCGTAAACTACTATATTGGCAGGTAGATGGTAGGCATCAATGAATAAGAGCCGATTTACAGTTCATTTTTGGGGTGTACGGGGCAGCATCCCTACCCCTGGTCAATCTACGATCAGGTACGGCGGTAACACTTCCTGTATTGAAATGCGATGCCACGGCAAGCGGCTAATTTTTGATGGAGGGACTGGCATCCGTGTATTGGGGGATCATCTCCTCAAGGAAATGCCCGTGGAGGCTTACATTTTCTTTACCCATACCCACTGGGACCACATCCAGGGGTTTCCCTTTTTTACACCGGCTTTTGTCAAGGGGAATACTTTTCATATCCACGGCAAAGTCTCCAATAATGGGGACACGATCGAGAAATGCCTCTGCAATCAGATGCTAGACCCTAATTTCCCCGTGCCCCTGGGCATTAT
>Ga0272446_1004552_pt1 | contig 16284 bp, 15 predicted proteins | sample YNPCB0061_FD_194587 | JGI IMG/M metagenome (GOLD analysis project Ga0272446, IMG submission 194587) | Hot spring microbial mat communities from Yellowstone National Park, WY, United States - YNP-CB-006-1 | ecosystem: Environmental > Aquatic > Thermal springs > Hot (42-90C) > Sediment | place... | reverse complement strand
TCATCGAACTTCACGAACGGCTCCCAACCTAGCAATTCCTTGGTCAGCGTGATATCTGCCTTGGTGTCGCGCGCTTCGGCTGGCCGCGCCGGGATGAAAGTCACCGGCCCGCCGACGATACGCGCGATTTTGTTGATACTGTGTTGTTCCCCTCCCCCAACATTCAAAACCTCGCCGTGGCCGACCCTGTCTGACGTCATGGCCAACATGTTCGCCCGCACCACGTCGGAGACGTGCGTAAAGTCCCGCGTCTGTTCCCCATCGCCGGCCACAGTCAGCGGTTCGCCCGCTTTGCGCTGGCGCTTGAAGATCGAGATAACCGTCACGTACGCACCTTCATCAGCCATGCGCGGACCGTAGACATTGAAGTAGCGCAACGAAACCGTCTCGAGGCCGTAAAGCCGCCAAAACTGCTCGCAAAGTTTTTCACCGATATACTTCTGCAGTGCATACGGATTGAGCGGATTAGCTGTCATATCCGGCCGCAAAGGCAATTCCGGCTGGTTGCCGTAAGCCGACGAAGACGCCGAATACACCACACGCTTGACCTTGGCATCGCGCGCCGCGATGAGCACATTCAACGTGCCCATGACATTTGTCTGCATGGTCAGTCGTTAGTCGTTAGTCGCAAGTTATTAGTCGCAAGTTATTCACGACTAACCGACTTACCACTCACGACTATTTATTTCCCATCAATTCCTTCAGGTCATTCGCCAAATCCAAACCGCCGCCGGATTGACCCGCTCGCGCTTTCCGGTCGACAGGTTGTCGATGACTTTCACGGTCTGACCCGCCTTGAGCAAAGCATCGACGAGATTCGACCCGATGAATCCGGCGCCGCCGGTCACGAGGTATTTCATAATATTCTTGGCCGTGGCTTCGATTAGTGATCCCGAGTGGGCACGGCGATGAATATGATTTCCGCGTCGCGCAGGACTTCGATGTCGGACAAGCCTTTCGGCGGATCATGCCACCCGACCTGGATGTTCTGCGTCTTGAAATACCGGTCGAGCGCTCCTCCGACCATTCCCGTTCCCATGATGGCGATAGTTGGCATATGGATTGGTTTAATCAGCTGAAATCTTCTGAGCTATCAATATCATTTTTTGGACTATTAGAGGCGCTAACTTGCTTAACTTCAATCTCTTCAATAAGGGCAGGCGGTTCTCGCCCAAGATATTCCTACCCGAAAGGCTAAGAACCCTGAAATCTGCTGCAGTCGCTGAATTTTTCATGCGCTTAAAATTAAATGGGCTCACATGGGTAGGATCGTCTTTCAGGCTAGCCCTGCGTTTCAATAGCAGATGCGCAAAATCATAAAATCGCTTTATGGGATAATTCGGCGTCTGAACTATCAGGTGCCCGTCCGGTCGTAAAACTCTTGCAGCCTCCTTAAAAAATAAATCAGGTTGTTTTAGATGTTCTACGACTTCAATCGAGACAACGGTATCGAAGCAAGCATCAGGAAAAGGCAATGCTTCGGCAGTCCCAATTTCGAAACGGCCGCTGGGCCATTCTTTTTTGGCTGAAGCTATGGCCATATTACTAGGATCAACTCCTGCCACATTTGAACCTAGCTCTCGAGCACACCCGATAATAAACGTGCCATATCCGCAACCAACGTCCAAAATATCACCTTGTAGAAACGGTTTGATTAGTTCCCGATCGGTGTAAGATCCTGTCCTTCGTGAAGACAGGTAATCATTCCAATCTATTGGTTCGGTCATGCTAATGAGCCTAGCAGACTCCGTTGCCCTTTTCAAGACATCTCAACTCTGTAAAACTAAACCAATCAATATAAATGAACAATGAGATAAAAGAAAAAATAATTGGTATTTTACGCAAAACCGAACGTATTACCGGAACGGACAATGTTTATTTAGCCAAAAACAATTTCTACTTATGGGTTATGCAGGGCATCAATGTCCTGAACGGTTTCGTGCTATACATCCTGATCGCCCATTTTTTGCCCAAGGAGATTTACGGCCAATACAAGTACCTCCTCTCCCTCTATGGACTGTTCTCGATTACTACCCTGACTGGCGTGGACACGGCACTGGCCCGGGCCGCAGCCTTAGACAAGGACGGATCTCTCAAAGCCGCCTTCCGCCTCAAGCTCTTAGGCGGCGTCGTAGGTTCGCTAATCGCAGTCGGCTTGGCCTTATACTACTCATTCCAAGGGCGTCCTGACTTAATGTGGCCGCTATTAGCCATCGCCGTTTTTAGCCCGGTCATCTATGCTTCGATGGTCGGATATTCCTTCCTAAGCGGCAAAAAGCGCTTCGATCTATTCTGCAAGGCCTCGATCGCCACCACACTCATATATTTCCTGGGTATGGCTATGGCCATCGTCTTCCTCCGTTCCCCGGTGCAAATCATTTTGGTTTACCTCGTTTCAAACTCGGCGGTTTTCGGCGTCTATCTCTATGCCCGGTCACTGACCAAGAACCGCGAAATCGATACTGGAATGCGTGATTTGGCCGTCCACCTCTCGGCGCTCGATGTCCTAGGCATCATCGCTAACCAAATCGACGGCGTGCTTATCTTTCATTTCTTAGACGCCAGCTCACTCGCCATCTACTCGCTCGCTACGATTCCCGTGGAACAGATGAAGGGCTTTCTCAAAAGCGTACAGTCGTCAGCTTTCCCCAAATTCGCTACAGCAGATATAACCGGCATCAAAAAGACGCTGAACCGAAAAATCGCCATATTCATGCTAGGCATAACCTTTCTAATGCTCATCTACATTATTTTGGCCAAGCCTTTCTTCAGCCTATTCTTCCCCCACTACCTGTCATCCGTGCCGTATTCGCAAGTCTACAGCCTGTCGATCGTATTTGGCATTCCTGCTTCGCTCGTCCTGACACTCTTCCAAGCCAAAGCTCTGAAACAGGAATATACCGTCTTCAACATAGCCAATTATTCCATCCAAATACTGATGCTGGTCGTCGGTTGCTGGCTTTATGGCTTGTGGGGCGCTATTTTCGCGCGCGTCATCTCGCGCCTTCTGATGCTCGTTTCCACGCAACTTTTATTCAGACATGTCAAAGCCTCGAAGATTCCCGTTTAAATGAAAGAAGAGATTTAACGCCTCGCTATACTACGAACGCTCGCAAAACAAATTCACATAGCGGCTTCCTCGGGTCACTTCAGCCAAATCCTCAACCCGCTTCACCGTGATTAAAGACTTCGCCTCCGAGTCTATGCGCAATATGCGGAACCCAGCCTCTGAAATGACGCGAAAAAAATTCTCGCCAGATCCTCCTGACTTTGATAAACCGTATGGCCAATATTCAACGAAAATCCGCAGGGGCTTACCTGCGTCGAGCAAACGCCGCATCCCGCCGGACGCTAACAGCAAGGATCATAGAATTTTATAGATATGAAATCTTCCATCATTATAAACCATCTGCGTTTCCCCGATAGCCGACGGATTCCAATGGGAATTACGAAAATCGTCAACGACGATATATGACACATGATACGTTTGCAATAGTTGCCGTACATTGGGCACGATCTCTACCTGATAACGATCAGCCAAAGCTTGAAAAAAATCCCTGCCTTTTAAGGCTTCAAGCGACTGAACAGGTTTCCCGCATTGAATGCCAACCCACCACACATGCAGCCATGCGCAAACTTGAGCCTCTCTGTTTCGGGTCAAGCGTTCATGAACCGCATTACCTGCGCCAGCATAAACACGATAATCCGCAATCAATGAATCCAGTGTGACGGGGTCGAAAAATCGCGATACGAGATACCGATCCTCCATCTCACGCGAAGAAACAAGGTGAATTCCGCCATTGGGGTCGAACAGGTCGTACTTCGACGTTAACAGCGGTATAAAGGCGCTAAAATTCCGATCCGCCCAAATAACTGACGATGTGCTCACGTGCGCCTCAATCCAAGCTGCGGGCGCCGCATATGCCTGAACGTCGCGAATGGCAACGCGTTCAGTTGGAGTCAGGCGAAACGCAATTGTCGGGAACTCCTTTAAGGCGCTCGCAGGAACTCTGATCGCCGCAACGGCGAACACGAATATCGCGAACCGTCTCAACGGCTTATATGTCGCAAATTCCACACGTGTCAGCGTATATGCAAGAATCGTAAGGATGATAATAGACCATGGAATGGCAAATCTAATGATGTGGTTATACAATTCAAGCTCCTTTCCCGTAACAACATTGCTGACGAACGCAAACGCAAGACCAGAACCAGTCGCGAGCACGAAGCCTGTAAGCCCTTCGATAGACTGACGGCGCGACACAACAAACCAAAGGCCGAACACGATAAGAATCCAGACCACTGAAGCAAGCGAGGAATAAGTTGGTATATATGTCCAGATGAGTCCGATGCGATGCATCGTCTCCCAATACCATGGATTTTTTATTTGAATTGCCATGACCCACAATGCGGGCACAGCCAATAAAAGAGAGGCAATGCCAATGCCCATCAAACGCAGTGCCTCACGCCACGACCGAAGAATCGCCAAAAGTGCAATCCCGGCGAGGAATGTGCCGCCCGCAACCTGCCAAGAATAAGAATAGATATAGAACTGCGCCGACGTAGCAAGAATGAGCCACGCGTCAGTTTTCCACATCCTCTGATTTAGGGCTCCAGCTGAAACCGACGTCCGATGAATCCACCATTCATGAAAGGCAATCCAAAACAAGAGCATGACCGGAAAAACGGTCTGCATGGAAGTCGGACGCAGCAACATACGAAACGATGCTATTACCACAAGTAATGCGCCGCATACCGCAATACGAGCGGAACACCCCAAGCGACGAAAGAAGGTGAATAAAAGAAGCGCCGTAATCAAAGTCCAAAAATATGCATTCCACACGACGGATACAGGAAACGAAAACACGAAGAATGGTAACGAAGATATCCAGTCCGCGACAAAAAAGGCGGGACTCATATCCATCCGATGTTCAGCGAAATATGGGTTTCCAATCAATGCATTCCCATCAAGAACCTCATGAATACGGGCGTAATAATACAAATCATCGTCTATGATGGATGGAACTACTCCCCGCCATGAGTTACCTACGGCAAGCCCTACCTTGAGTATCGGAAAAGAGACAAGTATAGCCGTCGCCATGGCGAGAAAAAACTTGGCACGACGCGCGGCTTCTTTTGTGGATTTACCAGCCCCCTTCACTTCACTCTTCGACGCCGGTTTCCGCGCAATCACTTGAAAATTATCGAAAATTGGAATGGGAATGATAATTTTGCCAAGCCATGATTTTTCTAACCACGGCTGAATGCGGCGTAACCACTGCCAATTATCTGATCGCGACAACACGGTTGTAAAATACCGAAAACGAAACATCTTTAAGGGGGATCGAAATTCAATATGCTCGAAACCTATTGATTCAAGAATCATACCTAAACTTTTACGCGTAAAATACCATAAATGCTCAGGTGGGATGATGGAGTGCCATTTCTTCCCCATTAATCGCGCGAAAATACTCCCAAAATCCGGAACATTCACGAGCACCGCGCCGCCAGGCGCAAGCAGCCGAAACGCGCTCTTTAGCGTCGCCTTCGGATCGGGCACATGTTCCAACACATCCAAAAACGTCAACGCGTCGAAACGGTTTTCACCGGGCATCTCATCAATGGTTCCGCAGGAGAGTTTCCTCCCTTTTCCCAACCCCGCTTGGACCGCGGCCTTGGAAAGCTCTATCCCTTCCGCATCCCAGCCTTCTTTTGACGCGACCTCAACGAAGTATCCTGTCGCTGCTCCAACATCCAGCATTTTGCCCGTCCGACCTATGCGATTACTGAGCAACCGACAAATGGTACGGAGTTCCCCTACCATCGCCTGTTTATCCGATTCATAGTCAACGTACCCAAAGCCATGGGTGGATCCAAAAAAATAATCCTGATCATATATTTGTGGCGGGACTGTCGGCACAGGATACACGAATCCAATGCAACAAGATGGACACCGATGAATTCGGTATCCATGCGTTTCCATCCAGACGGGCGAAAGCGCGCCGTCTAACGGACAGCGGGGTGTTTCTGCACTCTCGGATATCGCCATGGCATTTTCAGTGCTTCGAGGATTATCCCCCCATGCATCTTCGATTCCCCCTCTTCGCGATTCTTGAATACGATGGGCAGCTCGCTGAACGACGCTCCGGCGCAATACGCCCGATACTTCAGGAGGAACTGGAAGGCATAGCCCTTGACATCCATCGAGCCGAGGTCGAGGTTGCGGAGCAATTCGGCGCGGATGCAGTTGAATCCGGCCGTAATGTCATGGATAGGCAGTCCGCTGACCATGCGGGTATAGATATTGCCGCCAGCGCTCAACAGCCGGCGCCACCATTCCCACCCGGAGACGCCGCCCCCGGCGACGTACCGTGAGCCGATAACGAAATCATGCGTTTCCAGGAGGCGCTGGAGCTCCGGTAGGTAACGCGGGTCGTGGGACATGTCGGCATCCATCATAGTCACGGAACGCAAATCCGATTCGCGCGCCAAAAGCAAAGACATGGCGTCGATGTACGCCTTGGCGAAACCCGCTTTCTGGTTATGCGGATAAAGCTCAAGGTTCGGATGGCTCAGCATCAATTCCCTGACCTTGTCCTGCGTGCCATCCGGAGAAGCGTCATCGACGACCATGATGCGCGCCTCTGGAATTGTTTGCGCAATACGCGGAATCAAAGACCCGAGCGTCTTTGCCTCGTTGAATGTCGGAATCACGATAAAGTCATTCTTGGTCATGCTGTTTCACATCGTTCGATAAATGATTTAATGGCTTCACCGCGTGCATCCCACGTATATTTGGACCGCACTAGTTCCTGCGCCTTCGCGCCCATAGCCGAACGCGCATCAGACCCCATGTCAATCGCTTTTCGCAATGCATCCGCAAGCGAAACGACGTCGTCCGCTACATGAAATATCGCCAAATGTTCGTCCAGCACGTCACGGACAGACGGAAGGTCGGGTGCGACGATTGCCGTGCCGCTGGCCATATATTCGAACATTTTAAGCGGCGACATCGCATTCGCGTAATGGGGTGTATTGGGAAAAGGCATAGCGAGCACGTCCGCCGCACGATACTGCAATGCAAGATCCGTCCGGGGCCCAAACGGAACGCACATTGTCGTTGACGACGGTTTTACGCCTTCCATGCGTTCGAATTCCTCCGCCGTTCCGCCGACAAGCACGAGCCGAAGATCTGGATGCGTTTTTGTCACAATCTCGACCGCTTTGTCCAACAATCCAAGCCCTTTACCTTTCCCATACGTTGAAAAATTACCACCATACGTGACAATCCGCACGTCAGATGGCAATCCGAGTTTTGCACGAGCTTGCTCGCGGGTCGCACTCGGATTGAATGTGACGATGTCCACAGCATCCGGGATGACCGTCACACGCGCATTGGGCAATGTTTTTATGATATCTTGAGCTAACGATCTCGTAAGACAAACGAGCCCCTTTACCCCACTCAACCGATGAAGCACTTTGGCGTCCTGCGCAGAATGCACTTCAAAATACACGGAACGTTTTTTTTCACGAAGCAGCTGTTCCGCGAGATAAGCGTCCCTCACATAAATTGGTGCATCCGGAAGCAGGTACGGTAGAAAAGCACGAAGCGAATTCATGAACGTATACCGCTCGAACATGAACGCTGCCTTTTCAAAAAATAACGGAACTTGGCACACAAGATCCGTGACAGACAGCCGCACTGTCTGAAAAATATGAGAAACGTCGTAATAGCTGTACGCATCCTGCTCAATTAAGGGATCGCGACGATCACTTACAACAAGCTGAACCCTCACGCCCGAGTGCACGAGACCTTCGCAGGTTTTCATGATTTGATAACCATGCGCCCAAGAGGTCGGCATGCGCACGTTGGCGATGTAGAGGATATTCATAGGCTTTTCTTGGATAACGCCCGGGATCAGATATGTTTCAGGAAATGCTTCATGAACTTCTCCGGATTCCGGTATTTGTCCATATCGGCGTCGACCATCATCTTCACCAATCCGGCGAAAGTCGTCTCTTTGGGATTCCAGCCTAACACTCTTTGGGCTTTCTCCGAATTACCCTGGAGATAGACGACGTCGCGCGGACGCTTGAACTTCTCGTCGATGCGGACGTATTTCTCATAATCAAGTCCTGCTTCGGCAAACGCCATCTGGCAAAACTCGCGCACGGTATGGGTTTCCCCCGTGGCCACCACGTAATCATCTGGCTCCTTCTGCTGGAGCATGAGCCACATGGCTTTAACGTAATCGCCGGCGAAACCCCAGTCGCGCTTGGCGTCCAGGTTCCCCAACGGCAGATAGTCTGTCATCCCCAGCTTGATACGCGCGACGGCGTCCGTGATCTTTTTGGTCACGAACTCCACGCCGCGGATGGGCGATTCATGGTTGAACAGGATGCCGGCGCAAGCAAAGAGTCCGTAAGCCTCGCGGTAATTCCGCACAATCCAGTGGGCGTAAAGCTTGGCCGCCGCGTACGGGCTCGCCGGATGGAATGGTGTCAACTCGTGCTGCGGTTCATCGCTCGAGTTTCCGTACATCTCGCTGGTGGACGCCTGATAGAACTTAATTTTCGGATTCAACAGACGGATGGAATCTAAAACGCGTAACACGCCTAGGCCTGAGACCTCGGCCGTGGCTATCGGTTCGGAGAATGAATCGCCCACGAAACTCTGCGCCGCCAGATTGTAGATTTCGTCCGGCTCCACGGTCTTAATCGCTTGCATGATGGACGTCTGATCCAACAAATCGAGCGGGATGAGCTCGACGTCCTTCTTGACGTCCAGGTAATGAAGACGCCAAAAGTTCCGAGTCGAGGCGCGCCGATAGGCGCCGTAGACCTTATAGCCCTTGTTGACCAGAAACTTAGCCAGATACGCCCCATCCTGGCCCGTTATCCCGGTGATCAATGCGCGTTTTTCAAACATATTTCAAAATCGAACGGTTGATTCCGATTTTTTAAGATTAAACCGTTCAACCGCTTCCTGCAACCAGCCTGCCTTAGTATATGAAGTGAACGCGATATCGTATTTGGCAGCAATTTCGGCACTCACCCGCCCCATCTCAGCCAACTGATCGACGGTTTTCTCCAAAGCCTCAGACAATGCCCGCGCCACCCCAGCCATGTCATCGGTCTTTACCAGCCAGCCGTTCCTGCCTTCAGGCACGGCTTCAGGTAAGCCACCGTTATCATAAACCACTATTGGTAAGCCGGACGCCATAGCTTCAAGCAAGGCCAAGTCTAGTCCGCAAGAACGCGGGGTGTTGGATAGGTTGGCATAAAGGTCCAAAGACCGATAAAAGCGTACAAGATCTATTTCGGGGATGCGCTGTAATAGATATACCCGATCGCCCACGCCGAAATCCGCGGCCAGCTTCCGCCACTTTTCAGGGTCTCCCGAACCGCCGCAAATCGCCACGCCGATATCCAAGCCTTGCTTCGCCAAAACGGACATGGCTTCTATCAGATGATGATGGCCCTTACGATATTCGAAAGCGCCGACAGCGCCGACCAGGAACCTGCTTTCAGGCAATCCGAGTTTCTGTCGCATCTCTTTCCGGGTTTCACCCAATTCGCTCCGGCAAAGGCTAAAATCACACGTATCGTGGAAAACCTTAACCTTATCGCGAGACAAATAACGAAGTGCTCCGACCGCGCAATTGCTAATGCATATCGTATACTCAGCCATATCCAACATGCCGCTCCAATATTTCGCGCGTTCGGCGTCGGATAATCTGGCGTTTTCACCCATGGTGGGCTCATGAATTTCGGCGTACGTATCAAAGACTATAGGAATGTCTTTTCGGCGTGCGGCCAAGGCTGCCATGCAGCTCTTGAGCAGGACGGTCTCCAACAAGACCACATCAGGCTTGAAATATTCGATGAATTTTCCCAGCTGGACGCCATAGGACGCAAACAATGGAATGTGTAGAGAGAAATGCGGATTCAAAGACAGATATTCACGCATCAATCCGAAATGGAGTTTTGGATTACGTAGCATCCAACTCAAGAGATAAAAAACCTTGTCCCATGCACCCGGCTTTTTCGGATATTCGAAAAAATATTTAGCACCGGCGCCCAAATCATCGGCCTTCCCTGGCTGATAAACGAAAACTAATCCCACTTCATGCCCCTGTCTCCTCCATTCGCGGGCATAAAGCAGAGAGACCTTCGGAACGCCGCCATACGGCGGTGGCATGCTCTCCCCTGTAGTTCCGGCTATCAATATCCTCATATCCGCTACCCGAGCATCTGGCGCGAGACCTCTCTGAAATTTTCCGCCACGTAAGCCAATTCCTCCTGAGAAATAAGCGTGCCGCTCGGCAGATAAAATCCATCGCGGCCCAACCTGTCGGCGACCGGACAAGCCTCCGGTCTGGTCAAGCCTTTTTTCATGAAGACCTCAACCTGTTCATCATAAGGCACGAAATCTTCGCGTACTTCGATACCCCGCTCCTTCATTTTCTTCATAAATTCCTGACGTTTCCCAGTCAAACGTCCGATCAGCACTACGTTGAACATCCAGTAGACGTTCTTGGCGTAAGGTCTTTCGACGGGCAACTGGACGTCCGGCACATCCTTCAATGCCTCGAGGTAAAAAGCCGCTATCTCGCGCTTGCGCTGCAGGATTTTATCGATTTTGCGCATTTGAGCCACACCGACGGCGCACTGCACATTAGTCAGCCGATAATTAAACCCGATATCCTGATGGAGAAATTTATTCGTCTTGCCGAAAGCCAACGATTTGAGAGATTTTGCCTTCTCAAACAAGAGATCATCATTCAGCGTCAGCATTCCTCCTTCGCCAGTAGTCACTATCTTATTCGCATAAAAACTATGACAGCCAATATCGCCAAGCGAACCTGTCCTGCGCCCCTTATATTCCGCACCATGCGCTTCGGCCACGTCCTCGACCACGAAAAGTTTATGTTTTCGTGCGACATTTAACACCTGATCCATATCCACCGGATGACCGTAGATATGTACCGCGATTATGGCCTTGGTCCGCGGGGTAATCTTAGACTCCAACAGGGCCGGGTCCATATTCCACGTATCCACTTCGCTGTCAATGGGCACCGGTATAGCTCCCTGATAGAGCACAGCAAAAAACGTAGCCATGTTTGTGAACGATGAAACCAAAACTTCATCTCCCGGACCGATCTCGAGTGTTGCCATGGCCAAATGCAAAGCCGCTGTTCCGCTGCTGACCGTAATGGCATACTTTGTGCCACAAAATGCGGCATATGCCTGTTCGAACTCTTTAATATATTGGCCGAAATATCCGGAGATGTCGCCGCTGGCCACGGCCTCTCGTGCCAATTCAGCCTCTTCCGCACCGACCAACGGCCGAGAAACAGGTATGTACATAATTTATTGTTGTCTCATGTGACCATCGGCTCGCTCAATTGAACAGTATCTTTCTTGAAATCATCGGGATTACTTCTGGACGGACCGTAAGTGCACGACAAATACTCGCTATATTCAAGTGCCTTGAAAGCACGCGCTTCCATTGGCGGACTGACAACCACATCTCCGGCCGTAACTATCGTCTTTATGACAGGCCCTCCTTCCGCAGGTTTAGTATAAAGCTCGAAGGAACCCTTCAAGATGTAATCATAATGTGTCGTCGTTTTGTGGTAATGATTGCCACGAACCGACCCGGTTTCGCATGTAATGAGAGCAATTGAACTAATGAGCTTATCTGACACGATATCACGGATATCTCCTCGTTGATCATGAAAATTCACCTTGGTCTTAATAATCTCCATACTTAGCAGAGTGTAACATTTAAGGTTATTTTTGCAAATAATATCCGGTGTAACCAGCAAAATTCTTAGCCTCGTATCGGTAGAGCCCGGCCCAATAGGATTCGAATGTTTTGCGGGTCCGGAGATAACCCGAAAAGACGAACTTCACACCGCGCAATCTCTGGCTAAAAATCCGCCATTTGCGCTGAAGCAGCGAACGCAACGTCAGGAATCCGCACGGGATATATAGGATGTTCGAAACTCCTTCCGCATACATGCGCTCGAATATCTGCCGCCATTCGTCGTCCGTGGCATGCGGATCCACCCGATACATCAGCGTCACGATTTTTTCACCCTCTTTTTTTGGCAACGCCGGCGTCCAGTCCCGTCCCTTCATGTCGAACTGGATGATGCTGTCTGCTTCCGTGAATACCTTCCGCAACAACTCCACGTTGTTCGGCGCATACTCCGAACAGACCAGCCTGATTTCCGGGAGGGCCTTTTTTATCTGGTACTCCAATCCTGCACCGCCGACGCCGATGGAAAAAACAGCCGTCACTTTATTCTCGCGCAATAAATCGATAATTGTCTGGGCACGAAGGAGCAAGCCGCCGTCCTGGCCGTCCTTCTTGACCTTGACTTCGCAGGCCCTTAGCCACTCATCGCGATTCGGAGAAACGGAAAAATGAGGATGGACGCGCCGTAAGACATCCCAAGCTTCGGGCGAATCCAGCCGGCCGTCCTTCAAATCAGCTGTTTCCGCCCCAAACGTCTCTTCATGTCTAATAGTCAGGTGCAGGGGCAGATCATTTACTGTGCGCAGGAAATCTCTGATCATACGATTAAATTCGGGCACTTAGTGCATAAACTGAATCCGATTGCGCCTACCTTATCATGTATAGTCCAGACCGTCCATGAGTAGACCGGTCAAAAAATCCTTGCAGTTTACCGGTAATACTCTAAAATACGCACATAACATATGCCACTAAAAGATACCTTTCGGAATTTCCTGCCATCCAGCCTTCGCCGCGTTTATCGCAATCTCAAGCTCATCCTGGGATATGATGCCGAATTCATGCTTAAGCGCTTGGATTACCTTGACAGAAGCTTTCGCGGCCTTGCCGCATACGATCTAAACCGTGAATATCCGGAAATCATCTGCCGATCCGAACTTAAATCCGAAATAAACCGCCACGAATTCAAGGTCTATTCCCAATACGGCGAAGATGGCATCCTGCTTTATCTATTCTCCATCCTCGGGACAACGAACAAAAAATTTGTCGAATTCGGCATCAACGACGGCCGGGAATGTCTGACCGCCAACCTGTCCATAAACTTCGGTTGGTCAGGCCTGCTCATCGAGGGCGATCCCACGGCGCATGCCCGCGCCAAAGTTTTCTACAAGAGCATGCTGCCCGGTCCAGCCAGTGATCGCGTCAAACTCGTAAATGAGATGGTCACGGCTGAAAATATCAACGACCTACTGAAAAAAAACGGCATGACCGGTGAAATCGATTTCCTGTCGATAGATATTGACGGCAATGATTATTGGGTCTGGAAAGCCATCGAAGCCATTACACCAAGAGTCGTCGTCATCGAATACAACGGAATCCTGGGGAATGACCGACCGCTGACAGTCAAATACCAATCGGACTTCAAACGCTTCGAGATGAACGCCGCCGGATACTATTATGGCGTTTCCTTGCCTGCCGCGGCCAAACTGGCTTCGGCGAAAGGTTATATCTTCGTGGGTTGCGAATCGAGTGGCGGGGTTAACGCTTTCTTCGTCCGCAAAGATGTGGCGGAAGGTAAAATCGCGGCCGTCGACACGCAGACCGGTTTCTATCCCCAAATCCGCCGATCTAACAAGACGATGGGCGAATTGTTCGAACAAATCAAACACCTGCCGTTCGAAGAAGTCTAAAGCGTTTTACTCGATATCTTCGGCTCCCCGGCAATCATATACATCAGCATTGATGCGTCTCGATGCGTCGTGATATACGGCTTTACATGTATTAAAATAATGCGCGTAAATGCTTTGCGGATTGATCCGCGGAAAGTCTACAACCATATAATAGCCTTTGAAAGCATTCATCTTCTTGATATTCGAAGCCTCAAACATCGGATCGACATACAGACGCCTGTAGTATTTACGCATAGCCGTGAGTTCATAAGTGCCCGTATCGTTGTAAGTAATGACCGTCTCGATCTCCGGATGCGAACCTACATAAGCCAGAACGCCGCGCAAGAGCCCGGGAGTGAAACCGTTGATTTTCCCGAACAGGTATTCTTCGGTGAAGGTAAAATTATAGACCAAACCGACTGCCACTATCCCCAAAGCCAAAGGCTTACGCCATACTGGTCTGAAGAATGCCCCCACCGCCATGGTCCAGCAAGCGATGAAACAAGCCGCTACGAACAGGAACGAGACGTAGAACCCCAACGGCCCGGATCCGCCGCTGAACGGGAAGAGGAAATTCCACTTCAGTGATGCCAGCCGCGAGAGCCACTCCGCTTTCGGATGCTGTGGCGGCACGACATGCGGCAGAAATTGCAGACCGAACAAGACTAAAGCCGAGCCCACGGTCACGGCCATGTGCCATCGCTTCAGCCTACCGCCCGCTGACAACAGGAATTCGTTAACGACGACTGCCGAGATCATGCAGAGCGGTATCACGAACGCCTGGAGATAACGATCCAGCGCACCGACCGAAAAATCGAACAGTACGATATAGAACATGAACGTCGCGCCCAGATGCAACCAGAATATGCGCGTCTTGGCCAGGATTTCGCGCGAAGCCAGGCAGAGCAAGGCCAAAAGCAAGGGCGACACATACATTAGGCTCTTCAGCAACTGGATCAGTGTCTGAAACCAGTTACGGCCTCCCAGGATAAAAAACCTTTGGGTGTAGGAAAAAAACCAAGAAAAATTGAATTTCGGAAAAACATAATGGGCATTCATAAGCAGCAATAGGCAAACGGCAGCTAAACCCGCGGCAGCGCCCAGGCCGTAGGCCAGAACTTTCTTATTGACCCGCTTCCTTTCACGATACGCCGCATCCAGGACGAAGACGGCGACCGGGATAATGAAGCTTAGCTTGGTCAACATGCCCAAGGCCATCGCCGCGATGAACAGGCTGAACCAAGACCATTTGTATTTTCGCTCCTGCGAATCTAGGAACCGATCGTAAGCCAAAAGGCCGAGAAGGAATAGGCATGGCAAAATCTGCCCGTCCGTATCCACCATGAGTGAAGCCAGGATTGAATAAAACGAGACTGAGAATAGCCCGGCCGCGATCAATGCAGTTTTGTCGCCATAGCGCTTGCGCGCGACCAAAAATATCAACCCCAGGTTCAGGATAGAAAACAGGAACGGCGTCATCCGCAGATGTCCGTTGCCAAACACTCTATCGGTGATGGTGTAGATCAGCTCGCTTAAAGGCGGATGAGGAATGGTCCCGGCCGTCGGTGAGCCGACGGCCACAATCTGGGCCCATTTATATTCGTCCTGATGGTATGGCTGGCTGAGTCCGGGTATGCGTAACGCCAGATGCAGTAGCAGAACAACCCCCAACGCCAGCCGAAGTTTGTTTTTTTTGGTCATATTTTTTCCGCGATGAAAAGCATCTGACCGGCGAAGGGCTTGAATGGTGAACTGATATAGGCCCTGATCATCCAAGGCATGACTGGTATCATGCTAGGCCGCGAACGCATGGAGAAAGGCAAAAACCTGGGCCTAGCCAAAACCACATCAAAGCCATGGCTTTCCAAGAAGTGACCAAGCGCCGCATCCGTAAACACCTTCTTGTGCGTCGGGTCGTCGAAATAATGTTTGATCGACAAACGAAAGTTAGGTTGGAGTAAAATGAGCTTACCCTTCGGCTTAAGTATCCTCCGGATTTCCGCCATGGTCTTTGCGAGCTCGTCATCATCAAAATGTTCAAGCAGGTTGCTCGCATGGACGACATCCACCGAACCGTCGGCAATGCCTACGCAATCCCACGCTGCGGTTCGAATGGCCTGGACCTCTTCGGTGGCGTACCTCGTCAGCTCTTCAGACGAATCCACGGCATACCGTCTAACGGCCTTGACCTGATTGATGAAATCGCAATATCCCGCGCCCAAATCAAGCACAACCCCATCGCGCGGGATGTATGGCGACAGGAACCTTACGATCTCTTTCCAGACTATCGCCCGGGCAGGATCAAAGACGTAACGTGAAGAATAGTATTTGTCCATGCTTATAATTTGACTAAGCGATAGCCCGCGATCCTGACCATCATCCTGGCTCCCAAAACCGCAGCCTTCCAGATGCTGCCCGTATACATAGAATCTCCGACGCGCGGCTTAAAATTGACCGGTATCTCGATAGGCTTAAAACCTCGACGGATGAGCCAAATCATAAGTTCGGGCGAAAATGTTCCATCGCCTGGAGAACGCAGGAATAGATCCCGTATTGCTTCCAGCGCTTTGCGCGAGATGAGCTTGTAAGTGCAACCGACGTCGGTCATAGTTGGACCGTTATGCAGGACCT
>Ga0272446_1004551_pt1 | contig 16289 bp, 13 predicted proteins | sample YNPCB0061_FD_194587 | JGI IMG/M metagenome (GOLD analysis project Ga0272446, IMG submission 194587) | Hot spring microbial mat communities from Yellowstone National Park, WY, United States - YNP-CB-006-1 | ecosystem: Environmental > Aquatic > Thermal springs > Hot (42-90C) > Sediment | place... | reverse complement strand
TGTTGTTGGCGCCCCTGACATGGTGTGCCGGCAGGCCATCACTGGCATAGGCGTACCCTGTTTCAGATTTCCGGGAAGCTCGATGCCGAGATCTGCGGACCAGAACATACATCCAGAAAGCTGCACTACCCCATGGATCGTATTCTTGTCACCGAACCGATCGCCGAAGAAGGCCTGGCCCGCCTGCGCGCCGCAGCCCATGTCGATGTTCGCACCGATTTTGACCGGGCCGGCCTGCTTGCGGCGCTTCCCGCGTATGACGCACTGATTGTTCGTAGCGCCACGAAGGTCACCGCCGATGTGCTGGCGGCAGGTACGCGCCTGCGCGTGGTGGGGCGCGCCGGAACCGGTGTTGACAATATTGATCTCGATGCAGCGACCCGCCAGGGCATTGTCGTGGTGAACGCGCCGGCATCCAATAGCGTCGCCGTCGCCGAGTTGACCATCGGCCTGATCCTCAGCCTGGCGCGCCACATCCCGCACGCCCACAGTTCAGTCGTGAGCGGTCAGTGGGAGCGCGGCAGGTTCATGGGGTTCGAGGTACGCAACAAGACCCTTGGCCTGGTGGGGTTGGGGCGAATTGGTGCTGAAGTGGCACGACGCGCCCGTGGTCTTGAGATGCACGTCCTGGCATATGACCCGGTTGTTTCCACTGAGCGCGCGGCACAACTCGGCGCGACCCTGGCGGCGCTTGACGATGTTCTGGCCGCGTCCGATATGGTCTCGCTCCATGTGCCGCTGGTTGAAGCGACACGCAACCTGATCGATGCCACCCGTCTGGCGCAAATGAAACGCGGCGCCTACCTGATCAACGCTGCACGCGGCGGCATCGTTGATGAAGCGGCGCTGCTCGATGCCCTGGAACGCGGTCACATCGCCGGAGCGGCACTCGATACCTACGCAACCGAGCCACCCTCCGGCAATTCGCTCATCGGCCATCCGCGCGTGATCACGCTGCCGCACCTCGGCGCATCAACCGTGGAGGCGCAGGCGCTGACCGGCGTCGATGTCGCCGAGGGTGTGCTGATTGCGCTTGCCGGTGGTTCGCCGCATTACGCCGTCAATGCGCCATACATCCCCCCCGAGCACGAGGGGATCGTCGCGCCCTATGTTGATCTGGGGCGCCGTCTTGGCGCGCTCTGTGCCGGCCTGGTCCATGATCCGGTGCGAAACTTCGAGGTTGAATATCGCGGTGAACTGGCCGATGTTGATACCACGCCGGTGCGCCTGGCTGTGTTGCAGGGCCTGCTCGCCGGTACCCGCGAGGAGCGGGTGACACCGGTGAATGCGCCGCTCCTCGCGCGTGAGCGTGGTCTGAAGCTGACCGAGTATTCAACTGAGGACGCGGGTAATTATTCCGGCTTGCTCGTGCTGCGCGCCCAGACCGCCGAGGCGCAACGCGAGTTTGCCGGGACGATCCTGCGCGGGCAGCCGCACGTGGTTGAGGCTGATGGGTTCTGGGTGACATTTGTGCCTGCCGGGCCAATGCTGTTCACCTACCACCGCGACCGGCCGGGCATGATTGGCCGGGTCGGGACACTGCTGGGCGAAGCCGATGTCAATATCGCCAGCATGGATGTCGGTCGCCTGGCGCCGCGCGAGCAGGCAATGATGGTCCTGCGCTGCGACGACCCGGTGCCGCCCGAGGTGATTGCGCGCCTGCGCGCCGAGCCGGATATTCAGCACGCAACAACGCTGGTCATCTGAGCCGCCGCTCTGGTGTGATGACAGTGTGCGACCCGGTTGCATTCGGACATCCAACCATCGGTAGCAACGGCATGCCCCCGTCGCTACGCCGCTGCGCGGCTCCTCGGGGTGCGGTCATCCGGCACGATCGAATCTTCCTCGGTGCCGATCTGTCAGGTGGTGGCGTCATCTCCATGATCGGGTCGCGCCGCTGCGCGTTCCCTGAACGAAACGCTCCGGCGGGGTGTCTGGAGCGGGCCTGCGGGCCACTCTGCTGGGAAGCGCCGAGCAGTTCGCGTCATACGAGGCGCTGGCGCAGGTCAAGGATGGCCGCGAGCAGCAATAACAGGAGCAACACCGCGTCGTATGCCAGGTAGATGCGCGCCCAGTGTATGGCAGATGCACCGCGCGTCGCGCGGTGGAACAGCCAGAGCAGGCCTGCAAGTGCCATGGGCGGCACCCACGCCGCCCATAGTTGATCTGTGCGCGTGAGCAATGCCAGCCATGGTATCACTGCCAGAAGGATCAATCCCAGGGTGCGCAACCGTAAGCCGATGCCGATGATCCCTTCATCGCTGGTGCCGGAAGCGAACGGTCCCGCATCGAGCAGTGGCGGCAGCGCCAGCGCCAGCGCCGCCACGCCAATCCAGAACCAGGCAGCATCCGTTATCGCCGCATCGTGTGCCGGCAATCGAAGGAACCCGGCGCTCTCCAGCGTTCCGGTTGCCTGCGCCAGCAGTATCACGGACAGCACCAGCGGCGGGTAGCTGTTCAGCGCCGTGGCAAGCCGCCGTGTTCCGCCCGTGACGTGCGCCTGGTCGCCGGCGCGGAGGTCGGCAGCGATTGCCAGCAGGCGCGGCCATTCCAGCAACGCTACGGTTGCGACAATGTCAATCGGGCGGACAGGCGGCGCAGTGAATGGCAGTGGTAACAGCGCTATGCCGAGCCACGGTGGCACAATGGCGCTTCCTGCAAGGAGCGCCGGCAGGCGTGCATTGGAGCGAAAGAACCCTGAGACGGCAGCCAGGCATCGTTGATACTCCGCAACGAAGCGAATACCGCCATTCTGATCCTCCCGGAGCGGCGCATCGCGGCGGCGCGTCAGGGCGCACTCCGCGAGCGCGACGACAGCGAAAGCGAACAGCCCGCCTGGAAAGATGAACAGTCGCGACCAGGACAACCCCAGCAACGACAGCAACTCAGCGATCGTCATGATCTGGCGCCCTCGCGGCCTCTCCGCCCAGCCACGGCACGGCGCGGCGCAACTCGTCCAGCACTTTCTCGCGGGCCGGCACGCCGGATGCCGTCCCGGTTGAAACCGGCGGCTGGAGCAACCGCACCAGCAAGTAGACCATCGCGCTCAACACGAGCATCAACCCGGCGGCGCCGATTGTTGGTAGCGCCGTTACTCCAGCGCGTGCCGAGTCGCCGGTGGCCAGCCCGACCCAGGGCCAGACGTTCACATCGCCGTACACGCTCAATCCACCCTGTAACTGCTCAATGGACGGCTGGATCAGAACACGCACCACCAGCGGAGCAGCAACGCCGAGCGCCAGACTCGCAATGCCGGCGAACCACCACGTGCGCGACGTCGCACATGGTGGTTCGAGCACGATTGATAGCGCAGCAAGCAAGGCAGTGAACCAGGTAGCAGCAGCCAGTAATGAGATGCCGCCTGCTGCAGCAGCGCCAACCAGCATCCATGTCGCAATGAATGGCGCGGTCAGAGGGATCGCGCCCGATAGCAGCCATGCCGGCAGGGCAGACGGCAAGAATGATACGGGGTCGTCTTGTTCCGCTACCGGGTCCGTGCCGGCCTGGCCAGCATCGGTGACCGCCAGCAACACATAGACCAGTAGCGCGTAACCTGTTGCAGCGAGACCTGCGCCGCTGCTCAGACCTGTGCCCGCCAGCGCCACGGCGAGGAAGCGGTGGCGGGCATACCCTGAGCGCGCCACGTGATCGCGCGCGGTCAATGCCGTAAGCGACATCCACACCATCGCGCTACCGCCGAGCACCAGGGTTGCGAATGACCATCCCTCGTTCCATGGGCCGAGCGTATAGAGTCGCACCAGTGGATACAGCCAGACAAAGGTCAAGACATGGGTTGCCGTCCCCCGACTCACCGCTGTGTCGGGTCGTGTCGCAGTGAGCGGCAGGAGCGGCGTGGATGCGGCCAGCAACACGAACCAGAAGACAAACGAGTCAAGCGCGGCACCCGCCTGGGGCGCATCGATGTGCAGGGCGCCCCGCAGTGCCAGTGCGCCGTAGCCGAGTGCCAGCGCCGCCACTGCCAGAACGAGCGGCGTCACGCGGCGCAAGGCCGCACGGGTTCGCCAGCGACCGATAGTGCCAGGCATCAACAATGTCATTGCCAGATAGGCAGCAATGACCAGCGGCGTCAGCGCAGTGACAAAGGCACATGTGAGGAAGAGTGCAGCGCCCAGCATGCGCCATGCGGGTTGTTGCACCGGCTTGTGCACGAGCAATGAGAGGGCCGATCCGCCCCAGGCAAGTAGCGCGAAGAATGCTCCGGGCGCGTCGAAATAGAAGACTGGCGGCATCGCCAGAGTCTGGCGCCGGGTGAGCCAGAGCAATACAAGCGCGCCGAGGGTACCGGCGACGGCAATGATCAGGGGGACATGCGAACGCAGGCGCGCCATCATTCGCCTCGCATCTCTCATCTCTCCGTGCCTGACAGCGTTGTTACGCGATCGAGATCCGCCGGGCGATTGACATTGACGAATGATAATCCGTCCGGATCATAGCGGCGCCAGACGTCTGGTGGCAGGCAATGCATGTCAACCAGCGCCAGCGGCGCGACCAGGGCGTGGTCGTGGCGCGCCAGGCAGGCACGGATCGCGCTGAGGTACGACCGCCGGTAGATGGCAATGAGCGGCTCAACCGCAAGCGCATTACGTGGCCCATCCAGGCGTTCCGGGCGGATCGGTGCAAGCGCATCGTAGGGCCGCGGGTACGCCAGCAGTGCGTCCAGTAGCGCATCCTGCAACAGTGGGAGATCACAAGCCAGCGTGAGCGCATACTCATAGCGGCATGCTGCCAGTCCTGCAGCCAGGCCGGCGAGTGGCCCCGCCTGTACGCACTCGTCAACCACCAGTCGCGCGGCCAGTCCTTCCCAGTCGTGCGGGTCGTTCAGCGCGACGATCAGATCATCACTGAAGCGCGCCGCGCGCGCAACGGCATGTTCCAGAAGCGTCGGGCCATGATCACCCCACAGGCGTAGCCGGCGCTTGTCAACTTTCATGCGCCGGCTCGCTCCGCCGGCAAGGATGATGCACGAGACAGGTCCAGCAGCGAGCGCAAGGCAAGCAGTCATAGGCGATAACTGAAAGCGCACAGCGTGCGTCGTGTGCATCGTGGTGTTGTTCGGCACGGCCATGTAACGGTTTACCGTGAAAAGAGATCCCCGAGCAGTTCATCCGACGACGACTGAAATGACCACAGAATGACTCCGGCCGAACGCGCCTCGCGTACCGTTTCCAGCGCGGTGCGCAGGTCGCGGCGTAGATCATCCGGTGTCCGCGTTGTCCCCGGGCCGCTTGGAAAGCCGAGCTCAGTCACAACGACCGGCTTGTTGAGGCCCAGTTGATGAAGTTCATCAAGCGCACGCCGCAGATCGGTGGGGAACCCCTGGCCATAATACCAGTGCTGCCGGTACCGCCCGCTATTGTACGGCTCGTTGTCGTAATAATGAAACGTATAAAAATCAACCACGTCCGCCATACGAATGGCGGCTTCCGCCGGCTCAAAGTAGCTCTTGGCAAACGCCATGCCGACCGTTGTCAGGCGCTCAGGGTCGAGCCGTTTCACCTCGTCATGCACGACGTGCACAAAACGCTGCCGTTCCTCGGCCAGCGGAAAACAGAGCGGGAAATCCGCGTTATCCCAATCCCAGCAGCGTTCATCAATGGGACTGCCGATATCCGGCTCATTGAACAGATCCCAGGCCAGTATGCCGGGTTTGCCGGCGAAATGGCGCACCAGCGGGCGAACGTGCAGGTCCAGCGCGCGCTCATAATGCTCAGGGCCAAAGCGATCCTGAGGATACTCGATCAAGAGCACCGGCAACACATACATCCCGCGTTGACTGGCTGCGGCAATAAAATCCTCCAGGTGACCCAGGGCGATATCTTTGTCGTACGCCGGGTCCACTTTGCGCTGCCCGCCGAAGACGTAATAGTTGAGAAAGACGCGCACGGTGTTGACGCCACGTGCGCGTAATGCATCGAGGTCGGCTTCGATCGGGGCCATGCTCCATGGGCAGTTCGGATCAGCGCCGAACTGGAGCGTCCAGCAACGCTGCTCATCGCCGCCAGTCGGACGGATGTAATTCACGCCACGTACCTCGAAGACGCGCCCACCGGCGCGCAGGCGCATACCATCGGCAGTGATCGGCGGCAGGGCGCTGCTGGCCGACCCGGGTGCGGGGCCGCATGCCGCCAGGAGCGTTGCTATCAGCAGCAGCGTGATGATGGTGCGCGCGCCGAGGTGCCGGGTTACGATCATGGGAACACGATGTATCGCATATGGTGGGTTACTGTCGCAGGGGCGCAAGCATGCCACCCCGCTATTACGGCAACGCCCGGATTTCCAGGTTGTCGAACAGCGCCTCGGCGCGCGTCTCACGCGCAACCACCGCGACGCCAAAACGCGGTGTACTGGGGATGCCAGCAACGTCTACTTCGGACATGATCTGACCATTGACTGCCACACTCACCCGGCTGCCACGCAGAAACGCTTCGATCCGGCTGCGTCCATCGCCGGTGCGTAAATCTGCGCGTGTTCCGCTGGCAAGCAGCAGTTGCGTTCCGTCACGAAGTTGTTCAAGGCGAAAATCACCGGTCTGCGGAACCAGGGTGAACAGCACATAGTTCTGTTCATTGCGGAAGCGCAGCATGAGACCACCCTCGCCCTCAACGACCTCCATATCAACAGCGATATGCACATCGCTCGACGGAACGCTACGATAACTCCAGATTGCCCCGATCTGCGGTGCAGCAATCACACGGTACCGCCCGTCGCGCGAGCCGACGCTCCACGCCGCGCTACGTACCGTCGCCCAACCGCTCTCGAACGTATCGTCCTGCAACAGGAGCGATCCCGCCGGTGTCGGCGATGGCACTGGCGAGTTTGTTGGCGTGGGATCGGGCGTCATGCGTGCCTCAGACGCTGGCGGCACAGATGGCGACGGCGTGGTAGAGGGCACAACAGAGGGCGTTTCAGCCGATACTGGCGTTGCAGGTGGCATGGGTGCAACCAGCACAACCGGCGCGGTCGCCGGCGGAATGGACGCCGTAGCGACCGGGATGGCGCGTTCCTCCTCAGCGACGCCCGGCGCCGCACTGCTCCAGCCAAACCACCAGATCGACGCACCAGCGAGCATCAGGACAGCGGTCCCCGCCATCAGCACCAGGCGCCCGGCAGAGTGGCTCTGCCAGGCCTTTTGCGGCTGTGAGGCGCCAAGATTGCGTAATTGCGCCTCGGTCGATGCCAGTAACTCGGTCACATCGCGATAGAACGGATTGATCTGCTGAAGCTGGCGGAGCGTCGCAGCCGCCTGCAGTAACCTGCCGGCATCAATGTGGGCTCGCGCCTGGTCATAAAGTTCGGCCTGGTGGTCGCGTGACAATGGTGGTGGTGGTGCCGGGCGCGGTGCAGATGCGTGCCGCCGATCGCGCGAGCGCTGATCCAGGTTATACGCGCTGCGCGCGGCAAAATCACTCAGCGTCGCGTAGGCTTCAGTGAGCATCTGGCTGCGCCTGCGCGCATATTCGAGGTCAGCAGCGGAGGCGTTACTGTGGCGATCGGGATGATATTTCGCAATTTCGCGCCGATAGGCCCGCTTGATCTCCTCGGATGAGGCCGAACGCGACACGCCAAGCAACTCATAGAAATCTAGCGTCTCGAAATCGTACACGGGCGCACCATAAAGCGATCAAGGGCCAACCTGCCGCGCGCGATGAACGCCGGGTTGGATCGCCCCGACCCATGACCCTGATTCCTATTCGAGGTAATCGCGCAACTTCTTGCCAAGCCGGGGATGGCGCAGTTTGCGTAGCGCCTTGACTTCTATCTGGCGGATGCGTTCGCGCGTCACGCCGAACTCTTTGCCGACTTCCTCCAGTGTGCGGCTATGCCCATCTTCGAGCCCGAAGCGCAGCTGTAGCACGCGCCGTTCGCGTTCGGTCAGCTGGTTGAGCACCTGCTCGACCTGTTCACGCAACATCTGGTGGCTGGCGGCATCAGAGGGTGCGAGCACCTTTGAGTCTTCGATAAAATCACCGAGCTGACTGTCTTCTTCCTGGCCGACCGGCGTCTCGAGTGATACAGGCTCCAGCGATGTCTTGCGGATGGAGCGCACCTTTTCAACCGGAATGCTCAACGCTCGCGAGAGTTCCTCGTCAGTTGGTTCGCGCCCCAGTTCCTGGAGCATGCGCCGGCTTTCGCGCATGAGCCGGTTAATCGTCTCAACCATGTGCACCGGAATGCGGATCGTCCGCGCCTGGTCGGCAATCGCGCGAGTGATTGCCTGGCGGATCCACCATGTTGCATAGGTCGAGAACTTGAAGCCTTTGCGATAATCGAACTTCTCAACCGCGCGGATCAGGCCGACATTGCCCTCCTGGATCAGGTCGAGCAATTGCAGGCCACGACCGATATACTTCTTGGCTACGGAAACCACCAGACGCAGATTGGCCTGCGTCAGGTCCTCGCGTGCCGTTTTGCCCTGCTCAATCGCCAGTGTCCAGTGGTGCCAGAGCTGGTCGCGCGCAGCGGCACACGATGCCTCGACTTCTTCGGCTGATGGCCATTCGGACGAGACCGTCAGGCGCTGCTGAATATCAGCCGGTAGCAAGGAGAAAATAATCGTCGCCTGCGCCACGGTCTGATCGAACTGTTCCGCCGTCATCCGGTGCTGCTTCATCAGTTCAGTGCGACGTTTCTCAAATGTCTGGCGCTGTTCGAAGCTCATACGTTCCTGGACCGATGTGACGTCACGAATGGCGCCAGGGGTGAGTGGTTCGGGGAGTGGTTGTTCAGCAACCTGGTAGAGCAAACGTAGCGCATCTTCCATCACCGGCCAGGTTTTCTGGAAGCGCTGGTACATCTGCAACCCGATAGCTTCCACCTGGTCGCGCCGCCAGTCGGCGGCCAGTTGCGTGCGGTAGGCTGCAAGGTATTCGCCAACCTCAATCTTCTGCGCCAGGCTGGTTTCCTGGTGTCCGGTGAGTAGCGGCACGCGCCCGATCTCGCGCAGGTACATGCGCACAGTATCGTTGACACTGATACCTTCGACATTCAGCTCTTCGAGATCGCTTTCTTCCTCAAAGAGCGCTTCGACCTCTGTACCACCGGCGATCATTTCGTCGCGCGTTGTGATACCGGCTGCCTGCAGCGCCTGCTGGATCTCGGCAAGCCGATCGCCGTCAGCTTCGCCACCAGGGAGCAACTGGGCAATCTCACCCTCGGTGACGAACCCGCGTTGCTTTCCAATGGCGACCAGGTCGGCCAGGCTCTTGATGGTATTCGGCTCTTCCTCGGCTTCCTCGGGAGCGCCGCCGATCTCGTCGCTCAGATCGTCAAGCGACAGATCGTCTTCCAGGATTGGTTCGTTCAGGTTCTCCATTGCCCGTGCTCCCTTGTACCGGAAAAGATACTCGCCTGTTTCAGCAATGCCACTCGTTGATCATCCGCCTGGGTGCCCTGCATCTCAACGATGAGAGCACCGGTGCTGGTTCCGGGTTCCTGCACCGCAGAGTCTCTGCCAGGAGAATGTGTCGCCGCCATATCGGTGCGCTTTCAGCACAGGACACAGGTCAGGCGAGGTATGAGGTTTGAGGCAGCCACGCATCTATCGCTTCGCGCCCATGAGCCGATGACCTCCCCTGGTCGTGCGCTAGCTGGTGTGCAGGGCATGCAGGTCGGTATACGCCGAACTGCGCCGCGGTGTACTGAGTGTATCAATGAATTGCTTAAGCTGAACCAGTTGTTCAAGCAACAGCTCAACATCCACCCCCTCGGGCGCATCGGCCTGAAGGCGCGCAATGTGCGTGCGCCAGCGCGAAGCCGCACCGCGCTGGAGGATTGTAGCACATTCCAGCGCATCATTGATAAGGCGGTACACCTGGGCCTGTGGCACGTGCAGCGCCAGCACCCGCTGCGCGAACGAGTCCAGCGGAGCGCCAAGGTTCACCACCCACTCCTCCGGGCTTATGCCAGCCGGCGCTATGATCCAGGCGCGCCAGAGTGCGCGGCTTTCGTCGCGCACAAACAACTCGTCAATGGTGCCGGACATGAGCGCCTGCAGCGCCGGGTACGCGGCAAGGTCGCGGTGCACTTTCTCCTCCACCGCAGCACGCACTGCAGGGTAGCGGATGATCCAGCAGAGCAAGTATTCCTCTTGCACCGGGCCAGCCGATTGGGCCTCACCCACCTGCCCGGGAAGGGCCTGGTGGGATGGCTTTGCATCACTCTTCCGGATCGCCGCCGCGTGCTGGCCGGCCGGTTGGCGCGCCTCATTGCCCAGCGCTGCAAGAATATACCGCTCCTCGATATCGATCAGTCGCGCCAGGGTCTGGATATAATGCGCCTGTTCGACCGGGTTGGCAATCTGCGCCAGGAGTGGCGCCAGCCGCTCGACCGCGCCCGCCTTGCCGCGCCCACTCGACAGATCGAGGTCGGCGGTCAACGCGTCAATATAGAAATCCATCGCCGGGCGCGCTGCCGCCAGTGCCGCACGCCACTGCTCCGCGTCTTCCTGGATGACCTCGTCCGGGTCCTTGCCCGCAGGCAAGGTCAGAATCTTGATGGCGACATCCTGCCGGCGCTGAAAGCCGATCACACCCTGTGGCGAGGCGACTGCCACGAGCTCACCTTCCGGCTGCTCCTGGAACGCCTGCAATCCTTTGAGGGTCGCGCGCGTGCCGGCCAGATCGGCGTCAAGCGCCAGGTACACCGTGTGCGCCAGTTTTTTCACCAGCGCGACGTGATCGGTGGTCAGCGCGGTACCGAGCGGCGCAACGACATTGCGAAAGCCATACTGGTGAGCGATGATGACGTCCACATATCCTTCGACGATCACGGTCGCATCGGCGAGGCGAATCGCATCGCGCGCCAGGTCCAGCCCGTAGAGCACCTTTCCTTTGTCAAACAACGGCGTTTGCGGCGAGTTCATATACTTCGGCTGGGTATCGCCCAGCGCCCGCCCACCGAATGCGATGGTTTCCCCTTTTATGTTGCGGATGGGAAACATGAGCCGGTTACGAAAGCGATCGTAATAACCGCGCGTCTCGTGTTTGATTGCCAGGCCAGCAGCTTCGACGTCTTCGGGCGCAAAGCCGCGCCGATCGGTCAGGTAGCTGAGCAGCAATCCCCAGTCATCGGGCGCGTACCCGAGCAAGAATGCCTCGCTGGTCGCCTCATCAATGCGGCGTTTTGCCACATAGGCGCGTGCCGCCTCACCACGCTGCGACTTGACGAGCATATGGCGGAAGAACGCGGCCGCGGCAGCATTGATGTCCAGCAATCGGGTGCGCTGCTGATCCTGTTGTTCTTCCGCTGCGGTACGCTCGTGAAGCTGCACCCCGGCGCGCCGTGCCAGCTGTTCGAGCGCATCCTTGAACTCCAGCCCCTCACGGCGCATGAGGAAGTCGAACACTGTGCCCGACGCCTTACAGCCGAAGCAATGGAAGCTCTGCGTATCGGGAAATACGTTGAACGCCGGCGTCCGACTATTCGGGTGGAACGGGCAGAAGCCGACAAAGCTCCGGCCCGCTTTCCGCAGCGGCACATACGCCGAAATGAACTCGACAATGTCAATCTTCTCTTTGATCTGGTCGGCAATGGTTGGCATGGGAATCAGGAATTGAAATCGAGAACTGGAAACTGGCCACGCTGGCAATGCAGCGTCCACCATGCACAATGCAGCATGCACGATCCAGCATGTTCACGCGCTCCAGGTGCGCGGCACATACAGATCGTTGAACACTTTAATGGCAAAACGGTCCGTCATACCGGCGATATAGTCCACCACGGCACGCTCGATCGGCTCGCCACGCGTGCGGTTGATCTTCAGCAGGTCGGTGGGCAGTTGCTCCGGATGTGTGAGAAAATGGCGATACAGCAGGTCAATCATCAGGCCAACCTTGCCATCGTCGGCTTTGGCCGGCGAGCCAAGATAGACGTTCTGGTACATAAACTCGCGCAGCATATTGGTTGCTTGCAGAATGGTCGGGCTCATTGAGAGTTCCAGCACCGCGGGTGGCGATGTTTCGCCGGTCGCCCACCAGTTATGGTCGATCAGGTCGCAGACCATGGTATCGAGGCGCTCGCCGTGACTGGTACCGAGCACGGCAATGGCCTCGCGCGGCAGGTCATTGAGGGTCAGAAGACCGCCGCGAATCGCATCGTCAATATCATGGTTGATGTATGCCACGGCATCGCACAACTTGATGATCTGGCCTTCCAGCGTACTGGCATTGCCCCAGGCGCGCGTCGTAATGTCGCGCCGCGCCTTCGAGTGCATATAGATGCCCTCACGCACCTGATCGGTCAGGTTGAGCCCTTCACCATTGCGCTCCAGCACGTCCACAACGCGCAGGCTCTGCTCATTGTGGCGAAAGGCACGCCCCATGGCATGCGACAGCGCCGTTTCGCCGGCATGGCCGAACGGCGTATGGCCGAGATCATGGCCGAGGCCGATTGCTTCCACCAGGTCCTCATTCAGGCGAAGGCCACGTGCCACCGTGCGCGCAATCTGCGTCACCTCCAGTGTGTGTGTCAGCCGTGTCCGGTAGTGGTCGCCTTGCGGTGCGATGAATACCTGGGTTTTGTGTTTGAGCCGGCGAAACGGTTTCGAGTGCAGGATTCGATCGCGATCGCGCTGAAAGCTGCTGCGCACACTCGATGGCTCTTCGGGGCGCGCACGGCGCGCCTGGTCGCTGAATGCGGCCAGAGGCGAGAGCCGGGCACGCTCATCCGCTTCGATTCGCTCGCGCACGCCAGTGTGAGTTCTGCTCATGCGGAACCTCCCGCTATGGCAGGGCAGGTATGCCTCCACAGGTCTGCCGAAGTCCTTGAACCTCATTGATGCCGAGCGGTGAGGGCGGTCAGGGCGTCTCACCTGCGGGGTGGAGCGGCGCCGGTTGCATTGTACGGCGTTTCACCGACCGCTGCAACGCGGTGACCAGTGCGGCGATGAACTGGATGACAACGACCGACTCGAAGTAGATACGATGACCGACGGCGCCGGCGAGTACCTGCGCCTGTTCCGTGTCGGTAAAACAACTCACCAGATTGAACGAGCCATTGACCACGGTGCATGTCTCGTAGCGCGCCGCGACAAACGCCGAGAAGAAATAGATGCAGAAACAGACAAACGCAGCCCACCAGCGTTCGGTGCGGCGGGCAAACAGCCAGCCCCAGAACATGGCAAATGGCGTGGCGAAGACCGTCCAGATCAGTGCCGGGAGTTGCCCTTCGTCATAGGGCGCAGACGTGGTACCTCGCTGATAACTGGCCCAGACTGCACCGATGAGTGCAGCGCCAACGATGAGCAGGAACGTGCGGCGATCGAAATGTACGCCCGCCATGCAATCATACCCTCAATGACCGAGATTATTGCAGCATTATAGCATACTGGCGAACTGCACACAGGTATGGCCTGCCAGCGAGTATGGTGAGCCACTACCTTTCGTGTACCAGAGGTTGTATCCTGCAAAGAACACTACGGGGCGCAGGCTAGTTGCAGCCTGCGCCCCGCGGTGCACAGAGAGAACGAGAGGCCGTTGCGTTACCCGCCGAAGAACGCCCTGTTCTTCTCGATAAAGCTCTGCCACTGCTCCGGAACCGAGTCGTCGGCAAAGATCGCTTCAACCGGGCATTCCGGCTCGCAGGCGCCACAGTCGATGCACTCGTCCGGGCTGATGTAATACTGATCGTCACCCTCGTAAATACAGTCGACCGGGCAGACCGCAACACATGCTGCATCTTTGACGCCGATGCACGGCTCCGCGATGATGTAGGCCATGGCTATCTCCTTCCAGGCATGAATCTGATGGGCCGTGAGGGATCATATCACGTCGCGCGCGCCGGTTCTGTGACTTTGGTTCCATACCGTGCACGGCTCCCATTATGTGTCTGGCTCGCCGTCCCCCACCCGTGCCAGGCCGGCAGGATCAAGAACAACCACACGGCCGCGTTCCAGGCGTACCAGGCCTTCCTGCGCCAGCTGGCGGAGCGCGCGGCCTGCGATCTCGCGCACAGTGCCGGTACGCTCGGCCAGTTCCTGGTGGGTCAGTTCGGCCGCGCCTTCACGCGCCTCGCGCAGTAACTCGCGCGCCAGGCGTTCGCGTACCGAGCGAAATGCCAGATCCTCGACCAGCACGGCCAGGCTGCGCAGTTGCCCCGCCATTTCGCGCAGCGCCGCCAGCGCCAGATCAGGATGCCGGCGAAGAAGCGTAATCAGGGCATCGCCGGGCAACAGGAGGCAGCGCACCGCACTCATGGCGCGCGCGGTCGTCAGGTTCGGCCGGTCGTCGAACAACGGCACGGCATTGAAATTCTCGCCAGCGCCAACCATCGCCAGCACCTGCTCGCGCCCATCGGGCGCAGTGCGCGATAGCCGGACCCTGCCGCGCAGCACAAAGTACAGCCCTGCCGGCGGCTCACCTTCATAGGCGATATATTCGCCCGGCCGGTAGATGCACAGGCGCATGTGACGCGCAGCATCAGCCAGCGCCCGCTCGTCCAGCGTCGCAAATAACGGAATACAGCGCAGTTCGTCGGGTGTCGTCATCGGTATTGTGACCAGCTTTAGCGCACGCAGTATATCACGCGCGCGCATCTCCGAGTATAATGCGGGCCGGGATCGTTTCGCGCGGAGCATGCCGCCGGTGCCTTCGGCAGAGCGGACGTATGGGTTCATGCTGTTATGAGTCATCACAGATCACACAGGCGCCGGCGACTGACGCGCCTCGGGGCGTCTTCCCTGGCTGAGCGTGCAGGCGCGCGGTGCCGGATCAGGGCTCTGGCCGGGTTGCTGCTGGTTCTGGCATTGATCACAGGCACTCCTGCCCTGGCTGCGCCACGGGCCGATCCATTTGTATCGCCGCTTGACCCGGGCATGCAGATCAATGCGCTTCTACCGGAGTTCAGTGCCGATCTCGACGCCGCCGCGCAATGGAATCGCTACACGGTTCAGGCCCGTATCGATCCTGAGGCACGTACCATCGCCGGCGATCTGCGCCTGGAATACACCAACCGCGCTGCGTCGCCACTCAACCAGATCTATCTGTACCTCTTTCCCAATCTGCCCGATTTTGGCGGCCGCCTCGATATCAACAGTGCTGCCGTTGACGGCCGGCCCGTGCGTGTGCGTTATGAGGCGTCACGGTTTCTCCTGCGTCTCGACCTCCTCGCGCCATTGTCCCCGGGTGCCGGGGCTGTCGTGGTGCTCAATTTCGCTGCCCGGGCGCCGCTGGACGCCAGTCAGCGCTTCTATGCCGCCTTCAATCGCGAGCGCGGCGTGCTGGCGCTGGCTTCGGTGCTGCCGATGGCGGCGCGCTGGAATGGCGACGCCTGGGATCTGGCTGTGCCCATCTCTCGCGGTGATTTCGTTACCAGCGAAACGGCGTTGTATGATGTCACGCTGACCATACCCACGGCCTGGACCGCTGTCACAACGGGCGTCGCTCTCGAGAGTCGCCGTGAGAGCGGCATGCAGACGACACGCTTTGTCAGCGGGCCGCAACGCGATTTTACAATCGTACTCACCCGCTTCCAGTCCATCTCTACCGAGGTGGATGGGACGCGCATCACATCGTATTACCGTCCTGAGAGTGCAGCCGGTGGCCGGGCAGTGCTCGATACCGCTGCCAACGCGCTACGCGCGTTCAATCGCCGGTTTGGCAGGTATCCTCTTGCCGAACTTGATATCGTGCAGATTGATGCGCGCAAGTTTCTGGGGGTCGAATACCCCGGCCTGATCATGATTGATCGGCGGCTGTATGATGGCGAACGGGCCGGGCTGGAAATCATCGTGGCTCACGAGGTTGCCCATCAGTGGTGGTATAGCCTGGTGGGTAATGATGTTCAGAACGAAGCATGGCTCGACGAGGGGCTGGCATCGTTCTCACAGGTCATCTACCAGGAAGAAGTGCACGGTCTGGCCGCTGCCACACGCGAACTGGACGGGTTTCGCGCCAGTTATACGCGGGCGCGTGATGCGGGCCGCAATGCGCCGTTGCAGCGCCCGGTGGCGGCGTTTCGTGGCAACTATACTGCGATTGTCTATGCCAAAGGCGCGCTCTTCTTTCAGGCGCTACGCGAACGTATTGGTGAGCCGGCCTTCGATCATTTCCTGCATGATTACTATGTCGCGTTCCGCTATCGTCTGGCATCGAGCGATGACGTTCTCGTCACGGCGGAAAATGCCTGTAGCTGTGAACTCGATGACTTCTACCGCGACTGGGTGACGACGGCTGCGCCGGTGGCAATTCCTTAAGGGCATAGACGGCGCGTTCTGCTGAACGTGAACGACGTGCCATGCTTTTCTCCGATTGCCTTACGTTGCGTGTGCCGAC
>Ga0272446_1004549_pt1 | contig 16294 bp, 12 predicted proteins | sample YNPCB0061_FD_194587 | JGI IMG/M metagenome (GOLD analysis project Ga0272446, IMG submission 194587) | Hot spring microbial mat communities from Yellowstone National Park, WY, United States - YNP-CB-006-1 | ecosystem: Environmental > Aquatic > Thermal springs > Hot (42-90C) > Sediment | place... | reverse complement strand
CAAGCCCCCAAGAGCTAACTAAGAATTTGCGTTTTGAGTTACCCCCTGCCAAAGGTGCTTGCAAAATGATACCTGCTGATGAAGCCGAAAAACTCATAGAACTACTACGCACAGAAGCAAAAGTGCTATAAACAAATGATTTATACTCATTCAAAAGTGGTTTTTGTAAAAAGTTTTGAGAAAACTTGCTTTTCTGTACGTTGAGCGTGTTCATTGAGCGAAGCCGAAATGAGCCGAAACGTACAGAAAAGTGTGAAACCACTTATTTTTGAGTATAAGTGATGAACGATAAGTTTGTAACTCACACTCACAACTCATAAACTATAATTCATAACTCATAATTTTAGGAAAAAATATGTCTGTACTAATATTTGTAGAAACTGCGGAAGGAAAAGCAAAGCCTTCTTCATTGGAGGCTATAGGCTATGGTGCAAAAGTAGCCGAAATGCTTGGCACCAGTGCCGTTGCCTTAGTTTTGGGCGAAGCCCAAGAACTTGAAAATTTAGGAAACTACGGAGCAAGCAAAGTGCTTCACGCTGCCGACTCTCGCCTAAACGTGGGTGTCATTCAGGCCTATGCGAGTGCTATTGCCCAAGCCGTAGAAAAAGAGGGTGCAAATGTATTGATACTTGCCAAATCTTCGCTTGGCGATACCGTAGCCGCTCGTGTAGCAGGCAAATTGAAAGCAGGTTTAGCCTCTAATGTGGTAGAACTTCCCGATTTAAGCAATGGCTTTGTAGTAAAAAGAAGCATTTACACAGGTAAGGCTTTTGCAACTACTGCTATTACTTCGGAAAAGAAGATTTTGGCTATTAAGAAAAATATTTACTCACTCAACCCCTCTGATGCAAAAGCGACTGTTGAAGCATTTACACCTATGTTGTCTGATGCCGATTTCGTTGTAAAAATCACCAGTACCGAAAAAGCCAGTGGTACTATTTCACTTCCCGAAGCTGATTTGGTAGTATCGGGTGGTAGAGGGCTGAAAGGACCTGAAAATTGGGGTATCATAGAAGAATTGGCTCAGGCTCTCGGTGCTGCTACGGGTTGTTCCAAACCTGTATCCGATTTACACTGGAGACCTCACCACGAACACGTAGGACAAACAGGCGTGAAAGTAAGTCCTAATTTGTATATTGCCGTAGGTATTTCGGGTGCTATCCAACATTTGGCAGGTGTCAATTCGTCTAAATGTATCGTAGTTATCAATTCCGACCCCGAAGCACCCTTCTTTCAAGCCGCCGACTACGGCATTGTAGGTGATGCTTTCCAAGTTTTACCCAAACTTATTGCCGCTGCAAAGAAGTAATTACACAAGTTTAAGCAAAATAAAAAGGGCGAACAGGTTTATTCGTCCTTTTTGTTTCTAAGCTTTCATTGTTTCTATGGCAAGATTTATCTGATACGAAACATCACCATAGCAGAGGCTCATCTTTACCTTTATTTGACTGATTTTGCCAAAGATAACGTGAGTTATAAGTTTATTCTATTGATTTACAATGTCTTATCTTGTCATATTTTTCAAAAATCAAAGCAATGTTAGTTAAAAATTGTACTTTTTTAACCACCCCTTAGTCCCCTCCTTTGGCATTTCGGCTCGCTTCGGCTCCGCTCAGCGAGCAAGCTCAATGACCAAAGGAGGGGAGATTTTATACTCATTCAAAAGTGGTTTTTGTAAAAAGTTTTGAGAAAGCTTGCTTTTCTGTACGTTGAGCGTGTTCATTGAGCGAAGCCGAAATGAGCCGAAACGTACAGAAAAGTGTAAAACCACTTATTTTTGAGTATAACTGCCTGAAAATCAAAGCTCCACTCCTTAGATTGCTCTGCGAAGACGAAGCACCAAAGTATGGTCAGATAAAATATAATTTTTTTAAGACCGATGCCTATAACTCACGTAAAGATAAGTATTAGAAACAAGAGGAAAGACATTAGGCACAAGACAAAATATTGTTTTACAGCCCCCAAATTACTTCCCCAAGATTTCTAAGGCTTTCTGGAATATTTTATCTTTTTTATTGCGGATTTGAAGTTGAGCCTCTGCCCCCCAAATGATTTTGGCAAGATAGGCTTTACAATAATTTTGTAAAAACTCTTTTTCTGCACTCGTGAAATTTTCGGGAAAGAGCAAACTCATAGTTGCTTCCGAAATTTGCCAATTTTCTAAAAAGTGTTCCCAACCTAATTGAAGTAGTGTAGTGCCATTTCTTTTTGCATATCGAACAACATATTCCCTGATGCGATTGCTGGCAAAGACTTCATCTAGTTTTTTATTTAGCTCCAAAGTGGTGTCTATTGCCACAAAATAATCAGGACTGATGCCCCCGCCGCCATACACGATTTTTCCCTTAGGTGTTTTGTAGCTTTGAGAATAATCGTAATGGATACTATCGGCGTAGAGCAACTCACCACTTTTTATTCTTTCGGTCAGATCTTTATCATACGGCACGCCATTTTTGTAAGGTCTTTGTATGCACCTACCACTCGGCGTATAATATTTCGAGACGGTCAGGCGTAACTCGCCTCCTTCGGAAAGGTCAAAAGGTACTTGTACCAATCCTTTGCCATACGAACGCCTGCCCACGATTTCGGCTCGGTCGTTGTCTTGTAATGCTCCTGCTACAATTTCGGAAGCAGAAGCCGAGCCTTCATCAATGAGTAAAACAAGTTTGCCTTTTTCAAATTTGCCCCCCTTCGTAGCAAAATACTGTTGGTCGTATCGTTTTTGCTTCCCCTTCGTATAGACCATTAAAACTCCCGCTTCCAAAAATTCATCAGCTATTTTATTGGCTTTGTCCATATAACCACCACCATTGCCCCGCAGGTCGAGGATAAGCGATTTGATGCTATCTTTTTCTACCAAATTACTGAGGGCTTGTCTAAACTCCTCATCTGTTTTTTCGGCAAATTTGCTTACTTTTATGTACCCAATCTTGTTGGGCAAAGCATAATAAAAAACCGATTGACTTCTTACCTTATCTCTTACTACGCTTATTTCAAGGATTTCTTCTTGTCGGAGTATGCGTAGTTTCACTTCCGAGCCTTTTTTCCCTCTCAATTTCTGAAACAAAATATTTTCGCTAAATGCGGCTGCTCCTACTATACTTTCATTATTTACAGACAATATTTTATCCCCTGCCAACATTCCTGCTTTTTTGGCAGGGCTACCTACAAGCGTGTAAGTAACAAAAACAGTATCTTTTACCCATTCGTATTCTATTCCTATGCCCTCGAAGTCTGTTTCTAAATGACTTTTGGCTACCTCTCTATCTTTGGCAGGTATGTAAGAACTATGTGGGTCTAAGCCTTTGAGTATGGTTTGGATGGTTTTGTCGGAGATGCTATCCAAAGCGATGCTATCTACATAATTTTGCTGAATTATCCGAAGTACTTCGGCAAATTTAGTAGTTTGTTTTTGGGTAATGTCGTTTGAGGGTAAAGTTATCAGTACCCCTATCAAGATACCAATAGCCAAAGCCGAACCTATCCAGATAGGCAACAATAGCAATACTTGCTGATTTTTGGTAGGATATTCTTTTTGAGTTTCCAAATTTTTTAGTGCTTAGCTATTTTCCAACCATTCTTACCGAGTAAAGGCACAAAGCTAAAAGTATCAAATTCTTCTTGGGTAAATCTTTGTGCGTCTCGGCGTACGATTCGCATCATTTTTTGTGTTTCGCTGTTTCCGATAGGGATAATGAGTTTGCCTCCTATTTTGAGTTGAAACAAGAGTGCCTCTGGAATGGCAGGAGCCCCTGCCGTGACCAAGATGCCATCAAAAGGAGCAAAACGAGCCAACCCTTGTGAGCCATCACCCCAGAAGCATTGGACTTTTTTGTCGTAACGAAGTATATCAATCATTCTTTTGGCTTTTTTGTAGAGAACTTCGTTAAACTCAATAGTGAATACTCTTGCACCCATTTCAGCCAAGATACAAGCCTGATATGCCGAGCCTGTGCCTACTTCTAAGACGCTTTGTTGGGCTTGCAATTCCAAAAGTTGGCTCTGAAAAGCAACGGTATAGGGTTGAGAAATAGTTTGCCCTTCGTCTATCGGGAAGGCTTTGTCCTGATAGGCGTGTTGTAGAAAAGCTGAATCGAGAAACCAATGACGAGGCACTGCATTCATCGCTTTCAATACATTTTCGTCAGTAATGCCTTTTTTACGAATTTCCTCAATGAGCTTTTTTCTTAAACCTTTATGTTGAAAAGTATCTTCTAACACGGCTTTTTTTTAAGTAGTTAGATATTAAGTAATTCCACAAAATTAAACGCATATTTGTATCTCATAAAAATCTGAAAAGCAACATTTTGTCTTGCCTCTTGTATCTTGTCTCTTGTGTCTAATTACTTAGATGTCAGTCTAATTTTGTACAATTACTTACTATGCAAATAAACGCAATGCAACAGAAGTAAGCAAATAAATTTTCTTATTATGCTAAGAAACCTTTAAGAAGTTTTAATTGTTTTGTATAATTAAAACATCACTAAAAACATAGTATGATATAGTATTTGTAGTGTATTAAAAATAATATATTTTTTTGTTTTTTGTATTATCAAAATGTTTATCTTTGCATTATGGTTCTTTGATACATTGGTAAGCGGTTGCAAGTCAAAAACTCGGCTTGCGTAAAACCAGTAAGAGTTGAACGCTAAATATCGGTAGCCAAAGGTGCTAACATAGCATAAGTACGGACAAGGCATGCCTTGTCCCTTCTTAGGCAACATACCGATGGCGGATAACAAAGACAAAGGCAATCTCAAACTGCCTACTGGCAAATGAGATAGAGGGCGTTGTAGTTCGCCCAATGAAGATGAGTGTTTTTTTGAAATGCTCATAAATCATAAACAAATTTCGTAATACTACAAAATACTATGAAATTTGAAACTATGCGAATTAGTTTATTATTTCACCTAAAAACACATCATTTTTTTTCAGTATGTACCCCGAAGAATTAGTTAGACCGATGCGTGAAGACCTTGTAAAGGTAGGTTTTCAGGAGTTAAAAACCGCTCAGGAAGTAGAACAACTTATGCAAGAGCAAAAAGACAAAACCTTATTAGTAGTTATCAATTCTGTATGTGGTTGTGCGGCAGGTACGGCTCGTCCGGGCGTAAAATTAGCCCTTAGCAATAGCCCCAAAAAGCCTGCTGTTTTAGCCACCGTATTTGCAGGTATGGAAAAAGATGCTGTCGCTAAGGTACGCGAATACACAATGCCTTATCCGCCTTCTTCACCTTCTATTGCTTTGTTCAAAAATGGTGAATTAGTGCATTTCGTAGAACGCCACCACATCGAAGGGCGTTCGGCTCAAATGATTGCTGGGCATCTCCAACAAGTTTTTGAAGAATATTGCTAAAATTGTTTCTTGCAGAAGCTATTTTTTAGAGACGCAAAATTCTTGCGTCTCTGTTTTTTTTCATAAATATTTTTTAGATTTGTAGAAACAAAAACACACAAAAATCACAATGGGAAAACTATTCAAGTGGTCATTCAGAATAATTTTAGTGGTTTTTTTATTAAGAACTTTTGCTCCCGAAACCCCTGTTTATAGGGCGATTGCCCCTATTGCAGACCCATTTTTTGTGGCTGTGTTCGAGGGTTTGTATGCCTTGCTCAAAACCAATGAGGTATCCCCCGAAAAATCCCACGAAGAAGTTAAAATTGTAGAAAGTGAAGAAGATAGTTTTAAAGCAGAAGATAAATTATACAGCCAAGTACAAGAATTTGATGCCCCAATGCCCTGTCAAAGCAAAATAGACTACGTAACACATCTACATAAATGGAATAGCAATAGCGAAGATGGACGTAGCACAAGATTTGGTGCAAAATTTACAATTTTACCTTCGGTAGCTTGTCAGGCTGAAAGTTTTAGGGAAAAACTCCCCGAACCCATATCCGATGGCTCTACAAAAGACTATTACGGAAAAGTATATGTCCAATTAGTTAAAGACAACAGAGCCAAGATGGAAAGCATCTATAAAACATACGAGAATGTAAAAAACAAGCACAAACTCAACTATCGTCAATTTGCCGAAATGGTGGTCGCTTCGGTGCAAGATATTCCTTATGTTCTTGTGCATCCTGATAATTGCTTTAAGGCTCGTCAGTGGGGTGGTTTTATGGAAACTTATCATCGCGAAGGCAAAGAGTGCCTGCCTAATATTCGCTTTGGACTTACTTCTCCCAGCGAATTTATCTATAACCTAAAAGGCGATTGCGACACAAGAACTATCTTTCTCTACACCGTCCTCTCCCATTTTGGTTATGATGTAGCCGTATTTGTCAGTAGAACTCATTGTGTTTTAGGTATCAATTTGCCCGCACTTCACGGCGACTACCTCACGCACAAAGGCAAGAAATATTTTTTCTGGGAAACCACAGCCAAAGGCTTTCCGCCCGGTGTATTGCCCAACGAATTTAAAAATGATACTTGGTACATTGCCCTCGTGAAACCTGTTTCTGCCTGATATTTCCGTGATACGCACTGCCGTGCGATACGCACTGCCGTGCGTATCTACGTTTTCTTGATACACACTGTCGCGATACGATACTGCCCTGTGTATTTACGATAATGATTTTTGTAAATCTTGATAAATCACCTTGATAACATCTCTTTGTTCGGGGTCGTATTGCCAATTGTTATCAAAACGATACACAATTTCAGGGTTGGCTTTTTTGGAGATAGTAAGACTATGAAATTTTGTATCTTTGCTCTGTTCTTGTCTTATTTTTTTCACAATATCTTCTCGCAACTCAAACATTACAAAATCGGAAATCATCAGTACGTCAGCTTCTTTGTAATCTTTGGTTTGAAGCATATTGATAGCCTCTATCAAAGCAGGGGCGGCGTCGGTGCCTCCGTGAAAAGACATCAGCAAGAACTCTATCAACAAATCCATTGAATTTGCCAAATCAAGCAAATTAATGGTCTTGATACCTACGGAAAAATTGATGAGATAAGCCTTTCTGTTTTCCTTAGCTGCCATTTTTAGAATAGCAAAGCAAAGTGTTTTAGCGATTTGTTCGGGCAACCCTTCCATCGAGCCACTGGTATCTACACAAATAATGAAAGGACCTTTTTCTTTTTTGCGTATTTTTTGCTGTCTGATGTGCTGTACTTGGTCGCTTGTAATCAATTTTTTTCCTTGAAAACGATAGCTTAGCAGTTCTTTTGCTACATATTTTTTCCAAAAAACCATTTCAGTAGTTTCTTCGCCCAAATAAGCCATTTCCGAAGGAAGCACCGTAGGCAAATAATTATGCTGAAAAACGCCTCCTATTTCGTCTTTTTTCTGAAAATCGGTAATCCAAGCCTTTCGAGAGATGATATTTTCATAAATTTCTTCGTCGGTTTGGGTTTTGGCTTCACGCATTCTGCCGAGCAAGTCAGCAAGTTCTTGCAAAGATTGCTCTTTTTCTAGAAGTTGAGCATATTTTTCCAAAAGTTCGAAGCCTGTTTTGTGCCACCTTCCCGAAGACATATCCCAAAAACGCCCCGCTTCGTCTGCGAAAGGGGTAATCAACGTAAGCAACTTGCTAAATTCTTCTACTTTGTTTTCTAATATTTGTGTAAAATTTTGTCTTTCCTTTTCAGTTTCTTGCATTTCCCACTCCAATCTTTTGGCTGTCAGTAAGCCTTTCCACTGCATCAGCAGGTCGTCTGCGAGTATTTGGAGTTCTTCTAACTCTTTTTCATATTTTTTCTCACCTTTTTCTAAGGCGTAGAGGTCAATTTTGCGGAGTATTTGTTCAAATTTTTTTTCATAAAAGCTAATATTCAATTCTTGTGAGGTGTAGATTTCTTTGAGGTAGTTGGTAAGATAATACCATTGCTTGGCAAACCAAAACATAGGCGTAGCCTCCCAACGCCCCAGCAAGTTGATTTCGTCTTCGTAAGGCGATTGTGTTTCGAGGTATTGTTGTGTTTTTTTCATCCATTTTAGCACCTCTACCACTATTTGCTCAGCGACTTTTCTATAATTTTGGGCAGTTTGGGCGATAAGTGTATTTTCAAAGATTTTGTCGATGGCTTTGGCGATAGGTTGGTGGCTAATTTGTAAGGAGGTAGGAAGCAGGTGCAATTTATTTTCTAGACCAACTTTTTTCTTCAAATATTCGGCGAAATAGGCACGGGTGGGGCGGTCAAATATTTTTCCAAACTCAACGAATTGAATGCAGTCTTCTTGCATAGTAGTTTTTTTGAATAGTAGTCTATCCAAGAAAAACTATAAAACGTAGGGCATTGTTTTTAAGACAAAGATTTATTTGAAAACTATTTGACAACCGCTTTTTTCATTTCGCGTACCAACTGCGAAGAAAACAAAAATTCTTGCAGAGAGGCTTCTTGTGTATTTAGTATGTCTTCTTTTGAGCCTTCCCATACTTTTTTACCTTGATACAAAAACATCACGTAGTCTCCTATGCCCATTACCGAGTTCATATCGTGGGTTACTACTACGGTAGTAGTTTGGTACTCATCTGTAATTTCTTTGATAAGTTCATCAATTTTGATAGAAGTAAGCGGGTCTAAACCTGAGTTAGGCTCATCGCAAAACAGGTATTGCGAATTGAGGGCAATCGCTCGGGCTATGCCCACACGTTTTTTCATTCCTCCCGAAATTTCCGAAGGCATACGTTTGGCGGCGTGTTCAAGACCTACCCTTTTGAGGCAGAAATGCACTCTATCCATTTTTTCGCTTTTACTCATATTGGTCAGCATATCCAGAGGGAATATAACATTTTCTTCAACCGTCTTAGAGTCGAACAGAGCCGAACCCTGAAACAACATACCTATCTCTTGCCTGATTTCCCTTTTCACTTCTGCATCACCATCGGTAAAATTTCTGCCATCAAAAAACGCCGCCCCTAAGTCGGGCTTAATAAGCCCTACAATACACTTCAAAAGCACACTTTTACCCGTACCACTACCCCCGATAATCAAACTACATTTGCCTTTCTCAAAAACTCCACTGATGTTATCTAAAACCTTCCTGCCCTCAAAAGACTTGCTAATGTTTTTAATTTCTATCATAACTGAATGCTAAAAATCAATGATTTGCCCTAATTTATCATTTTTTGCTTTTCTTTACAAATATTTCATTTTGTTGCTTAGGTTTGGGCTAAAAATACAACATTTTAATAGCCGTAACAGCGGCTTCATCGCCTTTGTTGCCGTGTTTGCCACCAGCACGCTCGAGGGCTTGCTGTAAGGTATCGGTAGTCAGCACGCCAAAAATAACAGGTTTGCCAAATTTGAGATTTACGTCCATAATTCCTTTGGCTACGGCTTGTGCAATGAACTCAAAATGCCTTGTTTCACCTTGAATGATACAGCCCAAGGCTATGACCGCATCAATATCGATACGTTGAGCAAGCCACTGCGAAGCCAAAGGCAACTCATAACTTCCTGCAACAGTTTTCACGATGATATTTACGCTTTTAGCACCATACTTTTCTAAGGTTTCATAAGCCCCTTTCAGAAGAGCCTCTGTAACCTCCTTGTTCCATTCGGCTACTACAATGCCAAAACGTTTTTGGCTTACATCTCCTAAGTTTTTTTCAGAATATTCGCTCAAATTTCTTAGAGAACTTGCCATAAGTAAATTGGAGAAAAGATTAAGGAATAAAGACAAAGCATTGTCTATCAAATTTTTACAAAAACAAAAATGTCTGTTCAGTTTTGTACAACCACTTAAAAAGAACAGTTTGAAATCAAAAAAAGCCCTTTTTGAGGGCTTTTCATTTTATTTGCCAAAATATTTTTCTCTCAATTTGTCGTCATATAGGTCTGCATAATAACCAATTCTATCAAGCATTGCAGCTGCTTCGGTTTTATCCAAGCCTTGTGCTTCGCGTATCATTTTGATATAAGCATAATTATCTTTGATAGTAAAGGCTACTCCGTATAATGTGTGGTTGATTTGGAGCAATTCTTGAAAGAAAGCCTCACGATTAGTTGGCGGTACGCCCACTACAGGAGAGAGTAGCTGGAAGTAAATTTGTTTGTTGCTTTCCATTTCCCACACATCAACCCAAACGCTGGCTGAACCACGTTTCAAATTCCACTGACCGTCTAATTCACCACGACAGGCTACGGGGTCCTCACCCATATCCTTAATACAACTCTCTATGATTTCGTAATAATGTTTGATACTTTGCTGCATACTTGATTTTGGTTTTCTTGTGGCAAATATAAGCCAAAAGAAATAATAATTATGGTAATTTTCCAAAAAAACTTTCAAAATATTTCCCCAAAAAAGAAAAATAAAAAATCATTTTTTAGCAAAACATCTGATTTTTAGACTTTTATAAATGAGCCTCCTTAGTGCTTGGAGCTTTATAGACGTTTTGGTTTATCTCGTCTGTTTCTATCAGTCCGTCTCGCAGACGGACAATCCGATGAGCGTAGCGAGCAATATCTTCTTCGTGTGTTACCATAATAATCGTATTGCCTTTTTGGTGGAGAGCATCAAAAAGAGCCATAATTTCGCAGGAAGTTTTTGAGTCTAAATTTCCCGTAGGTTCATCGGCAAGAATGATACTCGGGTTATTGACCAAAGCTCTTGCAATAGCTACTCTCTGCCTTTGCCCTCCTGAGAGTTCGTTGGGTTTGTGCTTGGCTCTATTTTCCAGCCCTACACTCCGCAAGGCTTCCATAGCTTTTTCTATGCGTTGCGATTTGGGTAAGCCTGCATATACTAAGGGCAGAGCTACATTATCCAAAGCAGTAGAGCGTGGCAAAAGATTGAAAGTTTGAAACACAAAACCTATTTCTTTATTGCGGATTTCGGCAAGTTGGTTATCGTTCATATCGCTTACTTCTGTGCCGTTGAGAATGTAAGTGCCTTCGGAGGGGGTATCCAAACAGCCGATAATATTCATCAGCGTAGATTTACCCGAACCCGAAGGTCCCATAAATGCCACATATTCGCCTTTGTGAATGGTAATGCTAATATCTTTGAGAGCGTGAATTACCTCACTGCCCATCTCGTAACGGCGAGCAATATGCTCTGTTTTGATAATGACTTTTGACACTTTCTTTGTATTTGTTGTTTGGCTAACGTTTTCTTTGCTCAAAAATTGCTTGATATTTTGGATAAAGTTCGGGGCTAAGTTCTTTGATTTTGGAAAGCGAACTTTGGGCATAATCGTAATATTGAGCCTCTAAACATTGTTCAAAATGCAATATCCACGCCTTTACGTCTTCTTCTTTGAACCTTGTTGCCTGCAGGGCAAAATCGTAGGCTTCGGTTTGTTGTTTGCCGAGTTTGTTTTGCAAAGCTATCATTTTTGGATAAAAAAACAAGTCAAAAGGATTGCTTTCTATGGCATCGGCGTAGGCTTTGAGAGCATCATTAGTTTTTTCATCTTCAATAAGCCAAGCCTTCAAAAAATACCGATAACCTTCGGAGGATTTCGTAAGAGGAATTTGCTCAATGATTTCAGCCACTTTGGTTTTGTTGTTTTGCAGAAAAAGCAATTTCAAGTAAGCCACATTTAGCTCACTTTGGGCATCGAGCGAGGTTTCTATGTCTTGCGGAAGTAACTCAAAAACTTTTTGTGCCGTTTCGGTATCATTTTTCTCGAGCATTTTTTGCATCAGAAAGGCAATGGCTTTCACTTTCAAATCAGGGTTTTTGAGCGATTTTGTAATTTCTATTTGCGTGGGTGTGTCAGTTTTTCGGTAATATACGAAGCCAAAACGCGTGGTATCATCGGTTTCTTGCCATTTTTCGGGGTTTTGCTCGTAGATAGTAAGCATTTTTTTGGCTATTGAGGCTCTATTTTTGTTTGAGCCAACACGTTGCCAGAGTTCTTTGGCGGTGGTTTCGTTGCGGCTTTCGGAATAAGCAAGAGCGGCGTGGAAAATTACCTCGTCGTAGGGGTACGAAGAGAAAGCATTGGAGGCTAAATTTCTAAATTCTTTGGCGGCTTTTTGGCTTTCGCCTAAATAGAGCAAATATTTAGCATAATTGAACTGATAATCGGAAGATGAGATAAAATTCAGAAAACGAGCCGTTTCTACGCCTTTTTGGTTTTGGTTATGGTTGAAATAGAATATTTTACGACAAAGATTAAACTTATCGGAAAAAGGCAAATTACTTTCTATGCTCAATAGTTTCTGACTTAGATGTAAAGCCATTGTGTCGGTAGGCGGGGCAGTTGCAAGGAAATTGTAAAAATACGCTAATTGTATTTTATTGAGCGTGCTGGTGTCGTTTAGGTCTTTTCTGACAAAATCTATCCTGAATTTTTCTTTATTGTATTTGCGATACAAATTTAGTACAGCCAAGCGATTGATTTCGCTGGGGCGGTCTTGGTTTAGTTTGAGAAAATAATCCAACGAGTCAGCAGGGAAAACAGGCTTTTGCGTGAGCAAAGAAAGAAAATTCGTTTGTCTCTCATCGGGATTGAGTGAGGCACTATTTTTCTGAAAATAATACATCGCCGAATCCAAAACGTTTTCTTGGGCAAGAAGCATTGCGAGATTGTTGCTTAGATAAGGATTTTTAGGGAATTTATCTAAGGCTTCTTTGTATTCCATTGTTGCCAAAAAGTTTTCATTATCTTTCAGAAACTCTTGGGCAATATGGGCGTAGTCGTGGGGTTGGGGGTCGCGTTGTGAGGCAATTTCGTACATCGAGATTTTGTCGGCAATTTCTTTGGGCGTGGCATTACCTTTTAGGCTTATCAGCGAGGCTTTGGCATACCAAAATCGGTGGTTTGTAGCATCGTAGCTGAGTGCGTTATCGTAGAAATCATTGGCTAAGTAATAATTGTTTGGATTGTAATGTACGAAATGAGCATCTGCTAAACCGCCATAGTAAGCACTAAAACTTTGTTTGATAGTAAATGAATTTTCTTTGTAAATCAGCAAGCCCATTAGCAAAAAGCCCATACCACGAGCAATATAGAGGGGGATAGTTTTTTCGTCTTGGTAATCGTAAAAAAGGGTAGCAAAAGGAGTTTTAGCGTATCGGGACTGGTCGCCGCGAAAATTGAAAAGTACATAAATCCAGAAAATCACGCCAAAACCTAAATGCGAATACACGATATAGTCTTCAAGGGCGGCGGTTGCGGCTTCGTTGGCTACCGAGTGAAAATAAGCAATCGTAGCGGTAGCGATAAATACCAAAGCAATATACACCCAAGTTCTAAGCCTTTCAGGAACAAGCAACTGAAACAAGGGATTATGCCTTACGCCCCACAAACCAAACACAAGCGAAGCGGCAAGAATGTAAAAATCGTCAATGTAAAAAATATCTAAAATCAACACACGCGTATTTTTCAGATACAAAAGCACCAAATTGCCTATGTAAAAAAGCATAATCAGATGAAAACTCTTGAAATTAAGTTTGCCCGTGAGCGTGTGTGTAGCCGTGAGCGAAGCGAAAAGGAAAGGCAATTCTGATGATACTAAAAAAATTGTCGCAAGCGTAATGATAGCAGGCACGATTATTCCATAGCCAGCCAAATATATCGCGGGGGCTTTTTCTTGCGAAAAGCCAAATAGCAATCCCAAAAATACGCCCCAAAGTAAAAGGTTTGCCAGCCAACGTTTCCAGAAATCAACTTGCTTGCCAAAGGTATGAAAGTAATAGTTTAGCCCTAAAAACAAGGCAAGGGCAATGCTATTTACGAGCCATTTAGAATGAAGTCCGAAAATACCGAGCAAATCAATTCTTAGCGAAATCAGAAAGAGTATCAACAAGGTTGCACTGCCCAAAAAATAAATTCTTCGGAAAGCCACCATCGCCGCCGAAAGCACCGAAGCCCCCAAAGCCATCGCCAGCACCCACACCACCGAAGCCCACAAAGGAATTTGCAGAGGATTGGCAAAATATTGATAATACATAAAGTAGATAGGCTCTTGCAGATTTATCTCAAAAAGTCCTTTTTCAAAGCTATGCAGGGAATTTTCTTTGCTGAAAACTTGTAGCATCTTTTCCCACGTATAAACCCACTGACTACCCAAATGCCTGCTGATAAGCATAAAAATAGTTGTCGCAAAAGCTATCGCTAAAAAAGCCGATAATAAACCAAAGTGAGGTTGTTTTTTCCAAAAAATTATACTTTCTCTTTGCATTGAGTTTGTTTTGGGATTTTCTTTACAATTCGGTGGCAAAAATAGTTTTTTTTTGTATTATTGAAAGTTTTTCTGCAAAAGCACTATGCAAAACTTTCTCTACTTGCTGATTTTTGTGATTTTTTCTTTTAGCCTGCAAGCCCAAGAAAAACCTCGCTACATTTTTCCTGTAAAACCTGATAGCGGTAAAATTGTTCTTTCGGGCAATTTGGGCGAGATACGTCCCAATCATTTCCATTGTGGTTTGGATATTGTAGAAAAAGAAGGTGAGCCGATTTTTGCTATTTACAAAGGTTTTGTTAGTCGTATAAAAGTTTCTTCGTATGGCTATGGCAATGTGGTGTATATCACCCACCCCGAAACAGACCACGTGAGCGTATATGCCCATCTTTCGGATTTTAGCCCCAAGCTACGCCGTTACATCACCGCAAAACAATACGAGCAAGAAAGTTTTGAGGTAGAAATTTTCCCTTCTCCCGATGAGCTACCCATCGAGACCAAAGAACTCATTGGTTTTATGGGCAATACAGGTAATTCTTTCGGTTCGCACTTGCATTTTGAAATCCGTACTATTGCCGATTTCGTGCTAAACCCACAAGATTTTTTCAAAATACAAACCGATAACCTGCCTCCAAAACTTTTTCAGGTAGCTGTTACGCCGCTCTCACCCGAAAGCCGTGTAGAAGGCAAGTATCAGTCGTTCAGGAGCAATGTATTCGGCACACCCAAAGGTTGGCGAGTAGCCAAACCTATCAGTGCCTATGGCTTGGTAGGTTTGGAAGGCATAACTTGGGACGTAGCCGAAGGCACTCGTAGCTCTTTTGCCACCTCAAAAGCCCGTTTGCGTGTAGATGGCAAAGAAATTTTCTCGTTTCATATCACTAACTTTCCGATATACGAAGTTTATGCTCTTAATTTGCATATCAATTACAAACTTTCTCGGCAGACAGGCTCAAATTTTCAGCGTTTTTACCAAACAGAGGGCAACCGATTGGGCATCTACAAAGGCAATGGCAAAATAATGGTCGAAGACGGCAAAGAGTACCAAATTGAACTTGACTTGGAAGACACACACGGCAATTTCAGAACCTTAGAACTTACTTTGCAAGGCAAGAAGCCTAAAGAAACACAAACAAACGATTTGATAAGTTCGGGCATTCTCTCTTACGATATTGATGAAAACACGCTTATCATTAAGGCTCGCTACATTCCCCCAAAAACTGGAAATATTGAAATTGTTTTGGAAAATAATCAATCGCTTACGGTTCCGATGGCTTACACCGAAAAACAGCAAGCTGTTTTTTTGTACGATTTACGCAAAGGCAAGCCTAAAATAATTAGAACAAAAAATATAGAACTACCTTTTCGCAAAAAAATGATACCTTCGGGAAGGAATTTTCTTTATGAAGATTATTTTATGAAAGTTTTTTTCCAAAATGGTGCTTTGGCAGACACGGCTTATTTGGATTTTTCTTCAAAAACTACACATTTTACAATAGGCAAAATCGCTGAACCTTTGGTTTGGGACGCCGAAATTACCTACAATCACAAAGCCAATACTATTTTAGACCTTAAAAAAGCCTTTCTACGCCACGAAAGAGGTAAAGAGTTTTTCAAAGAACTCAACGACAGCACTTTTTCGGTAAAAACAGCCTACTTGCCCGGCGATTTCAGAATAACAAGAGATGAAATTCCACCTTTTGTTCGTTTGGTGCGAAAAACTCCTGAAAAACTTGTTTTTCAGATAGGAGATGACAATTCAGGCATTTCGCATTTCAAAGCCTATCTGAACGGAAAGTTTTTGCTAATGGAGTACGAACACAAAAACGCCCTTCTCTGGACAGACCCACGCACCACTGAACCTCTAACAGGTGATTTTGAACTACAAGTTTTTGATAAGATGGGAAATATGCAAGTCTATAAAACCATATTGTAAGGCGTTTCGGGATATACTCAATCAAAAGTGGTTTTTGTAAAAAGTTTTGAGAAAAACTGCTTTTCTGTACATTGAGCGTAGAGGTCAGTGAGCCTGCCGAACTGCCGAAATGTACAGAAAAGCGAAAAATTAATTATTTTTGAGTATAACATACAAAAAAACCTATCTCAGCGGTACGAGATAGGTTTTTTGTGTGGGAAGTTCGTTTTTTATCTTCTTACTCTGCGGAACTTAGGACACCTTACGCCTCTTTGCTCAAAGAAATAATTTAC
>Ga0272446_1004548_pt1 | contig 16295 bp, 8 predicted proteins | sample YNPCB0061_FD_194587 | JGI IMG/M metagenome (GOLD analysis project Ga0272446, IMG submission 194587) | Hot spring microbial mat communities from Yellowstone National Park, WY, United States - YNP-CB-006-1 | ecosystem: Environmental > Aquatic > Thermal springs > Hot (42-90C) > Sediment | place... | reverse complement strand
AATATAGAACCAAGGCAGAAGCTCTAAACCTCCGTTGGCTAACGGATGAGCTAAGCGTCCAAAAGTATATCAATCAAAAAAATATAGAACCAAGGCAGAAGCTCTAAACCTCCGTTAGCTAACGGATGAGCTAAGCGCCCAAAAATACATCAATCAAATTTATATAGAACAAAGGCAGAAGCTCTAAACCTCCGTTGGCTAACGGATGAGCTAAGCGCCCAAAATTTTCTCAAAAGAACTTTCAAAATTTGCGTGTCAAATATGTGATATTTCTAAAATAAAACCAAACTACTGATTTACTTTTTGAGCGGCAGACGGGACTTGAACCCGCGACGTCCAGCTTGGGAAGCTGGCATTCTACCACTGAATTACTGCCGCATAATTTCCTTTCAATTTCATTTCAAAACTATTATGAAGCAGAGAATTATTCAAACAAAATAATTTAAAATAAAAAATCATTAACGAATTGCTTCGCTAATGATTTTTAAGATATGATGCTAACCAACATCAATAACAAATAACGGGGTATAATGAAAAATTAATTTAATATCTCTTCACGTACTGGCTTTTTATCTTTGATGCTTTCCAGTGCTTGGTTTAATGAATCGAAAATTTCAAACACCTCAATCGAGCCAGTGTAATTTAAAATTGAATTTGCAAACAACCCTGGCTTAACAATCTTTAATGAACCACCGAGCTTAACAAGTTTTTTGAAAGTTACAACCAATACACCTATAAAAGTTGAGTCCATAAACTCACATTCACTCAAATCAACTATTATAATTGTATGCCCTCTTAAAATATCTTCATCAAGAAGTACTTTAAATTCCTGTGCTTCTTTGATTGTTGCCCGTGACAGATTAACTTTTTCAACTACAAATCCGTAAGCCATTCTTCTTTCGAAATCGAGCATTACGAACCCTCCTTTTTTAATTAAACACTTTTTGTTATTGCCAAGCTATATGCCACTTTGATTTTTAATCAGAATGGAAGTTTTTAAGATTTGAAATTGTACCAAAGTATTACAGTGTTCTAAAAATATCGTGAAGAAAGGATTTGTTAAAAGGGGTCATTGATCAAAAATTCTTAAGAAGTATGAATTGGAAAAGATTAAAGAGACTTCTCAAAATTAATTTGCTTTCATCTTGAGCCGGCCTCCTGTATAATTATTCAACATTTTTTAGCACTGAAGTTAGCTTTTAATTTATAATTTGGTGTTACTATGAACAGATCAATAACTTTTACCATTACTTCAAAATGATTAACCAATCTGAGATTATTGAAAAGCTTCCTTCACTAATTGTGCTTGTTGCTGCATAGTAATTCGAGCAGAACCAACTGCCGGACTAGCACTTTCTGGTCTGCTTACACAATAGAGTTTTTGCTTTTCAGTTTTTATCTCATCCAAACGATGCCACAGGAAATTCCAAGCTCCCATATTTCTTGGCTCTTCCTGAACCCAGATAAGTTTTGTGGAATTGTTATAAGAGTGCAAAATTTCTTTTATCATGTCTGACTTGAATGGGTAATATTGTTCAAGTCGTATTATAGCAGTGTCTTTTACTTTATTGGTTTCAAGATACTTTTTAAGATCGTAATAAACTTTACCGCTTGTTAAAATGATTCTATCAATTTTTGATTTATCTATAATTGATGTATCATCCAATATTTCTTTGAACTCACCGTGTAAAAATTCTTCTTTTGAGGACTTTGCTTCAGGATGTCTGAGAAGACTTTTGGGAGTAAATATCACTAATGGCTTTTGAACATTATGTTTGATTTGTCTTCGCAGCAAGTGAAAATATTGAGCTGGAGTTGTTGCATTACAAACCTGCATATTATCTTCAGCAGAAAGAATCAGGAATCTCTCAATTCTTGCGCTTGAATGTTCAGGGCCTTGTCCTTCATAACCGTGAGGAAGTAACATAACTAAACTGTTTGGTACATTCCATTTCTCATAAGAAGCGACAATAAAATTATCAATTATAACCTGAGCACTATTTGCAAAATCTCCGAACTGAGCTTCCCAGATAACCAGAGCCAATGGGTCAGCTGTGCTATAACCATATTCAAAACCTAAAACAGCAGCTTCTGATAATGAGCTATCGAGTGCTTCTAAATGTGCCTGATGTGAATCAAGGTGATTGAGAGGGAAGTACTCAGTTCCGGTTTTAATATCTGTAAAAGCTAAGTGGCGCTGACTGAATGTTCCTCTTACACTATCCTGACCGCTTAATCTTACCGGAGTTCCTTCCAGTAAAAGACTTCCGAATGCAATTGCTTCTGCCAAAGCCCAATCAGCTTTAACTGAATTATCTAAAAGTTTTCTTCTGTTCTCAAGAAATTTCTGAAGCTTAGGATGACCGTTAAAATTATCAGGCAAAGTTGTTAAACCTTCGATAACTTTTTTAAGTGTCTCTTCCGAAATAAATGTCGGTTCTGTTTTAACTGACTTAATTGATTTTGCAGGAACAGCTAAAGGAACTTCAATTGAAAAAGATGTACTTTTTTTCTTAATCGAATCGAAAGCTTTTGATAATTCTTTTTCATATTCAGTTTGAATTTTCTCTGCTTCCTGAACAGTAAGAACTCCTTCCTTAATTAATTTTTCCAGATATATTGTTTTCACAGATGGATGAGATTTAATCTTATCATACAGTAATGGTTGAGTAAATCCGGGTTCATCTCCTTCGTTATGGCCATGTCTTCTATAACCGAATAAATCAATTACAACATCTTTCTTGAAAACATGTTTGTATTCAAAAGCAATTTTTGTAACCCATAGTGCAGCTTCAGGATCATCTCCATTTACATGAAAAATTGGTGCTTGAATCATCTTTGCAACATCAGTAGCATAAGTTGATGATCGAGCATCTTCGGGAGTGGTTGTAAAACCAATCTGATTATTTACAATTATATGAACGGTACCGCCGGTTCTGTATCCACTTAGCTGAGATAAGTTTAATGTTTCAGCAACAACTCCTTGTCCGGCAAATGCTGCATCACCATGAATTAAAATAGGCATCACTTTCTGATGGCTTTTTGAATCGCCTAATCTTGTTTGTTTTGCTCTCACAATACCTTCTACAACAGGATTGACCCATTCGAGATGACTTGGATTTGATGATAGTGATAAACCAATCATCTTACCATTTATTGTTCGATACCTTCCGGTTGCTCCAAGATGATATTTAACATCACCAGAGCCCTGAATTGAATCAGGATCTTTTATATCCTCAAATTCACTGAAAATTGATTCATACGATTTACCCATAATATTGACAAGTACATTCAATCTTCCTCTATGAGCCATTCCGATAACTGCTTCAGCAACATTGTGTTCGGCAGCTTCATATAGTAAATAATCAAGAACAGGAATCAGTGTTTCAGAACCTTCGAGCGAAAATCTTTTATGACCGATAAATCTGTTGTGAACAAAATGCTCAAACAATTCCGCCTGAGTAAGCTTTTTAAGAATATGCTTTTTAATTTCTGAATTAAAATCCGGTGTATTTTTAACTGGTTCCATTTTGCTTTGAAGCCAGACTTTCTCAGCCGGACTTTGAATATGCATATATTCAACACCAATTTTTTCACAATATGTCTTGTGAAGTATTGCAAGAATTTGCCGGAGTGTTGCGGTTTTTAATCCGCCAAAACCACCTGTAATAAACTCACGATCAAGATCCCAAACAGTGAGGTTGAAAGAGGAAGGATCAAGTTCCGGATGATAATTTACTTTTGAACCAAGCGGATCAAGGTCTGCAATAAGATGTCCTCGCACACGATAAAGATTTATCAGTTGTAAAACTTTTGCCTGCTTTACAATTTCATCTGCACTTGATGATTTATCGAAACCACCTGGTTGATAATCTGTTTCCCATTGAAGTGGTCGCATTGTTACTTTAAGTTCATCGAATATCTCTTCATAAAATCCATCTTTACCAAGAAGTAACTCATTAATTTCTTTTAAAAACAATCCTGACTCAGCACCTTGAATAATTCTGTGGTCATAAGTGCTGGTAATGTTCATTACTTTGCTAATGCCAAGTGCAGAGATTGTTGTTGGCGACATTGCCTGATACTCAGCATTATACTGAATTGCACCAATTGCAATGATTGCTCCCTGACCAATCATCAATCTTGGAATTGATGAAACTGTACCAATTGTTCCCGGATTTGTAAGTGTAATTGTGGTTCCTAAAAACTCTGATGGATCAATAGTTCCTTTTCTTGATCGCTCGACAATATCTTCGTATGCCTGCCAGAATTCTTTGAAGGAAAGTTTGTTGGCATTTTTAATATTAGGAACTAGCAGAGATCTGCTTCCGTCTTTTCTTTCGATATCAATTGCAAGTCCTAGGTTTACATTCCGGCGAACAATTAAATTCGGTTTGCCATCAATAATTGTGAAAGCATTATTCATAGCCGGAACCTTCTTCAGAGCTTTAAGAATTGCCCAGCTTATAAGATGAGTAAATGAAACTTTCCCAAGGTTTCTTTTCTGAAGATGTTGATTAATTAAAACTCTGTTTTCTTCAAGAAGTTTAACAGGAATTGTTCGTTGAGATGTTGCAACAGGAATTGTAAGACTTGAAGTCATATTATCAAGTATGCGTTGAGCACTTCCTGCAATTACCTTTAATTCATCTTCATCAGATGGTTTTGGGAAATCAACATTTTTTGGCAAAGTCAGATAAGACAAACTTTCTTGTTGATTTGAACCATTTGATTTGTTCTTGTTTTCAATATTCCCAAAAAATTTTCTCCATTGTTCAGGAACTTCATCTGGTTTTTGTTCGTATTGTTTATAAAGATATTCGACAAACCAGGTGTTTGCACCAAACTTTTCAAGTTCTTCAATTTCTTTTTTAGATAATTTTTCTTTTTTCATAATTTGTATTCAGAGTTTGAAATAATATTTTTATTCGTTAGTTGACTGACTAATTTGTCAGTTAAAATATAATCGGATTTCAATTGAAAATATAACAATTATAGGTAAAAATTCTATGGACGAAAATACTCTCAGTAATCTTAGAAAGAACTATGAAAAAGGCGAATTGATTGAAAATAAAATCAACTCAAATCCATTCAAACAGTTCGAAATCTGGTTTGAAGATGTGCTTAATCATAAAATTTACGAACCTAATGCAATGATATTAGCAACATCTTACGAGAATAAACCTTCCGCCAGAGTTGTGCTGTTAAAAGGATTTGATGAAACAGGATTTAAGTTTTATACGAACTACAATAGTAGAAAAGGAAAACAACTAAGTTTAAATCCAAATGCTGCTTTACTTTTTTATTGGATGGAACTTGAACGGCAGGTAAGAATTGAAGGAAAAATTGAAAAACTTAGTCGGGAAGAATCACTCATTTATTTCAACTCAAGACCTTTGGAAAGCCGTTTGGGAGCGCTTGCATCGAATCAAAGCGAAGTAATACCCGATAGAAGTTATCTGGAGAAAAAATATAGTGAAGTAAAAGAAAAATATGGCGATAATCCACCAATGCCTGAAAACTGGGGCGGTTACAAACTTATACCTGAACTTTTCGAATTCTGGCAGGGAAGACCAAATCGTCTTCACGATAGAATTGTTTATGAAAAAATTTCTGAAGGCTGGAAGATTTATAGATTATCACCTTAGAGTTGTGTTAAGACATATGAAAATAAGATGTATCTTCTCAATTAATCTTCCCGCTGCTGTTGTCAAGATGTGAGGGAAACATTATTTAGCCAATTTAGATTACTCAATCGCTTTCACTCTATGAAATTACTTTTATTCAAAAGTCTCCGATAAATATTTTTATTTGATTATGAACCATACATTCTTATTTTTCTAATTGACAATAGCAGGAGTTTGCTATGAAAAAAATTTTTCTGACTCTCTTTTTAATCAATTCAATTCTTCCTCAGGTTCATCACAACATCTGGTATGGCTTTGGACCATACGGAGGAACAATCAGAGAAATTTCTACAAATGAACGAGGCAACATTGCAGCAATTACAAATGGAGGTTTAAGTTATTATTACTTCGATTGGATTCATATGTACAAGACTAAGGATTTTCAACACGCTTCTTTTCTTGGAAAGTCTGATACACTACTTGCTACAGATTCTGATTCACTTTATTGGACTGCCGATGTAAGTTATCATTGGCGCTCAATAACAAGATTAGCAAGACCTGTAAATGGGATAAAAGCCAGAAAGAATTCAACCATAACAATTTTTCTTTGGGCTGATACAACAATCTTCCGAGGTAGTTGGAATGCACAAAGCTGGATAACACTTTATCCGGGTAAAGGAAATATCAATGATATTTTCTTAACAACAGATAATACTGTTATTATTGCAACAGATCAGGGAGTTTTCAGATCATCTGATGATGGGGTGAACTGGATTCAACTTCCGTTGCCCCCAAAAAATTTTATTGCTCTTGCCGGTGATAATATCCCTCCATTCAAACTTGCAACTTTTGCAAACGATTCGAATATAGTTTTCTTATCAAGTAATAATGGGGATAGCTGGATTTCAACTAACTATGGATTACCTCAAGATGCTTTCGAACTTAATGATGTGGATTTGAATATCTATGGACAGATTTTTGTCGCAGCAAAAAGCGGTATTTATCGAACTACAAACTTTGGTAGTAATTGGGGTCCTTTCTCAGATGGACTTGAATATCCAGATTTTGGCGTAATGAAAACTTTAAAAGTCAATACAATTTATTGTTCTAACAACAAAATTTATGCAGGCACTGACGAAGGAATATTCGAAAAAAATAATCAATCAGCTTATTGGTTTCAGATAGGTCCAAACAACCAGAAATGTCTTTCATTAGCAAAGTCACCTGCAATGATGGATAATGTTATTCTTGGCACGCCAAAGGGAGTTAAAGTATATAATGTTTATGATTGGGTTGTATCTGATAATTATGGACAGGATGGATTTCCGATTAATTCTGTTATACTTTCTTCACAAGGAAGTTATGCACTTGCTGCAGGAATTTTTCCGGAAGCAAATGGATTTATACAACGGTCAACTAATGGGGGTTTAAATTGGGAAACAGTCTTTACTCTCCCATTAACTGCAGGAAAGTTCAATTACTTTTTCCAGAGAAAAGACAGTACAAGTTTATTCTTGGCTTTAAGTGAAGGTATAAACTCTGCAGGTCTTTTCATTAACGATGTGGTTAACTATCCAACTCAATGGCAATCAATAAACAATACCGAAGGATTAAATTTCCAATTTGCTACTTCATTCTGGGATAAAACTTCAGAAATTTATTTTCTGGTAAATGATTCTCTTTTGTATAAAAGCATTAATGGAGGAAGAACTGTAAGTTTTATCTCTTCAATTCCCGGTGGAAAATTAAATTCAATTTATGCAGTTGACCACGGTATTAGCAGAAATATTTATGCTTGTGGACAAGGTATAAGAGTAAGCACCGATTTTGGTTTAACCTGGGAAGATTATGGCTTGAATGATTATGAAGTTGTAAGACTTATTTACGAAAGCTATTCACTTCTTGCTGCGACAAGAAATAATGGCTTCTTTGCAAAGTATCACAGTCAGGGTGATTGGGTACCTTTTTCAACAGGCCTTGGTGATGGTAAAGTAATAAACGATGCATTGAATTATACTAGCTGGGTTTTGCACACAGCAACGGAAAATCATTCAGTTTATTTTCTTTGGCTAATCATTAATCAAGTTGAAGATTTTGGCGATGATTTGATTGCGGATAAATTTATTCTCTATCAGAATTATCCTAACCCATTTAACCCAAGTACCACTGTCAGCTGGCAGTCGCCTATTAGTGGTAGAGTTACAATTAAATTATATGATATTTTAGGAAGAGAGATCGAAACGATAATTGATGGCTATTATGAAGCTGGCAAACATTCTACATTCTACATTCCAAATTCTACATTGCCAAGTGGCGTTTACTTTTATCAATTAAGATCTGGAAACTTTGTGGAAACAAAAAAGATGATATTGATGAGGTAATAATTGAACTTTAAAAAAAATTGAAATTTAATAGTTATCTTTATGAAGCATTTAAATTGATAATTTTTCAAAAATTATAATTAAAAGTGTAAAAAGAATGAAGACGTTACTAACATTTATTTTTACAATAATAGTTTCATTAACAATAAATGCTCAGTGGTTTTGGCAAAACCCATATCCGACAGGCAATCATTTGAACTCAATCTATTGTACAGATGCAAATATTTTCTGGTTAGTTGGAGATGATGGAACAATTATGAAAACGACCGATGGAGGAATGAACTGGATATTCCAATTAAGCGGAACATCAGATAATTTGAACTCAGTTTACTTTTTAGATAATAATATAGGTTGGGTGGTTGGAGAGAATGGCACAATCTTAAAAACAACTGATGGCGGTATAAACTGGATTAAACAAATTAGTGGAACTACTTATGGCTTGTTATCCGTGTGTTTTATAGATTTTTATACAGGATGGGTAGTTGGATGGTCAGGATTAATATTAATTACAACTGACAGCGGTATCAATTGGAATAGACAGGAAAGTCCAACTAACGAATTATTGACATCAATACATTTTGGGAATAAAAATACAGGATGGATAGTTGGATTTAAGGGTAAAATCTTAAAATTATTAAATAACCGACGTTGGATAGAACAAGAAAGTGGAACTACTAGAAATTTGCTATCAGTAAAATTTTTAGATAATGAAACTGGCTGGGCAGTTGGCGATCAAGGAACAATTTTAAAGACAACTAACGGTGGTATTAATTGGACCCAACAAACAAGTGGAACAACAGATGAATTGGTATCAGTATATTTTATAAACTATGACACAGGTTGGGCAATTAGTTCAAGTGGTAGAATATTAAAGACTATCGATGGAGGAACAGTATGGTTTCCTCAGACTTTTGGTACCTGGTATGGTTTGAATTCTGTGTTTTTTGCTGATAAAAATTTGGGGTTAGCAGTCGGAATTCGGGGCAGGATTTTAAAAACAACTGATGGGGGAAATAACTGGACAGATCTATCAGGTGGATTTTATGCTTTTTCATTAAACTCAGTTCATTTTGTTAACAATAATACAGGTTTTACGGTAGGAAGTGGTGGTAAGATAATGAAAACAACTGATGGAGGGTATAGTTGGTTGGACGTGTCAATAGATGGAATTACTATTGATCTTTATTCAATTTATTTCAGAGATAATAACTTAGGTTGGACTGTTGGATGGTATAGTAATATCTTTAAAACAACGAATGGAGGAAATAGCTGGAATAGACAGTTAACAGACACTTGGGAACATTTGTCGTCAATATATTTTATTGATATCAATACAGGATGGGTTGTTGGCAATGATGGTATCATATTAAAGACAACTAATGGTGGAGTAAACTGGACAAGGCAAACCAGTGGAACCCAAAGTCATCTGCAGTCAGTTTATTTTATTAATATCAATACAGGATGGGTTGTTGGCAATAATGGTATCATATTAAAGACAACTAATGGTGGAGTAAACTGGGTAATGCAAATCAGTAGAACTACACTTGGCCTGAATTCTGTATATTTTACTGATATCAATACAGGATGGGTTGTCGGTAATAGTGGTATTATATTAACAACAACTAACGGTGGGACAGAATGGGTTTACCAGACAAGCGGTACTTTTGAAGCGTTATTATCTGTTTGTTTTGCTGATAATAATACAGGCTGGGCTGTTGGATATCAAGGTATAATCTTAAAGACTAGCGATGGAGGATTAAATTGGATAAAACAGATCAGTGGAACGAGAAAAATTTTAAATTCGGTTCATTTTATAAATAGCCTTACAGGTTGGGCCGTTGGTATTAATGGTACAGTTTTAAAGACGACAAATGGTGGAATAACTTTTATAGACGATGAAGATAAAAAATCTTTGCCAGAAAGTATTGTATTCTACCAAAATTACCCGAATCCATTTAATTCTTCTACAAACATTATTTTTCAAATTTTAGCACCGTGTGATGTAAAATTAACCATATACGACATCATTGGAAATGAACTGTTGACTTTAATAAATGAGCATAAACAACCTGGCTTTTATGAAGTTAAATTTGATGCGAAAGATTTTCCATCTGGGATATACTTTTATCGTCTAAAAGCAAGTACTTTTATTGAAACAAAGAAGATGATATTGATAAGGTAAAGAATTATGTACATTAGCCTATTAGTTGCGAAGGGAATTTTAATTATTCAAATGAATCATTATTTGTAATTTTAAACTTTTTGGTTAATGACTTTCTTAAAAAAAAATTCTCGAAAGATTTTTTTTCTATATTATTTCGTTAAAAGTCATTAGTAATAATTAGCCGATAATTATGCCAATTTTGGATTAGATGCAGTATTAACACAATAAAAATGTTTAAGTAAATACATCATAAAATTTATTAAAGGTATTCTTTTTAAGTAATTTAATTTTTCAGAGGTTTATTTTACTTATTAGCTCAGCGTAAAAATTAAAAGGAGCTATTATGAAAAGACTTTTTAAAAATATCTTAATACTTTTTATTTCGTTTCTTTTTTCTCTTTTTGAGGTTTTTGCTCAACAATGGATACCACAAATAAGTGGTACAACTATAAGCCTCAGAGGGGTTAAAGCTGTAAACGACTACATTGTTTGGGTTTGCGGTGCAAATGGTATTGTTTTGAGAACGACCAATGGAGGCATAGACTGGGAAATTAAAACTCCAACAGATACAAGTGTCACAAATTATTCAATTGATGCTATTAATGCTGATACTGCTTGGGTTACAGGCACATTTGGTGGCATTGAAAACTTCTATATTTGGAAGACAACTGATGGTGGTACGACTTGGTTCCAACAATATAATAATCCCAATGGTTTCGGTAATGCTATTAGGTTTTTTAACGAAAAGGAAGGTGTTTGCTTAGCAGATCCTGATCCTTATCCTTCAAGTTATTGGGAAATTTTAATAACAACTAATGGTGGTTCAAATTGGACAAGAGTGCCAAGAGAAAATATACCATCAGCAGATAGTCTCCGTGGTGAAATTGGTAGTATTGGCTCAATTGACATCGTAGATAATACCATTTGGTTTTCATCTTTCTATAGTATTAGTGCAACACCGACAAAAGTTTATAAGTCAACTGACAAAGGACTTACTTGGACAGTTTCAGGTTATTTTCAACAACAACAGGGTTTTGCAGGTTCAAGTTATGTAGCTTTTGCTAATGCAAATAATGGTGTTGCAGTTTGTAATGATAGAACGGTTGCAAGAACAAGTGATGGCGGAGTTTCTTGGACAACATCAACGGTTGAGTTCGCATCTTTTAGAAGTGTTGTGAATCTTGTAGGCGAAATTTATATAGCTGTTGGAAGAAACCTTTTTGGTGGATGTGGCTGGTATTCTGTTGGTGGTTCTTACTGGTCTTTTAATCCGATAAACACAAATTCAACTCTTTTTGGAGTTGACGGAACAGCTAACTCTGCTTGGGCAGTTGGTAACAACGGAATTATATTGAAATGGGACGGTCCTCCAATTCCGGTCGAGTTAATTTCATTCATAGCATCTCAATTAAATTCTTCAGTTAAGTTAGATTGGACTACTGCTACTGAATTAAATAATCACGGTTTTGAAATTCAAAGGAAAGCGAGAAATGTTGAAGATTTCGCTACTGTCGGATTTGTAAGAGGTCACGGTACAACAACTGTGAATCAATCATATTCTTTCATTGACGAGAATTTAATAGATGGTACATATACTTATAGATTGAAACAAATAGATTTTAACGGTAATTATAGTTATTTCAATGAAATTGAAGTTGATGTTAGAACTCTGACAGATTTCACTTTGGAACAGAATTATCCTAACCCATTTAACTCAAGTACCACTATCAGCTGGCAGTCGCCAGTAAGTGGCAGAGTTACAATTAAATTATATGATATTTTAGGAAGGGAAATCGAAACAATAGTTGATGGTTATTATGAAGCAGGAAATCATTCTACATTATTTATGCTAAATTCCAAATTGTCTACCGGAGTTTATTTCTATAAGTTAAAGGCCGGTGAATATTTGAAAATAAAAAAAATGACCTTAGCAAAATAATTTTTTAGTTTTTTAACATTTTGAATATTGAAATATGATTAAATATCTTTTTATATCTTTAATAGTTGGTTTATACATTCCTTCTTTAAATGGACAAGATAATCTAATCCAACAAAATAGAATGTCACACTTTAATTTATCCAAAATGACAAATCAAAATAAAGCTATAAAAGAAATTGTAGATAAAGATGTTTTAATACAGAATAATATTCATAATATTGAAAAAGTAGTCTCCAATTACTCAAATACAGAAATGCTAAATCATATTATTATAGACGATTTTTTAGTAAATGATGATACAAGTGATGGTGCGATTGGACAAAGCTTACCCAAAATAGCCTCTGATGGAAAAGGAAATTTTGTGGTTGTTTGGGAAGATGAAAGAAATGGTAATATTGATATCTATTTTCAAAGATATAATTCAAATGGAATTCCTCAAGGAATTAATACAAAGGTTAATGATGATGGTATTCAATTTCAAGGTTCTCCTTCTGTTGGAATGGACTCAGCAGGAAATTTTGTTATTGTTTGGCAAGATAGAAGAAATTTAAATAATGATATCTATTTTCAGAGATATAATTCGATTGGAGTTCCAATAGGACCAAATATTTTAGTAAATGATGACAACAATAATAAAGAACAACTTCGTCCTGCGGTTGCAATGAACCCATCAGGAAAGTTTATAATTGTATGGGAAGACTATAGATCATTTGGTAATATTTATTTTCAGATTTACAACTCAGATGGAACTCCACAAGGATCAAACACAATTGCCACTGATAATACCTCAAATATTAAAATTTACAATCCAGCCGTTGCTATTGATAAGGATGGGAATTTTGTCATTGTTTGGGAAGATAATAGAATAAATGTCAACTTTGATATTTTTATGCGTCGCTTCAACTCGAATGGGGTTGCACAAGGAACTGCTGTAAGAGTTAATCAACTATTTGGGGGCTCAAATAACTGTTCTAATCCAGAAATTGCCTATGATAATTTTGGTAATTTTATAGTAACATGGACAAGAAGTGGGTTAGTAATTTTTCAAAGGTACGATATGAATGGTAATACGATTGGTGTAAATAATACTTTGAATTATGGTATTACTCCAAGTATTTCAATTAACTTATCAGGGAAATTTGTTATTACTTGGCATTATATAAACATTGATGGTATTCACAGTATTTTTTTTCAAAGGTTTAATCAAGATGGATCTTTTCAGGGTTTGTTTACCGTTGTTAACGATAATGACTATGGAGAAAGAGCCCTACCAAAAGTAGTTTGGACTACCCCGGATAACTTTATTATAGTTTGGCAGGATAGCAGAAGGAATCAAAAAGATATTTATCTTCAGATGTTTGATTCATTAGGCATTCAACAAGGGATTAACAAAAAAGTTAATGATGATTTCGGTGGAAATGTTCAAGTTAACTCAAAAGTTGCAATGGATTCAAGTGGCAACTTTGTCATCGTTTGGCAAGACAATAGAAATGGAAATAATGATATTTACTTTCAACGATATAATTCTAATGGTATTCCTCAAGGAACAAATATGAAAGTTAATGATGATGATAGTAATGCTAATCAATTATTACCATGTATTGCTATGTCTTCAAATGGAAACTTTGTAATTGCTTGGCAAGATAATAGAAATGGAAATTTTGATATTTTTTACCAGAGATATAACTCAAATGGCATTTCTCAAGGTGTAAATACAATAGTGAACGACGATGTTGGAAATAGAGATCAGTCATCTCCTGCTATTGCAATGGATGCGGCTGGAAATTTTGTCATTGTTTGGCAGGATGCAAGAGCTGGTTATATATTTAACGACGATATTTATTTTCAAAGATATACTTTTAATGGTATTCCAATAGGTTCAAACATAAAAGTCAATGATGATACTAATAATAAAGAACAGGAAAAACCCTCAATTGCAATGAATGCGAGTGGCAATTTTGTTATTGCTTGGCGTGACAATCGAAATCCATCCGGTCTGGGATTTTTTGATTTTGATATTTTCTACCAAAGATATAATTCAGAAGGAATTGCTCAAGGTGTTAATTCTAATGCGATAATACTTGGTGGTGTTCCTAATCATCAAGATGATCCTGTTGTCGCAATTGATTTGCAAGGTAATTTTGTTATTGCTTGGGAAGATTTTAGAAATCCAAGTGGTATTTATTTTCAAAGATTTAATCATCAAGGAATTCCTCAAGAATATAATCGGTTAGCAGGTGATATTAATGCCACTGGTTTTATGTCAAATCCTGATATCACTATGGATACTAATGGTAATTTTATTATAATTTGGGAAGATTATAGAACATCAAAATCTAATCCAAACATCATAGGACAAAAATTTTTAAATAATGGAATACCAATAGGAAATAACTATCTAATCGTTGCCGATGGACCACACAAAGGTGAATTACAACCTGCTATTACTTCAAAGGATGATTTAATAATTCTTACCTGGACGGACAATCGGCGTTCTAAACATTGGGATATTTATGCAAAATCATTTAGTTGGAATTGGAATGGCATTAACAATATAAACAATGATAAAATTACTTTATTAGATAAGTTTATTCTTTATCAAAATTACCCAAATCCATTTAATTCAAGTACTACCATCAGTTGGCAGTCGCCTATTAGTGGTAGAGTTACAATCAAATTATATGATATTTTAGGAAGAGAGATCGAAACGATAATTGATGGCTATTATGAAGCTGGCAAACATTCTACATTCTACATTCCAAATTCTACATTGCCAAGTGGCGTGTATTTCTACATGTTGCAAATTGGTAACTTTATTAAGGTAAATAAAATGATTCTTACAAAATAATTTTGTATCTCTATTCATAAATACTTAGTGACATAGTGTCATTGTAGCAAATTTGTCTCAGACGATCAGGTTATAAATTTTCGTTTCAATGCCGGTGCACCAGCGATTAATGTTCTTACTGTAATAGCAGAAATAATTATTATTCCGCCAACTATAGCAAAAACTGATGGAACTTCACCATATCCGACAAATACCCAAATTGGGTTAAGCACCGGTTCAAGCATTGAAATGATTGATGCTTCAACTGCGGGAATCCTTTTAATTCCATAACTGAACAAAGCATAGGCAAATGCAATCTGAAAGACTCCAAGAAATGTAAGCTTCCATAAATTTCCGAATGAAAGTTCTTTCAGCTCAAGAATAAATGGAATACACACAAGAGCAACAATAATATTTCCATAAAATATTGACGCCTCACCATATTGTTTATCGTTCTTTTTCATCCCAAGAAAAAACGCAGCAAAAGCTACACCTGCCAGAAGTGCTGCAATATTTCCTTTAATATCGCCGGGAGTTAAGTCTCCCATAAAAAATAAAATCATGCCTAAAAAGCATACAGCAATAGTAATGATATTTATTTTTTCCCATTTACTTTTTGTTAGTATAGGCTCGAATATTAAAACATAAATCGGTGCAGTGGATTGAAGAAAAATTGCATTAGCAGCAGTAGTTGTTTTTGTTGCTATCACAAATAAGATCAATACAGCGGCATATGCAAAAGCATTCAATAATGCAAGAGGATTAAGTTTTAGAATTTTCTGTCTGAATAAAATTGCAAATACAATCGCAGCAATTAAACATCTGAAAAAAGATATTTGCATCGGAGATAGAGTAATGAGTTTTATAAATAAACCACCGGAGCTCCAAAGCAGTGCTGTGAGAAAAACTGCTAATATTCCTTTTGTATGTTCGGATGAATTTTTCATAATTCAAGTTAAATAAAAAAGTTTATAATTCTATTAAGAACTATATTATAAAATACTCATACCAAATAATATCAAAAACTATACTTTGTACTTTACAAAGTTACTTCTTTTGTCAGTTAACCTGTTTAAATTATTACTGTAAAAAATAATAAATTAACTTGGCATCGAAACATAAGTACATAAGTCATACTGCAGATATAGCATTCGAGATTGAAGCTGATTCTCTGGAAGAATTGTTTGTCGAGGCTTTCAGAGTCTGGTTAATCTCGATAGTGGAATTAAGTGAATTTGAACCAGAGAGCAGTATTGATATTGAAATAAAAGCAGATTCTCTTGAGCAGCTGCTTGTGGATTTTTTGAATGAAGTAAATTTCCTTTTGCTGGTAAGAAAAATTCTTTGTGTTAGTGTT
>Ga0272446_1004547_pt1 | contig 16296 bp, 10 predicted proteins | sample YNPCB0061_FD_194587 | JGI IMG/M metagenome (GOLD analysis project Ga0272446, IMG submission 194587) | Hot spring microbial mat communities from Yellowstone National Park, WY, United States - YNP-CB-006-1 | ecosystem: Environmental > Aquatic > Thermal springs > Hot (42-90C) > Sediment | place... | reverse complement strand
TCCTTCGCCCGCGACGCGGGCGTCACGCGCACCAGCGTCACGCGTCCACCGCGCATCTCCGCCTCGACCACGGTCCGCCTCGGGCCATGGAGCCGGAACCGCACGTCCCACGTCCGGGGCCAGCCCGCGAAGAGCAGGATCCGGTCGCCGCGCGGCTGCAACAGCATGTTCTGTACGGCGATCATGCCAGCCGAACCGTGGTCCTGGTCCGGGACCCAGTCGTAGTTCGGCCCCCAGAAGGCCGGAAACCTGCTTCCAGGATGGCTGCGGCTGAACCGGATAGCCAGGCCCCGCGAGGCCTCCTCCGCCAGTCCAAGGCATGCCGCGTGGATCTCCTCCTGTCGCCATCCCTCGTGACCCGAGAAGCGCTTCGCAGCGTAGGCTCTCCGCCCGAGCTCGAGGCCCGGCAGCCCAACCCCAAAGAGCCGGAACGGGAAAACCGCGTAGAGCTCCGGGTTCTCCACGTTCGCCGGCGGTGCGAGCGTCCTCTCCGCCACCGCAATGCGCTCCTGACCGGGTGGCCCCTCCGTCGGGACGGGCGGCGTCTCGCGAAGCAGACGCCGCCAGGCCGCTATCGAAGAGGCGCCAGCGCGCTTCTCGCCCAGCGCGATGAGTCCCGTCAGGACATGCCGGAGGCCCGCAACGTCCGGGGTTGGGTTCACGGCTTGCTGCCAGGTCTCCAGCGCCTGGCCCGGCTCGATGCGCAGCTTGCCCGAGCCGTCCCGCGGGAAGTGCCGATCGTAGAAGGCGAGAACCGGACGCGCCAGGGGCAACAAGTGCTCACGCAGGAAGCGCTCATCGGGGGCCTGGCGCCACCGCTCGAGCATCATGGCGACGAGCTCCAGGCCGCCCGTCCAGTACCACCGGATGTACGTGTTGTCCACGTGCGAGATCGGCTTGCCTCGCCGGTCCCAACCGTAGTTCTCGTTCGCGTAGGAACCCCAGAAGGTCATGGTCTCCGGGAAGAAGGCGCCCTCGTGGCCGAAGTAGGCGCGCGTGCGTTCGGTCGCGAAGGGCAGCGCGTCCATATACATGCGGAAGAGCGGCTCTAGCATCTCGAGGTCGCCCGCGGGCAGCATCGGCCAGTACGCGAGCCGCGTGTTCTGGAACCAGTACGGTCCACCCCACCGGCGGTAGTCGGCGCCGAAGCGCTCGTCGGGCTCTCGCGCGTCCACCGTGTAGATAGAGCCGTTGAACTTGATGGGGCTCCCGCCGCGGCCGGCGCAGGCGAGCATGGCGCGCTGGAGAGCATAGCCGCGCGACACGGTCTTGGCATTGCCGCCAAGGATCTGCTCGCGAACCATCGCGCCGTCCACGTAGAGCCGCTGCACCCCCGTGGAGGCATCGAAGGTGGCCGCCACGTGGGCCCAGCGCCCTTCCGGGAGCTTGGCATCGTGAACCAGCGTGCCGGCCGACACGATCATCCGGAGCGAATGGGAGGGGTAGGTGTCCAGCAGGTAGCCTTCGCTCGTACCGGGGAGGGAGCGATCGATGATCCGGCCTCCCCCGGCCGCCAGCTCGGCAGGATGCACCCAGGCCTCCAGCGTGCACGCCCTGCGAAGAGCCAGCCTCCCGTCGGCGGCGACCTCCGCCCATCCCGATCCGTCGAGCTCGAGCCCTGCGTCGGGTCCCTCTCGCCGTCGGGCGCCGCCGCTCAGCCGGGCTTCCAGCCCGGACGGCACGCGCCCAGGCTCGCCATCGAACCGCCAGGCAGCGAGCAGACCTCGGCTTTCGGGCAGTGGCGCATGTCTGTCGCGGGCCAGGCGCGCGATCTCCGCCGGGCTCAGCGCTCTCGCCCAGACGGAGGCCCTGGCGATGGTGCCGCGAAACCCGTTGCCGCCGTGGGGATCCGCGCCGATTCGCAACGGTATCTCCGGCGTGGTCATCGGTGGAGCGCCGACCGGTCCGCGCGCATGCACCCAGCTTCTCGCCCAGAACGACCGCCACCACGCGCGATGGCGCCGCTGAGCCTCGGCCAGCGGCACGCGATCGGAGGAGCGAACCACCGCATCCAGAGCGGCAGCCCATGCCGCTTCGGTGGTGTTGGCCCTTGTCAGCGCATGCACGGAGATGACCGTCCGCCGCAGCGGTCGCACTGTGGCGATGCTGGCAGGGCCCCGCGGGACCATGCCAACCCCGCCGAGGGACCCACCAAACGCGCGGTGCAGCAGCGGATCGCGGGTTCGGCGCGTCCAGGCACCCATCCCCTGAAGCTCCAACGACGACCGCCAGATCGAAGTCGGGTTGCGATGCAGCCAGACGATCCGGCGGCCGCGAGGCGGCAGAAGACGGTCGGGGTGCTCCAGCACAGGATCGGGCGACCCAGCCAGGCCGTAGGCGCTGAAGAGCTCGCGGCCCTCGAGGACGCGCCGGCGCGTTCGCCATAGCTCCACGGAAGCCTGCGCGCGGCGCGGAACGTAGCTGTCCATCTGCACCCGCACCACCGGTGCGTGCGCATCCACCCACAGCGCCAGGCGCATGGCATCGCGACCGCGGCCCGCCGCGATCGTCACCTCGCCGTCGCGCAGGCACAGGCGCTGGCGGAAGGACTCGCCTGCGGGAAGGGCCGGGCTCAAGCGCACCCGGACCCGGCCCAGCTTCAGAAGGCGCCCGTTCTCGTTCCACGCGTCGGTCTTCGAAACGTAGAAGACGAGGTCGCCGCCGGGCTCCACCCACACGTTGACGCCGATATCGCCATTGCCGAGGGGCATGGAGCCGGACGAGTCAGCGCTCGCCGAGCTCCAGACGACGTCGTAGCGAGACGGGTCGGCGTCGGGAGCCGGCCCGCCCTTCGCCAAGCCAAAGGCTGGCGTCAGCAGCATGGCAAGCAGCGGCGCGAGAAGCCGCATGTGACCCTCACCCCTCCGTGCGCCGATGCTCGGGAGACCACTCCACCCAGCGGATCGGCCGGTCACGCCAGTAGTACTGCAGACGCTTCGACCGCCAACCGGCGTAGACCTCCTCCCAGTCGATCTGCCCGTGGTGCGGCCGGAACGAGTCCTGCACGACGGGTTGGGCCTCGGCCTGGTAGCGATAGTCAACGGAGAGGCGGATGCGGTCGGTCGTCTCGTTCGGCAGCGCCTTGTGCACCGTCAGACTGTGGAACACAACAACATCGCCCGTCGCGAAGTCGGTCCCTCGCCACTCGTACGGAAGATGGTCGGTTCGGACCCCGACGCCCCCCGCGCCATACGCGGCGTGCACGGGCAGGACGCCCTCGCGATGGCTGCCTGGCATCACCGCGAGGCTCCCGAGCTCGCGCGGGCAGTCGCCAAGCGGGATCCAGGCGGTCCACGTGTCTTCGGTGCCCTGAATGTGCACGAAGTCCTGGTGCTCGGGCGTGGTGTATTTCAGGTTGCGCGGGAAGATAATGCGGGCGATGTTCCGCGCATGGGGCAGGACCGGCCCGTCGAAGAGCGCGCCGAACATGGCCAGAAGCGCCTCGTCGTGTGCCAGCGCATGGAAGCTCTCGAGCCGCTGAAGGCGGTTGTAGACCACCATGAACTCCGCCGACGGCTCCACATGGGCCACTCCAGCCCGCGCCACGCCCGCCTCCACCGGGGACGCGTCATCGAGCCAACCTGCCTCCGCGCACAACTCCAGGATCTCGCGGCGGACCGTCCGGATGGAGCCAGGGTCCACCAGCCCGCGAAAGAAGAGGCATCCGTCCTCGCGAGCGCGCTGCCTCAGCGCCGCCGGGTCGGACAGAAGAGCATTCGCGAGATCGAACTCCCGCATGGGATCGTCCCCTCCGAGGTGGTGTACAGAGAACTGCCGGCCTCCGGACGGGTGTCCCTCACGGGAGCTCTGCGCCGGAGGCCCTACCAGAAGCCGTCGTGGAACCGAACGTTGCTCGACCGGTCACGGCGCATGCCGGAGCGGTCCCCGCTCACATCTCTCCCGCCGCGCAAGACCGTCTTCAGCTCCTGACCCGAATAGACGCCTCCCCCATCCGGCGCCTCCTGCCCGAACCGGGTCAGCGCAGCGGCGGCTTGCGCCCGCACGGGGAATGCGATGCGACGCACGTCGCGCCCGCCCTCGGGCCAGCTCAGGTAGGCCTTGTCGCGGAGCATCCTGCGAAGCACCGGCACATCGCGCTCGTCCCCCAGAAGCCCGAAGGCGAGGGCCGCAGCCGCTCGAACCCTCCAGTTGCCGTCCTCGGCGGCGTCTCGGAAGATCTCGGCCAGCATGGCGGTCTGCACCGCGCTGATGGTCGTTTCGCGAAGCGGAGGCCGCAGGCCCGGGACCCCGGATCGCAGCGGAGGCCGCTGCCGATACGCAACGATGCCGAGCGCCGCAACGGCGCGGCTTCGCAAGTAGCGGTCCTCCGAGCGCGCAAGCGTCACGAGCAGGGAGAGCATGCGCGGCGACGCGCGCCAGACAAGCGCATCCGCCGCCGCGTACTCATACGCACGCAGCAACGGAAGCTTCTCAGGCGCCTCCAAGATTCCGACGAGCATGTCGTCGAACTCGGAGCCGAATCGCTCCATGGTGCGGAAGGCAGCCCGCCACGCACCGTCGTCGCCCAGCGGCGGGTCGAGCACGAGGGAGAACGCGAAGGCAATGCTCGCTCGCGCATCGCCGCCGCCACGAGCGCCTCGCCACGCGTCGCGGCGCCGCTCCGCAGGAGCGTAGGTCAGGTTGTTCCGGTCCTGCTCGATCAACGCGACGCCGCCCAGGGTTGGGCGCCAGGCCGCGCCGCTCACCGCGAGCGCGAGAAGCGTCTCGTCACTGAGCGCGCCCTTCCATCGGAGCTCTTTCGGCCCTTCCGTGAGCTCCTTGCGGAACAGGTCGCGGGCACCGCCCTGCGTCGCCATGGCGGACGCGCACGCGGCGAGCAGAACCAGCGCCGCCAGTACCTTAGCCCTGCCGCGGCGAACGCCGCTTCGCAAGCGCCCCATGACACACTCCCCCTGCGTGCTGCCCGACGTCTTTCTCTTACTCCGAAGGACGTTCCTCCATCCTGCCGCGTTGCGGGGGCCGGCGCTGCGAGCCTCTGTGGAACCAAATGTGCCCGAGGAACGTCTGAACGCTTGATCAACTGTTCTTTTCGGCCCAAAGGAGCCCGATCGTGGCCCTGCCTGTCGAAGCGCCCGTAGGGGCAACCGTCGGCGACCCGCTGCGCGTGAAGGCGGTGCGCGCCGCTCTTAGCCACCCCGCCGTCGCCGAGCGCCTGGCCGAGCTGTTCTCCGCCCTGGCCGATCCGACGCGCGTCCGCATCGTTGAGGCGCTGGCGGCCTCCGAGCTGTGCGTCTCCGACCTCTCGGCAGCGCTGGGCCTCTCGGTCTCCTGTACCTCCCACCAGCTCCGTCTGCTCCGGGCGCTCCGGCTCGTTCGGCACCGGCGCGAGGGCAAGCTGGTCTTCTACTCGCTGGACGATGGACACATCGTGAGGCTCTTCCGCGACGGGCTGGAGCATATCCGCGAGGAGGCCGTGTAGTGCGCCGCCAGTCGCTGTCTCTCGACATCCACCTGCCCGGCGGCGCGGAGTGCGAGCGCTGCATCGCCCGGCTGCAGGAGCGTGTCTCCTCCACGCGCGGAGTGCTGGCGGCCGCCGTCAACAACGCCCGCACCGCGTTCCTGATCGAGTTCGACCCCGATCTCGTGACGATGGCGCGGATCGAGGCGGAGGCGCGGCGCGCGGGAGCCGAGATCGCCGACCGGATCGAGCACCTGACGCTGGCGGTCGAGATGGATTGCCCGGACTGCGCGCGCACCATCGAGGAGGGTGTTCGTCGCGAGCGCGGGGTGCTCTGGGCGGCGGTCTCCTTCACCAGCGGGATGCTGCATGCGGAGTTCGAGCGCGGCGTCACGGATGCGGACCGCATCGCGCGCGTCGCGGCCGCTCACGGGGCGTGCGCGTGCGCCGTGGTCGGCGCGGGGCGGCGTCGTGACGAGGCAGCGTCCGCCGGGCCCGCAGCGTCGTGGGGGCGCCACGCGAGGACGCTGAGCGTCGCGGGCGCGGTGGCGCTCACCGTCGCCGCCGTCGCCGTCCGCGCGTTGGGCGCTCCAGGGTCCGAGTTGCTTGCGGGCGCCGCCATCGCCATCGGGGGCTGGAGCACCGCGAGAGCCGCGTGGCTGGCGGTGCGCTCCCGGCTGCTGGACATGAACGTGCTGATGACCGCCGCCGTGGCTGGAGCCGCGGGCATCGGCGAGTGGGTGGAGGGCGCAAGCGTCGTCGCGCTCTTCGCCGTTGGCAACTGGCTGCAGAGCCGCGCCGTCGAGCGCACACGCCGGTCCGTCGCCGCGCTTGTCGGCATGACGCCGACGACCGCGACGCTGCGGCGCGATGGAAGGGAGGTCCGCGTTCCGGTCGAGGAGGTCGGGCCCGGCGACGTGGTCATCGTGCGGCCCGGCGAGCGCATTCCGCTCGATGGCGCCGTGGTGGCGGGCGCCTCCAGCGTGAACGAGGCCCCAATCACAGGGGAGAGCCTGCCATCCGACAAGGCGCCGGGATCCATGGCGTTCGCGGGTTCCGTGAACCTGAACGGCTGCATCGAGGTGAAGGCCACCCGACGCTACAGGGACACCACGCTGGCGCGCATCATCCATGCCGTGGAGGAGGCGCAGGCACAACGTGCGCCGGCCCAGCAGCTCATCGACCGCTTCGCCGCCGTCTACACGCCGCTCGTGGTGCTCGTCGCGGGGCTGGTGGCCATCGCGCCGCCACTCGCCATGTCCGTCGGGCCGTGGATACAGGGCGTACCCGCCCCGCCCGGTGTCTGGCAGGAGTGGTTCTACCGAGCGCTGGCGGTACTGCTGATCGCGTGCCCGTGCGCGCTGGTGATCTCGACGCCGGTGGCTATCGTCACGGCCATCGGATCGGCGTCGCGGCATGGCGCGCTGGTGAAGGGAGGCGTGTTCCTGGAGCGGCTTGCCGACGTACGCGCGGTTCTCTATGACAAGACCGGCACCCTGACGACCGGTGACTTCGCGCTGGAAGACATTGTCCCGCTCAACGGCGCCACCTGCGCGGAGGTGTTGCGCACCGCTGGCGCGGTGGAGTCGCGCAGCGAACACCCCATCGGCGTCGCCATCGCGCGGGCCGCTTCCGAGCGGGATGGAGTACGCCAGGCCCGCGTCGAGGGGTTCGAGGCCTTTCCCGGCATGGGCGCGAGAGCGCTCGTGAACTCGCTCCCGGGACTGGTTGGCAGCCCGGAGTTTCTGCGATCGCAGGGGCTTGACCCGGGGGAGGCGGCGGACGCGGTGGCGCGCGCCGAGGCCTCCGGCAAGACGGCCGTCGTCGTGGCCGATGGCTCGGGACCCCTTGGCGTCGCCGTCCTCGCCGATCAGACCCGCGCCGACGCTCGCGAGGCCGTGGATCGCCTCCGCTTGATGGGCATTGCGCACCAGGCCATGCTCACGGGCGACAACGCCCGCGTCGCGGCGGACGCCGCCGAGCGCATCGGCCTCGACGAGTTCAAGGCGGGGCTCCTGCCCGATCAGAAGCTCGCGCTGGTGCGAGCCTACCGCGAGCGGTTCGGGCCGGTCGCCATGGTCGGGGACGGAATCAACGATGCGCCGGCGCTCGCGGCCGCCGACGTGGGCATCGCCACCGGGGCAGCCGCGACGGACGCCGCCATCGAGACCGCGGACGTTGCCGTCATGGGCGCGGGCCTTGGGCGTCTGCCGTATCTGTTTGCGCTCAGCCGGCGAACGCGCGCCGTCATGCGCCAGAATGTGGCGTTCTCTCTCGCGACGAAGGGACTGCTACTGGTTGCAGCCGTCAGCGTCGGCGTTCCCATGTGGCTCGCCGTCGCCGGGGACGTGGGCGTCTCTCTGCTCGTAACCCTGAACGCGCTTCGCCTGGCGGACCGGCCCGCAAGCTTGCAGACGATCCAGCCTGCCTCGGCAACGGCATCAGGATAGCCCTCGCGACCGTGTCAGCAATGCCACACGCTAAGCGGGCTCCGGGTGCGTCGTGATCCGCGAGAGCCTCGGGATGCTGGCGCGCAGACGCTCCTCCATGTCCAGCGTGATCGCGCGCACCTCCCGCATCTTGAGCGACGGGTCGAAACGGCAGACCAGCCGCAGATGCAGCGCCAGGCCGGACCGGTAGAAGCGCGCCTCCTCGACCGAGCGGATGCCATCCGTGCCTGCCGCGATGCGCTGAACGACCGCGTCGAGGCTTGCGGACCCGGTCTCCAGCTCTGACAGTGGCTGCCGCTCGGAGCGGCGCGCCTCCAGCCGCGTGATCACCGAGCCAACCGCCGGGACCTCGCGAACGATGCGCTCCTCCAGCGCGCTCGCCAGAGCGTGGGCCTGCGCCAGCGACATGTCCTCCGGAACCTCGAGGTCCTGCTCTACGAACACACCGGCTGGCTCGTCGTAGACGCGGATGTTGTGGACGGGCTGCCCCATCTCCGCGGTAATCGCGAGGATGCGCTCGGGGATGGAGACGTCGATCTGCTTGGCCGGGTCCACATGGAGCGTGATGTCGGCGTTGGGCAGGCGGTCGCGGATGGTCTCCTCCACCAGAACGCCGATGGCGTGGCTGCGTTCCACGGGCATGCCGCGCTCCACGTCGATGACGAGGTCCACGAAGGTGCGCCCCCCGGCCGGACGCAGCCTCACCTGCGAGCAGCCCAGCACGCCAGGCACGGCGCGCACGGCGTCCTCCACCTGCGCGGCCAGACCCTCCGGGGCTCGGTCCAGCAGAACGTCGACGGCCCGCCGCCCCATCCCGACACTGACGCGCACGACGACGCCCACGACAAGCAGCGCCGCGACAGAGTCGGCTTTCTCGAGCCAGGGGGCGCGGCCCCATGTGTCCGCTACGCGTACGAGCGCAAGGCCGACGAGAACCACGCACGAGCTCCAGACGTCGGCGCGAAAGTTGATCGCGTCCGCCTCCAGTGCGTGGCTGTTGTAGCGCCGGGCCGCCCGCATGAGGGCCGATGACCGGGAGAGGTCGACGACGATGGAAACGGAGACCACGACGAACGCCCAGACGCTCGCGTCCACGTTCACTTCGCGGTACAGCAGCCTGTGTACCGCTTCCCACACGATCCAGCCGCACGTGCACAGAAGCAGCACCGTCTCGACCAGAGCGGACAGGTTCTCGACCTTGCCGTGGCCGTAGAGGTGGTCGCGATCGGCCGGCTTATCCGCGATGCGAACGGCAAAGTATGTGATCACGGACGCGACGAGATCGAGCGCGGAATGGGCCGCCTCCGAGAGAAGCGCAAGACTGCCGGTGCTGACGCCGACCACCAGTTTGGCCGTCGTGAGGCCCACGGCCGCCAGCATCGACGTCAGTGCGACGCGACGCTTCTCCCGCGCTCCCAGAGCCAGTTCGCCCGACGACAATGCCCGCGCCCCTTCCTTCAGGGTCCCACCAACAACAAACCCCGCGAGACAGCCGCCTGTCCCGCAGGGCTTCCACCTCTGCTGCCGGATGTCGCCGGCCCGGCCACGTCCCGCTTGAAGGCGGGACCGCCTGATCGCCCGACACTGTACCTGCGCCCTGCGCCGTGCGTCAACACCTCGGATTCGGGATGCGGCGGCGCGTACCCGATAATGCGCTACGTGCCGGGCGGACGCAGGGCGCCAGGGCACGCGCCTGCCATTGAGGGCCGAAGAAAGACGATGACCGGGCACACCACGGCAGCGCCCACGCTTGCGGCGTTCAGCGGAAGCGCGGTGAGCGTCGACTACGCGAGCTATGTCACGCAGCACGACGTGGTCTACCGCGTGCCGCCTGCCCGGGGTTGCGATGCGATGCCTCTCGGCGACGGAGACCTCGGCCTTCTGGTCTGGTGCCCGGAAGGCGAGTTCCGGGTCCAGATCAACAAGGCCGACCTGTGGTGGATGAACCCCTACGCCGCCTCGCCGAAACCCGAGGACTGCCAGCTCCTGTCGGCCGGCGTCCTCCGGATCGCGAGCGACCCTTCGCCGCTTCGCCAGCCGCACCCGTTCCTGCAGCAGCTGAGCCTGTACTCCGCAACCTGCACCGCCGAGGCGGCGTCCAGGGAGGCGACCTGCCGGGCCCGCGCGTGGGTGGCCGCCACTGCCGGCGTCGCGTGCATCGAGTACCAGGACGTGATGGTGCGACCTCGCGAGCGGTTCGTGGAGCTGTCGGCATGGCGTCAGGGACGCGCCTTCGCGTTGGGCGACACGTTCGGCATCATCGAGGTCGCAGGCGAGAGGCGCTTTGCGGTGGCATGTCGCATCGTAGGCCCTGACTGCCGCACGCTCCTGAAGGATGCTCGCACGGCCCGGGCAGAGCTGCCGCTCACCAGGAGCAGCGAGTTCCGCGTCTTCGTGGCAGCGGCTGCCACACCGCGCGACGAAGACCCCGTGAGCGTCGTGAGGAGCCACCTCGACAGCGCCGTCCGCGTCGGCCACGAGGAGCTCTCCCATGACCACAAGGCGCACTGGCGATCGTTCTGGCGCAAATCGTTCCTGAGCCTGCGCTCGGAGGAGGACCCTTCTGCGCGGTACCTGGAAGGGCTCTGGTACACCCATCTGTATCTCATGGCCTGCTCGTCGCGCGGGCGCTGGGCGCCGCCTCCGCACGGGTCCATCTGGCTGGACGGACCCGGCGAGAGGCCCGGAGGCGCTGACTACACCCATCCCGAGACGCAGTTCACCTACTGGCCGCTCTTCGCCGCCAATCACCTCGAGCTGACCCACTCGCTCATCGAGACCTACACGCGGATGCGGCCGAATGCCGAGCGCGAGACGGCAGAGCGGCTCTCGCTCCCTGGCGCCTGCTTCGCCGCCCAGGTGACGCCAGATGGGCGCGCGCTGCGCGAAGCAGGCGCCAACGAGCCGGTGCGGTACGCAGAGTGCCTCGCGCCCGCGCTCCCCTTCTGGTGGTGCTGGCAGTACGCGCGGGACACCGAGCTCCTGCGCACCAGGGTCTATCCCTTCCTCCGATCGTGCCTCGGGTTCTGCTACGAGCACGCCCGGCTGGCGGGACGGCTTCCCGGTCCGGAGCCCAGCGACGACCGCCTGGAGCCGGACGACGCAGCGGCCCTGCGGTGGGCACTCCTGGCGCTCGCGGAGGCGTCGGAGGTGCTCGACGTGGACGCCGCGATCCGGCCGTTGTGGAGGGAAGTGGCCCGGCAGCTGGAGAGGGACTGCGTCACCGATGCAGAGTCACCCGGCGCCCGATGGGCCGCCGTCCTTTACGGGGATGGCCCGCCAAGCGAGGGTCTGGACGCTCCCGCGCCCAGGTCGGCGATGGCGCATGCTGCAGAGGCAGACGCGATGAGCGACCCCATCGCGGCGGCCCGCACGGGGTCGGGCGTTCAAGCGCTGGCCCTTCTGCTGCAGATGGTCGCCGCCGGGCAGACCTTGCCACAGGGCATGTTCGCCGCTCGGGGCGGTGCAGATGGGCAGATCGCCATACCGCAGAGCGCGCTCGCCGGAGCGCTCAGCGCCTCGCTCAACGAGATGTGCCTGCAGGAACGAGGCGGCGTGATCCACCTCTTCCCGGCGCTCCCGCCCGGGTGGGACGGCACCTTCGCCCTGCGCAGCCCCGGGGGCATCAGCGTGATGGCGGAGTGCGTTGACGGCGTGGTGCTATGGGCGGCCTTTCAGAGCTTCGCGGGCGGGACCTGCCGCATCGCCAACCCCTGGACGGAGCAGGCCCGCGTCATGAGCGGCAAGGAGGAGATCTGCCGCACCGACGAGCTGGTCATCGAGTTCGAAGCCGAGAGGTCCATCATCTACGTGCTCGACCGTCCCCGAGCGCCCATCGCACGGATGCTGCGCCGCCGTCTCTCCGGACCGCGGGCGCCGGCCCCGCGCTCGCTTGGCGCCGCGCGGGTGGGCCTCGGGCCGCCCCAGCGCGAAGCTGCCTGACCGCCTCTCCCTCAGCGCAGGCGAACCACGCGGTCGTCGGTCCGAATGTCGCGCCCGCGCAGCAGGTCGTGGACGGTGGCACAGAGCCAGCGCTGTTCGTCGATGTGGAAGTCGACACGCAACCGTGTGCGCGAGTCGACGCCGGGGGGCGACAGCCGCACCGCATCGGCCTCGTTCAGCGTGACGACGCACTCCGTCTCTTCGGCCTGGTCCGGCTGCCAGTAGTCGTTGCCGTTGCCTCGCCGCTGCCACCCGATCGCGAGGCGGCCTGCATACCCAACCTCGCACACGGGCAGACTGAAGAACTGCTGGCGCGGCGCGACCGCGTAGTAACGGGTCTGGAAACCTGGCTCCGTTGGGTACGGGGTGCCGCGCTTGATGAGCAGCTCGTACTCGGCTCGCTGCGCCTGGTCGTTGAACACGCGGATGGCGTAGTCGTGGTGGATGATCTGGTCCACGTAGTAGCCGGCGCCATAGATGGCGGCGCCCTTCACAACCGCCTCGAACGGCTCCCAGTAGTGCACGCGGTTGGCGCCGAACTTCTGTTCGAAGAGCTCACGAATGCCGGGGAGCATCGTGGAGCCACCCACCAGCAGCACCGCGTCGAGGTCGACGATCGAGCAACGGTGGGCCGCATCCTCCAGGACTGCATCCACGCACTGCCCGACCATATGGTGCAGCCTTCGGGCTTCGAGTGTGTCCAGGAACTCACGGCGCGTGACCTCGAGCGGCTCGGCCGCCCCCGGCAGGCGGAAGGCCGTGCTCTCGGTGGTCAGCACCTTGCCCGAGAGCTCACGCTTCACGCGCTCGGCCTGCGCGCGAAGGAAGGGCCGGAACTTCTCGGCGTGGGCGGCCAGCTTGGCGCACGCCATGTCGGTCACCCACTCGTCCACGGTCTCCCCGCCCAGCATCAACCCTCTGGCGCTGATCACCTCGGCCCGCCGGCGGCCGACGCTGGGGCCACGCGCGCCGGTGGTCTGCGCCAGGTTGGTCCGGACGATGGCGATGTCGAGCGTACCCCCACCGAAGTCCGCCACAAGGAGGTTTCGGTCGTCGGAGAGGTCCACGCCGTAGCCCAGCGCGGCGGCGACGGGCTCGTCCAGCCAGCGGAACCTCTGCACGCCCAGCTTGCGCGCGATGTTGTAGAGCTCCATCCGGTAGGGCTCGAAGCTGTCGACGGGCACCGTCATGGTGAGGTCGTTGACGAGGCCCTCCCGCCGCGCCCACATCACGAACCGCCGCATCAGGTTCCATTTCGGCACGGCGCCCCAGGCAATGTCACGCTCGCGGACGTTGATCCGCTCCAGGATTTCGCGCAGGAAGAGCGTGGCGCACGCCCGCGCCGAGACCTGTTGGTGCCCGACCTCTGCCACTGCCTGCTGGCTGTTCCGTCCGAGCACCCGCTTGAAGGCACGAGCGAGCGGCGTCAAGCGACCGGCATAGGTGGCCCGCAGCACCTCGTCGGCGGCGATCGCCTCCTTGCCGATGAAGCCCTGATCGAGGTCCTCGAAGTACACGAGAGAGGGTACGAGCGGGGTCTGCCAGGCCGGCTCGAACTCCGCCACGTCCTCCAGAGCAACGGTCTCCGCATGCGTGCCCTGCCAGCGCGCGATGACGGTGTTCGTGGTCCCGAGATCAATCGCCCAATGCGTATCCATGTTCCCGCCGAGCACGGTGTGGGTATGACTTTCTGTGATTCGCCGCCGGCCGCCCACAATCCTGTGCCTCGGCGCTCGCCTGAAGCGGGACCCGCGGCGCATCCCTGCGGCCACCGGTTGTCGTACTGGTAGGCAGCGAGGCACGCCAGGAGGCGCCGCGCATGGCAGGCAACCACAGATCGCGATGGATGCAGTGGGCAGGCGCATGCGCCGCTGGCGGCGCGGCGCATGCGCTCGCCTGCGCCGCCATTGCCTGGCTCTCCGTCCGGCCGAGGCCAGCCGCCGTCCCGCGCGATCCAGCATCGGCGGGCCTGCACGGCGAACCCATCGCGCTGGTATCCAGCGATGGCGCTCGGCTCGCCGGCTGGCTCGTGTGGAACCCGAAGGTGCGTCCGCGCGCCGCTGTCGTGCTGTGCCACGGGGTGGACGGCACGCGACTCGACATGGTGCCCGCCGCGCGCATGCTGGTTCAGGCGGGCTACGCCACGCTCCTTTACGACTCACGGACGCGCGGCGCCAGTGGGGGACGGAGAGCGACCCTTGGCGTGCGCGAGCCCGAGGACCTCGGCGCGGCGGTGCGGTTCCTGCAGAGCCACCCTCGGACCTCCGGCCTTCCCGTTGGCGTCCTGGGCGCCTCTCTGGGCGGCGCCACGGCGATCCTGGCCGCGGCGGCGCTGCCCGAGGTGCGCGCCGTCGTTGCCGAGAGCGCCTTCTCACGCCTTGACCGCGCCATCGAGCGTCACTTCCGGCTGTGGTTCGGGCCTGTGGCGCCGCTGCTCGCCGGGCCGTCGCGGCGCATCGGCGAGCGCTTGATCGGCGCGCCGGCCCACCTCGTCAGCCCGGAGCGCGCCATCGCGCGGCTCGGTCGACGGCCTGTCCTGTTGATCCACGACGCGGACGACCGCTTCTGCGATGCCTTGGAGGCCGACCGCCTGGCGCGCGCCGCTTCGGGGCCGGTGGAGCGATGGACGGTGCCGTCGGCGGGTCACATCGAGGCCGTCCACGTGGCGCCAGAGGAGTACCGGCGGCGCGTCGTGGGATTCTTCGACCGCCATCTCACCGCGCAGAAGCCTCCGGCTCCTCGACGATGACCTTCGCTCCGCGCCCGATCCCCAGCCTGTCCGCCGCGCTGCCGTCGCGCACGGCAACCTCGAGCCTCTCAGAGCTGCCAACGTAGGCGACCAGCTCTCCCGGCGTGACGTCCGCATAGGTGCGACGAAGGGGCGCCAACTGGTTGCCGGGCAGGCGGACCTTTGCGCCTGGGGCGATCTGCGCAGCGCGAACGTTCGTCACCAGGTTGCCGAACCGATCCGTCGCCACGACTGTTCCGACGAGCGCCGAGCCCTGTCGCTCCGGTTCGGGCGCCCGCAGCCGGACCGGTGTCGTGGGCGGGCCGAGGGCCTCCACGGGCAGGCCGAGCGCCAAGTGCGCGGCGGCTGGCGCGAGGATGTCGCGCCCGTGGAAGGTCGCGCTCACCTCCCGGCGGCGGTAGGCCGGGTTCTCGATGCGCACGCAGCGGACCAGCCGCTCGGGCTCGAGAACCGGGGTGAGGAGCCCGTTGTCCGGAGCCACGAACCGCCATTCTCCCGCTTCCACGGCGAGCAGCGCGCGCTCGGACCCTACCCCCGGGTCCACGACACAGACGAACACGGCGCCTGCGGGCAAGAGCCGATAGCAGCCCTCCAGCGCCAGGGCTGCACTCACGACGTCCTGCGGGGGCACGCCGTGCGTCAGGTCCACGAGCGCGGCGTCGGGGGCGATGCTGAGCACCACCGCCTTCATGGCGCCGACGTAGATGTCGGCGGTCCCGAAGTCGGTCAGCAGAGCGATCACAGGCCTGCTCATGACGAGGAACCCCCACGTGGCAGGGAACCGCCGGCGTCGCGGTGAATGCGCGCGTGCGCGCGCCGAGGCGGGTACGAGCGGCCGCGCCGGAGAACGGACATGCCGGTCATCGAGCAGAGACTTCTGGTGCGAGCGCCCGTGGAAAGGGTGTACGCGGTGGCGCGCGACGTGGAGCGCTTTCCCGAGTTCATGGACGACCTGCAGTCACTTACGGTCCTCGAGCGGAGCGACGATGGCAACCGAACCGTGACGGAATGGGTCGGGGTCATCCGCGAGTTCAAGATGACGATCCGCTGGACGCAGGAGGACATCTGGAACCCCCAGCTCCACCGTGACGACTTCCGCATGCTCTCCGGCGACATGGACAGCATGTCCGGTCACTGGCTCTTCACAGCAGACGATGGGGGCACGCTATTCGAGTCGGTCGTGAACTACGAGTACAACGTGCCCCTCATCGGTCCGATGATCAAGGCGCTGATCAAGAAGAAGATGACCGCCAACCTCGATGCGCAGATGCGCGCCATCGGCGCTCGCGCGGAGTCCGGAGCATAGCGGGGTTCTGCGTCCCGCCTACCCGCCGACGCCAGCCGGCCGCGCGCTCGGGTCCACTCCCCGCAGCATCATCCCCTGTCCGCGCGACTGGTGGACCGCGGCGCTCGGTCGGTCCTCCGGGTCGCGCATCTGGATGAGCAGCGTGGTGCGTGCCTCGTGGCTGGTGTTGAGGCCCGAGCCGTGAATGGTGAGATAGTTGAAGAACAGCACGTCCCCCGCCTCCGCCGGGCAAGCCACGGAGTTCTCCAGCGGATAGCGCTCGAACGGCAGATGCCAGCCGCCCCTGGACTCATGGTCGATTGGGCCCAGCTTGTGGCTGCCAGGCACCACTCGCACGCATCCCTTCTCCTCGGGGGCATCGTCGAAGAAGCAGATGGCCGCCATCATCGTGTGCCGCTCGTGCGGGAAGTAAGGGTGGTCCTGATGCATC
>Ga0272446_1004546_pt1 | contig 16299 bp, 17 predicted proteins | sample YNPCB0061_FD_194587 | JGI IMG/M metagenome (GOLD analysis project Ga0272446, IMG submission 194587) | Hot spring microbial mat communities from Yellowstone National Park, WY, United States - YNP-CB-006-1 | ecosystem: Environmental > Aquatic > Thermal springs > Hot (42-90C) > Sediment | place... | reverse complement strand
TACTCATTACTCATTAGATTCGCTCCATTCAGAATGACGGTGCGTTCAAGTTTATTTATCAACAGACCTAAAAGCAAGTGTGCCAATAAAGTTGAGAAATAAAGTTGGAGAACATTTTTGTAAATTTGCGTCCGTCATTTCAAACAAGATTCAAACATCACAAGATTCAAACATTATTTAATCAGCCTTCCAACGAAGTTCTGCCAATGGAAACCGTTTCGTTCATTTTGTTCTCTTTTCTTGGGGCGTTGGTGATGGTGGGGTCAATCGGCACGGTGTGGTCGAGAAATCCCGTAACCAGCGCGCTGTTTTTGGTGCTTAACTTTTTCGCGCTCGGCGGCATCTACCTTTTGCTTGAAGCGCAGTTTATCGCCGTTGTTCAGGTGATTGTGTATGCGGGCGCAATTATGGTGCTGTTTCTCTTCACGATTATGTTGCTCAATTTAGATGATGAGCGCGCACTCACAGAAAAATTTGATGTGCAAAAAGGCATTGGACTGTTGCTCGGTGCGGTCTTGCTGGTGGAGTTGCTCTATATTCTCGGCTTGAAAATCAACCTGCCTGATAAACCCTCGACGCTCACGCCGCTCGAACTTGGGGAAGCCAAAAACATCGGACGCGAGCTCATCACGAACTTTCTCTTTCCCTTTGAAATCGTCTCGGTGCTGCTCTTGCTTGCTATCATTGGTGCGATTGTATTGGCAAAGAAAAATTTCAACCCAAACTCATAACTGCAAAATCGCCTTGAAATGACTGCGCGTGTAAAAACACTGGTTGGACTGATTTTATTATCTGTTATTGCAATAAATTGTTCTTCAAAAAAAAGCGACAAGACGGAACAAAAAGAGAAATTCAAGTCAGGATTAGTGTTTGATGTTGGCGGTCGTGGTGATAAGTCGTTCAACGATGCGGCATTTCGCGGCGTGGATATGGCAAAAGAGAAGTTTGGAATTCGTTACGAATACATTGAGCCCGGCGAAGGTGCCGACCGCGAAGCCGCGCTCCGACAACTTTCCTCACAAGGCGATATAGCCATCATCATCGGTGCAGGATTTATTTTCACGGACGACATCACCACAGTTGCCAAAGAATTTCCCGACAAGAAATACGTTTGCATTGACTACTCGGTCGACACAAGCAAATCCATTCCTGAAAATCTTGCCGCAATTACCTTCCGCGAAGAAGAAGGTTCATTTCTTGTCGGCGCGCTTGCAGCATTGGTCAGCAAAACCGGCGTGATTGGGTTTGTGGGCGGAATGGATTCGCCGTTGATTCGCAAGTTTCAAAAAGGCTATGAAAATGGTGCGAAGTATGTGCGTCCTGACATCAAAGTCCTCACGGGCTACGCTGGCTTGACGGGCGAAGGCTTTAAGAATCCCGCGAAAGGCAAAGAACTTGCGCTCTCGCAATACAACCAAAACGCCGATGTGATTTATCACGCATCGGGCATTACAGGCTTGGGCGTTTTTGAAGCGGCACGAGAGAAATCGCGACTCGTGATTGGCGTGGATATGAATCAAGAAAATGAAGCCAAATCCCCTGACGGCAAAACGCTTGTGCTGACCAGCATGGTCAAGGTCGTCGATGAAGTGGTGTTGAATGAAATTGCCGCTGTAAAAAACGGCACTTTCAAAGGCGGGCATAAGGTTTTGGGCTTGGCGGAAAAAGGCGTTGATTACATCTACAACGATGTGAATCGATATTTAATCCCCGATAGCGTGCATGCCGTCGTAGAAGACTTGCGCCGCAAAATCATTCAAGGCGAAATCAAACCGATGTAAAAGACTTGCGATTGTAAGAGCGTTTTGTGTTCCCTATTTTGCAAATGCCGTTCAAAATTTTAACAAGCAGTTACACTGAAAACCTTTAACGCCAAACATCAATGGGTCGCAACATTATCCTTTTCTCGCTCCTCGTCCTCGCCTCGTTTGCCTGCAAGCCAACCGAGCATCAGCAGAAACTTATGAGCGAGATTGAAAAATCGCTCGCAACGATGGAACAAGAAGTGGCGAAATTTGCAGGCACTGCCGAATACCTTTCAAAAGAACAAGCGGAGTTTGAAGAAATCAACAATAAGTTGAAGAAAGAGCGTAAAGGGAAAGTTGATTCCGTCTACAATGCGCTGGTAAAAGAACATCGCAAAATTGTGGACGCACACAACGAAAAATTAGAAAAGGCTAAAACGGCTGTAGATGGAATGAAATCCTTGTTGGAGAAATTGCGTCAGCCGCTAAATTTTACTTACAGCACTGAGCTCATTGATGAAGACTTTACGACCTACGACGTGATGTATGTTGAAGCCAAGCCCACGCTTGAAGCCTCAATGGAAGAGCACGAAAAAGTTGAAACAGCCTTGAAAGCGAGATTGAAAGAAATTGAGACGGAAAAATTGGCGATGGCGGCAGGTGTGGCTTTATCCGCAAAAAAAGAAACGACTCAATCATCGTCAAAGGCAAAGGCTCAAAAAAAGTAGGAGTCGCTTTATCGGTGTGATTCGGGCTGAAAAAAAAGTTCATAATCGGAGTAACTTGCGCTCGCTAACGCAAGAACCCCATCTAAATTGAGGAGAATAACTATGGACGTTTTAGTAACGGGGGCGACGGGATTTATCGGCTCTAATCTTGCACGTCGTCTCGTCGAACTGGGTTATCCTGTGCGTATTTTGATGCGCAAAAAATCCAACCATCGCGCCATCAGCGATTTTGAATCGCGTGTGAAAATCGTCTACGGCGATGTAACCGATAAAGCCTCGCTCATCGAAGCCACCAAAGGGGTCTCTCACATTTACCATTGTGCAGGCAAAGCCTACATCGGTTCAGGCAAGCGCGAGCAACTCTACAACATCAATGTTGCAGGAACACGCAATTTGCTTGATGCCGCAAGGGAAAACGGTGTCTCGCGTGTTGTCTACACAAGTTCCGTTTCCGCAATCGGAATTACAGGCACGAAAGAACCCGCCGATGAATCGCAACAGTGGAATTTGGGCGACCTCAAAGTCGACTACTACACCTCTAAACATCTCGCTGAATTGGAAGTTGCCGAAGCCGTTAAAAAAGGGCTGGATTGTGTGATTGTCAATCCAAGTTATGTGTTCGGCGCAGGCGACATCAACTTCAACGCGGGTATGCTCATTCGAGATTTGTATCTGCGCAAAGTGCCGGTCTATCCCTCCGGCGGCGTGAATGTCTCGGATATTGAAGATGTCGTCGATGGACACCTTGCGGCAATGGAAAAAGGCAAAACTGGCGAGCGATATATCTTGGGCGGAAAAAATCTCTCCTACAAAGAACTCTTCGATCTTATCTGTGAGATTGTCGGCGCGCCGAAAGTCTTTGTGCCAATTACCGAAAGCATTGTCAAACTCTTCGTTTCCTTGACTGAGAATGCGCGTAAACTTCGACGCATTACGGCACTGGCTAATCGTGAAATTTTGCTCAGCGCAACCAAGTATTTTTACTACACGCCGCAAAAAGCCATTCGGGAACTCGGACTCAACGTGCGGCAGCCCGAAGAAAGTATCATTCACGCCTACGAATACTACAAGATGAATCACTTGCTTTGAGAGATGCCCGAAGACTATCGCAAATACTTGAACCCGCAGACGGTCTCAAAACTTAAATCGATTGAACTCAAAGCAAAAGCGATTGTCGAAGGATTCATCACAGGCTTGCACAAAAGCCCGTATCACGGCTTCAGCGTAGAATTTGCGGAGCATCGGCAATACACATTCGGCGATGAAGTGCGCCACGTCGATTGGCGCGTTTATGCACGAACCGGCAAGTATTATGTCAAGCAATACGAAGAAGAAACCAACTTGCGCTCCTACATCTTGCTGGATACGTCAAGTTCCATGCGGTTTTCTTCCGACAAAAAATTTCTCCCGAAAATTGAATACGCCGCCTACCTTGCCGCCGCGCTCACGCTTCTGATGATTCAACAGCGCGATGCCGTCAGCCTTGTAACTTACAGCGATAAACTTCACCAATTTTTCCCGCCAAGTGTAAAATCGTCGCATCAAACCTTAATCCTGAAAACCCTCGCTGAAACAAGCAAACTCGTCTCTGAATCCAAAGGTGAAAAGACAAGCACCGCAGGCGCACTGGCAGAGTTCGCCAAGCGATTGGAGAAGCGCAGTCTCATTATCATCATCAGCGATTTTTGGGACGAGGTCGACAAAACCGTCGCCGCGCTCAAACATTTTCGCCACCGCCAAAACGAAGTGATTGCGTTTCATTTGCTTGATAAAGCCGAGCGGGATTTTGACATCGGGGGCGATTCGGAACTCTTGGACTTGGAAACGGGGGAAGTCATCACCACATCGCCGAAACAAATTCGCGCCGCCTATCAAAGTGCGTTTGAAGCGCATACAGGCAAATTGCGACGCGACCTCACCGATAACGGAATAGACTACGTGCTCTTTGATACATCACAGCCCTTTGACCTTTCCTTGCTTGCCTATCTGCGCAAGCGCGGAGAGATGATGTAATGGGGTTATGCAGTCGTTGGAACACCGATTTTACGGATTGAACAGGTTTTCACAGATTTCTTTTCATCAAAAATCCGCGCATCATCTGTTTAATCCGTCCAATCCGTGTTCTTTCTCTTCACGCATCACAGTTCAATGAAGCGCACGATTTCATCGGCGTATTGCATTGTGGTGGCTTCACCGCGCAAGTCAGGCGTAAGTACTTTACCTTCACCAAGCACGCGATAGACGGCGTTCATAATGCGTTCTGCCGCTTTGATTTCGCCCAAGTGTTCAAGCATCATCACGGCGGAAAGAAGCATTGCGGTTGGATTGGCAATGCCTTTGCCTGCAATGTCGGGTGCAGAGCCGTGAACTGCCTCAAAGACACTGGCTTCCGTGCCGATGTTTGCGCCCGGCACAACGCCCAAGCCGCCGACCAATCCCGCACACAAATCCGAGACAATATCGCCATACAAATTTTCAAGCACCATCACATCAAATTGAAGCGGGTTCATCACAAGTTGCATACAGCAGTTGTCGACAATGACTTCGTTGTATTCAATTTCGGGATACTCTTTGGCGACTTCTTGGCAACATTTGAGAAAAAGTCCGTCCGCCAATTTCATGATGTTGGCTTTGTGAATCGCGGAAACCTTCTTGCGCTTGTGTGAGCGTGCATATTCAAAAGCAAATTTTGCAATGCGTGTGGAGGCTTCGCGCGTGATGACTTTTGAGGCTTGAATCACGCCGGGCGCAATCTCGTTTTCAATTCCAGCATAAAGGCTTTCGGTATTTTCGCGCACAACAACAATATCGACATTCGTGTATCGCGCTCTTGTGCCGGGAATGGATTTCACGGGACGCAAGTTGGCGTAAAGGTTAAGCGTTTTGCGCAACTGCACATTGACAGACTTAAAGCCTTTGCCGACTTCTGTCGTCAGCGGTCCTTTCAGCGCGACTTTGTTTTTTAAGATGGAATCAAGGACGGTTTGTGGGAGCGGGTCGCCGAACTTGTCAACGGCGAGTTTGCCCGCAAGGTGTTCTTCCCAAGTAATCTGAACGCCTGAAGCGGCAAGAATTTTCTTGACGGCGGCGGTGATTTCAGGACCGATGCCGTCGCCGGGCAAAAGTGTGATGGTGTGAGACATACTGCAAGAGTTGGTTTTTAATTAAACACTTCACAGCGAAGTGTAGCGAAGTTGGTGGTCAAATTCAGGCACTAACAGTTCATCAGGAATTTGCCATTGCTCGACCGCAAGGAAATAAAGTAAGCGAAATGACTCGATAACAGATGTCAGGCAGAGACGCAAAAAGCCGCCAGACACTTCCGCCGCAATGCCCACCGACGGGATTCCGCTTTGTTCGGTAATGAGCAACGCACGGCACAGTTGGGGTTTGCTTGTAATGACAAAGACCATTTCACATTCAAGGCTATCTAAAAGCAATTTAGCAAATTGAATGTTGTCAATCGTGTTGCTGGCTTTAGCTTGTAGGACGATATGATGTTCGGGTAAACCTTTTTCAACAAGGTATGTTTTCATGGCTTCTACTTCGTGCTCGGCAAGTGAAACGTTGGGATTGCCCGCACTCAAAATGAAGAGCGTGGCTTTATTTTCTTTGTAAAGCGCAATCGCCTTATCTAACCGAAGGCACAAGTCAGGTGTAATATCGCCTTGTTCTGAAAACTCATTGCCAAAAATAATGGCGGCAGAAAGCGTTGGCGACGGCATTTCTTCGCACTCTCGCCAAGTTTCGTAAATCAAAAGCAATGCGCCTGCAAATACCGAGAAAAAAAGTGTGCAGAAAACAATCAAACTGTTTTTAAGCCAAAGCATCGTTTCAAGGATTGGTCGTGTTGAAAAGGTTGAATCAATAAAGAATATAGCGAGATGAAAAGTTCTTTTTCAAAACCTCCCAAAACGAAAATCTACCATTCAAATTCTTGGTGAGAAGACTTGAATAGCGTTCAAAGGAAAAGTATATTTGCGAAAGCCAACAATGCCGCTATTTTTCAAATTCTAAATCTAAAACGACTATGACGAAACAAGCAGACAGCGTAGGGATTGAAAACAAAATCGTCACCATTGTCAGAAAACTAAAAGCCAAGTATCCTGAACTCGGAAAGTATGAAATGGCGTTTCATCTTGACCGTTACAAAGGCGAAGCCTATTACGACCGAGTACTTGAAACGATTGAAGATGCTGGCGGATTTCGCGCCCGCTTCACCGACAAAAGTTCTATTGATATTCCCCTTGAAGCGATTGCTGATTATCAAAATCCTGCCTTCGTGGAAAAATGGGGCGAGAAAATTATGGCAACGCGCCGCACATAAACATTATGAAATGATGATTACGAGACAATTCCAACAAGGTGCTCACACGTCGCTTTGTTCATTTTCAGATAAGAGCGAATTGGATAAGAGCGACTTAAAAAGCGCAACCGAAGAGGGCGAGTGTCCTGCATAGTGATTGTTGAAATACCCAAAAAGCACTTCGCCTTCTTGTTGCCGAAGCATCTTCACCCAGTCTCGCAGTTCCGCAGTCTTATCAATTTCCAACTTTGTGAAAGGTTCAGAGAGCAAGCGGCGGTCGCCAAGCCAACGCACATACATAAACGGTGCCGTCCGAACTTCAATGCCTGCCATGACAGGCAAGTCGGTTAAAGCAAGCGCGACACCCGTCAAGCGAAGTCGGTCAAAAAATTTTTCTTTCAGCCAAGAGCCATGCCGCACTTCAAGCGCGAATCGGAATTCATGGGTTGGAAGCGAATGTAGAAAGGATTTCATCACCTCAACGCTTTCAAGCGTGGCGGCAAAATCGGGCGGCAGTTGAATCAAAAGTGCGCCGAGTTTTTCCTTTAAGCGTGAAATCGTGTTGAGAAACAATCGCAAGGGTTCAGAACAATCGCGAAGCAACTGCTCGTGCGTGATGAGTTTCGGAATCTTCGCGCTGAACACAAAATCGGGCGGCGTTTTCTCATACCAACTCTCGACAACTGTTTCGCGTGGAATCGCATAAAACGTGGAATCAATCTCAACCGTCGGAAACCGCTTGGCGTATTCCACCAGAAAATCCGATGGCTTCGTTTTCGGCGGATAAAAATTTCCCACCCAATCTTTCTGCGACCACGTCGATGTTCCAATCAAGTATTTCATGTGCCTGAACAAAAAAGCCTTCCCAAGCGAGAAGGCTTTGTAAAAAAATGACGCTAAAAGTTTTACTTCACATCGACCGAGCCTTCGGGGGCTTTAAGACCAAAGAGCGCGAGCGCGTTGTCGTTATGAACAAACTTGCGCACCTTGACGGTTTGAAGTGGATAGCCTAAATCGCGAAGCGATGCGCCTGTGGTATCCGGCTTTTCTTTGAGAAACTCTGCCGCCATTATGCCGCATTGATAGCCCCATTGATAAAAATCGGCACCGTAGCCGAATGCCGCGCCTCGCTTAACAAGACCGGCTTCGGAAGAGACAATCGGAATTTTGGCTTCATTCATGGTTTTCATAATCGTTTCAAAGGCGTTGAAAACGACGTTGTCTGGTGGTGCAAAGAACACATCAATTTTAGCATTGGTTAAGGATTGTGCCGCAGGAAGCGCGTCAATCGTAGCAGAAATAGCACGTTCTTCAAGCGTAAAGCCGTATTGCTTGGAAAGCGCGCGAAGGCGATTGATGGCGTTGGTCGAGTTCGTTTCCGAACTGTTGTAAATCACGCCAATTTTTTTGGCTTTGGGAAAGACGCGTTTGATGAGCGCGAGGTTACTATCAATATAGGTGAGCGTTTCATAAACGCCGGAAAGATTTTTCGGGGCTTTGATGTTACGACCTGTGGAATCGACTTCGGTCAAATTGTTAATTGTTGGCGACGGTGCAACCATCATAAAAATCGGAATCTCTTTGGTTTTGCCTAATGCCGTAATCATCGCAACGGTTGTATTTGCCGCAATCAAATTGACTTTTTTGGCGATGAATTGGTCAAGAATTTGGTTGAGCGTGGCATTATCGCCTTGAGCGTTTTTGTAATCCACAACGACTTTGCCGCTGTCGAAGCCACCGGCTTTGAGTGCATCGAGAAATCCGCGCCGTGCCTCGCTGATGGTTTCGTCTTCAACTGTTTGAACAAACCCAATAACAGGAACAGGTTTTTCTTTGGGTTTTTCCTCTTTTTTACCGCACGCCGAAATCGCAAAAGCAATCACGAGCGCAAGAATGAGCTTATGTCGCATAGTTTTTGATAATTGTTATGTTGGTATGTGCATTGAGTTGTGAATTGAGCGCGAAGTTACAAATCTTTCAGTAGTTTATTCACACTCGGATTTCTCCGAATACCGAATGGCAACTCGCATTTTGAGGGTTGTGCCTTGCGAAGAAAAGTCATACTCAACATTCTCGGCGAAATTCTTTATCAAAAAAACGCCGCGCCCCGACGGTTTGAGCAGATTTTCAGGGTCAAGAGGGTTCGGAAGCGTTTGAGGATTGAACCCTTCGCCTTCATCGCTCACTTCAATCGTCAAGTAGCCGTTTTCAATTATGCACAAAAGCCGTGCGCGCTTCGTCTTGTCAAACTTGTTGCCGTGCATAATCGCGTTGTTCGTCGCTTCTGTTATGAGAAGCATGACATCATGGACAAAATTTTTCTCAAAGTGATGGTCGCGACACATGGTTTTGACAAATCCTTCAACACGACGGACTTCGTTTAAGTCGCTCTCTAAAATCAATTCGTAACGATTCTGCATGTTGGGAAGTGTGATAGTTCAAAACAGATGAAAATACATCTTTCATCAAAAAGAGTTCTAACTTTGGAAAAGAAAACCAAGATGAATTTCACTTGCCGAGACTTTCGATTAGACCTTTCAACCCCGAAACTGATGGGCGTTTTGAATATCACGCCCGATTCGTTTTCTGACGGCGGACGCTTTTTTTCCAACAATAAAATTGACTTGGATAAAGCCGTTGAAACCGCCTTACAGATGCAAAAAGACGGCGCGACTATCATCGACATCGGCGGAGAATCCACGCGCCCGAATGCCACGCCCGTTTCTGCCGAAGAAGAAATGCGCCGCACTGTGCCGCTCATTGAAAAACTTGCAAAGGTCATTGAGATTCCCATCTCGATTGATACCTACAAATCAAGCGTCGCCGAAGCCGCTCTAAAAGCCGGTGCAAGTCTTGTCAATGACATCTCAGGCTTTCGGCTCGATGGTGCGCTTGCCGATGTATGCGCGAAATACGATGCGCCTGCTATTGTAATGCACAGCCGACAAAAGCCATCGGAAATGAAGTGGAGCTACGAAGAAAAAACAACCTATGCCGATGTCGTCGCCGAAGTCAAAAGCGCACTTCAACAATCGATTGAGTTTGGAAAGGCAAGAGGCGTGAAATCGTTTGTCGTTGATGTCGGATTCGGATTCGGCAAAAATGTTGAGGCAAATTATGAACTCTTGATGCGCTTGCGGGAATTTGAGTCATTAGGCTATCCCATTTTGGTGGGCTTATCGCGCAAATCGTTTATCGGAAAAGTGTTGGATAGTGAAGCCATTGCTCCCGTAGAGGCGCGGCTTTACGGCACGATTGCGGCAAACACGATTGCGATGATGAATGGCGCGAACATTTTGCGCGTCCACGACTGTAAAGCCCATGCCGATGCCGTCAAAATTTTTTGTAAAGCCAAAGAAGTAAGCACGATGCGCTGAAAAAGCATTTGTGAAACGGTGATTTTTTCTTACCTTTGCGTCCTTTCAAATTTCGGGGTGTAGCGCAGCTGGTAGCGCGCTTCGTTCGGGTCGAAGAGGTCGTGAGTTCGAGTCTCGCCACCCCGACTGCCTGCAAACCCTTGTCCCAACAAGGGTTTTTTCATTTTGAGTGAAACGCAGATAAAACAGATTGAACCGATGTGGCACGGATTTTTGAATCGGAATGTGTCGTAATAAGATGTTGAATAAAGTTCAGTGATGCAAATGAAGGTGATTTTTGTGTTTTTGGACGGGGTTGGATTGGCAGAACGCTCCGAGCATAACCCTGTTTTTATCACTCCCATGACGCGCTTCAAACACGCCTTCGGGTGCGAACTCTTTTTGGAAGATGCTCCCTACATCAACTCCGATAAACTGATGCTCGCGATAGATGCTGGCTTGGGCGTTGACGGCGCAGGCGAAAGCGGCACAGGGCAGTTCAGCATTTATACAGGTATCAACGGCGCGAAACGCTTTGGCAGGCACTACGGACCGCACATTCCCTCGTCATTGCGCCCAATCCTCGCCGAAGAAAATATCTTCCGCAAACTCAAATCGCTTGGAAAATCATGCTTTTATGCCAATGCCTATCCGAAACGCTTTATTGAGTGGTGTTTAGACCAACGCACGAAAGGCAAAATTCGCAGTTCCGTCTTGTTTGAAGCGGCAATTTTGGAGAACATTCCAATTCAGAGCAGTGAGGCGTTGAAAGCAGATAAGGCAATTTCAGGCGACATCATCGCACGCTGGTGGCGATTGAACGAAACCGACGGCGAACAATCCGTCCAAGAAATTTCCGCAACCCAAGCGGCGCGAAATCTGCTCACCCTTGCACAACAGCACGAGGCAGTCTTCTACGAATTTTTCCTCACTGACCTTGCTGCACACGGCAAAATTCAAACCCCAAGCTCGGAAATTATCGAACGATTAGATGAATTTCTTTCGGTGTTGATTAAAGAACTGCCAAAACGGACAATGCTCCTTCTCACCAGCGATCATGGAAATTTTGAGGACACAAGAACCACGCGGCATACTCAAAACCCGGTGCCGTTTTTAGCGATGGGCGAGGGAGCATTAGCATTTAGCGGTATAAAAGCGATTGATGAGATTTGCAAAGTCATGCTGACCGTCGTAAAAAGTTGAGTCGGGAGCATCTTTGGGAGCATTACTCGGAAACGACTTCGCCAATGTGCCAACATGGTTCGCCAAGTGATTTCAAGTGTGCCGCAATGCGGTCAGTTTCAGCAGGCGAGGCAATAATGACCAACCCAATGCCCAAGTTGAAAGTGCGGCGCATATCGTCAATCGGAACATCGCCTTCTTTTTGAATCATCTCGAAAATTGGAAGCCATCGCCATGCGTTCCAATCAATTTTCAAGCCCAGTCCTTTGGGAATCACGCGCATCGTATTGCTGACTAATCCGCCGCCTGTAATGTGCGCAAGTCCTTTAATTTCAAAGCGTTGAAGCATCGGGTAAATGAGGTTCAGATAGGATCGATGAACCGTAAGCAACGCCTCGCCAATCGTTGTGCCGAGTGTTTCGGAATGTTCGCGAAATCGTCCTTCAAAGACTTTGCGTGCGAGTGAATAGCCGTTGGTGTGAAGCCCAGTTGAAGTCAATCCGAGAAGCATGTCGCCTTCGGTAATTGATGCTCCCGAAATGATATGCTCCCGTTCTACAATGCCGACAATCGTGCCGGCAAGGTCAAAGTCCTGCTCGGCATAAACGCCGGGCATTTCCGCCGTTTCGCCACCAATGAGGGCGCACTCATTTTCGGAGCAGGCTTTCGCCATGCCACCAATCACGGCGACGGCATGGTCAGGCGTAAGTTTGCCACAGGCGTAATAGTCCAAAAAATAAAGCGGCTTTGCACCGCAAACGAGAATATCATTAACGCAATGATTCACCAAGCACTGACCGACGGTATCATATTTTCCAAGTTCAATCGCAACCTTCAATTTTGTGCCAACGCCGTCGACACTGCTCACCAGCACCGGTCGCTTGTAATCAAATAGGTCAAGTTCGAAAAAGCCGCCGAACGCTCCGATATCGCCAACCACGCCCTTCGTAAATGTTTTTTTGACCAACGGCTTAATCCGACTGACGACCTCTTCGCCCGCATCGATATTGACTCCTGCTTGTTTGTAATCCATTTGCGTCTGATTAAATGTGGAATGTGTTTGTTTTCAAAAACGCAAAGATAACATTTTCAGCGCGTTGATGAGCCGGAATTAAGAGATCAGTGCGGGGAAATGCGTTTCATGAAACCCCAACCTCAAACCTTCAACCCTCGACCGACCTATCAAAGTGCCGTGAGTTTGTAGGTGTCTTTGGAAAATTCGCGCAAGGTTAAAATGCGTTCAATCGGAAGGGTGATGGAGTGAATATCGGAAACGCTCCGAGTAGAATCGGCGCGAGTAAAGAGGCAGAAACCATCTTCGATTTTCGCTACGATGTACTTATCGCGTGGCTTTAATTCGCACTCAATTAAGATAAGTTCCACGCGCTTGCCAAGTGCGCGTTGAAGCGTGTGCGGAATATCGTCAGGCTCTCGCTCAGGGCAAAAAGAAAAGTGAAAGAGCGAAAGACTTACCAAAAGCAAAAACAGCCGAAGCGACGGGAGACGGTATTTCATAAATGCAACTCCTTTTACTTTTTTAGTTGTTCAAACATACAAAAGCGATTTTATTAAACCGTGAAGTCGGTGTTATGTTTTCATCACAGGAATTGTAATTGACTGAACCACGCATTAACTTAACATACAAAAAATTGCGTAGTAACGGATATTGCGCAGTAACGCAATAACTAAGTAATAAATTTGCAGTAATCATCAACCTTCCAATTTTAACTATGTCTGAAACACTTCAAGCCACAAGCATCAATTTTGAGCTCACAGAAAATCAAAAAATGATTGCCGAGACTGTGAGAAACTTTGCCGCACGCGAACTGCCGTTCAATGTCGTGATGAAATATGATGAGGAACAGCATTTTCCGATTGAACTCGTCCGCAAAGTCGGCGAACTCGGATTGCTCGGCATTATTTTTCCCGAAGAATACGGCGGCGCAGGGTTCGGCTATTTGGAGTATGTAACCGCGATTGAGGAACTCTCAAAAGTTGACCCCAGTCTTGGTTTAACGGTTGCGGCGCACAATTCGCTTGGCACGAATCACCTCTTTCAATTCGGCAGTGAAGAATTAAAGCGCAAGTTCATTCCGAAATTAGCAAGCGGAGAAATGCTCGCGGCGTGGGCACTCACCGAACCGAACTCCGGAAGCGATGCGGCAGGTATGCTCACCACTGCCGTGCAAGATGGCGACCACTGGGTTTTGAACGGCTCAAAAAATTTCATCACCAACTCGCACAGCGGCGATATTTGCGTGGTGATGGCAATTACCGACCGAGAGAAAGGCAATCACGGCATTTCGGCATTCCTCGTTGAAAAAGGCACGCCCGGCTTTGCGCCCAGCAAAAAAGAGAACAAACTCGGTATGCGCGCCAGCGAAACCGGACAACTCACCTTCGACAACTGCCGCATTCCTTACACCCACTTGCTCGGCAACCTCAACGAAGGCTTCAAACAAGCCATGATGATTTTGGACGGCGGGCGCATTTCCATCGCCGCACTCTCGCTTGGCATCGCCGAAGGCGCGCTCGAAGCCTGTATCAAATACGCCAAAGAGCGCAAGCAATTCGGAAAGCCCATTGCGGATTTCCAAGCGATTCAATTCAAACTCGCTGATATGGCAACGGAAATCGAAGCCGCAAAACTGCTCACCTTCCGCGCCGCCGCTATGAAAGATGAAGGCAAACCCACTACGATGGAATCGTCAATGGCGAAACTCTATGCCTCCGAAGTCGCCGTGCGCGTCTGCAATGAAGCCGTGCAAATTTTCGGCGGATATGGATTCATCAAAGAATTTCCCGCAGAAAAATTTTATCGCGATGTCAAACTCTGCACCATCGGTGAAGGCACTTCTGAAATTCAACGCGTTGTGATTGCACGCCAACTGATGAAGAAGTAACAACCGATTCAGGGATAACCTGTTGAATTGGTTTTGGAACACGGATAAGACAGATTAGGCGGATTTTCACGGATAATTTTCAACGAATCGGTGAAAACCCGTTGAATCTGTCGAACCTGTGTTCTCTTTTTCTGGCAAAGTTAGCCTTTGAAATAAGTGTGTGCGAAGAGTTCCAACAAGCATGTTTGTTAAAGTCGGACTTGTTTGTGATTTTCGAGGTAAGAGTTGCTCCTGAAAAAATTTTCATCAACCAATCCGCGCAAGCACAAGTCAAATGCCGAAACTTTTAGAAATAAAAAATCTCAAAACGCATTTCAAAACAGACGATGGAATCGCAAAAGCCGTCGATGGGGTCAGTTACAGCATTGATAAAAACGAAACGCTTGGGTTGGTGGGCGAATCCGGGTGCGGTAAGTCGGTAACTGCACTCTCGATTATGCGCCTGATTCCACAGCCGCCGGGCATTTACGCAGGCGGCGAAATTCTCTTTGATGGCAAAGACTTACTCAAACTTTCCGACGACGAGATGCGCAAAATTCGTGGCAACCGAATCTCAATGATTTTTCAAGAGCCGATGACATCGCTGAACCCCGTCTATACTTGTGGCTCGCAAATTGCCGAAGCGATTGAACTACATCAAAATCTCTCCAAGAAAGAAGCCCGTGAAAAAGCGATTGATATGCTCAATCTCGTTGGCATTCCCTCGCCTGCGCAACGCTTTGATGAATATCCGCACCAACTTTCAGGCGGCATGCGCCAACGGGTGATGATTGCAATGGCTCTTTCTTGCAATCCTGCATTTCTGCTCGCTGATGAGCCGACAACCGCGCTCGATGTAACCGTGCAAGCGCAAATTTTGGAACTCATCAAAAAACTTCAACAAGAACTCGGCATGGGCGTGATTATGATTACGCACGACTTGGGCGTGATTGCCGAAGTGAGCGATAATGTCGCCGTGATGTATGCCTCTAAAATCGTCGAGTATGGTTCAGCCGTTCAGATTTTTGAAAATCCGCTTCACCCCTACACACAAGGCTTGATGAAGTCAATTCCGCGCATTGGGTTGCATGCAGAACGCTTGAATGTGATTGAAGGCTCGGTGCCGCCGTCGACGCATTTTCCGAAAGGCTGTCATTTCTGCACGCGCTGTGAATTTGCCGATGAGAAATGCTGGAACGAAAAGCCCGACTTGATTGAATACGAAGCAGGACACACTGCCGCATGCTGGAAAATTGAAGAACTGACGAAAGTATAAAATCAACAGGTGCGACAGTCAGGTATGTTCAAAGAGCGTTTCATCAAATCCATCTCGTCGCCGTTTGCGATTAAACTCTATATCACGATAGCATCAGCAATTGTGTTAGTTATCTTGTTTGATAAAGTGATTATGCCGCTCGTGGTCAGAGGAGGTGAAGTTGTCAGAGTGCCGAATGTGGTGGGCAAAACCTTTGAAGAAGCCGAAAAAATTTTAGCGGAAAGAAACTTAATCGCGATGAAAGGCTACGAGCGATACGACACCAAGCGACCAATGGGAAGCGTCTTGTATCAAAATCCAACGCCAAATTCCGAAGTAAAGGCAGGGCGGCACGTGTATCTTTCTATCAACACGTCTAAAAAGCCCAATGCGCCAATGCCCGATTTGAAAGGCAGAACACTCGGCGATGTGAAACTGACTTTGGAACGGCTTGGGCTTGAATTAGAAAATATCGAGTATTCAGTGGTCTATAAGCGAGAAGAAGAAGGTGTGGTGGTATCGCAATCGGTGCCTGTGGGTGCGGTCTTGAAAGCAGGCACAAAAATTTCAATTACCGTTGGCAAATTGCCCGAAGATGGTGGCGTGAAGCAATCTGATGTTCCCGAAGTGATAGGCAAAACACTCGGCGAAGCCGAAAGAATTTTGCTTCAAGCCGGCTTCACCGCAGGAGAAATTCAATACAAGTATTCGACATCGCTCATTCCAAACACGGTGATTTCGCAATCGCCGAAAGCGGGCGATATGGCACCACTCGGCGCAGGGATTCGCCTTGTGGTCGCTACGCTTGACAAAGAAAAAGAAAAAGTGAAAGAAGTGCAGGAGTA
>Ga0272446_1004545_pt1 | contig 16300 bp, 15 predicted proteins | sample YNPCB0061_FD_194587 | JGI IMG/M metagenome (GOLD analysis project Ga0272446, IMG submission 194587) | Hot spring microbial mat communities from Yellowstone National Park, WY, United States - YNP-CB-006-1 | ecosystem: Environmental > Aquatic > Thermal springs > Hot (42-90C) > Sediment | place... | reverse complement strand
GCGTGATCGCCTCGCGGTCGTCGGCGCTCAGTTCCGAAAGCACCCGCGGCAGGCAGGCCGTCAGATCGTACACGGCCGCGGTCTCGACCGTCTCGGCGGCGAGGTCTTCAGGCAGCTCCACCATTTGCCGCGCCACCCGCAGCCGATCCGCGATCGCGTTGCGCGCCACCTCGAACAGCCAGGCGCGCGCGTTGCCGATCGAGCAGAAACGGTCACCCTGGCGCAGCGCCTTGATGAAGAGGTCCTGCAACAGGTCCTCGGCATCCGCGCCGTTGCCCAGGTGCCGGCGCAACCACGCGCGCAGTTCGGCCTCATGCTCGCGCCAGGCCTGCATCAGGCAGTTCACGCCTTCGCTCCCGCCCCGTACCATCCCTTGCTGCGATTGACCACCTTGACCACCAGCGGCATCACCGGCACCTCGATCAGCAAGCCGACCACGGTCGCCAGCGCAGCCCCCGAGTTGAAACCGAACAGACTGATCGTCGCGGCGACCTCCAGTCCGAAGAAGTTCGATGCACCGATCAGCGCCGATGGGCAGGCCACCGAGTGCTTTTCACCGACGAGCAGCGCATCGAGCGCCGGCTGCCCGCCGCGGGCCAGCACACGGGAACGAATCACCTGCGGCGATCGTCAGCACCGATGACCACAGCTGGCCCCTGATCCCCGGGGCGATCTACGCCGGCATCAAGAACGTGGAGTTGCGCTTGATGGCAGCGATCAACTTCCGTGACCCGTCCACCGAGTACGGCGCGAAAGCCGTCAGCAAGCGGCTTGAACTGCGCGCAGGAACGCGGAGTTGAACGGCGTGCTCTCGCCCAGATCCGCCACCGCAAACTGAGGCGGACCTCTGTGGGTGACACGATCATGGACATGAATTCTCCTGGGCAACGCGGCTCATGCAGCCACGTTTCGCCTACAACAGTTCTTCCGGGGCCAAGGCGCCGAGCAACCAGGTCACCCAACGACGCCACAGGCTGGCCAAGGGTTCGCTCGCATAGCGTACGGGCTGATCGTCTTCGACGCCATCCCAATGGAGTGCCGCCTTCGCGTTGCCGGGCTCATCCAGCGAAACCCGAAACGCCTGATCAGGCGTGGTGGCCTCGTCGAACAATGCTGCAAGCTGGCGGCCCAGGTCGACACTGTCGATGCGCAGCGCAACTTCGCTGTTCAGATGTTTGGAGCGTGGGTCGAGGTTCATCGACCCGATGAAGAGCACCTTGCCGTCGATCGCGATGGCCTTGGTGTGCAGACTCGCGCCGGACGACAGGCCGATGCGTGAGGGCTTAACGCGCAGCCCGTTGGGCCGCAGCTCGTACAGCTCGACGCCACAGGCCAGCATCTGCGGCCGATAGCGCGCATAGCCGGCATGCACGACCGGCACGTCGGTGGACACCAGGGAATTGGTGAGGATCCTCACCCGCACTCCGCGGCGCGCCACACCGCAAAGCACCTCGACGCTGCGTGCACCCGGCACCAGATAGGGTGACACCAGCAGCGCTTCGCGCTGCGCCTGCTCGACGGCCTGGCGCAGCTCCGGGAATATGGCGCTGGTGGTTGTGGCGACGGCTTCAGGACGGGCCGGAATGTCAACCAGGATGCGCGCCGGGGCGACCACCAGAGAGACCCTGCCGTCGCGTATGAGCCCGCCGAATGAGGTCGCGCGCAGGGCGTGCACATAGTCGCTGGCACGAAAGCGCTCCGCGCGCTCGGCCATGGCAGCCGATGCGCGTTGCAGTTCGGCGGGCGTCAGGGGCGGCCCGGTGATGGCCGCGATCGGTACCGACGACTCGCTGTTCCAGTACAGGTCGAAGCTGCGTGACATCTCGCGCACCACAGGCCCGGCCGCCAGCAGGTCGAGATCCGCGAAGTCGCTGTCCGGGCCTGCATTGAAGTAGGCATCGCCCAGATTGCGTCCACCCATCACGGCCACGGCGTTGTCCGCGATCCACAGCTTGTTGTGCATCCGGCGGTTCAGTCGATCGCTGTTGCCCAGTAGTTCCAGCACTTGCCCGATGCCGAGGCCGCCGCGCTGCGCAAGCGGGTTGAACAGGCGCACTTCGACGTTCGCGTGCGCGGCGAGCAAGGCCAGGTCGGAGTCCCGATCGCCCACATTCAGGTCATCGACCAGCAGGCGGACGCGCACCCCCCGGTGCGCTGCTCTCAGGGCACCGTCCAGCAACAGCGTCGCGGTCGAGTCGTGGGCGACGATGTAGTACTGCAGGTCCAGGGTCTTCTGGGCTGCCTCGGCAAGGGCACCACGGGCAGCGAACGCTTCCGGCCCCGAGACCAGCAGGCGAATTCCGGATCGACCCGCTGCCGAAGCAACTTGCGGTGCATAGGCCTGGCCGAGTGCTGTCAGCTCAGGTCGATCGTAGGCCTGCGACGACACACGCGCCACGTCGAACGGGACGGGCGCGCAACCGACCTGCAGCCATGCCGCGAAGAGCACCACGAGGCGACTGGCCAAGCACCTGACGGGGTGTTCTGGGTTCACCTTGGCTCCATGCGCTCGTCGGGTCACGTCAGCCCATCTCCGACGAGTGTTCCCGACCGCACCACGAGCAGTTCACCTTCGGCCAACGGCTGCCAGCCCGCCTCGCTGAGCGGCACGCTGGCCACCAAAAAGGAGAACCGGGGGGTGAGCTTGATCGACACGCCAGCCAGGGCATCGGTGCCGGCAGGCGTGGCAGTGCACTCGCGTGGCAGCACCCACAAGCCCGGTGCTTCAGCGCGACCGCCGGCGGATTGCATGCGCCGATCACCATGCGCGAACAGCGCATCTCCGTCGGCGTAGAGGAAGTTGGCCGGCCCGAGCGCTCGAAGCTCGGCGGCAAAGGGGGTCAGCACTGAAAGACGCTCGCGCAAGGAGGGCTGGCCGCCGGGTGGGTACAGCACGGCCAAGCGCGACAGCAGCGCGCAGAACGCGTGCTCAGAATCGGTCTTTCCGACGGGGCGAAATGAACCCGGCGCCAATGCCTCGTTGGCGAAGATGCCCGGCAGGTCGCCGTTGTGCGCGAACACATGCATGCGGCCGCCGAGGGTGCGAACGAAGGGCTGCGTGTTGGCCAGCGACAAGCCGCCCTGGGTGGCATGGCGGATGTGCGAAATCGCGAGTTCCGTGGCCGGGCCCTCCGATTCGAGAAAACGCACCAACGCACTGTTGGCGGCGGCGACGGGCTCGCGGAACAGCGCCACATCGCTGCCCTGGTAGAACGCAACGCCCCAGCCGTCGTGCGACCGGCCTGCCGGGCCGCCCCGCGCGGCCAGCGCCCGCAGCGAGAACGTCAGCCGGGCCGGCTGCGAACTCGACAGCGCCAGCAGTTCACACATGGTCGGCCACCCTGTCCACATTCACCTGCAGCCACCACTCCAGCACCGCCAGGTGCCAGAGCTTGCTGCCCCGGATGCGGGTGAAGTAGGCCTCGGGGTCGGCCAGCAACTTGTCCACGTATTCGCGCTGGTACAGCCCGCGCCGGTGGCACGCGTCCGACTGCAGGATGTCGCGCATCAAGTCGAGGAAGGGCCCGCGCACGTGCTTCAGCGCCGGCACCGGGAAGTAGCCCTTGGGCCGGTCGATCACCGCGTCCGGGATCACGCCGCGCGAGATGGCCTTGAGCGGGTACTTGCCGCCTTCCCTGAGCTTGAGTTCGGGTGGCATGCCGGCCGCCAGTTCGACCAGTTCGTGGTCGAGGAAGGGCACGCGAACCTCGAGCCCCCAGGCCATCGGCATGTTGTCGACGCGCTTGACCGGGTCGTCGACGATCAGCGTCGTGACGTCGAAGCGCCAGACCTGGTCGAGGAAGGTGTCGGCTTGGGGCCGGCCCAGCTCGCGCGCCACCAGTTCGGCAGTGACGTCGGGAACATGAAAGGTCGGCATGACCATCTCCAGATACTCGGCATGGTCGCGGTCGAAGTAGTGGCGCCGGAAGCGCTCCACGGGCGGGCCGGTTTCGGCGTCCATCAGCGGATACCAGAAGTAGCCGCCGAAGACCTCGTCGGCACCTTGCCCGGCCAGCACCACCTTCACGCTCTTGGAGACGCGTTCGGCGAGCAGGTAGAAGGCGATCACGTCATGGCTCATCGACGGTTCGGTCATCGCTTCGATGGCCTCCGGGCAGGCGCGCCAGCACCTCGGCGTTGGTGATCAGGTGCTTGTGGTGGCGGGTCTGAAACTGCTGCGCGATGAGGTCGGAAAACTCGAACTCGTCGGCCTTCTCGGTGCCGGCGCCGACGCCCTCGAAACCGATCGAGAAGGTCTGCAGGTCGCTCACGTGGTCGGCCAGCAGTCCGACGAGCAGGCTCGAATCGAGCCCGCCCGACAGCAGCACGCCCACCGGCACGTCGGCGGCCAGACGGCGGCGTTCCAGCGCGCGCAGCAGCGCCGCATGCGTGGCGTCCAGCCACTCGTCCTCGGTCGGTGGCTTGGCAGCGCGCGTGGCGTCCAGCGCCCAGTACACGCGCTGCGTCGTGCGGCCGTCGGCCGCCACCGTCATCGTCGTCGCCGGCGGCAGCTTGCGCACGCCGGCCAACACCGTGCGCGGCGCCGGCACCACCGTGTGCAGCGTGAAGTGGTGGTGCAGCGCCACCGGGTCGAGCCGGGTGTCGACGCCACCGCCGGCCAGCAGCGCCGGCAGGCTGGACGCGAAGCGCAGGCGCGCGCCGTCCTGCGCCAGGTACAGCGGCTTGATGCCGAAGCGGTCGCGCGCCAGGAACAGCTGCCGCTGCCGCTGGTCCCAGATCGCGAAGGCGAACATGCCGTAGAAGCGCTCCACGCAGCGCTCGCCCCAGGCGTGGTAGGCCTTCAGGATGACTTCGCTGTCGCCTTCGGAGAAGAAGGTGTAGCCCAGCGCGAGCAGCTCCGTGCGCAACTCGCGGTAGTTGTAGATCGTGCCGTTGAACACCAGCGCGAGTTGCAGCGCGGCATCGACCATCGGCTGGTTGGCACTCGGCGAGAGGTCGATGATCGACAGGCGCCGGTGCCCGAAGGCCAGCGGCCCGTCGCTGTAGCTGCCGGCATGGTCGGGGCCGCGGCGTGCCAGCTGCGCCGACATTCGGCCGATCGACCCCAGGTCCGGTGTGGCGCCGTCGAATCTCAGTTCACCGCAGATGCCGCACATCGGCACATCGTCTCATGGCCGGCACCCGCCCAAGGGGCTGTCGGCCGGCGCCGACAGCACGGCCAGTCGTCTGCCCTCGCGTCGCACGACGCCGTCGCGCTCGAGCAGCGCCAGCGTCCGATACAGCGACTCGCGCGTCAGGCCCAGTTCGCCGGCCAGGGTGGCGAAGGACTGGGGCAGGTCCAGGTAGGGCTGGCCGCGCGATTCGGTCACGACGAAATGCACGAGCCTCTCGCGCGCGGTCTTGAGGCTACGGCGCTCGTAGCGCGCAAAGGCCCGGCGCAGTGAGTGCGCCAGCTGTACGGACCAGGCATTGGCGAAGGCCAGGTCTTCGTGGAGGACGGTCTTGAACAACGTCATCGGCAGACCGATCAACCGCGAGTTGCGAGCCGGGCGCGCATGACAACCGTAGGCGTCGACGCAGGTGCTGCACTCGCCGATCCATTCTCCCGCTGAGGCGCGCTGCAGCGTGCACTCGGTCCCGCTGGCGGCGTATTCCACGAGCCGGATCTCCCCCGCCACGACGTAGTACATGCGCGTCACCGGGTCGCCGTGGCGGAACAGGAAATCGCCGCGGCGCACCTCCAGCGTCTGCGCGCTCAGCCGCAGGATGTCGGGCACCCAAGCCGGCAGTGGCGACGCGAGGGCGCGACGCGCGGCGCTTTCGATTTCCCGGTCGGGTGCGTTCATCGCTTGTCTCCTGGCGCCTGCGGACTCTGCCGGCCCGCATCGCGCCCTCCGTTTGGCGTGAGTCTAGTCGGCGGGTGGGGCGAAAACGATGATCCGGATCATGCTGTGCGGGTGGGTCTTCCCCTCGGCCGGGCGTACCGCGCTGCACATGATGATCGTGATCATGCGTCATCAGCGAGCGCAGTGCCGATACTGCGGCCGCCCATCGATGCTCGGAGACTGCAGCCCATGCGCACCGCACTGGCGAGACGACTTGCACGTGGCCTGATCTGGGCCGCGGGCGCGTATGCGGGCCTGGCCGGCGCCGTGGTCGTCAGCGGCAGCGTCACCGATGCCTCGGGGCCTCTGGCCGGAGCCACCGTGATGGTGCAGGGCACGACGGCTTCCGCCGCCACCGCGGCCGACGGCCGCTACAGCCTGGATGCCGGCAGCCACGATCTGGGCGTGCGCCGGATCACCGCCTGGAAGGAGGGCTACGCGATCGGTGCCGCGACGGCCGAGGACGGCCGCGCCGACATCCGGCTCGAGCGCCTGCCGCCGGACAACCCGAACCATGCCTTCCAGCCGGCCGCCACTTGCGGAGGCTGCCACACCGACATTCACGACCAGTGGAAGCGCAGCAGCATGGGCCGCGCGATGGGCGAGAAGCTGCCGCAGAAGATGTCCTTCTACCTCGGGCAGACCACCGAGGGCCGCTTCGACGGCCTGGGCTTCGGCTGGAAGTACTTCGCGCCGATGATGGGCATCGCCCAGGGCATGCAGGCCATGAACCTGGACCACTTCGTCGGCACTTGCACCAACTGCCACGCGCGCGGCGTGACCTGGAAGAAGGGCGTGCTGGAGCCGCACAAGGCCTACGACGCGCAGACCGGTCGCGTCTTCGTCGACGGCGCGCTGAAGGTGTTCCGCATGGACCAGGTGGCCGCGCTGCCCGTGGCCGACGGCAGCGAAGGCATCACCTGCGACGTCTGCCACTCGGTGGAGGACGTGCGCATCCATCACGACGGCAAGGGCCGACTGCGCACGGTGGAGATCGACAGGATGGAGGTCATCCGCCGCGGCGACGTCAAGTTCGGCCCGTTCAAGGATGCGGTCTCGCCGTTCCACAAGACCGCCTACAGCCCGGTCTTCAGGAAGTCCGAGTTCTGCGCCATGTGCCACATGGAGCGTGCGGACGACCTGGAAGGCGCGCGCGTGCCGTCGATGATGACGCTGGACGAGTACCCGGTGTGGAAGGCCAACTTCGACGCCGGCAAGACCGATCGCCAGTGCCAGGACTGCCACATGTACACCGGCGGTGCCGGCGCCTGGCAGGCCCCCAAGCTGGCCAACATCGGCGTCGAACGCGATCCGCAGGCCCTCAACGGCCACCACTGGCGCGGCAGCTACTTCGACGGCGAAATGGCTCGCCGCGCGTCCAACCTGGGCATCGGCGCCGAGCGCGACGGCGACACGCTGCTCGTCACCGCCACCGTCACCAACGTCGGTGCGGCGCACAAGTTCCCCGGCGGGCCGCCGTTCAGGCAGGCCCTGCTGCTCGTCGAAGCGACCGACGAGCAGGGCAACGCGCTGGCACCGCTGGACGCGCCGAGGGCCGACCCGGCGCAGGCGCGCCATGCCAACCGCATCATCGACGTCGGCGGCGGCTATCGCGAGAACGGCTTCTTCGCCTGGTGGGAACTGCTCCACCGCCGGCCCTTCCCGGAGATGCCCTACGTCGGCCGCATCGGCAAGGTCTACAACGCCTCGTGGGTGACGCCGCCGTTCATGCCGATGGGCTGGATGATGCAGTGGCTGTGGATCGGCATCCTGCCGCTGGTGATCGGCCTGCTCGGCTGGTCGCCCTGGAACGCGATGCTGGGTCGCTCCACCGTCGACGGTGCGCCGCGCAAGGCCCTGTTCAGGTTCAACGTCGGAACGCTCGACCGCGTGCTGCGCATCGTCGGCGGTGCTCTCGTGGTGGCCTTCGTGCCCTTGCCCTGGGGCCTGATCGGGCTGGTGCCGCTGATGAGCGGCGTGCTCGGCTGGTGTCCGACCTACTTCCTGATCGGTGGCGTGGACACCTGTGAAAAGGGAGGATTCTTCGCGCGCAACGTGGGCCTCGTCGACCGTCTCCTGCGCATCGTCGGCGGTCTGGTGCTCCTCGGCTTGTACTTCTTCGGGCCGCGGACCGCCTGGGGACTGGTCGGCATCGTGCCGCTCGTCAGCGGGCTCATCGGCTGGTGCCCGACCTACCGGCTGATCGGTAACGTCAGCACGGTACAGCGCGGCGAGTCGTCGTGGTTCGCGCCCAATCTCGGCGCCGGCGACCGCTGGATCCGCGCCGCCGGCGGCCTGTTCCTGATCTCGCTCGTGTTCTGGGGCCCCGAGACGCCCTGGGGCGCCCTGGGCATCGTGCCGCTGTTCACGGCGATCGTCGGCTGGTGCATCCCCTACCGTGTGGCCGGGCTCGATACGCGCGGCGAGGCGGAGCGCGTGCGCCCGCTGTGGCGCGCGGCCTGGATGAACCTGAGCGACGCGCAGCGCAGCGTGCGCATGGCCGCGGGCACGATGATGATCTTCGTCGCCGCGGTCGTGCCGGTGGCGTTCGCCATCCAGCTGTGGCCGGTGGGCGGCTTCGCCGCCGAGCGCGTGCTCTACGACACGCGACTCGACTACCGAGAGGCCGACTCCACCGTCTACCGCTTCCGCGCCCCGTCCGGCACAGCCAAGGTCAAGGCGCGCCTGGTCTATCTGCGGCACTGGTACTTCATGGAGCCGATCAAGGGTGCGCCCTACTGGAGCACGGACCAGTGGAAATACCTGCTGCACGAGGTGTCGCTGACCGCGCCCGCGGACGCCAGGGGCATGCGGTGGACCGATGCCGGCAACCACGACGGCAGCCTCGCCGACATGCCGCCAGTGCCCGCCGAACCCGGCGCCGGGCGCTGGGTCGACGCGGCCGACAAGGCGCAGCGCGTGGCCACGGGCGGCGGATCGTGAGGCGGATCCCATGGGCTGGCTGATCGGCGCCCTGATCCTGGCCTGCTGCGTCGGCGTGCCGCTGGTGCTGCTGTGGCGCAAGCGACGCGCCGAATCGCGTTCGGATTCCGTTGGATCACGACAATAGGGAGGAGCTTGCGATGAAGGACGACACCATTTTCAACACCCACGTCCGGGCCGGCGCAGTGGCGGCAGCGTTGCTCGTCGCGCCGCTGGCGGGCCATGCCAACACGGGCATGGAGAACCTCGCCACCGGCGCGAAGGCCATGGGCCGCGCCGGCACGGCCATCGCCATCGGCGACGACACCTCGGTGATGAACACCAACCCGGCGCTGTTGTCCAACATCTCCGACGCGCGCGCCGACACGAGCGTCGAGATGATGTTCCCGGAGTTCGGTTATCGCAACGCGCTGAACGACACCCATGGCAAGAGGCCGATCTATGTGATTCCCTCGGCTGGGTATGCCCGTCGAATCAACAGTCAGACGGTGATCGGCATCGCCATGTTCAACGAGGGCGGCACCGGCACGGACTACGGCATGCTCGACGTCGACAACGCCCTGCTCGGCGGCAGCGGGACCACGGCGATCGAGCACTTCAGCCAGTTCGGCTACATGATCATCGCGCCTACGGTGTCCTACCAAGTGACGAACGAGTTGTCACTGGGCCTGTCGCCCCAGATCGGCTACGGCATGCTGCGCATGAAGATGCCGTTCGCCAACCCGATGCTCGCCCGCTTCGGGGCCGCCGACATGGATGGCTCCGACACGAATTTCCGCCTCAAGCTGGGGCTCGCCTACAACGCCGCCGGTCGCTACGGCTTCGGCCTGGCCTGGACCAGCAAGGCTGCCATCAAGGCCAAGGGCGATGTCACGATCACCACGCCGACGGGGGACATGCCCGGCATGCCCGCGCAGTCGATCATGCGCGGCCAGTCACTCATGGACATCGGCTGGCCATCGTCCTACAAGGCCGGCGTCTTCTACAACACGGGTGCCCTCGGCCGCATCACCGCCGAGGTGCAGCGGGTGCGCTGGAGCGAATACTTCCGCTCCATACCCGTCACGTTCAGCGGCGTCACGTTCAATGGCATGCCGATGCCCAACCAGTCGTTCACGATGAATATCGGCATGCAGGACCAGACGGCCTGGCGCATCGGGTACGAATATCCACTGAGCAGCGCGATCACGCTGCGTACCGGCTGGGCACATGGCAAGAATCCGATTCCGGCGCAGGGCATCATCCCCATCTTCAATCCGATCGTCGAGGACCATGTGACCTTCGGTCTCGGTGTCCAGAGTGGCCGGAACTTCGAGTTCAATCTCGGCATGGTGCGCGGGCTCAAGAAGACGCTGACCGCGGCACCGATGCATGCGATCTCGCCCGACGCGGCGAACAGCCAGACCGACATGGCCTTCTGGTCTATGGCGTTCCAGCTGTCGTACAAGTGGTAGCCTCCCGTGCCCAGTACGTCAGGCCGCCAAGGCTGACCGGCGGCGCGCCCGTTTGACAGCCTCGAACCACAACACGCCGAGCAGACCGAGCAAGAAGGCCGCTGCCAATTCGTGGACCGGCAGCGGAGCGAAGTGCAACACACCGACGGCCCAAGGCACGTAGAGCGCGCCGAGAAGAAGCGCCACGGCCAGTCCGACGACGCCCCACAGGGTCACGTTCGGCGTGCGCAGCGAAACCCATAGCGGTTCCGTGCCCGAGCGGTTGGAAAGGATCAGCGCCAGGTTGGCGACCACCAGCGTGGCGAAGGCGAAAGCACGGGCCTCGCCTTCAGGCAGACGGTGGTCGGCCCAGGCATAGGCAGCCAGCACCACGCCGAGCACCCCCAGTCCCTGCAGCAGCGCCAGCCACAAGGCGGGGCCGCCGAACAGCGGCGCCTGCGCATCACGCGGCGGGCGCTTCATCACGTCGGCCTCGGCCGGCTCGTTCTCGAAGGCCAGCGAACAGGCCGGGTCGATGATCAACTCGAGGAACGCGATGTGCATCGGGTACAGCAGTGCCGGCCAGCCCAACAGCACCGGCAAGAGTGCCATGCCGGCGATCGGCACGTGCACCGCCAGGATGTACGACATCGACTTGCGCAGGTTGTCGAAGATGCGCCGACCCAGCCGCACCGCACGCACGATGGCGGTGAAGTCGTCGTCCAGCAGCACCAGCGACGCGGCTTCGCGCGCCACGTCGGTGCCGCGCCCGCCCATCGCGATGCCCACGTGCGCAGCGCGCAAGGCCGGCGCATCGTTGACGCCGTCGCCGGTCATCGCAACGATCTCGCCGTTGGCCTTCAGGGCCTGCACGATGCGCAGCTTCTGCTCGGGCGCGATGCGGGCGCAGACGCTGACGGTGGCCATGCGCCGACGCAGCTCGTCGTCATCGAGTGTCGACATCTCGTCACCGGACAAGAGTTCGCCCGCGCTTGCGGCCAGCCCCGCCTGGTGGGCGATGGCCCGTGCCGTGGCCGGATAGTCGCCGGTGATCATCACCACGCGGATGCCGGCGGCGCGGCATTCGGCAATGGCACCGGGCACCCGCGGCCGCAACGGGTCCGACAGGCCCAGCAGGCCGACGAACGTGAAGTCGAAATCGTGTTCGGCCGCAGGCCAGTCATTGCCTGCGAATCGGCCTTCGGCCACGGCCAGCACGCGCAGGCCGTCGGCCGCCAGCGCATCGACCGCGGCGGCGATGCGTGACTGGGTCGCCGCATCGAGGTGGCAGAGTTCGATCACCGCTTCGGGCGCACCCTTGGCCGCCACGACCTGCATGCCACCTTCGGGCGCCGCCCACACGTGCGACATTGCACGCAACCCCGGGCTGAGTGCGTAGGTCTGCACCAGGCGCCAGTCGTGGTGCAGGTGCTCGGTCCGGGCCAGAAAGCGTTCGCCGAGCTGGTGGAACGCCTTCTCCATCGGATCGAACGGATCGACCACGCTGGCCAGGATCGAATACTCGACCAGCGTGTGAAACGCCTCGGGCAGCTCTGCGGTGGCCAGCGCGGCAATATCCAAGCGGGCATCGAGTGCGACTCCTCCGGCAACCAGGCGCGACACCGCCATGCGGTTTTCGGTCAGCGTGCCGGTCTTGTCGCTGCACAGCACGGTGGTGGCACCCAGGGTTTCGATGGCGGTGATGCGCCGCGTCAGCACGCCTTCGCGCGACAGGCGTCGTGCCCCGAGCGCCGGGAAGACCGTCAATACGACGGGGTATTCCTCCGGCAGCATGGCCATCGCCAGCGCGATGCCGGCCAGCAGCGCCTGCAGCCAATCCCCACGCAGCAAGCCATGCACCAACACCAGGGCGAGACTGAGCGCCAGCGCCAACAGGGCCAGGTTGCGCACCAGCTTCGCCGTCTGCTTCTGCAAGGGCGAACGTTCGGCCGCCATCGTGCCCAGCGCCGTGCCGATGCGCCCGATCTCGCTGAGCGCCCCGGTGGCGGTGACACGCGCGACGCCGTGGCCTTGCACGATCAGCGTCCCGGCGTAGACCGTCGGCAGGTCGTCGCCACCCGGCCGCAACGCCGATGCGCTGGTCTGCGCCGCGTCGCGGCCGCCGGCATCCGGTGCTGCCACGAGCTTGCCTACCGGCACCGCCTCGCCGGTGAGCAGGGATTCGTCGACGCGCAACTCGTCGGCCGAGACCAGCACGGCGTCGGCGGGCACGCGGTCACCTTCGTTCAATTGCAACAGGTCGCCGCGAACCACCTCGCGCCCGGCAATGCGCTGCGGCGTGCCATCGCGGATGACCAGCGCGCGCGGACTGGTGAGGTAACGCAGGGCTTCGATGGCACGCTCGGTCTTGCCTTCCTGGTAGAGCGTGAGACCGAGCGTGACCAGCACGAAGCCGAACAGCGTCAGCCCCTCCTGCAAGTCGCCGAACACCAGGTACAAGGTGCCGGCGGCCAGCAGCAGCAGGAACATCGGCTCGCGCAGGGTCTCGAGTGCGATCGAGAACAGCGTTCGCCGGTGCGCGCCAGGTAGCGCGTTGGGGCCCTCGGTGGCCAGCCGCCGGGCCGCCTCTGCGGCGCTCAGGCCAGGGTCGGCCGCGCGGTTGTCAGCCACGCTGTGCACAGCGCTGGAAGGCCGGCAGGTGGCGGTCCTGCGACGCCGAGCGCAGCGCGTGGAAGACCTGCAGCACGTCAGGCCGCTGCGTGGCCTGCAGCAAGCGGTCATAGATGGCGACGTTGTCGATCTCGCCCTGCACGCCGGAGACGCAGGCCGCATGCACATCGGCAAAGCGCGGCGCCTGTTCGGCCCAGCGGTTGGCCGGCGGCGCGACGGCGTATTTCGTGAACAACGCCAGCAGCGCAGCGATGTGGCGCGCCTCGGCCTCGACGATGTTGATGAAGGGTCGCACGGGCCCGAAGTCGGCGATCACGCGCCGGTAGGTCTCGTGCGACTTGTACTCGTCGTCCAGCGCCATGACGAGGGCCCGTTGTTCGGCGTCGCTCAGTGCGGTTGTCGGGTTCATGGTGAGGGGCTTTCGAGAAGGGGGATCGGCGGGAGAAAGCGGCTCGACGCAGCGCTGGCCGGGGGCCGGGTGTCAGGCCGCCACGCCGAACACACGCCCGACGCCGGCGGTGAGCGCCATCGCCAGCGCGCCCCAGAAGGTGACGCGCGCGATGGCGCGTGGCATGAAGGCGCCGCCTGTGTAGGCCGACAGCGCACCCAGCACCAGCAGGAAGACCAGCGACGCGGCAGCCACCACCCACGCCAGGGTGCCGGCCGGCGCCAACCAGGCTGTGGCCAGCGGCGCCGCCGCGCCGATGGTGAAGGCCGCCGCCGAAGCCAAGGCAGCCTGCAACGGCCGTGCGGCCACCACGTCGGACAGGCCGAGTTCGTCGCGCGCGTGTGCGCCCAGTGCGTCCTTGGCCGTCAGTTGCACGGCCACCTGCCGTGCGAGGTCGGCATCCAGCCCGCGCTGCACGTAGATGCCGGCCAGCTCGGCCGTTTCGCGTGTGCCGTCGCCGGCCAGCTCAGCTCCTGGCGCTCGCGCGCCAGATCGGCCTGTTCGGTGTCGGCCTGTGAACTGACCGAGACGTACTCACCTGCGGCCATCGACATCGCACCGGCCACCAGCCCGGCCACGCCGGCCACCAGCACGGCGTTCTGCGTGGCGTCGGCGGCCGCCACGCCAATGATCAGGCTGGCGGTGGAGACGATGCCGTCGTTGGCGCCAGCACGGCGGCGCGAAGCCAGCCGATGCTGCTGCTGCGGTGGACTTCGGTGTGGCTGCGGGACATGGTGCATGGCTTTCGGAAAGGGCGGAGGGAAGGCGCAGCCGGCAAAGTCGTGTCAGCGTTTCATCGTGCTGCGTAGCAGCGCCGCAAGGCCTAGCTAGCGCGTTGGCCAGCGTGGTGCCCAGCGTATACGCCAGAACGGCGCTCAGCTCGTTGCTGTAGTACCAGGTGACGATGCCAGCCGCCACGAAGCCGGTCCGAACGGCACAGCAACACATGGGCCGCGAGATAGGCAGCCAGGTTACCGGCGCCGCCATTCATCAGGCGCAGGAAGGTGTCCATGGACGTGTGCCGTCAAGGCAGAAAAATCGCCCTGCTCGAACATGGAAGCACAACTTCGCGACCTCGCCTTGACCTTGCTGCAGCGGGTCCCATTGAAGCGAGCGACCAGGCAGGTCACGCCTTGGCGCCCGCCTCGTACCAGCCTTGCTGCGATCTGCCGTCTGCTGTATCAGCGGACGGCGGAGCGTTTGACGACAGTCGAGCTTGATGCGGACACACCGCCTTGTGTATTCCGCAGCCGTTGATAATGACCGGCTACTTCAAGTAGCCCTGCGCCTTCAGGCTGTCGCAGCCATAGTTACCCTTGCCCATTGGGGGCATGGTCGTTCCCCTTTCCTTGGCGCGCGCTTCCATCTGCTTGTGATGGTCTGCCTCGTAGGCCTTGCACTCGTCATAGCTCTTGAAGCTGCGCATCTTGGCCTGGTGATCGGTGCGCTCCTGCTGCGTCATGATCGAATAGCCCCAAGTGTTGCCCTGGTTCATGGCCCAAGGCCCACGGGGCTGGGCCAGCACGGTACCGGCGGCCAAACCGAGACTCAGGGATAGCGCCAATGCCGTAATCGAAGTCTTGTTCATCATCTACTCCTTGCTCATGTCAGAAAGGCGACCCACGAGCCGGGGGCCGCGGCAAGAGCCCTCGCCAACGAAACGTGGCAAGACACCCACTGCATACCTGTGGAGACGATGCAGTACTGCTTTGGATGCAGCCGAAAGACCACTTTGACGGCGCATCAGGACGAAAGTGTTGCGAGCTCAGCGTTCAGGGAGGGAAGCAACCTTCTACAGCGCCGTAGGGGACGCGAGTTTCGAACGGCGCTCAGTTCACCCTCGCTCCCGCCTCGTACCAGCCCTTGCTGCGATTGACCACCTTGACCACCAGCAGCATCACCGGCACCTCGATCAGCACGCCGACCACGGTCGCCAGCGCAGCCCCCGAGTTGAAACCGAACAGACTGATCGCCGCGGCGACCGCCAGTTCGAAGAAGTTCGATGCACCGATCAGCGCCGAGGGGCAGGCCACCGAGTGCTTTTCACCGACAGCGCGGTTGAGCCAATACGCCAGCCCCGAGTTGAAGAACACCTGAATCAGGATCGGCACCGCCAGCATCGCGATGATGAGCGGTTGCTTCAGAATCTGCTCGCCCTGGAAGGCAAACAGCAGCACCAGCGTGGCGAGCAGCGCGGCGATCGACCACGGGCCGATGGTCGACAACAGTCGATCGAGTGCAGCCGGCCCACCGCGCGCCAGCACGCGCGATCGGATGATCTGCGCGATCACGACCGGCACAACGATGTAGAGCGCCACCGAGGTCAGCAGCGTGTCCCATGGCACAGTGATGGAGGACAGTCCCAGCAGCAGCGCAACGATCGGTGCGAACGCGAAGATCATGATGGTGTCGTTCAGCGCCACTTGCGAGAGCGTGAAATACGGGTCACCGCCGGTCAGCCGGCTCCACACGAACACCATCGCGGTGCACGGCGCGGCGGCGAGCAGGATCAGTCCGGCTACGTAGCTGTCGAGCTGCTCTGCCGGCAGGTACGGCGCGAACACGTGGCGGATGAAGATCCAGGCCAGCAGCGCCATCGAAAACGGTTTGACCGCCCAGTTGATGAAGAGCGTCACGCCGATGCCGCGTATGTGGCTTTTCACCTGCCCCATGGCGCTGAAGTCGATCTTCAGCAGCATCGGGATGATCATCACCCAGATCAGCACGCCTACCGGCAAATTGACCTGCGCGAACTCCATGCGGCCGATCGCCTGCACCGGCTCCGGAAACAGCTGACCCAACCCGATGCCGACGACGATGCAGATCGCGACCCAGAGCGTCAGGTAACGCTCGAAAACGCTCAGCGGCGCTGCTTCAGGAGCCAGCTTGGCAACGGTTTGATTGGATGCGGGCATTGCAGCGTACTTTGCAGAATGATCAGTTGCCGTCGGCGAATGCCGATTCGGGTTGAACCAGCCGCAGCAGACGCTCTGCGCCAA
>Ga0272446_1004544_pt1 | contig 16300 bp, 13 predicted proteins | sample YNPCB0061_FD_194587 | JGI IMG/M metagenome (GOLD analysis project Ga0272446, IMG submission 194587) | Hot spring microbial mat communities from Yellowstone National Park, WY, United States - YNP-CB-006-1 | ecosystem: Environmental > Aquatic > Thermal springs > Hot (42-90C) > Sediment | place... | reverse complement strand
GCGATCACGACGACATCGTCGGTCACTGCTGCCATGCCTGGAACCGCCTCGTCGATCAGCCCTGGCGCATCATGTCCATCGGACTGCGGGACTGGGCACATCGGTTCTGATCAATGGGATTTGGTATCAGTCGGGTGCTGTTCGGCTCGGCCCTGCTGCTGGTCGCGCTCTACGCCTTCGCGCCGCATGTCACCCACCGCATCTCGACGGACGCCGTCGTCACCGCCGATCTCGTGACGCTGGTCGCGCCGATCGACGGCATCGCCGCGCCCGGGCTGCCGGCGCAGGGCACGCGCGTCGCGGCGGGGCGGGAGCTGCCGCTGATCGTCAACCTGAACGCCGATTCGCGCGAGCTGCACCGGCTGCGGCACGAGATCGCATCGGCCGAGGCGCGGCGTGCCGCGCTGGCGGAGCTGCGGGCGGAGCTGACCCGCCGGCGCGCCGAGTTCGAGGCGCGCAGCGCGCGGCACGGCGCGGCGTCGCTCGCGCGGATCGAGGCCGAGATCGCGGAGGCGGAGGCGGAGCTCTCGGGCCGCGTCGCGGCGCGCGAGCGCGCGGCGGCGGAACGGCAGCGGGCGGAGGATCTCCGCTCCGGCCAGGTGCTGCCGGCGGCCGAGCTGGATGCGCGCCGCACGCGGCTGGCCGAGGCCATCGCGGCAGAGGACGCGGCGCGGGCGCGGATCGCCCGGCTGCGGGTGGAGCAGGCGGCGGCGCGCGACGGGCTGACGCTGCGCGACGGCTACAACGACGTGCCCTACAGCCGGCAGCAGGCGGACCGGCTGGCGATCGAGATCGCCATGCTGGAGGAGCGCATGGCCGATGTGCAAAGCCGCCTCGCCACCCTGCGCGAGGCGCTGGCCGCCGAGGAACGGCAGCATGTCGAGCGCCTGCGCTTCGTGCATCCGGTGGCGGCGCCGATGCTGGTGTGGGCGCGGCATGTCGCGCCGGGCACGCCGGTGCGCACCGGGCAGCCGGTGCTGGATCTGGTGTCCTGCGCCGATCTCGCGGTCGAGGTGGCGCTGCCGGACAGCGCCTTCGGCGCGGTGGAGCCGGGGACGCCGGCGCAGGTGCTGTTCCGCGGCGGCGTGGCGCTGCAGGGGCGGGTGCGCGAAGTGCGCGGCGCCGGCACGCGCGGGCGGGAGACGCCGCGCGCCGCGCTGCTGCCTGGCGAGACGCGGCCGCGCGTCTCGGCGCTCGTCGCGCTTCCGCCGGATGCGGCGGAGCGCCTGGCGCCGCCGGAGCATGAGGCGGAGAGCTTCTGCGGCATCGGCCGCACCGCCGAGGTGCGCTTCCCGGCGAGCGGCTGGCGGCACCTGCCGCTGGTCGAGAAGGTGCTGGCCTGGCTGCGCGGCGGGAGGGCGGCCGCCACCCCGGCGCGCTGAGGGCGATGCTGCTCGATCTCTCCCTCGCGGATCTGCTGCCCGGGCTTGTCGTGGTCGGCCTGCTGGCCGTCGCCGGCTCGCTGCGGGAGGGGATGGTGCGGCGTGTCGTGCCGGTCTTCGTGATCGGCCTGCTGCTCTACTACTTCCACTGGCGGGTCGCCGTCACGCTCGACGGGCCGGGGATCGGCCCGGCCGACCGGGTGTTCATCTGGACGTTCCTCGCGATCGAGACGCTCGGCTACCTCGACGCGCTGGTGCTGCTGTTCATCCTGACGCGGCGGCGCGACAACTCCACCCTGGCCGACCGCTTGGCCGAGGAGAGCCGGCGCACCCCGCCGGAGCATCTGCCGGCGGTGGACGTGTTCATCCCCACCTACAACGAGCCGCAGGAGGTGCTGGAGCGGAGCATCTTCGCCGCGCTGGCGATGGACTGGCCGGGGTTTCGCGTATGGGTGCTGGATGATGGCCGCCGTGACTGGCTGCGCGCCTTCTGCGCCCGCCATGGCGTCGGCTACCTGACACGGGCGGACAACAGGGAGGCGAAGGCCGGCAACATCAACGCCGCCCTGGCGCGCACCGACGCGCCCTTCATCGCCATCTTCGACGCCGATTTCGCGCCGCGCCGCGACTTCCTGCGCCGCACCATGGGGTTCTTCGCGGACCCGCGCGTCGGCATCGTGCAGACGCCCCACCACTTCTTCAACCCGGACCCGATCCAGCAGAACCTGGCGCTGCCCGGCGCGATCCCGGACGAGCAGCGCTTCTTCTTCGACGTCATCATGCCGGCGCGCGACGCGTGGGATGTGGCGTTCTGCTGCGGCTCCAACAGCGTGACGCGGCGCAGGGCGCTCGCCGCCGTGGGCGGGCGGCTGCCGGCAGGCTCGATCACCGAGGACATGCACCTCACCCTGGTGATGCTGCGGCAGGGCTATATCACCCGCTACCTCGCGGAGCCGCTGGCGCTCGGCCTCGCGCCCGAAAGCACCGACGCCTATTTCGTGCAGCGGGCACGCTGGGCGAGGGGCGCGATCCAGATGCTGTTCCTGCGGACCGGCCCGCTCGGCCCCGGGCTGTCGCTGTTCCAGCGGCTGGCCTTCCTGCCCTCCCACTGGCTGGTCGGCGGGCTCGTGCAGGCGATGTCGCTGCTGGCGCCGCTCGTCTTCCTGTGGACCGGGCTGGTGCCGATCGCCAACATCACCGCGGTGGATGTGCTGCGCTACCAGGTGCCGGTGCTGGTCGGCGTGGTCGGCGCCTTCGCCGTGCTGTCGCGCGGGACCTTCCAGCCGCTCGAGTCGGCGCTGGTCAACGCCTTCTCGGTGTTCCGGCTGCTGCCGGCGGTGCTGGCCGCGCTGGTCAGGCCCTTCGGGCAGGGCTTCAAGGTGACGCCGAAGGGCAATGCCGCGCGCAGCGCAGCCGGCGACCGGCTGATCCTTGCTGCCGCGTCGGCGATCATCCTGCTGCTGCTGGGCGGACTCGCGCTCAACGCAAGCCCCGACACGCGGATCGTCGCGCGCGAGGCGCTGATCCCGGTCGTCGCCTTCTGGGCGGTGGTGAACACGGTGCTGCTGCTGCTGGTGGCGGTGATCGCGGCCGGCCGCCCCGCGCTGCGCATGGAGGAGCGCTTCGACATGGCAGGGGAGCCCGCGATGGTATCGGTCGGGGGGGAGGAGCATGAGGTGCGGCTGCTCGACCTCAGCCTGTCTGGCGCGCGGATCGCCTGCGGCGCGCGCCTCGCCTGCAGCGCCTTGCCCGCGACCGAGGGCGCGATGCGCATCCGCATCCGCGGCGTGCCAGAGCTTGAATGTCGCCTGGCACGCCAAGCCGGCGCCGAGGCGGGCGTGACCTTCCCCGCCACCGACGAAGCGGCCAGGAAGGCACTGGTGCGACGACTGTTCTCGGAAGGCCGGCGCCCCTCGGTCGCCTTCACCGACCGGCCGGGGACGACGCTCCGTCTGCTCTCGCGCATCCTGCTGCCCGATCCGCCGCGGCGCGAGGCTGGGCAGGAGGGCTGAGCGCGGCGGGTCAGCCCAGCACCTCGGCGACCGCGGCGGCGAACCGGTCGGCGATCTCGACGATCTCCGCCTCGGTCGCGATGAAGGGCGGCGCCAGGATCGCGTGGTCGCCCGCGATCCCGTCCACCGACCCCGCCATCGGGTAGCAGGCCAGCCCCCGCGCCAGCGCCGCCTTGCCGATGGCGGCGTTCACCGCGCGCGCCGGATCGAAGGGTGCCTTCGATGCGCGGTCGGCGACGAACTCGGCGGCCTGGAACAGCCCCCTGCCCCGGAGGTCGCCGACATGCGGGTGGCGGCCGATGCGTTCGGCCAGCGCCTCGCGCAGCAGGGCGCCGAGGGTCGCGGCGCGCTCGACCAGCCCCTCCTCCGCGATCACCCGCTGGACGGCGAGCGCCGCGGCGCAGGCCACGGGATGCGCCTGGTAGGTGTGGCCGTGGCGGAACAGCCCGCTGCCCGATCGCAGCGTCTCCACCACATGGCCGGCGACGAGGATGCCGCCGATCGGCTGGTAGCCGCCGGCAAGCCCCTTCGCCACCACCTGGATGTCGGGCGCGACGCCTTCCGCCTGCCAGGCGTGGCGGGTGCCGCAGCGGCCGAGGCCGCACATCACCTCGTCCAGGATCAGCAGCACGCCGTGGCGGTCGCACACCTGCCGGATGGCGGCGAGGTAGCCGGGCGCGGGCGGCACGCAGCCGAGCGTCGCGCCGACCACCGTCTCCGCACAGAAGGCCAGCACCGTGCCGGGGCCGAGGGCGCGGATCATGTCGTCGAGTTCCGCCGCCAGCCGCGCGACATAGGCCGCCATGTCCTCCTCCGGCCGCTGGTCGCGCCAGGGGTGGCAGCGAGAGACATGGTGGAAGGCGGGCGAGAGCAGCGGCAGATAGGGCGCGCGCCGCGCCAGGTTGCTGGAGGCGGCGAGCGCGCCGAGCGTGTTGCCATGGTAGGAGAAGTGCCGCGCGATGACGTGGTGGCGCTCCGGCTCGCCGCGCTCGATGGCTCGGAGCCGCGCGAGCTTCAGCGCCGCTTCCGTGGCCTCCGAGCCGGAGGAGCAGAACCAGGCATGGGTGAGGCCGCCCGGCGCGTCGCCGACCAGCGCCTCGGCCAGCTCCTCGGCCGGTTCGGTCGAGAAGAAGGAGGTGTGGGCGTAGGCGAGGCGGTCGAGCTGCGCCCGCACCGCCTCCAGCACCTTCGGGTGGCCGTGGCCGAGGCAGGCGACGGCGGCGCCGCCCGACCCGTCCATCACCGCCCGCCCCGCGGCGTCTAACAGGTGGATGCCCTGCCCGCGCGAGGCGAGCGGCGGGGCCGCCGCGAGCGAGCGGTGCAGCAGCCGGCTCATCCGCGGGCGTTCAGCGCGGCGGGACTTCCGAGACGAGGACCTGCGCCGGGGCGGTGCCGCCGCCGAAGGTGCCGACCCAGATGTCGTACTGGCCCGACGGCGGGTTCTGCAGGATGACGCCCGGGTTCAGCCCCTGGAAGTCATCGTTGCACAGCCACTGGCCGTTCGGCAGGTTGATGACGAGCGTCGTGTCGGTGTTGGACTGCACGCTGATGAACAGCGGGAAGCTGCCGGCGCGGTAGTTCAGCCGCACATCGGGGGGGTTCGCGATGGCGCCGACGCACTGCCCGCCGAGGCGCCGCGCGTCGATGTTGCCGCCGGCGACGACGTTCACCACCTGCGGGTCGGGCAGGAAGCCCGCGTTCAGGTTCAGCGTGCCGTAGGCGGGCGGCAGGTTCGGGTTCTGCGCGACGGCCGCGCCGCCGAGGGCGAACAGCGCGACGGCGGAGGCGAGAAGGGCACGACGCATGGGGCGTTCTCCGGTTGGTGCGGCGGCAGCATCGCGCCGGCAGAACGATCGGGCAATCCCGCGCGGGCGCCGCGCGGCATGACATTTCCGACAAGCGCGGGGGCCGGTCGCGGCGCGGTCGGCCGCGCCATGCCGGAGCGGCCGGGCCGGACCGGCGGCCGGCTCAGGGCTTCGGCAGCGCCTCCGGCGCTTCGCCGAGTTCGACGGCGGCGATGCGCTCGCCGGCGCGGGTGATCTTGTCGCGCGTGGTCTCGATCGCGCGGATCGCGTCGCTCGCGCGGTCGAACTGCTTGCGGAGGTCGGAGACGCGCTCGTCGAAGCGGGCGAGTTCGGCCATGAGTTTGCGCACCTCCTCCTGGATGCGGCCGGCTTCTGCGCGCATCCGCACGTCCTGCATCAGCGCGCGCATGGTGCCGAGCACGGCCCAGAGCGTGGTGGGCGAGACGACATAGACGCGGCGGCGCGCCGCCTCCTCGACCACCGCGGGAAAACGCGCGTGCAGGTCGGCGTAGATCGCTTCCGACGGCACGAAGAGCAGCGCGCCGTCGGCGGTCTCGCCGGGGATGATATATTTGGTGCCGATGTCCTCGACGTGCTTCTTCACGTCGGCGGCGAAGCGCTTCGCGGCGGCGGCGCGCGTCGCGTCATCGGCGGCGTCGCGCTCGGCGAGCCAGGATTCGAGCGGGAACTTGGAGTCCACCGCGACGGGGCCGGGCGGATAGGGCAGGCGGATCAGGCAGTCGGCGCGCGCCTTGGTCGAGAAGACGTGCTGGAAGGCATAGGCGTCGGGGGGCAGGCGGTCCTCGACGATCTGCTTCAGCTGCACCTCGCCGAACGCCCCGCGGCTCTGCTTGTTGGCGAGGATCGCCGACAGCGTGCCGACCTGGACGCCAAGGCCCTCGATGTTGGCGCGCGCGGCGTCCAGCACGGCCAAGCGTTCCTGGATGGCGGCGGCGCTCTCGGCGGCGCGCTTCGCCTGGTCCTCCAGGCTTTTCGTCACGCGCTCGGTCTGGCCGGAGAGGATGGCGTTCAGCGTCTCGTTCTGCGCCGCGATGCGGTCGGCGATGGCGCGTTCCTGGCTTGCCAGGCGCTCGTTCTGCGCGGCGATCGCCTCGTTCATCGTCTTCTGCTGGGCGATCAGCGTGTCGGTCATCGTCGCCGTCGCCTGGGCGAGGCGGTCGGCGAGCGCCTGCTCCTGCGCGGCCAGGCGCTCGGCCTGGTGCTCGGAGAGCAGCGCCAGGCGGTCGGCCTGCTTCTCCTGCGCCGCGGCCAAGGCATCGAGGCGGCCGGCGAGCAGCGCGGCCCCGTCGTCGCGCCGCCGCGCCAGCGCGAGGATCAGCGCCGCGACGAGGATCGCGCCGGCGAGGAGGAGGAGCGCCGTCTCGTTCAATGCCGGAAATGCCGCATGCCGGTGAACACCATGGCAAGACCGGCGGCATCGGCGGCGGCGATCACCTCGGCGTCGCGCAGCGAGCCGCCGGGCTGGATCACCGCCGTCGCCCCTGCCGCCGCCGCCGCCTCGAGCCCGTCGGCGAAGGGGAAGAAGGCGTCGGAGGCGACGACCGAACCCTGCGTCAGCGGCGCGGCGAGACCGGCCGCCTTGGCGGCCTCCGCCGCCTTCCAGGCGGCGATGCGGGTCGAATCCACCCGGCTCATCTGGCCCGCGCCGATGCCGACCGTGGCGCCGCCCCTGGCATAGACGATGGCGTTGGACTTCACGTGCTTGGCGACTCGGAAGGCGAAGAGCAGGTCGGCGAGCTCGGCGTCGGTCGGCGCGCGCTTCGTGACCACGCGCAACCCGTCCGCCGAGACGAGGCCCGCATCGCGCGACTGCACGAGCAGCCCGCCCGAGACGCTGCGGAGCGTTCGGCCCGGCGCCGCCGGGTCGGGCAGCCCGCCGGTCAACAGCAGGCGCAGGTTTTTTTTCGTTGCGAACACCGCCTTCGCGTCGTCGTCGGCGTCGGGGGCCACGACCACTTCGGTGAAGATCGCCGCGATGCGCTCCGCCGCCGCGCGGTCGAGCGCGCGGTTGGCCGCGACGATGCCGCCGAAGGCCGAGACCGGGTCGCAGCGCAGCGCGGCGTCCCAGGCGGCGGCCAGCGTGTCGGCCTCGGCCACGCCGCAGGGGTTGGCGTGCTTGACGATGACGATGGCGGGCCGGTCGAACTCGGCCGCGCATTCGAACGCCGCGTCGGTGTCGTTCAGGTTGTTGTAGGAGAGTTCCTTGCCCTGCACCTGCGTCGCGGTGGCGACTCCGGGGCGCGCGGTGCCGTCCACGTAGAAGGCCGCCTGCTGGTGCGGGTTCTCTCCGTAGCGCAGCGTCTGGCGCAGCACGGCCGGGAGCGTCAGGCGCTGCGGGAAGGCCTCGCCCTGCCGCTCTGCGAACCACGCCGCGATCGCCGCGTCATAGGCCGCGGTGCGGGCATAGGCGGCGGCGGCGAGCGCGCGGCGGGTGGCGAAGGAGACACCGCCCTTGGCCGCGATCTCGGCCGCCACAGCGTCGAGCTGCGCGGGCTCCGTCAGCACCGCCACATGCGCGTGGTTCTTGGCGGCGCTGCGGATCATCGCGGGGCCGCCGATGTCAATGGTCTCGATGCAGTCCCCGGGCGGGGCGCCCGAGGCGACGGTCGCCTCGAACGGGTAGAGGTTCACCGCCACGAGGTCGATCGGCGCGATGCCGTGGTGGCGCATCTGCGCGAGGTGCTCGGGCAGGTCGCGGCGGCCGAGGATGCCGCCATGGATCTGCGGCACGAGCGTCTTCACCCGCCCGTCCAGGATCTCCGGGAAGCCCGTGTGGTCCGAGGCCTCGGTGACGGGGATGCCCGCCTCGCGCAGTGCCTTCGCGGTGCCGCCGGTGGACAGGATCTGCGCGCCATGCTGCGCCAGCGTGCGTGCGAAAGGCAGCAGCCCGGTCTTGTCGGACAGCGAGATCAGCGCGCGGCGGATCGGCAGCACATCGGTCATCGGCATCGGGCCCGTGGAGTGGCGCGGACCCTATGCCACCGGATGCCGCCGATCAGAAGGGCAGGCCGTAGAGGCGGCGGATTTCCGCCTCCGCCTGGCTCAGCACGCCGGTGAAGCCGGATTCGGCGCGGCGGTAGGTGTCGCTCAGCCAGTTGCCGATGGCCTCGTCCGGCCGCTGCGTGTTGAACAGCGCCGGCATGTTGGTGCGCATGGACCAGGTGGAGCCGCCGGCGGCGATGTATTCCTCGCAGAAGGAGACGCAGTTGTTGATGATGCCGCCCCAGGTCCATTTCGTCCGGATCGCCTTGGTCAGGTAGGCTTCGGCGTCGGCGGGCTTCGGCAGCGCGATGTGCTTGCGGCCGAGTTCCTTCTTGCCGTTCTCCTTCAGGTAGCGGCCGAAGTCGGAGGACTTCATCCAGTACGGGAAGTCGTGGACGGCGCCGATGTGGAAGATGCTTCTGGTGCCGCCCGGCGCCGCGGGCAGTTCCATCAGCATGTGGCCGGCGAGGTTCGGGCCGGAGCCGGAGACGATCAGCAGCTCGCAGGATGTGTGGGTGAGGCCGAGGCCGCTGAGCGTCTTGATGGGCGCGCCGTCGAAGGCCATGGATCATCCCTGCCGCGGTTCGTTGCGGGACGATACGGGGCGGGCGCGGCCGCCTCAAGCGCCCGCCGCCTCGCGCCAGATGGCAAGGACGCGCGCGCGGTAGGCGTCCAGCGTGAACTCCGCCCGCACCCGCGCCCGCCCCGCGGCGCCGAGCGCCGCCGCCCGCGCAGGGTCGTCCAGCAGCGCCGTCAGCGCCGCGGCGAGGGCAGCGGCGTCCCCGGGCGGCACGGTGACCGCCTCGGCCCCGTCGCGCGCCACCCAGGGCACCGCGGTCGGCAGCGCGGTATTGACCACCGGCAGGCCGCAGGCCATCGCCTCCAGCTGCGCGATGCCGAAGGCCTCGGCCGCCGAGACGGAGGGGAAGGCGAACACCCGCGCGGCGTGCAGCAGCGCCTTGACCTGAGCACGCGGCAGGCGGCCGGCCAGCAGCACGCGGCGCCCGAGGCCGAGCGCCGCGATGCGGGCGGCGAGCCGCGCCCGCTCCGGCCCCTCCCCCACGATCACCGCCGTGCCGTCCACCGCGGCCATCGCCTCCACCAGCACCTCGAAGCCCTTGTAGGGGACAAGGCGGCCGAGGGCTGCGACGAGGCGCGGGTGCTCGGCACGCAGGCGCTCGGCCTCGGCCGCCTCCCCGGGCGAGGGGTGGGCCCAGGCCTCGGCGTCCACCCCATAGGGCACGACCGCGCATGTCGCCGCGACGGGCGCGAGCCAGGGCGAGGCGTCGGCGGCGCCGGGATGCGACACGACGATGCGCGCGGCGCGGGCCAGCGTCCGGCGGATCAGCGGCGAAAGGAGCCGCGCGGCGCGGCGCTGGCGGATGATGTCGGCGTGCCAGTGGACGACCAGCGGCACGCCCCGCGCCAGCAGCAGGCCGAGATCGCCGAGCGGAAAGGGCGTGTGCAGCGCGACCAGATCCGCCTGCCGCGCGGCGCGGCGCAGGGCCAGCGGGAACAGCGGCGCGAGCGGCAGGGAGAGCGCCTCGCCGAAGGCGGCCGCGCGCTCGACCGGCACGCCGTCCACCAGCAGCCGGCGGGGCGCGAGCGGCGGGCGGGTGGCGAGAACGAGGCTCTCGCACTCCGGCATGGCGGCGAGGCTCCGGATCGCCGCCGGGATGCCGCCCTCGGTCTCCGGCAGGTAGGTCTTGTAGGCGTGGAGGATGCGGAGCCGCCGGGGCGCGGCCATCGGCTCAGCCCGGTTGCGCCGGCGGGCTCATCCGCGTGAACACCCAGCGCACGCCGTCCGAGCCCTGCTCGGCATGCAGCGCGATCTGCAGGGAGCGCCGGGGCTCGCCGGACTGGTGGATGGTCTCCTCGAGCGCCAGCCGCGCGCCGGCCGCCCGCATCCGCCACCCGGCGCCGGAGGAGAGGCGCAGCAGCACGCCCGCGTCCTCCTCGAGCAGGCTCGCCGCCACCTCGGGGTGCAGGTGGAAGCGGACGGTGAAGGCGGGCGGGTTCTCGCCCTCCAGCACGTCCTCGCCGCGCAGGTCGTCGCCCGATTCGGAGAGGTAGAAGCGGCGGCGGTGGATGACGCCGAAGCGCTTCAGGTAGCCGTCATGGCTGGCTTCCAGCCATTGCGCGCCGGAGGATTCCTGGCGCTCGACCTCGACATTCTCGGGGCGGCGGGCGCCGAGGCCCTCCTCCTTCAGCTCGGCCGAGTTGGTGTCGGCGGCGGTCAGCGTGGAATGGGCGGCGGTGGAGCGCAGCGCGTCGCGCCAGGGCGCCTCGGCGGCCGGGGCGGCGCCGCAGTTCACCACCACGCGGTCGCGCCCGACCGACAGCTCGAAGGACAGCGTGCCGGCGTGGTGGAAGCGGTCGGCGCCGCGCGGCAGGCCGTTCGGGTCGCGGGCGCGGGGCGCGGGGGGCGCGCCGCACTCGACGATGAGGAGGGTGCGGCCGGCCTGCAGGCGGTGGAAGCCGCCCTCGGGGAGCGCCACGGGCGCGCGGCCCCTCGCCTGCCCCTGCGTCAGCACCAGGTCGAGCAGCGACGCCCCTTCCTCGCGCGTGCCGTTGAAGGCGGCGAGCCCGCCATCGCCGTGGCGGAACAGACGCAGCGCAGGGCCGGCGCGGTCGAGCAGGGTGGCGAGCTCCTCCGGCGCCTCGATGCCGGCGCCGTGGAGGAGGTTGCGGATCTCGATCAGGTCCTGCAGCGCCGCCATCTGCTGCGCCGGGCTGCGTTCGACATGGCAGCCGTCGGGGAGGAACTGGCGTTCGAGCTCGGCGGGCAGGAAGCGGACGCAGCGGGCGAGCCAGCCTTCCTCCTCGAGCGCCACCGAGGCCGCCATCGCGCCCTTCAGCGCGACGAGCGCGCCGCGATGCGCGGCTTCCGCCGGCAGCCCCGCGACCAGCGCCCGGGCATCCTGCGCGAGGCGCATCATCAGCGCGCGGCGGAACCCGTCCTCGGCGGTGGCGGCGAGGAAGTCGAAATGGCCGAGCCAGGCGGAGATTCGCGCGCCCGCCACCTCGGGCGCGGCGGCCAGGCTGTCGTTGCCGCCGCGGGCGAGCCAGTCGTTGGTGAGGCGGCGGGCGAGCAGGCGGGCAGCGTCGGTGCCGAGCGCGCGCAGGTCCCGCAGCCAGGCGAAGCCGTGGACGCCGGCGCGCCAGGTGACGGAGCCGGAGTTGGGGCCCCAGCCCTCGCCGCCCTCCTCGGCCGGGCGAAGCAGGCGGGCGGTGCCGGCGATCTCGCATTCGCCGCGCAGGAGCCGCGCGCCGCGGGCGGCATCGCCGGGCCAGAGGTCGCGGAAGGCCCGGGCCGGCGCTGGCGGCACCTTCACGGGCTTGAGGCCCGCCATCACCTGCCGCGCCTTGCGGAGCCAGTCCTCCATCTCAGCCGCCCCCGCCGCGGAGGGCGGCGATGGCGGCGGCGTAGTCGGGCGCGCCGAAGACGGCGGTGCCGGCGACCAGCACATCGGCACCGGCCTGCAGGATCGCCGGGGCCGTCGCGGGGGTGACGCCGCCGTCCACTTCGAGGCGGATGTCGCGCCCTGTGGCGGCGATCATCGCGCGCAGCGCGGCGATCTTCGGCAGCATGGTGGGGATGAAGGACTGCCCGCCGAAGCCCGGGTTCACCGTCATCACCAGGATCAGGTCGCAGAGGTCGAGCACCGGCTCCACCGCCGCGGCCGGGGTGCCCGGGTTCAGCACCACGCCCGCCTTCTTGCCGAGCGCGCGGATGGTCTGGAGGCTGCGGTGGAGATGCGGCCCGGCTTCCGGGTGCAGGGTGATCAGGTCGGCCCCGGCCTCCGCGAAGGCGGCGAGATAGGGGTCGGCCGGCGCGATCATCAGGTGGACGTCGAAGGGCAGCGCGCAATGCGTGCGCAGCGCCTTCACCACCGCGGGCCCGAAGGAGATGTTCGGGACGAAATGGCCGTCCATGATGTCGAGATGCAGCCAGTCCGCGCCGGCGGCGGCGACGGCCCGCACCTCCTCGCCCAGGCGGGCGAAGTCGGCGGCAAGCAGCGACGGGGCGACGAGCGCGGAGCGAGGCACGTCGGCGGTTGTGCCAGCGGCCGGGCGGCGCGGCAACCGCGGCGCTGGCCGGACGGGGGCGGGCGGGCGATGCTCCGCGCTCTTCCGCGGAGTCGCGTGGATGACCTCGACCGATCCTGCCCTGCTGCAACGCCTGGCCGCCGCGCTGTTCGCCGCCGAGCGGTGCCGCAGGCCGATTCGGCGTGGGTGGCGGAGACGCTGGTCGCCTCCGACCTGTGGGGCACACGCGCCACGGGGTTATGCGCGCGCCCTGGGTTCTGGCGCGGCTGCGCGCGGGGGTGATGGGGCGGGGGAGGGCACCCGACGCCGGGGCGGCGCACTGCGGCGTGGCGCCGCGCGCGGGCTGGTAGCGCGGGCGACGCGGCGCGGACGCGCCGGCAGCCTCGGCCGCAGCCGCGCCGCGACCCGCGGCGCGCCTCAGCCGCGATCCAGCCGCGCGCGGATGGCGGCGGCCATCACCTCCGGGTCGGTGTTCGGGCGGAAGATCGCGCGGGCGCGGAAATCGGGCCCGACGAGGTAGATGAAGGAGGAGTGGTCCATCAGGTAGTCGGTTGAATCGGGAGGATGCACGCGGGCGTAGAAGACGCGGAAGCGGCGGGCGATCTCGGCGATCTCGGCCTCGCTGCCGGTCAGGCCGACCAGCGCCGGGTGGAAGCGGGAGACGTAGTCGGCAAGCTGCGCCGGCGTGTCGCGCTCGGGGTCTATGGTGACGAGGATGGGGGTCACCCGCCTCGCCGCCTCGCCCAGCAGGTCCATCGCCGCGGCCATGGTGCCGAGCTCGGTCGGGCACACGTCCGGGCAATAGGTGAAGCCGAAATAGACGAGCGAGAAGCCGCGGCTGAAATCGGCCTCCGTCACCACGCGGCCGGTATGGTCGGTGAGGCGGAAGGGGCCACCGAGGGAGACGCCGTCCGGCAGCGTCAGCACCCCTGCCGAGGGGGGCGCGGGGGCGTTGCCGGTGAGGGTGGCGGCATGGCGCATCAGCGCGTCCAGCGCCGGTTCGCCGGGCTGGCGGCCGAACCAGGCGACGGCCCACAGAACGGCGAGCGGGACCATCAGCGCGAAGGCGGCGATCCGGATGATGCGCATCATGCGGCGGAGATAGGCCGCCCCGCGCGCGGCCGGAAGGGCTGGCGGGCGCGGGGCTGGGCTGCGCGGCGGCGCTACGCGGCCGGCGCGCGGAACCGGGCGGCGAAGAACCCGTCCATCCCGCCGCGTTCGGGCCAGAGGTCGGGGCGGGTGCGGAGGTGGCCCTGGGAGGTGATCGCCTCCGGCAGGCCGGGCAGCTCCTCGGGGCGGAACGGTTCGGGCGCGAGGCCGGCGGCGCGCGCCGCCTCCACCTGCGCCTCGCCCTCCTCGGGCTGCAGCGAGCAGGTGGCGAAGATGAGCCGTCCGCCGGGGGCGAGAAGCCGCGCGGCCGCGGCGATCAGCCGGGATTGCAGCGCGGCCAGCGTCGGGATGTCGCCCGGGCGCTTCAGGTGGGCGATGTCCGGGTGGCGGCGCATGGTGCCGGTGGCGCTGCATGGGGCGTCGAGCAGCACGGCGTCGAAGCGGGCGTCCGGGTTCCAGTCGAGCGCGTCGGCGATGACGGTCTCGGCGGAGAGGCGCAGGCGTGCGAGGTTTTCCGCGATGCGGGCGGCGCGGCGCGGGTCGCGTTCCACCGCCGTGACCTGCGCCCCGGCGGCGGCCAGCTGCGCCGTCTTGCCGCCCGGCGCGGCGCAGAGGTCGGCGATGCGCTCGCCCGGGCGGGGGGCGAGCAGCCGCGCGGGCAGCGCCGCGGCGGCGTCCTGCGCCCAGAAGGCGCCTTCCGCGAAGCCGGGCAGATCGGTGATGCGGGTGCCGGGGGGGAAGCGGAGCGTGCCGGTGGGCAGCGCCTCGCCGCCCTCGGGCGGGGTGGCGCCGGGGGCGAGCGAGAGGTCGAGCGGGGCCGGGTGCTGGTGCGCCTCGGCGATCGCGCGGACAGCCGGGCCATAGGCGGCGTGCCAGGAGGCCCAGAGCCAGGCGGGGGTGTCGAGGCGGGGGGCGTCGAGACCGTCGAGCGCCCCCTGCCCCGCCTCGGCGACGCGACGCAGCACGGCGTTGACCAGCCCCGCGAAGGGGCGCGGGACAAGGCCGACGGCGCTTGCCACCGCGGCGTGGGCGGGCGTGCCGAGCAGCAGCAGCTCGGCCGCGCCGATGCGCAGCGCGTGGCGGACGGCGGGCGGCGGCTCTCGCCGCAGGAAGGGTTCCAGCACGGAATCCAGCGTGCCGAGGCGGCGCAGCACGGCGGATGCGATGCGGTGCGCCGCGGCGCGGTCGCGCGGGGCGGTGCCGGGCAGCGAGTCCAGCGCCTCCTCGAGCGGGCGGCGGCGGTCGAGCACGGCGGAGAGGAGGGCGAGCGCGGCCTCGCGGGTGGGGTTGGCGCCGCCTGCCGCCTGGCGCCGCCGCACGGGCGGGGCGCTCACCGCCGCAGCTCCATGGTGATCGGCCCCTCGCGCTCGCCGCGCGCGAACTGGTCCACCATCGCGTTGCCGGTGTTGCCGAGCGTCTTGGCGTCGCCGGTCCAGACGATGCGGCCCTTGTGGATCATCGCCGCGTGGTCGCCGATGCGCCGCGCGCTTGCCATGTCATGGGTGATGGAGACGGCGGTGGCGCCGAGGCGCTTCACCACATCCACGATCAGCCCGTCGATCACCGCGCCCATGATGGGATCGAGGCCGGTCGTCGGCTCGTCGAAGAACAGCAGCTCGGGCGAGGCGGCGATGGCGCGGGCCAGCGCCACGCGCTTCTGCATGCCGCCCGAAAGCTCGGCCGGCCACAGGTCGCACACCTCGGGCGCGAGGCCGACCAGGGCCAGCACCTCCGCCGCCTTGTCGCGCGCGGCGCGGCGGGCGATGCGGCTCTGCGCCAGCAGCTTGAAGCAGACGTTCTCCCAGACCGGCAGGCTGTCGAACAGCGCGCCGTTCTGGAACAGCATACCGGTGCGGTCGAGCACCGCCTTGCGCTCGCGCCGCGTCATGGCGGCGAGGTCGCGCCCGTCCACCTCGATGCTGCCGCCATCCGGCTCGATCAGCCCGAGCACGCATTTGACGGTGACGGATTTGCCGGAGCCGGAGCCGCCGAGGATGACCATGGAGGAGCCGCGCGGCACCTCGAGATCCACCCCGTCGAGCACGACCTTCGGGCCGAAGGCCTTGCGCAGACCGGCGAGGCGGAGTTTCGGCGGCTCGCTCATCGGGCGAAGAACAGTTCGGTCAGGACGTAGTTCGACGCCAGGATGAGGATGGAGGAGGAGACGACCGCCTGGGTCGTCGCCGCGCCGACGCCCTCGGCGCCGCCGCGGCTGGTGTAGCCGCACCAGCAGCCCATCAGCGCCACGAAGAAGCCGAACACCGCGGCCTTGACGAGGCCGGAGACCACGTCCATCGCCTGCAGGAAATCGGCGGTGGCGCGGAGATAGCCCGCGGCGGTGAAGTCGAGCTTGCCGGTGCCGATCAGGAAGCCGCCGGCGACGCCGAGGATGTCGGCGACCAGCACCAGGACCGGCAGCGCCAGCGTCGTCGCCGCGATGCGCGGCGTGACGAGGTAGCGCATCGGGTCGGTGGAGAGGGTGGAGAGCGCGTCGATCTGGTCGGTCACGCGCATGGTGCCGATCTCGGCGGCGAAGGCGGCGCCGATGCGCCCCGCGATCATCAGCGAGGCGATCACCGGCCCGAGTTCCCGGGTGATGGACAGCACCACCACATTCGCCACCGCCCCTTCCGCGTTGAAGCGCGCGAAGCCGGTGTAGGACTGCAGCGCCAGCGCCATGCCGGTGAACAGCGCCGTCAGCCCGACGACAGGCAGGGAGAAATACGCCACCTCCAGGAAGGCGCGGGCGAAGTTGCGCGCGTGGAAGGGCGGGCGCAGCAGGCCCGACAGCGCGACAGCCGCGAAGATCGCGACCGCGCCGACCACCCTGCACAGCGCCAGCGCCGCCCGACCGACCGTGCCGACGCCATCCAAGACCCGATCCATGCCGGGTGTGATGCCACACTCCGCGGCGTTGCGCACCCGGGCGGCGGCTAGA
>Ga0272446_1004543_pt1 | contig 16303 bp, 12 predicted proteins | sample YNPCB0061_FD_194587 | JGI IMG/M metagenome (GOLD analysis project Ga0272446, IMG submission 194587) | Hot spring microbial mat communities from Yellowstone National Park, WY, United States - YNP-CB-006-1 | ecosystem: Environmental > Aquatic > Thermal springs > Hot (42-90C) > Sediment | place... | reverse complement strand
GCAGTTCCCAAGAGGTATTGAGCGAAGTGCAAGCCTGCCGTTCCACCTACCCTGGTGCTTATATCCGTGTGGTGGCATTTGACAACATCAAGCAGTGCCAAACGGGGATGTTCATTGTGCACAAGCCCAACTCCAGCCGTTACTAGGTTTTGGCTGTGCATTAACTCAGTAAATTCTACTAAGTTAGAGGTGGGGGGTTCCCCACCTTTTCTATTGAGTTCTATTTAGCTAGGCTCAGCAAATATGCCACATCGATTGCGTCACCAATTACTATGCTTCACCAACCTGCTAAAGCTAAGAGAAACATCAGCTCAACCCACGCTATTTTCCAGCTTGAGCGCCAATAATTTATCAGCTTCCACAGCAAATTCCATAGGTAAGGCGTTAAATACTTCCTTGCAGAAGCCACTAATCATCATTGCGATCGCCTTTTCTGGATCAATACCCCGCTGTTGGAAGTAGAATAACTGCTCCTCACCAATTTTGGAAGTAGAAGCCTCATGCTCCACTCTAGCTGTAGGATTTTGCACTTGAATATAGGGAAAAGTATTAGCACGGGAAGTATCACCAATCAGCATAGAATCGCATTGCGAATAGTTTCTCGCTGATGCCGCTTTGGGAGAGATTTTCACCTGCCCTCGGTAGCTGTTCTGGGAATGCCCTGCGGAGATACCCTTGGAGACTATTTTGCTTCGGGTATTGCGCCCCACATGAATCATCTTAGTTCCCGTGTCCGCCTGTTGATAATTATTAGTCAGGGCAACAGAATAGAACTCCCCGATAGAATTATCCCCTAAAAGCACACAACTGGGATATTTCCAAGTGATGGCAGAACCTGTTTCTACCTGTGTCCAAGAGATTTTGGAATTTTCACCAGCGCACAAGCCCCGCTTGGTAACGAAGTTATAGATACCACCCTTGCCATTTTTGTCGCCAGCGTACCAGTTCTGCACAGTGGAATACTTAATCTCCGCATTATCCAAAGCCACCAGCTCTACCACAGCGGCATGGAGTTGATTGGTATCGTACATCGGAGCAGTGCAACCTTCCAAATAGCTGACATAGCTTCCCTCTTCAGCAATGATTAGGGTTCTTTCAAACTGCCCAGACTCGCCATTGTTGATGCGGAAATAGGTGGACAAGTCCATGGGACATTTCACACCTTTGGGAATATAGACAAAGGAACCATCACTAAATACCGCAGAATTCAGTGCCGCATAGTAGTTATCACTAATGGGAACCACACTGCCCAAATATTTCCGCACCAGTTCGGGATATTCGTGGAGCGCTTCAGAAATGGAGCAAAAGATCACTCCCACCTTAGCTAAATCTTTCCTAAAGGTAGTGGCAATGGAAACGCTGTCAAAGATGGCATCTACGGCGACATTTGCCAGCCGCTTTTGCTCGGATAGAGAAATCCCCAACTTCTCGAAGGTCGCCAATAGCTCAGGATCAACCTCATCCAAACTTTGCTTCTTGGCTTTTTGTTTGGGTGCTGAGTAATAGACAATATCCTGATAGTCGATTGCGGGATAATACACCTCTGCCCAGTGGGGAACGGGCATCTTTAACCAGTGGCGATACGCCTTGAGGCGAAACTCCAGCATAAACTCAGGTTCGTTCTTCTTGGCTGAGATCAGGCGGATGACATCTTCATTCAAGCCTTTGGGAATAGTATCGGACTCGATAGGAGTAATAAATCCATACTTGTAAGGCTGATTGGCGATCGCTTGGAGAGTAGCTGTCATAGAAATCAGAAGCAGTGAGATGAGAAACAGTGAGAGAGTTGAACCATAATAAAACAACAGTTTAGCAACTAAGTTGTTTTTTATCTAAAACCAGTGTACATTAGAAACATCAAAGTTGTCAAACTCGTCAGCATTTTGCCACGAGGAATTTATGCAAACAGCCAAAGCAACTACCGACACTAAGCAGGAGATACTACAGCTATTGCTCAAGCATGGTGAGCTAAAGGCACAGACCCTAGCGGATTCTTTGCAGATCACCCCCCAAGCCATCAGGCGACATCTCAACGAACTGGAATCGGAAGGGCTGGTCAGCTATACCTCTGAAGTGGCGGGTATGGGCAGACCCCAGCACATCTACCGCCTGACCAAAAAAGGGCGCGATCGCTTTCCCGCAGGCTATGACCAATTTACCGTCAGTTTCTTAGATACTTTGGCAGAGTCCTTAGGCAGAGAGCAGTTCCAAGCGGTACTGGCTAGGCAGTGGCAGAAAAAAGCCGAAGCCTATCGTCAGCAGATCAAGTCAGGTAATCTGGGCGAACAAGTTCAGCAATTGGCAGAACTGCGTCAAGCGGAAGGCTACATCACCGACTGGTATGAGTTGGAGGGGACAGGGGATTATATTTACACCGAATATAATTGCGCGATCGCCAGTGTAGCTGAGTCTTTCCCCTCTGTCTGTAGCCACGAACTAGAGATGTTCAGCGCAATTTTTGCCAAACCAGTAGAGCGCACCCATTGGCTAGTGGATGGACAGCACCGTTGCGGCTATCTGATCAAAAACACCAATCTCAACTCAAACTAGACTCACTTTTAATTTTGGGCAATTCTACACTTTACTATCAATCTTTATAGTAGTTTGGTTTTTGAACTAGCAATTTACCGTCATACTAACCACTGTGTTAGTGGCAAATAGAGGAGCTAGGGAAACCGCAAAATCTGGAACTTGTTAGCTGAGCCTAGTATTGCCAAAAACTGGGAATTGCAGAGACATCCCCACAAGTAAGGCATAGTGACAAATCTTAAAACTTGGGTATTTCTAAACAGGTCAGATTGACGAGAAATTACTAAGTTTTGCACCCAACTAGGACGACAACCATTGCGCCCCGTTTCAATTTTTAGTTCTCAAACACTCCCAGATTTTTCCAGCTGTTTTTAACCCAAACTTTTGGTAATCCCTATCCTAAATGCGCAGTCCCAACTAGAGGGGGACAGGTTAAACGCCCCCATAATAAATTGCGCCAGTTTGTTTTAAGAGCGAGTAACAACTCCGCAGGCAATGCGAGCCTTGTAGTCCAGCCCTGGCACATTAGACTTGCCATCAGCCCCTGCATGAATCACGATCGCCGTGCCACCTTGTTTCAGCACCGAAAAATTATCATTGCCAACGGTCAATTTAGGCAAAATCGCCTCCAGTTTGCCTGTGCCATCCTGTTGCACTTGCAGATTAGGCAAATCACCTGCAGGCTTCTTCCCGCCATGATCGCCGTGCTTGGGTTTGCCATGCCCACCCTCTGGATCAAAATGCCTTCCCGCACTCATAAAATCAGGCGGCTCACATTTGCCAAATTCGTGCAGGTGGATCATGTGCGTACCAGGATTTAGACCCTGCACCTGCACATTTACTTTTAAGCCCTGCGGGGTAGGCGCAAAAGTGGCTGTACCGATCACTGCTCCTTTAGCATTTTTGATGGTGGCGATCGCCGCAGGCTTGGGACTAGTAGAAGCCACTACAGGTAGGGTCGCCAACAAAGGCACAATCAACTTAAATTGATGCAACATAGGCTTACTGAGGTCTTACTTTAATGTCTGGGAATATAGCCCCATAGAGCGATCGCTGTCCAAAGACAGACCGTCAAGGATATAAATGCTTAAGTTTTGCTGACATGAATCAAAACAACATAAACCAATGTTAAAATCATGTCTCACGCTAGGAGTGTCTGAGAAACCCTCAGGCTGAGATTATATCCTTAGAACCTGATCTGGCTCACACCAGCGTAGGAAAGTCGTTGTTGAGGTTTGCTGTATGACCGTTGGCATTAAATTATCCTCCTCCCCTGTGCGGCGAGGGGAATTTCAAGGTACGCAAATGCACTGCGCCCGTCAGGGCAAAATTACTGCAGAGATGCGCTATGTGGCATGGCGCGAAAATTTACCAGAGGAGTTAGTGCGTTCCGAAGTGGCACGAGGTCGGGCAATTATCCCCGCCAATAAAAACCACACCAACCTCGAGCCGATGATGATCGGCATTGCCTCAAGGTGTAAAGTCAACGCCAATATCGGCGCTTCCCCCAATGCCTCTGATGTAAACGAGGAACTAGCAAAACTGCACCTAGCGGTCAAATACGGCGCAGATACAGTGATGGACTTATCCACTGGGGGCGGCGATCTGGATAAAATTCGCACCGCCATCATCAATGCTTCCCCAGTGCCCATTGGCACCGTACCCATCTATCAAGCCCTAGAGTCAGTGCATGGCAGAATTGAGAAACTCCAGCCCGAGGACTTTTTACACATCATCGAAAAGCACGCCCAGCAAGGGGTGGACTACATGACCATTCATGCAGGGATATTGATCGAGCACTTGCCACTGGTAAAAAACCGCATTACAGGCATTGTGTCTAGGGGAGGCGGTATCCTTGCCCGTTGGATGTTGCACCATCACAAGCAAAATCCCCTCTATACCCACTTTGCGGACATCATCGAGATTTTCAAAAAGTACGATGTGTCCTTCAGCCTTGGCGACTCTCTACGCCCTGGTTGCACCCATGATGCCTCTGATGCGGCGCAGTTTGCCGAACTAAAAACCCTAGGGCAACTCACCCGCAGGGCATGGGAACACGATATTCAAGTCATGGTCGAAGGTCCTGGTCATGTGCCGATGGATCAGATTGAATTTAATGTACGCAAGCAAATGGAGGAATGCTCGGAAGCTCCTTTTTATGTGCTAGGCCCCTTGGTGACTGACATTGCGCCCGGTTATGACCACATCACCAGTGCCATCGGGGCGGCGATGGCAGGGTGGTACGGTACAGCCATGTTGTGCTATGTCACCCCCAAAGAGCACCTCGGTCTGCCCAATGCCGAAGATGTGCGCAATGGCTTGATCGCCTACAAAATTGCCGCCCATGCCGCCGATATTGCCCGTCATCGTCCTGGGGCAAGAGATCGGGATGATGAACTGTCTAAAGCCCGCTACAATTTTGACTGGAATCGTCAGTTTGAGCTATCCCTCGATCCCGAACGGGCAAGGGAATATCACGATGAAACTTTGCCCGCCGACATCTACAAAACCGCCGAATTTTGCTCCATGTGTGGTCCTAAGTTCTGCCCCATGCAGACCAAGGTAGATGCCGATGCTTTGGCAGAGCTAGAGCAATACTTGAGTAAGTCCCAGCCAACCTAGACATGCAAAAGTTTCCCATCCTCGGTGTCCCCCTGCATTTATCAGCGGACTATCTGGGATGGCTACAGCAGGCGTGCCAAGACAGCCAAGGGGTACATGTGGTTACCTTGAATGCAGAAATGGTGATGCAAGCAAGGCAGAACCCCGAATTGCACAGTGTGATTGCAGGGGCTGAATGCGTGGTTCCCGATGGGGCGGGTGTGGTTCTGTACCTAAAACTACATGGTAAGCAGGTTAAGCGTTGTCCTGGGATTGAGTTGGCAGAAAATCTAGTCCAGTGGGCAAGTGGTACTGGGAAAACCGTATTTTTGCTTGGCGGGGCTGAGGGTGTCAGCGAGCAGGTAGCGCTTAATTGGCAAAAACTCTATCCCCATCTGCGCGTGGTTGGAACACAGCATGGCTTTTTTTTGGCAGATCAGGCACAAACTCTGGCATTAGCAGAGCAATTAAAGGCAATTCAGCCTGACATTATTTTGGTGGGTTTGGGTGTACCCCGCCAAGAGCTGTGGATTGCCCAAAACAGGCATCTCTGCCCACACAGCATTTGGATTGGCGTAGGGGGAAGCCTAGATATTTGGTCGGGAGCTAAGGAGCGTGCCCCCGCATGGCTGAGAGAAAACAACCTAGAGTGGCTCTATCGGCTATATAAAGAACCGTGGCGGTGGCGCAGAATGCTGGCTTTGCCAAAGTTCGCCCTAGTTTCACTGTGGTATTACCTGAAATGGCGCTGAGAGTAGGGAAGGAATTAGCTTTCACGAGCACTGGGCGCATGTTCCCCATTGGTGGCACTGGTCTGGCTAATTTCTTGACTGACGGCATCAATGGCGGCATTGAGTTGGGCAATTTTTTGTTCAAGGGTACGCCTTGCTTGGTCCTCTCCGCTTAACTCGGGGTTGGGGTCGTCAGCTCTGGCATCAGCAAGGGGGCGTTCCTCTTCTTCTACTGCAGTTAAACGGGAGATCACCAAGGCACTGGTGATGCCTCCCACTATAGCACCAAGCCAAAAGCCGCCCCAAAAACCACTCGATTTGTCTGCCATACTTCTGCCAAAAATTTGCCTATCAGTATTCTAGGTCAATCCTTGATGGTCAGTGCAATCTGTTGCGGATTGTTCTTGTCCAGAGTAGTCAGCAAGGCGCTGATATTGCCTTTGGTGAGCCGAGAATTAGATTGCAAGCCTGCTCTGACCAGATCAGCCCGCTCCTGTCTGGCAGTTTTATCGTTGGGGTTTGTCTCCAGCCACTTGGTGTAGGCATCAAAGGCATCATACCAATAGAGGTTTGCTGCAAAGATGCGGGCTTTTTCTAAGTCATTTTTGGCACGATCTACAGCGGTTTGCACTCGAGGATTAGGCTCAAATTTGACAGCAGATGCCACATCAATTTGATTTACCCCTCTAACATCTTGCCAGCGCACCTGCCAGCGTTGCACCTCTCCACTGGTGAGGCGTACCGATTCGGGCAGGGTAACCCGATACAGTCCCGCTTTTTTCGCTTCCGCCTCCAAACGATAGATGGTTTTGGCTGTGGTTTCATTGGCATCTCGTAAAAAGAAGGTGGTGCGGAAGGGTGCTTCTCCCACATACCAATAAAATGTGGGGCGATCGCTGATAGTCCTTGCGCCATCTTCGGGGACTAGCATGACCAGTTGGGGTAGGTTACCTCTAGTCGCGCCCCCCGTACCCGCCGTTTTGGGAACGCCTAAGCCGTAGGATTGATTGCGGGGTTGGGCTAATACAATTAAACTTCCCGACACAGCCAGCAATACCAATGCACTGATAGACAGCAAAGCACCCGCCGCTTGATTTAATGATTTGCCAAACATAACCTGTACTCCTGAATTAACTACTATGTCGTTGGGAAGAAGCTCAGTGTTCCTCTTAGGCTTGCAGTTTAGCGGCGATCGCTTCAGCCATTTCCTGAGTACCCACCGCACTAGCTCCCGCTGGCACTAGGTCATAGGTCACCTTAACTTTTTCCGCAATTACTTGCTCTACAGCCAATTGCAACCTGCGTGCCGCCTCGGTTTCACCCAGATACTGCAACATCATCACTCCAGAGAGGATCAAAGCAGTGGGATTCACCTTATTTAACCCAGCATACTTGGGAGCCGAGCCGTGAATCGCCTCGAATACCGCAATCCCCTCGCCAAAATTTGCCCCTGGGGCTACACCCAACCCGCCAATCATGCCCGCACACAGATCAGACACAATATCCCCATAAAGATTGGGCAGAACCAACACATCATAAAGCTCGGGTTTTTGCATTAACTGCATACACATATTGTCGACAATGCGATCCTCAAACTCAATGTCGGGATAGCTTTGCGCCACATCTCGTGCCACCTCAAGAAACAAGCCATCGGTGAACTTCATGATGTTAGCTTTATGCACCGCCGTCACCTTTTTGCGCCCATGTTTGCGCGCATACTCAAAGGCGAACTTGACAATGCGCCGACTGCCAAAATCAGAAATGGGCTTGACACCAATGGCGGCATCTGACCGAATTGGCTTTTGCGCCAGTTGGCTGAGAAATTTACGCGCTTGGTCGACTTCATGGCTACCCAGTTGAAACTCGATCCCCGCATAGAGGTCTTCGGTATTTTCTCTGACCACGATCAAGTCCACATTCTCAAAGTAGCTTTTCACTCCTCGCATAGATTTGGCGGGGCGCAAATTGGCATATAGGTCTAGCTCTTTACGAATCGCCACATTCACCGAGCGGAAGCCTGAACCCACTGGAGTAGTGATTGGACCTTTGATTGCGGTTTTAGTAGTGCGAATCGACTCAAGGACATGGTCGGGCAAGGGAGTGCCATAGGTTTCTATGACATCAACTCCCGCATCCACCACCTGCCAGTCAATCACCACCCCTGTAGCATCGATCGCAGTTTGCGCGGCTTTTGCCACCTCTGGACCAATACCATCACCCCGAATCAATGTAACTGCGTAGCCCACTGTTGCTTTCCTCCAAACTTGGTATGTATTATGTCAAGGCAAATCTTGCCCCACGATGATGTCGATCACCAATAGTCAGTGTTTAGCGTAACTGCATATTAAATGTTTGTGCTGGTTGATTGTGTCAATGGTAAACCGATTTGGAACCTAGACTTGTGCTTTTCCGTCTCACTAATTTAACCACTTATTTAAGTACTTTTGCTTAGCATAGTTCTTTGTTGAAGGATAGATATCTCTTGATTGGCGTACTGCTGAGAAACTAATACAACTAGTGCTGAGCATATCTACTTAGTTGTTTGCATCTAATGGGCTAAATCGAGTTAGCCGGTTCTGTAAGTATGAGAGGAGTGAAGTGTTAAGTAGGGTTTTCTCTTACTTTTGGTACTTTGACTTTTTTTTGCAGTCTGTAATATTATTTAATTGAGTAATTTATTGAGAGTGATCAAATCATCATAATCAAAAATGTGTAGCTCATTGGCAAATCATCAGCCTAAGTTTACAAAAATTTAAGATTTGGATCTTGACAACTCCGAGATTGACCTATGGACGGGAGGTAAATTAAATGTCTGAGCAAGAATTGACGATTACTGCTTCTAGTGGCAGAGGCAGACAATCCAACACCGCAGACATGGTGCGTACCTATTTGCATGAAATTGGCAAAATCCCCTTGCTGACCTCTGAGGAGGAGATCATTTACGGCAAACAAGTTCAGCAGATGATGGAACTGGTGGAAGTGCAAGAAAAATTTGTGCAGAAACATGACCGCCTGCCATCGCAAAATGAATGGGCGGAACTGGCTAAAGTTACTCCTGCTCATCTGCAACAGGCATTGCGAGTGGGGACCAGAGCCAAACGCAAGATGATTGAAGCCAACCTGCGCTTGGTGGTGTCCGTAGCCAAAAAGTATCAAAAGCGTAACTTAGAACTGCTCGACTTGGTGCAAGAGGGGACTTTGGGTCTCGAGCGCGCCGTAGATAAGTTTGACCCCACTAAGGGATTTAAGTTTTCCACCTATGCCTATTGGTGGATTAGGCAGGCAATCACCAGAGCGATCGCTCAGCAGGCAAGAACCATTCGTCTGCCCGTGCACATTACCGAAAAGCTCAACAAGATCAAGAAGGCACAGCGTCAGCTTTCTCAAGAATTGGGCAGGTTGGCGACCATTGCCGAAATTGCCGAGCATTTGGAGATCAAGGTAGAGCAAGTGCGAGAGTGCCTCACCCTTGCCCGTCAGCCCGTATCCCTCGATCTGAAAATCGGCGATAACCAAGATACGGAACTGGCAGAGTTGCTGGAAGATCAAGGCAAATCCCCAGAAAACTATGCGGTGAGCGAGTCTCTGCGGGATAGCCTCACCAGCTTGCTCAAAGAACTGCCCGAAAAGCAACGCCAAGTAATGGTCATGCGCTATGGCTTGGAGGATGGGCAGGAAATGTCCCTAGCCAGCATTAGTAAGGAGATGGACTTGAGCCGTGAGCAGGTGCGCCAGCTAGAACGCCAAGCCATGGATTATTTGCGCAAGAAGCGCAAAGGGATTCAGGAATACCTTGCCAGCTAGTTACAGCTCATCCAGAAGTTGAAATCCTTGAGCAGTCAAGGTTTCTCAATTTGCCGCGTATCCCTTGTGCCCAGTTTAGGTAAATTTCTGCAAGAAGGTAATTGCCTCTTGCAGTGCCTTGAGGAAAATATCCAGTTCCTGTTTGGTGTTGTAAAAGTACCAACTGGCGCGAGCCGTGCCACTTAAGCCCAGATGGCGGTGCAGTGGTTGAGTGCAGTGATGCCCCGATCGCACCGCTATTCCCTCCTGATCCAGCATTGCCGCTAGGTCATTGGCATGAATTTGCCCGCCCTTGACCGTAAATGCCGCTAAGCCCGCCCGATGCCAGCGGGGACCAATAATTTCAATTTCGGGTATGGCGTGGAGACCATTGAGCACATGCTGGGTTAGCTCCTGTTCGTAGGCGTAAATCTGCTCCATGCCAATACTATTCAAGTAATCGACGGCTGACCCAAGGGCGATCGCCTCACCAATAGCTGGAGTCCCCGCCTCGAACTTGTAGGGCAGATCGGCACAGGAAAAATGATCTAGCCATACCTCGCCGATCATTTCGCCCCCGCCCAAAAATGGCGGCATTGCCTCCAATAGCTCCCGCTTGCCATAGAGAAAACCAATGCCCGTAGGGGCGCACATTTTGTGCCCCGAAGCCACCAGCCAATCACAGCCCATAGCCTGCACATCAATCGGCAAATGCGGCACGCTCTGGCAGGCATCGATCAGCACCCTTGCCCCTACCCGATGAGCAGACAGGGTAATTTCCTCCACCGCATTGATGCAACCCAAAGCATTAGAAACATGGACAAGGGAAACCAGTTTGGTCTTATCACCCAGCAGATCGTAGAATTGCCCCATATCCAACTCACCGCTGGCGGTGGGCGGCACAAAACGCAATACAGCCCCAGTCTTTTGGGCAATGATCTGCCAAGGCACAATGTTGCTGTGGTGTTCCATCACCGATAGCACCACCTCATCCCCCGCCCTGAGGTTTGCCAAACCCCAACTGTAGGCAACTAGGTTAATAGCCTCACTGGCATTGCGGGTATAAACGATTTCTTCAGGGTATTTGGCATTGATGAACTGCGCTACTTTGTGGCGCGCCAGCTCGTAGGCATCAGTAGCCCTGGCACTAAGCGTATGCGCCCCCCGATGCACATTAGCATGATCAGTCTGATAGTAGGTTTGCCATGCCTGCATCACAGCTAGGGGTTTTTGGGAACTGGCGGCATTATCCAGATAAATTAGTGGTTTGCCATTGATTTCCTGATGCAAAATGGGAAAATCTTGGCGAATTTGCGCTACTTTTTCAGCTAGTGAACCCATGACTAATTTGGCAGAAGCAATTGTCATAATTATACTGGCTAGTAACTATTGCTGATTTTGGGGTGCAAAGTTAAAGGAATAGCTATAGTCACTTGTCAAGTTGTAAAGGCTCAACTAAACTGATAGACAGTATTGTTCTCAAACTAGGCAAAACTGCACCAAATACTTATTATCAAGTGGTTTTTGCCAGTTTTAGCTATCTCAGCTAGCGTGCGCAGATCAATCTGAACTTAATATGGTAAGTAACCCCTACTCTGCTACTGCTGAAGAACAGCCCTCTGCCAACGAAGCGGGCATGGAGACCCTCGAGGGTGACCTCTATCTGCGATTCTATGTGCCCTCAGGTGCGGAATTTGCCCTACCAGCGATCGGTATCCGCGAAGTGCTAGAGTTTCCTCCAGACCGCATCAATGTTATGCCCAATGTTTCCCCACTGCTTATAGGTACGATCAATGTGCGGGGTCGGGTGGTCTGGGTAGGCGACCTTGGACAATTTTTAGGCGATCCCACACCCGTGAATACAGGGTCAGATGTTTCTATAATTGCTATAGAAGACCAAGGTATGGTGTTGGGGTTAGCGATCGAGCGGATCGGGGGAATGGCGTGGTTGAAGTCCAACCAACTTAAAAGTCCCCGCTCAGTGCCAGACAGTGCCGCCCCATTTGTCAAAGGGGAGTGGACACTAGAGGATGGTTCATCCCTAAAATTACTCGATCAGGTGAATATTTTGACGGCATCACGATGGGCGAATTAATCAGTTAGGAGACAGCAGATGGCAACAACTACCCAGTATCAAAAGGACTACGAAAAAGCCACCAGAGCTTATATGCAACATGACTATCGTCAGGCGGCGGCTCTGATGAAGCAATTGGTCGCTGACTGTCCCAACGAACCCCTATATCGTCTCCTCCATGGTCATATTCACCTAGCCCTAGAAAACTTTCAGGAGTCTATTGCTGAATACCAGTTGGTGCTGTCCCTGACCAAAGATCGTTCTATTTTGGAATTAGCCAACAGTGGCATCACTACCGCCCAAGAGAGACTTAAGGCGGAAGCTGTCAACTCCACCCAGACCACCCAGATCAGTGACTTTGGACTCGTGAGCGAGGATGAATTTGATTTCACCCAACCCGATGCCTCCATGCAAAATAGTCGGCAAACCTTTATGCAGGCACCAGTGAAATCCCCAGCAATGGATATGACTAGCTCTGCCGACTTCGACTTTGATGAGGTGGGCTTAAACAATGGCACCAAAGATGATACGGAAGCCCACAGACGGCAAGACACTGGTGGCGGAGACACCATGGATGGCAATGTGGTGTTTATGGATGACTTGGATGATTTTGATGAAGTGCAGGGGGCTACTACTTTTGCTAGTTCCTTTGACGATGGTGAGGCTACGCAAATGGCACTCGATCCTGCCTCTGTCAGTGGCTTTACTGCTCCTGTAAAGACTGGAGTCTCCTCTGCCAAAAGTGCCAGCCCAGCGACGGGGATCAAGACAGCACCTCCCACCACTAATACCCATATCAGAATTGAACCTACAGTAAAAGGTGGCTTGTTTAGCGGCTTTGACAATATGCCGATCGCTGTAAGAGCATCGTTTACAGCGGTACTGACCACCCTAATTAGCGGCGGTATTGCCGCAGGAACTGTGTTTGCCCAACTGAGCAACAACCCCGAAACTGCCGAGAAGGACAAAATACTGCAGACTGGCTTACTGACGGCGGCGGCTGGAGCTGTAGCTGGTGGCATGACCAGTTGGTTATTGGGGGGGCGATCAGCGCAGATGATCAAGCGAGCGACGGCAAACCTGCAGGGGCAATTTGATGCGGTGGTGCGGGGCGAAACCAACCCCAAGGCAACTGTTTACAGTCGGGATGAATTTGGCAGGCTGGCAACCACCTTTAACCAGATGGTGCAGAAATTGATGACCACAGTTACGGAAGCACAACGCCGTGCCGAGGAAACGGAGCAAGCCAAAGAAGATATGCAGAGGCAGGTGATCCGCTTGCTGGATGATGTGGAAGGTGCGGCGCGGGGAGACCTGACTGTACAGGCAGAGGTAACCGCCGATGTACTGGGGGCGGTGGCAGATGCCTTCAACCTGACAATTCAGAACCTGCGGGAGATCGTGCAACAGGTGAAAGTGGCAGCACGGCAGGTAAGTGAAGGTTCGAAGGAAAATGAGGGTTTTGCCCGCAGTTTGTCCTCCGATGCCCTCCGCCAAGCTGAGGAGCTGAGTGTCACCCTCAACTCGGTGCAGATGATGACGGAATCCATTCAACGGGTAGCAGAAAGTGCTAGAGAAGCGGAACGGGTGGCAAAGAGTGCCTCAGAAGCCGCCCTCAGAGGTGGGGAGGCGGTGGAACGCACGGTGGCTGGTATTTTGGATATTCGGGAAACAGTGGCAGAAACTACCCGTAAAGTAAAGCGCCTAGGCGAATCCTCTCAAGAAATTGCCAAAATCGTAGGTGTGATTTCGGGTATTGCCTCGCGTACCAACCTGTTGGCGTTGAACGCCAGTATTGAGGCGGCGCGGGCAGGTGAAGCAGGCAAGGGATTTGCGATCGTTGCCGATGAGGTGCGTCAGCTAGCTGACAGGGCGGCGCGGGCATCCAAGGAAATTGAGCAAATTGTTCTGCAAATTCAGAGTGAGACGGGGATCGTACAGCAGGCGATGGAAACTGGTACTCAGCAGGTGATTGATGGGACGAGGCGTGCGGAACAAGCGCGGCAATCCTTGGCGGAGATCATTCAGGTATCACAAAAAATCGATATGCTAGTGCGTTCCATCACAGAAGATACTATTAAGCAAACTGAAACTTCGCGCACGGTGGCACAGGTGATGCAGTCGGTAGAATTGACGGCTCAAGAAACTTCACAGGAATCGCAACGGGTGTCAGCATCTCTGCAAAACTTGGTGAGCGTTGCCCGTAGTCTGCAGGAGTCAGTGGAGAGGTTTAGGGTAGAGTCTGGTAAAAATCACTAACTTTGGTTTAACGAGGTAGTAAGCATGGCTATAGACCCGCAACAGCAGAGAATTATGGGCTACTTTATTGAGGAAGCCCGTGAACATTTAGGCACGATTTTTAATGGTCTGAACGACTTTGCTGTAACCATTGCTGATCCTGATGCCATCCACGAAATGTATCGGGCGGCACACTCCATTAAGGGCGGAGCGGCAATGCTGGGTGTGGAGTCAGTGCGTTTGATTGCCTATTACCTCGAGGATTATTTCAAGAAGATCAAAGACCAGCCTGAATTACCGATTGATCAAAAATTAGTAGATTTATTCCTTGAGGCTTACGCCTATTTGCCCCAGTTGCTCAACCAATTAGAAAAATCCTCTGAAGTGCCGCAGGCAATGTCTGAAGCGGCAATTGAAGCGTCCACCATTACCTTTGAGAAACTGGCAAGGCACTTTGAGACCCTGTGCACTGCTGAGACTTCGGCTACCGAGACTACCTCGACTATCGCCCCTTACACCCAGTTTGGTGCAGTGGTACAGGCAATTTTGCGGGAGATGTCCACCTTTTTGTCTTATCCCCGCACCGAACCAGCGACGGAAAATTTGCTCAGGTTGTGTGATGAGCTAATGCAGTGGGGCGACTATTTGCAAGTGGAAGTATGGAATGGGTTGGTAAGTTTGGTTAAGCAAGTGATTGCCAATCCCTTTAACAGTTTTGAGGCGATCGCCCCAATTTTGTCCCATGATTTACAGACAGCTTGCGATCTGGTAGTCGCCCAGCGGGCGGAAGAGATTTTTCCTTCCCCTGCCCTGCAAGAACTGTTAGCCCCCCCAATCTATAGTGAACAAGAGGATGAGCAAACCAGCAACATTTTCAGTTCAGTGCCTTTGGCAGAGGAAGACCCAGACACTGATGTGCTAGTACACAATCCCTGTGTGGCTCAATCCTCAGCAGAGATAGCTGAACCCGAAATTGATTGGACGGCGGGAGAAACTACGGAATCCCCCCGCATTGGTGCTCCTGAGATGGAAACCCTAGCCAACCTGTTTGAGCAACAAGATATTGACATGGCGGCGGCATGGGAGGATATGGAATCCAATGATACCCAGATTGTCATACGGGCAGGTTACGGCGAGCTAGAGGATGCTGTGGACACAGTGGGTCAGCATGAGGAAGACCTTTCCGATTTCTTAGAAAACTTAGCAGATGCTGGTTCTGCTTCTGATGCAGGCGACATCGACTCCCTACTGGCAGAAATGAACGAAGATACCACTTCTGGTTTAGATAATATCCTCTCGGCGATCGATGAGAGCGATGCCCTCTTGGATAGACTCATGCAGGATGCCGAAAATAGGGTAGAGGAGGATGTGCCTCAGCCCAGCCCTCCTGAAACTGACCCGCTACAGCTAGATGATTTTTTGGTTGAGTCTGAGCAGGTAAGTAATGCCCCCGCCCCAGCCATCAGTAGTGAATTTGCCGACGATAATCAGACCTTGGCAGACTATTTAGAGGACTACTACACTCAACAGCAAGCTGATGTTTCCAACATTACCGATGTCTCATTGGCTGATCCGCATGATTCACAGGATCGAGAAGAATCAGATGCTTTGAGGGCACTGGGTCTTGGGGAGTTTTTGGTGGAAGAAGCCGCTCCAGAACCTGAGTTGTCTGATTTCTTTGCCAATGAATTTAGTGAGGAGGATGATGTAACCTATTTCCAAGTTGACGAAATAGAGCCAAAAGCAGTACAACCGATTGCTACTGATACCAAACCAGACGGGGACTTGGCGGGGGATTTGGTAAATGAGCAAGAGGTGATCGCCGATCTCGAGTTTAATTTTTTTGAGCCTGATCTCAGCAATGCCGAGGTGTCTGCCCAGTCCACTGAGGAACTAGTTGACTTTTTTGATGGCGATCTAGGCAGTATTGATGACAGCGATCAGTGGGGTGCGGAATCCACAGCATCAGACAATATCTTTGTTAGCCAGACTACAGAGGCGGTGGCGGATATTTTTAGTAGTGTAGCTGTGGACTATCAAACAAATCCTGAACCGCTGGATGCAATTGATCCAGAAGAGGGCATATTTGGCGATTTAGAATTGGACAATCTGGGTCAGTCGCCGCAGGAGTCCACCGCTGAGACAGTAATTGAAAATTCCCTTTCTTCTAATTTGTTTGATGAAATTAGCACTGACAATGCTGAGGCAGAGGCAGGGGACGATATTTTTAGTAGTGTAGCTGTGGACTATCAAACAAATCCTGAACCGCTGGATGCAATTGATCCAGAAGAGGGCATATTTGGCGATTTAGAATTGGACAATCTGGGTCAGTCGCCGCAGGAGTCCA
>Ga0272446_1004542_pt1 | contig 16312 bp, 14 predicted proteins | sample YNPCB0061_FD_194587 | JGI IMG/M metagenome (GOLD analysis project Ga0272446, IMG submission 194587) | Hot spring microbial mat communities from Yellowstone National Park, WY, United States - YNP-CB-006-1 | ecosystem: Environmental > Aquatic > Thermal springs > Hot (42-90C) > Sediment | place... | reverse complement strand
AACGCAAAGAGATTGAATTTCTCGCCACCGCCGACCTGACGGAAGAAGAACGCCTGGCGCGCTACAAGCAGACAGCGGAATATCAGGCCCGGCAGGCACGGTTGCAGGCATGGGAGCGGGAGCAGGCGTACCAGTCCTACCGCCAGGGCGAGCGGGAGGAGGCACAGCCAGTCAAAAGCGAACTTGATTCTGCAGCGTATCAATTAGGTTTGATTCTCTCACCGAACTTTACCGCACAAGAAGCCGATGTTATTGTGGTTGCTGCTTCTCGATTGGCCCAGCAGATGGGTGGCCCGAATGTATTTCGACAGGAATTAGGGACGGTGAAAGTCATAAAAGACTATCTAATGTCCTATGGAGGATTGGCTGACAAAGGGAAAATAACCTTAAACACGGGCACGGGCTTTGATTCATGGAGAGTCACTCATGAGTTGGCTCACGCTTGGGATGCTAATTATGGCTGGCATTTATCCGGGAAAATGCAACAAGCATTGGGATCTGGATTTCGTCACCCAATTTTGCATTTTCTTTTTCCAGATAACCCGGATTATTGGTACGATTCTGGTGACGGTCCCCCGCCTGCAGGAATAGATAAGAACTTTAATGCTAAAGAAGATTTTGCGGAGTCCGTGACTGCCTATCTGTATCCAGATAAAGCCTTGATTCTCGCCCAACAAAGGAATTATCCTTATGAGAACTTTCTCGAAACAGCGCGCGGAAAGTTTATCCAAGATTTGTTTGAATATCTGGGCAAGGAGGGGCGCTGATGTCAAAGACCTGGATAAAAATTATTGGATTTGGGCTGATAGCAGGTTGCATAGCCATTTTTGGATATTCTTGGTATATATATCATCAGATAGACATAAGAGTGGGAAAGGGTTTGATAAGTAACCCATTATGTACTGCTCCCTGCTGGCAAGGGATTACTCCTGGTATTACCTCTCGGTCAGATGCTCTTTTAATTGTGCAAGGCATGAATGTGAGGAGTTTCAAAATAGAGGGAAATGAGGAAAAAGGAGAGTGCAGATGGGGGTGGCCAATATTTAGCTTTGGTAGATCACTAAATAAGATAACTTGGAAAAATCAAATCGTCAGCGAGATCCATTTAGGAACTAACCTGACAATGAAAGATATTATCTTGCAATTTGGTACTCCCTATAGAGTAAATATAAGTTTAGGTGGAACCCCAGAGCATTGGTATTGGGTTATCAACATGTTTTATCCTTCGAAAAGAGCAAGATTTATTGCTTTCACAGAGGAATATAACGATGAAATAAGTGAATCAACAGTGGTCGGCATAGCAGTATATTATGCTGAATTTACTGAGGAATCTCCAATAGATTGGCGGTCTGATTTAGAACCCTGGAAAGGTTATGGAAACGTCAAAAGGGTTTACGAAGTACCGTAAATGTACATCTTGTGGGTGTGTGGTGTGGCAGCGCTGGGAGTGATTGCCGCTACCACCGGTCTGGTGTTGGCTGCCAAACGCCGCCGGAAGGAGGAAAAGCAGCGCCACGCCGAGCAGGTCCATCGGCAGAACGAACGTCAGCGGTTGGTGGAGAGGATGAAACTGCTGCTTGCTTTTGAGCAAAAGCAGGCAGATGTGTCATCCTTGCAGATGGACGCCAAAATCGAGCGCATGGAAGCGGAGGAGGAACGCCGCTATCAACAACAGGCACGCACACCTGCCATCCTCGCCTTCGACATGGCGAAGTGGAAACAGCAAGACTACGCCGAATCCGCCCGCTGGGAGCGGGAGCAGGCCCAAACAAAAGGCATCGGCGCGGCGTTGGGTCTGCTGGGCGGGCTGGTGCAGGCCGCGCAGGAGCGCTACCGCGCCCTGGACGCCAAAATCGAGCGCGAGGAGCAGAAAGAAGAGGCGGCTTGGGAAGCGTGGAAAAGCCGCTCTCAAACCCTGGCGATACCCCTCCGTAGAAGGGGATGCGGCACTTGTCCATCGTATGCATCTCTCGTACAATCGGAGCGGTTGTTTCTTTGAGTGTTCGCGCAAGCCAACCGTCAGCAAGGCGCTATCATCATCAGCCTGCTGCACCCAGCAGAAAAGGAACTGAAATGACAGACATCAAAGAATTTGGAGAACGCCTGATTGGGAACCTTGAGCAGGTCATTGTTGGCAAGCGGCATTCACTCGAACTGGTAGTCATCGGGCTGTTATGTCAGGGACATATCCTGATCGAGGACGTGCCCGGCGTAGGCAAGACCATGCTGGCGCGCAGCCTGGCAAAATCTCTCGATTGTTCGTTCAGCCGCATTCAGTTTACGCCCGACATGCTCCCCAGCGATGTGACCGGCGTATCCATCTACAACCAGCAGAAGCGCGCCTTCGAGTTCCGCCCTGGTCCCATCATGGGGCAGATTGTGCTGGCAGATGAAGTCAACCGCGCCACACCCAAGACTCAAGCCGCCCTGCTCGAAGTAATGGAAGAGCGTCAGGTCACGGTGGACGGCGTGACGCATCTGCTCGAACCGCCGTTCATGGTGCTTGCCACGCAAAACCCCATCGAATACGAAGGCACGTTCCCATTGCCCGAAGCCCAGTTAGACCGCTTCCTGATGCGCGTACGAATCGGCTACCCTTCGGCTTCTGAGGAAATGAAAATCATGAGCGGGCAACAACTGCGGCATCCCATCGAGACCCTCAAGCCGGTGGTCAAGATCAAAGACCTGCTGGCGGCAGTCAAGGCGGTGCGCGAGGTTTACGTCTCTCCTGCCGTTCAGCGTTACATCATTGACCTTGTGGGTCGCACACGTCAGAGCAGTGACGTGTACCTCGGCGCCAGTCCGCGCGGAAGCCTGGCGCTGTTTCGCGCCGGGCAGGCGCGCGCCGCCCTGCACGGGCGCGACCACGTCCTGCCGGATGACATCAAAGCGCTGGCTATTCCGGTATTGGGGCATCGTGTCATCGTCTCGCCGGCGGCGCGGCTGCGTGAGTTGAGCGCCGACCGCATTGTAGACGAAATCTTGCACAGCACACCGGTACCCGGCGGCGATTACAAAGCCTCGGCTGGCTCCCGGCAGCCGCCGCCATCCACTCACGGCAAGGCAAAGTGACACCGGCGCGCATCCTCGTTCTCCTCCTTATCGCCGTTGGCGGCATCGGCACACTGGTAAACGGCTCGGTTTACTACGTGCGAATGCTCTACCTCGGCGTCCTGATCCTTGTCGTTGCCTGGCTGCTGACGGTCACTGCTCTGCGCGGCGTCACTGTGGAGCGGCGCGCCCGCATCTCCCGCGCCGCCGTGGGCGACATCTTCGAAGAACACTTCGAAATCATCAACAACAGCCGCATTACCAAACTCTGGCTGGAGGTGATCAACCAGGCGAAAATCCCCAACGCGGCCGGCTCGCGCATTGTCACCCTGCTGCGTGGACGGCAAAAACGTTCCTACACTGCCCGCACCTGGCTCACCTCCCGCGGCGGCTTCACGCTCGGACCAACCACCCTCGCCTCCGGCGACCCCTTCGGTATCTTTCGCATTTCCAGGCAAATCCCCGCAAGTTCCAGCCTGATCGTCTTTCCCATGATTTTCCCCGTGCGCGGCTTTCTTTCCCCGCCGGGCTTGTTACCCGGCGGCAAGGCAATCCGCCGAAAATCCATCGACATCACCCCTCACGCTGCCGGGGTACGCGAATACGTGCCCGGCGACCCGATGAAACGCATTCACTGGACCTCCACCGCCCGGCGCGGACGCCTCATGGTCAAAGAATTCGACCAGGATCCTCAGGCAGAGGTCTGGTTTTTTCTCGATGCCCACAAAAACGTACATGCCGCCAGACCCGGCGAACACTACGAAACCCCGCCGCTCGACGACCTGCTCCTCCTTCGCCGCCGTAAGGTCAAATTGCCGCCCTCCACGCTGGAATATGCCATCAGCATCACCGCCTCGCTGGCGCACTACTTCATCGAACAACGCCGCTCGGTGGGGCTGGTAACCGCCTCTGCAAACACCTGGAAAGTCATCCCCGCCGAACGAAGCGAGCGGCAGGAGGCGAAAATTCTCGAAGCCCTGGCGTTTTTACAAGGCGAAAGCGCCCTCACCCTTCCCAGCCTGGTCTCGGCGCAAATTGGACAAGTGCCCCAGGGAAGCAGCGCCATCCTCGTCACGCCGATGGCATGGACCGAATTACTCATCGCCGTAGATAGCCTTCAGCGCCGCAAACTGCGCCCGGTAGTTGTCCTGCTCATGGCGCAGTCTTTTGGCGGGCGGCAGAGCAACGAAGACCTCGCCCGCGCACTGCTCGAACGCAATGTGCCGGTCTGCCCGGTCTATTGCGAAGCCGATCTTTCTGAAACGCTCTCCAGTTTTACAACCGATACTTTCTCACAGGAGTTTTCATGGCGACAACCCGTATTGTCACACTTGACCTGAACTTTCAGGGACGCCCACACGCCATTGCCGCATATTTGATTCGACAGGGAGATGCGGTAGTCCTCATCGAAAGCGGACCCGGCTCGACGCTTCCCGCCCTGGAGGCTGGTCTTGCCAGAGAGGGCTTATCTCCCCGTAACGTGACCCACATCTTGCTGACGCACATCCACCTCGACCACGCCGGGGCAGCCGGCTGGCTGGCGCGGCAGGGCGCGCAGATTTTTGTGCATCCTGTCGGTGCGCCGCACATGCTCGACCCGCAGCGTCTGCTTGCCAGCGCGGCGCGCATCTACGGCGAGCGGATGGAGTCGCTGTGGGGGGAGTTTCTGCCGGTGCCGGAGAGTCAACTCAAAGTCCCGAATGATGCGGAGGAGATTGTCATCGGGGCTTTGAAATTTTTGCCCATCCACACGCCCGGTCACGCCGAGCATCATTATTCCTATCTGTTCGAGGATGTGTTGTTCAGCGGAGATGTGGGAGGGGTGCGCATTCCGGGGTATCCGTATTTGCGTGTGCCTATGCCGCCGCCCGAACTGCACATCGAGCGCTGGCACGAAAGCCTTGCCCGCCTGCGCCGTGAAAAGTTTGCGCACATCGCGCCGACACACTTCGGCATGTTCGATGACCCCGACTGGCAGTTGAACGAGGTGGAAAAGGGGCTGACCGCCGCCTCACGCTGGCTGGAGGAGGTTATGCCTTCTGAGCCCTCCCTCGAAGAATTGCGCGAACGCTTCATTGCCTGGATGCGGACAGAGGAGGAGAAGATGGGCATGAGCGCCGAAGTGGCGCAAGCCTACGAACTGGCAAACCCGCCCGGTATGAGCGCAGATGGTTTGCTCAGGTACTGGAAGAAGGTGCGGATGCAGTGAGCAGGGAACGCTCCTGTTCCCTCAACATCCATGCCAGCGGAGAAGCAGCCAGCACCAGCCCTGCCGTCATCACCAGCACAGTGGGGAAGCCGTAGGTCTCTGCCAGTGGACCGGTGAGCAGCATCCCCAGCGCGCCTGCCGAGAAGATAAAACCCAAAATCAACCCCGAAGCCAGCGCCATGCCGCCGGAGATGATTCGCTGCGCCAGCACTACCATGATGCTGTGCACCGACCCTGTGCATGCCCCTGCCAGCGGAATAAGCAGATACAGCCAGGGCGACCATCCGATTTTGCTGATGATGAAGATGGGCAGGGCGGCAAGAAACAATGCTGCGGCGGCAACTTTGCGCTTTGTGAAGCGGTCGCCCAGATAGCCGCCGATGACGTTCCCCAGCGCCGAGCCGCCCATGAACAGCCCGGCAATGTTTCCATAGGTGCCGGCAGCAAAGCCCATGTCCTTGATGTATTTGGGGACGAAACTGATCATGTTCGATTGCGCCCATGATTGCAATGTAGCGACGATGGCAAGCGTGACGATAAAGCCGGCGGTTGCATTCAGGCGAATTTTGTCACTACCCTGGGCGGGCTTGGGGTGTGGTTTGTTATCGCGCAATTGATGCGCCAGCGCCAGCCCAATGGGGATGGAGACAACCGGCAGAATGACAAGCGCCGGCAGTCCCATCCATGCCAGGATTGACCCCGTGAGGATGGGACCCAGGAAATGCCCCAGTTGCCCAGCCATGAAGAACAGCGATGCGGCGGTTGTCTCGCGTCCTTGCAGGCGGTGACGCCCCTGCAGGGTGGCTTGGACGGTGCCGACAGGATGAAAGGACGAAGAACCGAGCGCGGCAATCATCAAACAGATCAGTCCGCCCGTGCCTGGTACAAGCGCCGCGCCCGCAAAAAAGACAGTCATCCACAACACGCCGCCGGCCGCCAGCCAGCGTGGTCCCACGCGGTCTGAAATCCAGCCGAAGAGCGGCTGGGTCAGTGCAGAAACCCAAATGTAGATGGCTGAATACAGCGCGATTTGCGTTTCCGTAAGTCCAAGATACGTCAGCAGGACGGGACGGCTGGCATTGAACACGTCCACCATGAAGTGGCTCATTGCAATAGAGGAGAAGAGCGAGTCGAAGAGAAGCGGCATGGCGATCAGGATTTTGGAGGTAGATTTTGGAGGGAAGTTTCGGGAGAAAAGTAGAGGCGGTGTTCGATAATGTACTCGTACACAGCGGGATGGAGATAATAGCGGAAAGGACGCCCCTCGGCGGCGCGGCGGCGAATCTCGCGTGAGGCGATTTCCAGAAGCGGCGCGTCCACATAATGGACCTTGGAACGAATCCCCGGTAATTGCCTTTCCAACTCTTCCAGGTTTTCCTGTTCACCCGGACGGTGCATCACGCCCACCCAGTGACATGCCTGCAGCAGTTCATGGGGGCGGCTCCAGTTTGGCAGGTCCCGCAGGGAGTCGCTGCCGAGGATGGGGGTAATGTCGGCATCGGGATATTGCCGGGCGATTTGCCGGATAGTGTCCACAGTGTAATGCGGGCCGGGGCGCTCCAGTTCGACGCGGGAAAGCTCGAATGCCGGTTCATCCTGAATGGCAAGCTGCACCATTGTCAGCCGGTGTTCGACGGGAGTGATCACCTGATTCTGTTTGTGGGGCGGGTTTGGGGTGAGCACCCACAACAGCCGGTCAAGGTGGAGCTGGTCGCAGGCTTCTGCGGCAGTGATCAGGTGACCGAGGTGCGGCGGGTCAAAAGTGCCGCCGAAAAGTCCGATTTGCAGGCGGGGCATGCCTGAAGTATATCTGCTTTTTCATGCCCTTGCGAGAAAGGCAGGCGCAGTTCTTATGAGGTGAATGGTATACTCGCTTCACTTCATTACAAATCATTTCAAAAATGTCACCCTGAGCCATTGCCAGCGGATAAATCCGCCGGCTGCGCCCACAAAGTCGGCTAAAACCGACTGCCAGCCCGCTTCAGCGGGCTTTGGGGGGGCAGCCCGACGATTGATCGTCGGGCGGTGGGGCGGAAAATGAAACTGTCAGGTGGCGAGGTGTTTTTGAGACAAGTTCTAGACCTCTTGCAAAAGCGCTTCTTTGCCACAGATTTCCACTGATTTTCCATAAAAATTCGTGAAATCCGTGGCTAAACACTCAAGGCAAATCCACCTCACGATTTATGCAAGAGCTCTATTCAGGTGCACCATGAACCAGACCTGCGATGCCATTGTGATTGGCGCCGGCGTAATTGGAGCGAGCGTCGCTTTCCACCTTGCCGAGCGTGGACTCAAGACCGTCATCCTCGAACGTCAGACAGCCGCCTCCGGCGCAACGGGGTATTCCAGCGGACTCGTCCGCATGCACTACGACCTCGCCGTGGAAGCGGAATTGACCTATGTCAGTTACAAACAGTACTACAGCAATTGGAGCCAGCGGGTCGGCGGCGAGTGCGGATTTATCAAAACAGGCTTCCTCAAAATCGTCAGGCGCGAATACGAAGCGAAACTGCGCGGAAACGTCTCCAACCAGCAGCGCATCGGGATCAATACTTCGATTATCTCCGCTGCGGATGTGAAAAAGCTTTTCCCCGATCTTACCGCCGACGATTTCGACTTTGCCGCTTACGAACCCGATTCCGGCTACGCCGACGCCACCCTCACCACCAACTCGTTCATCGAAGCCGCGAAGCGCAACAATGCAACGCTCGTCCAACATTGCGAAGTGACTTCCATCCACACAGCGGGAGGCAGGGTCAGCGGTGTTGGCACAAATAAGGGCAATTTTGCCGCGCCCATTGTGGTCAATGCGGCAGGGAGGTGGGCAAAGCAAGTCGCCCGCCTCGCAGGCGTCGAGGTCCCGCTAGAGACGTGGACGCACGATGTTGCATTCCTCCATCGTCCGTCGTCGCTTGGCAAACTCCCCACCGTTATAGACGATATCCTCAATTGCTACTTCCGCCCGGAAGGCGGCGCGCTCATCCTTGCCGCGAGCGAGGAGGACTCTTTGCGCGGCGAACCGCCCGAAGCCACTGACCAGACTCCCTCGCCGAACTTTCTCGATAAACTGATTGATAACATGATAAACAGGATTCCCAAAATCGAAGAGAGCGGCTTGCACTCCATCCACGTTGGGCGCGACGGCTTGACCCCGGATCAGCGCGCCATCTACAGCGCGGCAGGTCCCGATGGGTTTTATCTTGCCTGCGGGCTGAGCGGGACGGGGTTCAAAACGTCACCGGCGGCGGGCGCGAGCTTGGTGGAATTGATTTTAGACGGCAAGCCGCGCACCGTGGACATTACCCCCTTTCGATTGGAACGCTTCACCGAAGGCAAACTGCTCGAAGGAGAATACCCGTATGGCGATCTTTGGAGGTAGGAGCGCCTTGCGTCTATCTGTGGCGAATGTTTTGAGGGGAGTATGGCGAATCACCCACATACAAGCGGGGAAGTGGTTTGGGCTATAATTTACATATGACTACCCGATCCCGCTACGAGGAACTCAAAGAGCAGATTAATTTTCATAATTATCGCTATCATGTATTGGATGCGCCCATCATCAGCGATGCGGAATTCGACCGGCTGATGAACGAACTCAAGCGCATCGAAGCCGAACACCCGGACTGGGTCACGCCCGATTCGCCCACGCAGCGCGCTGGCGCCAAGCCCGCCGACCGTTTTGAAAAGGTTCGTCACCCTGCTCCGATTCTCTCTCTGGCAAATGCCTTCGGCGCGGAGGATGCGCGGGCATGGTTTGAGCGTATCCGCAAAATTGACGACCGCGTGGAACAGGCAAAATTCGTGGTCGAGCCGAAGATTGACGGGCTTTCGGTGGTGCTGCACTACCGCGACGGCGTTTTTGTGCGGGGTGCGACGCGCGGCGATGGGGAGGTGGGGGAAGATATTACGCAAAACTTGCGGACGGTGAAGGCAATACCGCTGCGTATTCCAGTGGATAGTGACGAGTTTTCAACGTTCAGTAAAAAGTCCGCGGTGAAGGGGCTGCCGAAAGTTCTGGTCGTGAGAGGCGAGGCGTTTATCCCAATTAAGGAATTCGAGGAATTGAACCGCAAACTGGAAGAAGCGGGCGAAAAGACATATCTCAACCCGCGCAACACGGCGGCGGGTTCGCTTCGTCAGCTTGACCCGGCTTTGACGGCTTCACGACCCATTACCCTGCTGGTGTATCAAATCGTCCATGCGGAGGGCGGCGCTCTCCCCACCAGCCAGTGGGAGATTTTGCAATATCTCAAAGCGCTGGGGTTTCCGGTCACTGATGTAGCCCGGCGTTTTGATACGCTGGACGAAGCCATCGCCTACACCGAGACCTGGGAACGACGCCGCGACGAACTGCCCTACGAAGCCGACGGCATGGTCATCAAAATTGACGATTTAACCCTTGCCGCCGACCTGGGCTTTGTGGGCAAAGACCCGCGCGGGGCAATCGCGTTCAAGTTCCCGGCCCGCGAAGTGACGACGACCCTCAAAGACATTGGCGTGGCAGTGGGACGCACCGGCGTGCTGACCCCCTATGCCGTGCTGGAGCCGGTTGAAATTGGCGGCGTCGTGGTGGAACGCGCCACGCTGCACAACTTCGATTACATCGCCGAGAAGGATATTCGCGTGGGGGATCGGGTGTTGGTCAAACGCGCAGGGGAGGTGATTCCCTATGTCATCGGTCCGGTGGTGGAAGCGCGCACCGGACGCGAGAAGACGTTCAAACCGCCGCAGACCTGCCCTGCCTGCGGTCAGCCGGTAGAACACTTCGAGGGTGAGGTGGCGTGGTATTGCGTCAATGCGGCATGCCCGGCGCAGTTGATTCGCAATGTGGAGCATTTTGTCTCGCGCGGCGCAATGGACATCGTGGGCATGGGCATCAAAATCGTCGAGAAGTTAATCGAGGCGGGCAAAGTCAAAGACGTGGCAGACCTGTATACCCTTACCCGCGAGGACATTCTGGAAGCGGTTACCAAAAAAGACCGCAAAACCGATAAACAGCCGCCCGGCAAACTGGCAGACAACCTGCTTGCCGCCATCGAAGCATCTAAGTCGCGCCCGCTGGCGCGGCTGATTGCGGCGCTGGGGATTCGAGGCGTGGGCGAGGTCAGCGCGGCAGACCTGGCGAGTCATTTTGGCGATTTGGATGCGCTCTCTAAAGCCAGCGTGGACGACCTGCAGAAAATTGAAGGCATTGGTCCCAACATCGCCGAGGGCATCGTGGATTGGTTCGCGCGTCCTGCCAACCAGAAGGTGTTGAAAAAATTGAAAGCGGCGGGAGTGTGGCCCAGGGGGGGGCAGTCGAAAGTCGAACGTCAAAAGTCCGACGCGTTTGCAGGGCTGACCTTCGTCATCACCGGCACGCTTCCCACCTGGTCGCGCGACGAAGCGAAGGCGTTCATCGAATCACACGGCGGCAAGGTGACCGACAGTGTCAGCAAGAAAACCAGTTACCTGGTGCTGGGTGAAAATCCCGGTTCCAAACTACAAAAAGCGCAGGCGTTGGGCGTGAAAATCATTGGGGAAGAGGAATTGAAAAAACTGGCAGAAGGATGACCCAGCAGGCGTTTATGAAATAGCGTCGTCTTTTTTGTGATAAAATCGCCGCCGTTCACGCAAAGGACGCGCGGGGAGAGCACGGAGCCTTTGTAAAACCTTTTTACATTGGAGTTTAACCTATGCCTCGTCGTTCTCTGGCTCGTCTCTACAAAGACGAGTTCTCGGGCTATTCGCTTGCCAAATTTCAGCAAGACCTGCTGGCAGGTCTCACCGTTGCCGCTGTTGCCCTGCCGCTTGCGCTCGCCTTCGGCGTCGCTTCTGGCGCAACCGCCGCGGCGGGTCTCGTCACCGCCATTGTGGCTGGCTTTGTGATGGGAGCGCTTTCCGGCGCGCCATATCAAATCAGCGGTCCTACCGGCGCCATGTCTGCCGTTCTCATCGTCCTTGCCAACCGTTACGGGCTGGAAGGCATTTGGGTAGCAGGCTTCTTTTCGGGCTTGCTCCTGCTCCTCATCGGTCTCATGCGGCTGGGGCGTTTCATTGCATTCATCCCCTCCGCCGTCATCAGCGGCTTCACTTCGGGCATCGCCCTCATCATCTTCATTGGTCAAATTGACAATTTCCTGGGCGTCAAAACCGAAGCCGCTGAAACCGCCGCCCAAAAACTGCTGGGTTACTTTCACGGCGGTTTTATGCCCAACCTTGAGGCAGTCCTCATCGGTTTGCTGGTGATAGGGACAATGGTTTTCTGGCCCCCCAAATGGAATGCCCGCTTCCCAGCCTCCTTGCTCGGCATCATCCTGGCTACGCTTCTTTCCTCGACCTTGGGCTGGTCTATCAAAACCATCGGCGAAATCCCCCGAACCCTGATCCTGCAAGACCGCCTCAGCCTTGCCCACATCCCCTGGGCAAATCTCCCCGACTTCATTGCCCCCACGCTGACCATTACCGCTCTCGGCGCAGTCGAATCGCTGTTGTGCGGCGCAGTCGCCTCGAACATGACCGGTATCCGCCTGCAAGCCAACCAGGAACTCATCGCCCAGGGCGTGGGGAACATGCTCATCCCCTTCTTCGGCGGCGTGCCGGCGACGGCGGCAATTGCCCGCTCCAGTGTGGGCATCAAATCGGGCGGGCAGACGCGCATGGTCAGCATCATCCACGCGGTGGGACTGCTGCTCTCCATGTTCCTGCTCTCGGGCTTCATGGCGCGCATTCCGCTGGCGGCGCTGGCGGGCGTGCTGATGGTCACCGCAGTGCGCATGAACGAATGGAATGCCATCCGCTTCATCTTTGGCAAACGCTTCAAAACCGATATGATCGCCTTTACCATCACCATGCTTGCCACCATCACCCTCGACCTGACCCAGGCAATCCTGATTGGTTCCTTCCTGGCGGGGGCGGTGTTCCTCAACAAAATCGCCACCCTGGATATTGACCTTCAAGAAGTGGATGTGGAACGCCTGCGGCAAAAAGGCATTCAGACGGCAGGCAAATGCAAACATGTCAAAGTTGCCTTTCTGACCGGTCCGCTCTTCTTTGCGGCGGTCGGGCAGTTCAATGAAGCCTTCCAAAACCTGGGCGATACCCACGCCCTCATCCTCTCCATGCGCGGCGTACCGCTGATAGACACCGCCGGTCTCGAAGCCATTCACCGCCTCGATGAACGGCTCGAAAAACAGGGCGGCACGCTCATGTTTGCCGGTCTTCACGACAACGCCTACTCCATGATGCGGCGCGGCGGGCTGGTGGAGCATATCGGCGAGGAAAACTTCTTCTGGTCCAGCGACCAGGCTATCGTCGAAGCCGAGAGGCGGGGATGTAAGTTCTGTTCGTGATAAGATAAAGGACAGTCGTCACAGACGGCTGTCTTTTTGTAAAGGAGCAATATGTCCAAAGTGTTGAACTGGGGTTTGCTCTCCACGGCGCGCATCAACCGCGCGCTCATCCCCCCTTTGCAAGTTTCGCGGCGCAACAAACTGCTGGCGGTGGCTTCGCGTTCGCAGGCAACTGCCGACGCCTACGCCCGCGAAAAGAAAATCCCGCGCGCCTACGGCTCGTATGAAGCGCTGCTTGCGGACCCCGAAATTGACGTCATCTACAACCCGCTTCCCAACCATCTGCACGCCGAGTGGACGATCAAAGCCGTGCAGGCGGGCAAGCATGTGTTGTGTGAAAAGCCGCTTGCCCTGAGCGTGGATGAAGTGGATGCCATCATCGCTGCGGCGCGCCAGCATGGACGTGTGGTGGCGGAGGCGTTCATGTACCGCCATCATCCGCAGACGCTGAAGGTGCAGGAAATCGTCCAAAGCGGTTCACTCGGGACCTTGAAACTGATTCGCGGTTCCTTTACCTTTGTCCTCACCCGCGAAGGGGACGTGCGCCTGAAACCCGAATGGGGCGGCGGCAGCATTTGGGATGTGGGCTGTTATCCCATCAGTTACGCGCGCGCCGTCGTCGGGGAGGAGCCGCTTGAGGTGTTTGGCTGGCAGGTGACGGGTCCGACGGGAATCGACGAGACGTTCGTCGGGCAGATGCGTTTCGGAGGCGGCGTCATCGCGCAATTCGACTCCAGTTTTGTCATCCCCTTCCATGCTTTTATGGAGATTGTGGGTAGTGAAGGCACATTGAATATCCCGCACCCGTTCAAGCCCGGCATCGCGGAGAAGATCTACCTGACGCGGGGCGAGCGCATCGAGACCATTACCATCAAAGGCGGCGAATTATACAGCGGTGAGGTGGAAGACATGGCAGATGCCATCCTGCTTGGCAGGACGCCGCGCGTCACGCTGGAGGACAGCCGCGCCAATGTGGCAGCGATTGCCGCGCTTCTCGAATCGGCGCGGACGGGTAGACCTGTGCAGTTGTAACTGGACAGAACCTTTTCCCTCTGCTACACTTTCCGCAATATTTTTCCGGAGGACCCGAATGGATGTACATCACACCGATGACGCTGTAACACGCCGCATCAAGGCGTTTACCGAGCGCGTAGCCTATGTGAAGGCAAATGACCTGTATTTTTACAATCAGCCTATTGAAGAGATTTTGCCCGGCATGAAGGTGCGCGTGAACGGGCGCGAAATGGGCATGTATGCCTCCTACAGTTATCTGGGGCTGATCAACCACCCGCGTATCAATGAAGCTGCCAAACGCGCCATAGATAAATTCGGCACGGGAACGAACGGTGTGCGCTCCCTGGCAGGGTCGCTTCCCCTGCACACCGAACTGGAGGAGACGATTGCGCATTTCAAACATGCCGAAGCCGCCATCACCTATTCTTCCGGCTATGCCACCAATCTGACCGTCGTCTCCACGCTGATGGGGCGCGGCGATTATGTCTTTTCGGATAAACTCAACCATGCCTCTATCGTGGATGGGTGTTTGATGTCTGGCGCGGAGTTTCGCCGTTTCCGCCACAACGATATGGAACATCTGGAGGGCTTGCTGCGCAACGCTCCCCCCGATGTGGCAAAACTGGTCATCGCTGATTCGGTCTTCAGCATGGACGGCGACATCATTGACCTGCCCAAAGTGGTGGAATTGTGCAAAAAGTACAACGCCTGGCTGATGATTGACGAGGCGCACTCGGTGGGAGTGCTGGGAGAGAGAGGCACGGGCATCGAGGAACACTTCAACATGTACGGCGCAATTGACATCAAGATGGGCACGTTAAGCAAGACTATCCCCTCGGTGGGCGGGTATGTTGCCGCCAACAAGGACATCATCACCTATCTGCGTCACGCCAGCCGCGCCTACATCTTCTCTGCCGCTTTGCCGCCCGCTCAAGCCGCCGCCGCCAACGAAGCCTTCAAGGTCATCCTCGATGAGCCCTGGCGCATCGAACGCCTGAATCAGAACACAAAACAATTCATCGGCGGGCTGAAGAGCCTGGGCTTCGATACCATGCTCACCGAAACCGCCATCGTCCCCGTATTGTGCGGCGAAGACAACACCGCCTTCGCCATGACGCGCGAATGCCAGCATAACGATGTCTTCGTCTTGCCTGTTGTTTCGCCCGCCGTGCCTGAGGGACTTGCCCGTTTACGCGCCACTGTCACTGCCGCGCACGAGCCAGACGAAATCGAACGCGCCATAGAGGTCATTGGCGAAGCGGGGAAGAAACTGGGGCTTATCCACTAAAGCGTAAGGCAGTAAAACCGCCCGGTATGAACTGAGCAGGGATAAAAACAGACCCGTACATTATTGAACAGTGTACGGGTCTGTTCTTTTCATGGCTTTACGCTTACGTGCCTTCCATTACCTGATAGAGCAGGTTATCTTCTACCTTATACAGCAGCGGCGCTACTACTGTTTTAGGGTAGCGCAGCCTCAGGCGCTTGGTTTCACTCAACACAAAATCCACTTCATTGCCAATTTCGAACATGGGGGCAAAATGCATGAAGTGCTGTTCCGCCCATTCGGGCTCCCAGCCTGCGTTTTCGATCAGACCTTTGATGAAGGCTTCCCGCCGCGCCATCAAATTGACCATCCCGCACTGGGTATGACCAATCAAGGTGATGAACTTTACGCCTCCCACAGCAATTGCATATGAGACCTTAAACTCGCTGTACCGCAAGTTTGCCCCGCCGGCGCGGATGATATATGCAAAATTATCGGGAATGTGCAAATGCTTGCGGTGATCCATGCACATGCCAATCAGTAATTGCGCCTGGGTGTAACTCTCATACTGGCGGTGTAAGTTGTGATATTCGAGCAGAAGCCCCACAGGTGTATTGCGCCAGCGAGGGAAAATATCTTCAATTGTTGAAACAGGGACCAGGCGATCCATCATCATCTCCTTATTGAGCAGCGCGAGTCTTCAGGTGATTGTTTCCAAATCCTTCGCAAGCAGTTCTCTTTCTTCTTTGTTCTCGATTTGTGCCAGCATTTCCTGCGCCTTTTCAAGATACACCTTCATGGCAACACGATTATTAGCCAGCATCTCGGCACGGGCGAGAGTTTCATAGGCGTAGCCGCACAGGAAGGCAGAGGAGGCTTCTTTTGCATATTGCAGGGCAAGCAGCCCATATCGGCGGGCATTGTGCGGCTGTCGAATCAGGCAATACACGCGCGCTACCTGCCAGTGACCAATGGATAAATTGCGGGCGGTAACATCCTGCCGCTGAGACCAATGCCAGAGGGATGCAATGGCAGTGTGCAGCATTTCCATGCTTTCCTCGTAGGAACGAGCGCCGTCCTTTTCGATATTTTCCCACGTCTTGTTGAAGCAATCGGTTGAGAAAAACTGATGCGCCTGTTGAATGTCAAAAATCGGTAAATCCGCCATAGGGAATCCTTTATTGAACTCAAAAGAAAAGATACTTGAACTTCTGCGAAATGCCTGTGTTGGCTGTTTTTTTTATTTGACCTCTTGCATAAGTCAGTCGGCGTTGGAGAACGTCTCTTACGCGAGGGCGCACTGTTGCACGAGATCTATTTTCAGTAGATCACGAAAACCTCGCGTAGTGTGCGCTCTCCCCTGGCGCCGCCCGCCATTGCGAAGCATCCCCGAAGCGAAGCGGAGCGGGAGGGCAGGTGTAGCGCAAAACTGGCGTTAGA